>Ga0129336_10000108_pt1 | contig 39351 bp, 34 predicted proteins | sample CPB6_02_DNA_FD_96878 | JGI IMG/M metagenome (GOLD analysis project Ga0129336, IMG submission 96878) | Freshwater to marine salinity gradient microbial communities from Chesapeake Bay, USA - CPBay_Sum_0.6_0.2_DNA | ecosystem: Environmental > Aquatic > Marine > Coastal | place: USA: Chesapeake...
CCGTTATTGTTCAGATCGCGCCAGTTTGGGAAGGCTCCCGCGGTGACGACCGTCGGCGCGGGGGCGCCAGCAGCGTTCACCGCCGTGCGACCCGCGTTGGCGGCGTTGAGAATGAACGTGCGAGCCTGTGCCGAAATGTACGGGTTGGCGAGCGGCGTCCAGAAGACCGAGCCGAAAACGCCCGAGGGCGCGATCTGCTGGCGAACCGTCGTGTTGGTGAACGAGAGACGGCCATAGACCTCGGCGTGCTCGTTAAACTCGACGTGACCGATCGCGGTGCCGCCGTAGCGGGTTTGCGGGGTCTGGTAGTAGTTGTACGGGTTGAAGTTGAACACGCCGCAGTTCGCACCGAGCGTGCCGTCTTCGCGGAACTGGCCGAGGCCCGGGCCGCCGGCGATCGCGACGCGCGTCGGCAGAGTCGTGGTCGAACCGCCGTCGAGCACTGAGTTCGGACCACCGCAACCAGCGGCCGGAGCCGTCGGTGCAATGCCGTTGAGAAAGTTCGAGAGACCGAAACCGTTCGCCGTCACGATGCCGAGCTGGCCGAGCGGACGCGCGCCGAGCTGCACGCCATCGCGCTGCGAGTAGTTGAGGCCGATGACAATGTTGCCGCGGCCATCAGCCATGTTGGTGCCGAGCAGCACGTCGGCGCTCTTGATCTTGCCGTCGCTCTCGCCGGTCTGCGAGAAGTCGGTGTTGATCGAGACGCCTTCGAAATCACGCTTGGTGATGAAGTTGATCGCACCCGAGATGGCGTCTGAACCGTACACGGCCGACGCACCACCCGTGATGATGTCAATGCGCTCGATGAGCGCGGTCGGGATGGTCTGCGTGTCGACCGCACCAGCCGGGCTGTAGGGCGTGAGGCGCTTGCCGTCGAGCATGATCAGGTTGCGCTGCGCGCCGAGACCACGAAGGCTGATCGTCGCAGCACCGCCTGTGCCGTTGTTCACGTTCTGGCCGTCCGACGGCAACGTGATCGGCAGGATGCGGAAGATCTTTTCGATTTCCGGTTGCTGCAACTGATCAATGTCGGCCGCGCTGACCGACAGGATCGGGCTCGATGAAGTGACGCCGGGTGCCGAAATACGGGTACCCGTGACGACGACCTCGGAAAGCTCGTCCTGCGCGCCCTGTTGGGCTTGCGCAAGCGAGGCGGACACCGCAAACGGAATGGCGGCACCGAGTACCGCAATCCGTACGGCGTCGTTCACTGAGGAACGCTTGATCATTGAGAGAATCTCCTTGGGGATAAATTTAACCCTTCACAGCGGGCCGGAGGGCCGCTGCTGCACCGTAATTTCTTTGTCGAAATCAGCAGAAATTAGGCCGACCAAACATAGCACAACATTCGGAAAAAATTAAAAAAATCGCGGCTTTTTAATGTTGCAAAAAAACAAACGCTGCGAATTGTCAGTCACCGTGGACAGTCAAAGGTCGACGAAATACCGAGTGGATCACCCGATCCCCCTTGCGGATGCCGCGCCGGGCGCTTTCGCCGCCTCGCAGTTCGAGGATGCCGAGGACCGGCGTCATCGGGCCCACGGGGTCGAGGGATAGCGGTGTGGTGTTGGCAAAGATCGCGACGATCTTGCCGCGGGCGTCGATGAACAGCATGTCGAGGGGGATATAGGTGTTTTTCATCCAAAAAGAAGACACCCGCGACGAGTCGTTGACGAACAGCATGCCCTGGTTTGCGGGCAGATCGCGGACGTACATCAAGCCCTGGCGCTGTCGATCGGGCGTGTCGGCGATCCAGATCTCGAACTTGTGCCGGCCGCTCCTCGTCTCAATTTCCAGCGAACCTTGCGGGTAGCTCGCGAGGTCGAGCACCTGCGCGTGCAAGGGGTTGGCGAGCAAGCCGAGTGCCACGGCCAGCAGCGCCAGCCAAGGTCCGCCGAGTCGGTGTCTGACCCAGTTCAGACTTATCCAAGAATTATTTGTCATACAGTATTACGCACTATCCAATATTGACCAGTATTTTTATCTGGTTCCCGTTGTCGAAGAGTCCCGTACCGCGTACCGCGTACCGCGCACCGCGCTCGGGGCGCACCGCCGCGACCAGCGCACCTTGACGAGCGCCGCCAGCCTACTGCGTATCGGGTCGAGCGAGTAGACTCGGCAACGAAATCGGGCCACGCCTCGGGACGCTCTCCGCGTGATTCGCAAGCATTCAAAGCCATGGTTGTGGGTGTTGCTCTCTGCGCTGCTGTCAGGCTGTGCGGCCCTGGGTCCGCGCCTCGAGGCGCCCAAGCTGACCGTATCCCACGTCGAGATCATCAAAGGCGATTTGTTCGAGCAGCGCTTTCGCGCCCGCATGAACGTGCAGAACCCCAACGATCGCGAACTGCGGGTAAGGGGCATCACCTACACCATCGAGCTCGGCGGCGAGGAGCTCGGTCGCGGCCTCTCAGGTAGTAGTTTCGTCGTGCCGGCGCGCGGCGAGGCCGAATTCGACATGCTGGTCACCGCGAATCTCGCGGGGACGCTGCTGAAGCTCGTGGACCGTGCGCGCAAAGAGGGTTCGAGGCCGAACGAGATCGGCTACCGTTTGCGCGGCGAGGTGAAGCTCGACAGCGGTCTGTTGCGCAGGGTGCCCTTCGATCAAAAAGGCACGCTGCCGCTGCGTTGAGCGCCGCTTTGCGTCGACCGCATTGTCGACGGGCCGCATTGCGGGCCGCATTGGATGAGGACTTCTTTGATGTTCGTTCGGCGGGTCATGCTGGTCATCACCGTCATTCTGCTGATCGCTGGATCCATCGCGATTGGTTGGTACGCCGCTACTTGGCCGATTCGGGCCGGGGGCGCATGAGATAATCGGGCGATGTCATCCGCCCGCAACCCCATCGTCATTGTCAGTCTCCTCCTCGCCGTGCTGAGCAGCGGCTGGGCGATCTACGCCACTCGTCACGCCGGCAGCCCCGCGGGGGGGATGGGTGCGCCGGGCGGAGCGTCGAGCGCCGGCGGTGCAGCGCGCACCGCGGGGCAGGCTCGACCCGGCTCACCGGGAATGTCCGGCGGTCCTGCGGGCGGTGGTCCGCCGGGCGCTAGCATGCCGATCTCGGTCGTGTCGCGCGAAGTGTCGCTGCAACCCGTTGCCCGCGAACTGCGCGCACTCGGCACGGCGCGAGCCAACGAGGCGGTGGAGATCACCGCCAAAACTTCCAACATCGTCGCGGCCATTCGTTTCAGTGACGGCGGCAGGGTGGCCAAGGGTGCCGTGCTCGTCGAGCTCGACAGCGCGCAGGCGCGCGCCGATCTTGCCGCTGCGCAGGCGGCGTTGACCGAGAGCAACAGCCAATATCAGCGCGCGATGGAACTGCTGCCGACGCAATCTTTGTCGAAGTCGCAGTTCGATCAGATCGTGGCTACGCGCGCAGCAAACGCCGCGCGGGTCGATGCCGCGAAGGCGCGCCTCGAAGATACGGTGATCCGCGCGCCGTTCGGCGGGCGCGTCGGGCTGCGCCGCGTCAGCGTCGGCAGCTTGATCAGCCCGGGCACGGTCATCACCACGCTCGACGACACGTCGGTCATCAAGGTCGACTTCGCGATCCCCGAAAACAATTTGACCGCGCTGCGCGTGGGGTTGCCGGTGACGGCAGGCTCCACGGCGTATCAGGGCCGCACGTTCAAAGGTCGCGTGACGAGTCTCGACTCGCGCATCGATGCGACGAGTCGCGCGGTGCTGGTGCGCGCCGAGATTCCGAATGGCGATGGCGCCCTGAAGCCCGGCATGTTTCTGAACGTCGAACTGCTGCGCGACCAACGCAACGGCATCGTGATCCCCGAAGAATCACTGGTGCCCGAGCAAAATCGGCAGTACGTCTACGTGGTCGTGAACGGCAACGCGCAAAAGCGCGAAGTGCGTACCGGGTTGCGTCGCCCGGGCAGTGTCGAAATCGTCGAGGGGCTCGCGCAGGGTGAGCGTATCGTGGTCGAGGGCACCGTCAAATTGCGCGAGGGCGGTCCGGTGCGCGATCTCGCGACCAAGACATGAAGATTTCCGAGATCTCCATTCGGCGACCGGTCTTCGCGACCGTGATTTCGCTGATGTTGCTGATCCTCGGCCTGATGGCGGCCTTGCGGCTGCCGATTCGCGAACTACCCGACGTGAACCGACCGGTCGTCGGCGTCTCGGTGTTTTATCGCGGTGCGAACGCGGCGGTGATCGAGTCACGCGTCACGCAGGTGCTCGAGGATGAAATCTCCGGCATCGAGGGCGTCGAAAAGCTGACGTCGTCGAGTCTCGATCAGTTCTCGCGCATCAACGTCGAGTTTTCTTTGGACCGCGATCTCGATGCGGCGGCGAACGACGTACGAGAGCGGGTTTCGCGGGTGTCCGCCCGATTGCCCGAGGAGGCCGACGCCCCGCAGGTCACCAAAGTCGACGATGCGGCCGAGCCCATCATGTACATCAATTTCTCGAGCGTGGGACGCAATGCGCTCGAGCTCACCGAATACGTCGACCGTTACGTCGTCGATCGACTAGCCGCCGTTCCCGGAGTGGCTTTGATTCGCGCCAGCGGGGGTCGGCGCTACGCCATGCGCGTGTGGCTCGATCGCGAAGCGCTCGCTGCTCGGCAGCTGACGGTCACCGACATCGAAACTGCGCTGCGTCGCGAGAACGTCGAGCTGCCGGCCGGGCGCGTCGAATCCACCGAACGCGAGTTCACGCTGCGCACCCGGACCTCGCTCGACACCGAGGAAGACTTCCGCATGCTGGTCGTCGGTCGCTCGCCCGATGGTTATCTCGTTCGGCTGGGTGACGTGGCCGATGTGCGTCTTGCCGCCGAGGACGAACGCTCGCTCGGACGCGCGAACGAGTTGCCGGGTGTCAGCGTCGGTGTGATACCGACCTCGAAGGCCAACGTGCTCGAAGTATCGGACGCGGCGAAGAAACAATTGGAGGCTATCAAAGAAACTCTGCCCGAAGACATCTCGGCCGACCTCAACATCGATTTCTCGGTGTTCATCTCCGAGTCGATGAAGAAAGTGGTCACGGTGATGCTCGAGACCCTGCTGATCGTTCTGGTCGTGATTTTCGCTTTTCTCGGCACACTGCGCGCGACGCTGATTCCGACCGTGACGATACCGGTGTCGATACTTGCCGCCGCATTGGTGATGACCGCACTCGGTTATTCGATCAATACGCTGACCTTGCTCGGCGCCGTGCTGGCGATCGGCCTAGTGGTCGACGATGCGATCGTGGTGCTCGAGAACATCGCGCGTCGCATCGAGGCGGGCGAGCCACCTCTGCTCGGTGCGGTACGGGGCAGTCAGGAGATTTCTTTTGCGGTTATCGCCACCACTCTCGTCCTGATGGCCGTGTTCGTGCCTGTGTCCTACATGTCGGGCACGCTCGGCCGATTGTTCGGCGAGTTCGGGGTGACGGTCGCCGCTGCGGTCGGTTTTTCGGCGGTGGTGGCGCTCACGCTGACACCGATGATGGCGTCTAAGCTTTTCGCCGGTGGCATCCACCGTGGTCGGTTCGCGCAAGCCGTCGATCGAAGATTTCAGATTCTCACCGAACTCTACGAGGCGAGTCTGCGGCGTGTCATGGGCACCAGCGGTCCGCGCAAGGTGGTGATCGCAGCGGCGGCGCTGACCACGCTCGTGATCGCCCTCACGGTCTTCGGCAAACCTGTCTCGTGGTTCAAATTGCCGCAGGAATTCGCGCCGCTCGAAGATCGGGCCATGATGCCGGTCATGGTGAGTGCGCCGGAAGGTTCGAGTCTCGCGCATCTCGATCGCTACGTGCGGCAGGTCGAAACCGTGATGATGGACGAAGTGCGCGCCGGCAACGGGCGTCGTGTCATCGTGCGTTCCGGTTCCTTCGGCGCACAGGGCGACGTCAACAACGCGACCCTTTTCCTGCCGATGACCCTCTGGGACCAGCGCGAAGACAGCTCGCAGCAAGTCGCGCAGCGGGTGCGCGCGCGCACGGCGGGGATCACCGGCGTACGTATTCTCGTCATGACCCCGCCGTCACTCGGCATGCGTGGGGGCGGTCGGCCCTTGCAGGTGGTGTTGGGAGGCGGTGATTACGGCGAACTCGCCGCTTGGCGTGACAAGGTCATCGAGCGCATCCAGCGCGAAAATCCGCGCATCCTGGGGCTCGATTCCGATTACCAAGAACGCAAGCCGCAGCTGCAAGTGCGCATCGATCGTAACCGCGCGGCCGATCTCGGTGTTTCTTTGCAGGATGTGGGCCGCACGTTGGAGTCGATGCTGGGGTCACGCGTGGTGACCAACTTCTTGCGTGCGGGAGAGGAGTACAACGTCATCCTGCAGGCCCGCGAGGAAGATCGCGCTACCGTCGACGATCTCGGCAACCTCTACGTTCGCTCGAGTCGCAGCGGCGAGATGGTGCCGCTCGCCGCGCTCGTCACGGTGGAGGAGTCGGCGGGTCCCAGCTCCTTGCGCCGCTTCGATCGGCTGCGAGCGATCACCTTGAGTGCCAATCTTGCACCGGGCTACGCTCTCGGCGATGCTCTCGATTACGTCGAGCAAGTGATCCGGGAAGAAATCCCCTCGGGTGTTCAAGTGAGCTTCGATGGCGAATCACGGGAATTCAAGCAGGCTGGCGGTGGTATCTGGATCACGTTCGCGTTTGCATTGCTGATCGTCTACCTCGTGCTCGCGGCCCAGTTCGAGAGTTTCGTGCATCCGCTCATTATTTTGGCCACGGTACCACTCGCGATCACGGGCGCCCTGTTCGGCTTGTGGCTGTTCAATTCGTCGATCAACGTCTTCAGTCAGATCGGCGGCATCATGCTGGTCGGCATAGCCTGCAAAAACGGTATCTTGATCGTCGAGTTCGCAAACCAACTGCGTGATCGCGGCATCGAGTTCGTCGAGGCGGTGATTGAGGCGGCCTCGATACGCCTACGGCCGGTGCTCATGACCAGTCTATGCACGGCCTTCGGTGCGGTGCCGCTCATGACCGCAAGTGGTGCGGGAGCGGAGAGTCGCCAGTCGATCGGTGCAGCGGTATTCTTTGGTACCGTCTTGTCGCTGGCGCTCACGCTTTACGCCGTGCCGGCGCTTTACGCCCTGATCGCACGCAACACCAAATCGCCTCATCACGTCAGTGATCTGCTGGATCGGTTGTCGAGCGCGAGTACTGTACCCGCCGATCGGCAGTCGACCTGACACCGTCAATACAAACCGTCAATACAACAAAAGGAGAAAAACATGTCCACGGCACTCTGGATCCTTCTGGTCACCATGCTCATGCCGATCATTTGTGGCGGAATTTCCAAAGCGGGCGGCGGTGACGATCGCTACGACAACGTCAATCCGCGCGACTGGCTGGCGCGACGTACGGGCTATCGGGCGCGAGCTAACGCGGCGCAAGCCAATTCGTGGGAAGCGCTCGCGACCTATACCGCGGCGCTGGTCGCAGCTTACGTCGGTAACGTGAACGGCGAGAGCTTGGCACTGATCGCGAGTATTTTTCTGCTGGCGCGAGTCGCCTATCTCGTCTGCTATCTCGCCAATCTCGCCACGCTGCGCTCGCTGACCTGGCTGGTCGGGTTCGGCAGCTGCATCTGTCTGATCGTGATGGGGGCGCAACGCGTCGTCTGATGGATACGGTCGTCTGATGGACATGGAGGTCAAGCGGACGTCGAGCCCGCGGACGTCGAGCCCGCGGACGTCGAGTACGTTCCGCAAGCTGCAGGCGCAGTTGCGCGGACTCGTCGGCAAGGCGATCGAGGACTACGCCATGATCGGCGAGGGCGACAAGGTCATGGTGTGTCTGTCGGGCGGCAAAGATTCGTACACGCTGCTCGACATTCTCATCTCGCTGCAGCGTAGTGCTCCGGTGCGCTTCGAACTCGTTGCCGTGAACCTCGACCAGAAGCAACCGGGCTTCCCCGAGCACGTGTTACCAGAATATTTGACCGGGCTGGGTGTGTCGTTCCACGTGATCGAGCAAGACACCTATTCCGTCGTCAAACGCGTGATTCCGGAGGGCAAGACGATGTGCGGACTCTGTTCGCGCCTGCGTCGCGGTGCGCTCTATCGCTGGGCTTCGGAAAATGGCGTCACGAAAGTGGCGCTCGGGCACCACCGCGACGACATCGTCGAGACGCTGTTTCTCAACATGTTCTTCGGTGGCCGTCTGAAAGCCATGCCACCGAAGCTGCGCTCCGAAGACGGTCGGCACATCGTGATTCGGCCGCTCGCGTACGTTGCCGAGCGAGACATCGAGCGCTACGCGCGAGCCCGCGCCTTCCCCATCATTCCCTGCAAGCTCTGCGGCTCGCAGGAGAATGCGCAGCGGCGCATGATCAAAAAAATGCTCCATGATTGGGAAAAAGCCTATCCCGGTCGCACCGAATCCATTTTTTCCGCAATCCGCAGTGTGGAGGCGGGGCACCTCGCAGATCCTGCGCTGTTCGATTTTGCCGCACTCGCGGCGAGGCCCCATGACGCCGGATGACGGGGTCGGCGCTCTCGACGATGCAGCGCTCGCTACCGTTGCTCGTCTGCGCAGCCGCTTCCGCGGTGCCTTGCTCGGACTTGCGCTCGGTGATGCACTGGCGGCTCCGGCGCAGTACGCGCGTGCGGGCAGTTTTCCGGCAGTCAAAGATCTGATGGGTGGCGGACCCTACGATCTGCCGGCGGGTGCTTGGACCGACGATGCCGCGCTTGCGCTCCTGCTCGCGCGCAGTTTGCTGGCATCGCAGGGCTGCCACGTCGACGATCAACTCGAGCGGTACCGCCGCTGGCAGCAAAGCGGCGACGGCTCGGCGACGGGCGAGTGTCTCGGCATTTCCGCGAGCGTGAGTCGGGCACTGGTCGACGGCGAACCCGCCAAAGATTTAGCCGATGGCGCCGATGCGCTGGTTCGCGTGGCACCGCTTGCGATGTGGCACTACACTGCGATCGACGGCTTGCTCGATGACTTGCCAGGCATGGTCGGGGTCACGAGTCATGAGCCCGCCACGTTTGAGGCGACCCGGGAATTCGCGGCGCTCATGCATCGTGCCTTGCGTGGGTTGCCACTGGCGACCCGCGCTCCGGGCCCCCATTCGTCGATGAGCTCATGTGCTGCAGGGCGAGCGCTGACAAGCGCGCGGGACGCCCTAGTCGGCGCTCAAAACTGGAAGGATGCCGTGCTGACGGCCATCAATGCCGGTGGTGATGCCGACGTTCACGGCGCGGCAGCGGGTCAATTGGCCGGCGCCGTGTTCGGTATCGAGTCCATTCCTGCGCGATGGCTCGCGACCTTGTACGGACGGGAGCAGATCGAGGCGCTGGCCGACGAACTCCTCACCGAGGTGCTCGTGAGGCTGGGCGACGGCCTCTGAGCGCGCAGTACCCTCGTGAGACGCCGCAAACCACCGCAGTGGGCGCGCTACTCCGACGCTGAGTTGCTGCGACTTCGATTTCGCGATTTGCGCCTCGGGCTGCCGCGGCGGGCCGCGCTGCAACGGGCCATTCGGCGACTGCGTGGCGAACTCGCGGCGCGCGGCATTTTGCTCGAGCCACATTTCTGGTTTTCGGACGAGTGGTTCTCTCCCGACGGCATACCGGGCGTCGCCATACCCTTTTATCTCGCACATCCGCGTCTCGAGCGGCTGGAGCGGCGCATGTCGCGCAGCGTCGAGGGCGGCAATGCCACGGGTCTGATGCAAATTTTGCGACATGAAGCGGGTCATGTCGTCGATACCGCCTTTCGCTTACGCCGGCGAAAACTTTGGCGGCAGCACTTCGGGTCGCCGACCGAAAAATATCCGGCGCAGTACGCTGCCGATCCGTCGAGCCGCGCCCACGTTCGTCATCTCGACGGCTGGTATGCGCAGGCCCATCCCGCAGAAGACTTCGCCGAAACTTTTGCGGTGTGGTTGTCGCCGCGCTCTGCCTGGCGACGGCGCTACGCAGAGACGCCGGCGCTTGCCAAGCTCGAGGCGATGGATCACTTGATGCGCGACGTTCGGGGACATCGCCCGGCAGTAAGATCTGCGGACCGGATAGAACCGGTAGCCACCAACGAGCTTACGCTGCGCGAACATTATCGACGTGGACTATTGCGGCGCATGAGCTGCGATTTTTCGATGATCGATTCGGCGCTGCAAACCGGGTTTGCGCCGCTGCAGCGCAACAGTCGTCGGCCGACGCGATACCGCCGTGCAGAAACCTGTTTGCGACAGGCGCGCCACAGTCTGGTACGTCATGCCATGGCGGAGACCGCGATCGACGAGTATGGTGCAAGGCAGTTGTTGCAGTTGGCGATCGAGCGTTGCCGGGAGCGCAGGTTGTGGATGCGCGGTTCTGCGCGCGTGCGTCAAAAAAACGCAGAGGCGATGATCCGGCGTCTGGCACGCGCTGGTCTGCGTGGGGAGAGAGTGCGATTCACGCTATGAATTCTCGCAAGTCATGAAGTTCCTCAAAATTTTGGTCGTGGTGCACGAGACACTGGTGCCACCCGAGTCGGTTGCTGGGCTCACCGAACAGCAGATCGACGAGTGGCGGACCGAGTACGACGTCATTCGTACGCTGCGACTCGTCGGACACGAAGTGCGGGTTTTGGGTGTGCTCGACAGCCTGACGGGTTTGCGCACCGCGATCACCGACTGGAAGCCCAACATCGTTTTCAACCTGCTCGAAGAATTCAACGGCATCGTCACCTACGATCAGCACGTCGTCGCCTTCCTCGAGTTGATGGAGCAGCCCTATACCGGCTGCAATCCACGCGGCTTATTGCTGTCGCGCGACAAGCCGCTCTCCAAGCAGCTGCTCGCCTGGCATCGAATTCCGACGCCGCATTTCGCGCTCTTGCCCAAGGGGCGAAAGTTCCGTGCGCCGCGGCAAATGCGCTATCCGCTGTTCGTCAAATCGGCCACCGAGGATGCCTCGCTCGGCATCTCGCAGGCTTCGGTGGTCGAGAATTCGCAGCAGTTGCAGGATCGCGTGGCGTTCATTCACGAGCAGGTAGGCACCGACGCGCTGGTCGAAGAATACATCGCAGGTCGCGAGGTCTACGTCGGCGTTCTCGGTAACGAACGACTCACCCGCTTGCCGGTGTGGGAATTGCAGTTCGGTACCATGGGCGACAATCAGGCCACGATTGCCACGCGTAAAGTGAAGTGGGATCGAAAATATCAGGCGCGGCACGGCATCACGCGTGCTGCGGCCCAGGATCTCTCGCCCGCCGTAGTCGCCAAACTCGATCGCATGGCGCGTCGCATCTACAACGCCCTCGGACTCTCAGGGTACGCGCGCATGGATTTCCGCGTGCGCGACGATGGCGAGGTGTTCGTACTCGAGGCGAACGCCAACCCCTGCCTTGCCGAAGCCGAGGATTTCGCGCAATCGGCGCTCAGTGCCGGGATCGGTTACCAGGACCTGCTCAACCGCATCATCGCACTCGGCCTTGCCTACAAGGCCGAGTGGCGCGCGGGTTACAGCTAGTCGTTTATTGTTTGAGGTGCTTCTGCAACCAACCGAGCACTTCCTCGTGCCACTGCACGTTGTTGGCGGGCTTCAGGATCCAGTGGTTTTCGTCGGGGAAGAACACCAGCCGGCTCTCGATTCCCTGGCGCTGCAGCGCCGTGAAGGTCGCAAGTCCCTGCGAATAGGGCACACGATAGTCGAGCGCGCCGTGGGTCACCAGCATCGGTGTCTTCCACTTCGTCACGAAGTCGGCAGGATTGAATTTCTCGTGGATCTTCGGCGTGAGGTAATACGGCCCGCCGTTTTCCCACTCGGTGAACCAAAGTTCCTCGGTGGTGTAGTACATGGTCCGCTGGTCGAAAATTCCGGCGTGATTGACGATGCACTTGAAGCGATCGGACCAATTTCCGGCGATCCAGTTCTGCATGAACCCGCCGTAGGACGCGCCCAGCGAGCAGGCGCGTGAGCCGTCGAGCCAGTCGTATTTGGCGAGCGCGGCGTCGAGACCTTTTTGCAGATCGACGAGCGGCTTGCCGCCCCAGTCCTGACTGATCGAGTCCGTGAACGCCTGTCCATAGCCCGGCGAGCCGTGGAAGTCGATGAACACCACGCCGTAGCCCGCGCCCGCATAGACCTGCGCGTTCCAGCGCCAGGACCACTGGTTGGCGAAGCTCACTTGCGGGCCGCCGTGCACGATGAAGGCGATCGGATATCTTTGACCAGGCTTGAACCCGTACGGCTTCATCACGTAGCCATGGACTTTTTGATCGTTGGCGCCGGCAAACGAGAACTGCTCGAACTCGGCGAGTTGCCGATCGGCGAGGCGTTCGGCATTGACCGACGTCAGGCGCGTACGGTTGCCGCCTGCGACAAGGTAAAGATCGGGTGGCGATCCCAGTGAAGCCCAAGCTGCGACCACGCCACGCGGACTCGCCGAAATACCTTGAACCTGCCCATCGCCCAGCAGCGTCTTGCGTGCGCCGCTGACCGGGTCGATTTCGAACAGCGCCGTCTGGCCGAGATCGTCGGCGATGCCGAGCAGACGTTTACGATCTTGCGTGGTCGCGAGCGTCGTGACCGAGCGGTCCCAGTCCTGCATCAAGGTGCGGACGCGACCGTCTTTGGCGCTACGAACTTTGACTGCGTAGCGATCGGCCTCGAACCCGGGGCGCGACATGGCAAGCCAGGCGAGATCGCCATTGACGAGAAATACGGGCTGCGCATCCCAGGCCGGATTGTCGGCCGTGAGGTTGCGCGGGTCGCCCGTGCCATCGACTGCGACCTCGTAGAGATCGAAGTTGGTCGACCACGATTCACCGCGATCGGCGAGCCGCGAGCTGAAGACGAGGCGTGAGCCGTCGGGGCTGAAGGCGTAATCCTCATCGCCCCCGAAGGGCTTCGCGGGCGCGTGACCGCGCACCTTGCCCGACACGTTGACGGGCACGCCCGTTTTCAAATCCTTGTCGAGCGTTACCGTGAAGAGCGTCGAGAGGGTGCCGTCGCTCCAGGTGTCCCAGTGGCGGACGAACAGCTGCTCGAAGGTCTTGCCGCTCGCTTTTTTCTTTGACTGGGCAGCCTGACGGTCGGTGGTGCACTTGAGATCTACGCAATCCGGGAACACCTCCATCGACACCGCAAGCCGATCGCCTTTGGGTGATACCTCGAACGAGCCGACGTCGAGCGGCAGATTCGTGACCTGCTGCGCCTCGCCGCCCGCAAGGCTGATGTGCCAGACCTGCGATGAGCCGCCGCGGCTCGAGAGAAAGAACACGCCTGACCCATCTGCCGCCCAGCGCGCGCTGCTGTCCGAGGCCGGATGTTGCGTCAGGCGGCGTGGGGACGGGGCGCTCTTGCCGTCGGCGAGATCTAGCAGCCACAGGTCGTTACGTCCACGGTTGGCCTCCATGTCGGTCTCGCGCAGGGTGTAGACCACGTAGCGTCCGTCGGGGGACACCTGCGGGTCCGAGACGCGTGCGAGCGTGTTGAGGTCCTGGGCGGTGAAGGGCGCCGCCAGCGCCGTGCCGGCGCCGATCGCGCCAAAAGTGCCGATCATGAGGCTGCTCATGACGATGCCGAGTGCCAAACCTGGGGCTGTCGTGGACCGCGATGACATGGTTGTGCTCCGCTGCAGTGGTCGGTATACGATGCCGCGCATTGTAGTCGAGCCCAAGGAAGGGCCCCCATGACTCCCGTGCCGCTCGCCATTTGCTTCGATCTCGACGACACCCTTTGGGAGGTGCAGCCGGTGTTGCGGCGTGCCGAGGCGCGCGTGCAGGCCTACCTCGAGGCCGAGCACCCGCAGCTTGCGCAGCAACTGAATCCCGAGGCCATGTTCGCGGCTCGACGGACGCTCGCGGCCGAGGTCCCCGAGCGCGCCCACGACATGACGTGGTTGCGTACCGAAGCGATGCGCCGCCTTGCCGCGCACCATGGACACGATCCGATGATTGGCGATCGCGCCTTCGAGGTCTTCATCGCCGCGCGGCATGAGGTCGAGTTCTATCCCGAGGTGATGGGGGCGCTCACGCGACTCGCGGGCCGCTTTCGCCTTGCGAGCTTTTCCAACGGCAACGCGTGTGTCCATCGCATCGGCATCGGTCATCACTTCGAGGTCACCCTCAACGCCGAATCGGTCGGGCGCGCAAAGCCGGATCCCGAGGTTTATTTGACCGTAGCCCGCGCGCTCGGCATCAGCCCCACCGCACTTTTACACGTCGGCGATCACCCCGAGAACGACATCCGCGGCGCCGCCGAAGCGGGCTGCCGAACGGCTTGGGTGAACCGTCGCGGGCTAAGTTGGTCAGCGGAGTTCGGCCCACCGCCCGATCTCGAGGTGACGGATCTCGAGAGTCTGATGGCGCAGCTGGCCTAGGGCGCGGGGCGAATCAATGGGCTGCGGGGCGCGCCAACGACCCGCGAGTCAAAAACCAGATGGCAAAGATCGAGCCGCCCTTGATGAAGACCTCGCCGAGGTTGTCGAGGCGGTGACGGTTCAGGGCGGGCACCGCCGCGGTGAGCAGCATGACGATGCCGCCGATGGTCATCCACGGGAAACCCCTTCGTACCCAAAGCGCGATGCCCGTTCCGATCACCACGAAGCAGGTGACGACGGGAGCGATGGGTATCTCGCCTTTGACCAGTGCCTGATCGGGGGTGCAGCGGTTGGCTTCGGTCACCGATCCGCTGTAGCGGATGAGGTCGAACTCGCAGACCGGGTAAATTTCTTTGGTCCAGAAGAGCGGCAGGTCGTGCAGCACCAGCGCGGTGGCTACGAGGCAAAAGGCTCCCATCACCCATTTGTGGCTGGTGAAGTCGAAGCCCGCCAGACGCAGGATGGAACCGCTTGCGATGATCAGCCAGCAGCCCGACAGCCAGTGCGCCCAAAATACGGGCCAAGTCAACCAATAGAGCGGCTCGCCGAAACCGATGACGATGCCGGCAGCGACGCGCAGGTTATCCCAGATCAAAAAAAACAGCGGGAACAAAATGACCGCGATGGCCTTGGTGCGCGTCTCGCGCCACAAGCGCAACGACCAGACGAACAAAGCCGTCTGGGCGATCGCGAAGCCGAGAAACATCAGGCTGTACATGCCACCAAGATCTTGCCGACCGCTTCGCGCTGCAACAATTTTTTGATCGCCTCGCCACCCTGTGGCAACGGCAGAATGGCTGAAATCTTTGGCTTGATCTTGCCGGCACGGTAAAGGTCGAGCAGGGCGCGCATGTTGGCGGCATCTTGCGCAGGCTCTTGCTGCCGGAACGCACCCCAGAACACGCCGCGGATATCGCAGCCCTTGAGCAGCGTGAGATTGAGCGGAATCTTCGGAATACCCGCCGGAAAGCCGATTACGAGGTAGCGACCCTTCCAGGCGGCGGTCCGCAAGGCAGGCTCGGCATAGTCGCCACCCACCGGGTCGTAGATGACATCGGCGCCTTTTGGACCGCAGGCTTCCTTGAATTGGGCGGCGAGCACGCGCGAGTCGACCCCCTCGCGCGGGTAGATGATGGTCACCTCGGCGCCGTGCTCACGCGCGGCTGCCGCCTTCGATTCGCTGGAGACTGCTGCGACAACGCGAGCGCCGAGGGCCTTGCCGATTTCGACCGCGGCCAGACCCACGCCGCCCGCCGCGCCGAGCACCAGCAGGGTTTCTCCCGCGCGTAACTCGCCGCGGTTGACGAGCGCATGGTAGGACGTGCCGTAAGTGAAAATGAGGCCCGCTGCCACGTCGAAGGGCATGCCCTCGGGCATCGGCACGCAGGCGTTCGCCGCGGTGACGGCTTTTTCGGCGAGGCCGCCGGAGGTGGCCGCAGCGATCACGGCATCGCCCACCTTGAACGCCGTGACGCCGTCGCCGACAGCATCGATCACACCCGACATCTCGGAACCGGGCGCAAAGGGCCGCGGCGGCTTGAACTGATATTTGTCCTCGATCACCAGGACGTCGGGATAGTTGATACCGCAGTAGCGCACCGCGATGCGTACTTGCCCGCGACCCGGGACGGGTTCGGCGATCTCGCGCAGCACGAGGGTGTCGGGGGTGCCGGGGGCTTCGCTCAACAAGGCTTTCACGTGGTGATCTCCGCAGGTCAGATAGCGAATGTTGCGTCAGTCAGGCAAGGCGCGGCCGCGGGTCTCGATGACCCATTTGCGGGCGAGGAGGGCTGCGACGAATGGGAACAGGGCGACCCATACCAGCGTGTCGGTGATCGCCGCAGAAGAGCCGCCGGCGCGTGCGGTGAGCGCTCCCACGACGAACGGGCCGAAGGCGGCGAGGATGCGGCCGATGTTGTAGCAAAAACCGGAGGCTAGGCCGCGCAATCGCGTCGGAAACAGCTCGGGCAGATAAAACACGAGTGCACTGAATACGCCGTACACGCCAAGACCCACCACGAACAGCATGGCAAGGCGCAGTTCGGGGTCGAGCGGCAAGCCGAAGGCGAGCAGAATGCTGGCCGCCGACCAAAGAAAATAGCCGATGAATGCGGGTCTGCGGCCAAGGCGCTTGGCGAGTGGGATGGCGAGCAGTGCCCCGACCAGTCCGCCGACGTTGAAGGCGTTGGAAGCCCTGGCTTTCCAGGCTTCGGACATCTGTCGCGCTGCATCGGTCGGCAAGCCCGCCGCCGTCGCGGCATCGCTTGCGAGCAGACTGCCGAGCAGCGGCACGAAAGCATTGACGGCCCACCACGTGAGCAGTGCCGTCAAAGAAACGAGGAGCGCCGCACGGGTGGCGCCGCGCAGATCTGGGTCGAACAGGCGGGAGAGTTGCAGTGCCGCCGCGGTCTGGCCGCTTGCGGCCTGAGCCCGCCAGCGATCGCTTTCTTTGACGAAGATACGCACCGCAAGGGCGAGAAATACCGGCGCGAGGCCACAAAGAAAAACGTAGCGCCAGGAATTGGCAGGATCGTCGGCCAGCCACACCCCGGCGATTTGGTAGTTGACCAGGCTCGCGAGCATGATGCCGAGCGGTGAGGCGGTTTGCAGCAGTGCACCCGCCTCGACGCGATGTTGTTCGGGTACGGACTCGGCGACGAGCGCGGCGCCGACTGCCCACTCCCCGCCGATGCCGAGACTGGTCAGCGCCCGAAACAGTGCAAGCTGCTCGATGCTGGTTGCAAACGCGCAAAGCGTGGTGCCGAGTGCGTAGACGAGGATGGTGAGCATGAGACCGACTCGACGACCGTAGCGATCGGCGACCCAACCGAAGATCACGCCGCCCGCGGCCCAGCCGACCAGCAGCACGGCCGACAGGATACCGGTCCAGTAGACGGTGGCCTCGCGTGCTGCAGTGCTGCCGAGCGTCAGCCCGAGCAGGGTGGGGATGCAGTTCGAGGCGACGAAGTTGAAGAGCATTGCATCGAAAACATCGAAGCCCCAGCCGAGCCACGCGGCTGCGAACACGATCCATTGATGGCGCGACAGCTTCACGCGCCGAGTCTACCCGTCTCGAGAAGATGCTGGGCACGCAGCAATCCGACGACGGTTTTCGAGTCGTCGATTTCGCCGTCGAGACAGCGGCGTACGGCGTCGGCGAGCGGGATCCAATGCACCTCGAACACTTCGGCAGCCTCGCGGGCAGCGGCGACCGGCGTGAGGTCGGTTGCGAGGTAGAGGTAGATGCGCTCGGTGAATACGCCGGGGGAGCTCACCGAGACGCCGAGCGATTGCAGCCGCGAGGCCTGCACACCAGCTTCCTCGATGAGTTCGCGACCTGCGGTGTCGATCGGCGCTTCGCCCGGCTCCAGACGGCCGGCCGGCAATTCCCAAATTCGTCCGCCCACGGCGTGGCGAAACTGGTGCAACAAACAGACGCGACCTTTCGCGTCGAGCGCCACGGTGGCGGCACCGCCGGGGTGGTGCAGAATTTCGAGGTCTGCGGTGTGTCCGTTCGGCAAGCGGACGGTGTCGACCGTGAGACGGGTGACGCGACCATGGAAAACTTCGCGCGTGGACAGCAGCATCGATGAAGCCTCGGCATCCTTGAGCATGGGCGTAGTCTAGGCTTTTCGCAGCATGCTCCGCGGAGTCGAACCATGAAAATGCGTCTGCTCGGTCAGTCTGGTCTCAAGGTTTCCGAGCTGTGTCTCGGCACGATGACCTTCGGCACCGAAACGGCGATCGGTTCCGAGGAAGACGAGTGTCGACGCGTGTTCGACGCCTATCTCGAAGCCGGTGGTAATTTCATTGACACCGCGAACATCTACACCTTCGGCACCAGTGAACGCATGCTCGGTCGCTTCATCGCCGGGCAGCGCGCTTCGCTCGTGATCGCCACCAAGTACGCGATGAACACCGATTTGAAGAACCCCAACTCGGGTGGCAACTCGCGCAAAGCCCTGCGGGAGGCGGTTGAGGGCAGTCTCGCGCGCCTCGGTACCGATTACATCGATCTCTTGTGGGTGCATGCCTGGGACGCGTGGACGCCACTCGAAGAGACTCTGCGCGGTCTCGACGATCTGGTTCGTGCGGGCAAAGTTTTGTACACGGGATTTTCCAACGTTCCCGCCTGGGTCGTGGCGCGCGCGCAGACGCTCGCCGAGTGCCGCGATTGGTCGAGGTTGGTAGCCCTGCAACTGCATTACAGCTTGATCGAGCGCAACGTCGAGCGCGAGTTGCTGCCTTGCGCTGCCGCGCTCGGCATGACGGTCACCGCCTGGAGTCCGCTCGCGGGCGGGGTGTTGTCGGGCAAATACCCGCAGGATCCCGCGGCGCGAACGGGTCAGGAGGGGCGACTCACGAACACCGGCTGGGGGAATCTTTTTTTGCGCGATCGCAACCTCGCGATCGCCGAGACGGTCCGTGCCGAGGCCGCACGTCTCGGTCGCAGTTCATCGAGCGTGGCGATTCGTTGGTTGATGGAGCGCGGCGTCATCCCTATTTTGGGCGCGCGCAATGCGCTGCAACTGCGAGATCTGCTCACCGCGACGCAATTCACGCTCGATGCCGACGCCACTGCGGCGCTCGATGCGGCGGGTCAGATCGATCTCGGTTATCCGCGCAGCTTGCTCGAGGGGCCGATGGGACCGCGCATGCTGCACGGCGATCGGGCGGGCGAGATCGTCGGTCGCTGAAACTTCAGCGTGAGCGGGCGAGGTATTCCTCGTTCGGCATCATGTCGGTGGCGGCAGCGACCCGGTTCGTCATGTTGAAGAAACCGGTGATCGCGACGATGTCCCAGATCTCTCGATCCTTGAAGCCGGCACGGCGCAGGGTACGTCGATCGGCTTCGCCGGTTTCGGCGGGCGCCACGGTGAGCTTGTGCGCGTAGTCGAGCATGGCGCGCTGCTTCTTGCTGATCTGCGCCACGCGGTAATTCATCACCAGCGTTTCGCCGAGCGAAGGGTCGCCCGACAGCGCCCGCAAGGCTTCGCCGTGGGCCGTCAAGCAGTAGTAGCACCGGTTGGCGGCTGAGACGACGACTGCGATCATTTCACGTTCCAGCGCGGTGAGCTTCGAGTCGCCGAGCATCAAGTCGTTGTACATGGCGATGAAGGCGCGCAGCTTCGTTTCGTCGAAGCTGTACACCTCGAGCACGTTCGGCAGAAAACCGATTTTCTGTTCGCACACGGCAAAATATTTGGCGAGATCGGGGGCGAGTCGATCGCGCTGCGGAATCGGCAGCTTCAGGGCGATCTTGCTTCGGGGCTGGGCGCGATAGCGGCGGGGCATGGCGAGGCTCTTTGGGGGTACGGGAATCTTTGGAAAAACGGTCGGCCGTCACGGCGCCGGAACAGCCAGCGCCGCTTTCTTTGGAGCTTCCGGTCGCGCTTTGTCGGTGACCCGATTCAGCGACGGAAGCGGCTACCACCGCCCGAACGCGGCGGCCGCGGAGCACGTTCCTGCGCCTCGTTGATGCGCAGAGCACGTCCGTTCATGTCGTAGCCATTGAGCGCCGCGATCGCAGCTTGGGCTTCTGCCGGAGGCATCTCGACGAAGCCGAAACCGCGCGGACGACCCGTCTCGCGATCGTTGATGAGCTTGACGGAGTCGACCTTGCCATGGCGCTCGAAGAGCACCCGGACATCGGCCTCGTTGGCTGAGAAGGGCAGGTTGCCCACGTAGATCGTCGTCATTCGACCGTCTCTCTGATCTTTGGTCAGTGGAATCAGCCGCTCGCCACGGTTTCCCGTGACGAGCGGCTCGATGCTACTACCGGAGTCGACGGCAAGACAACCGGGCGCAAACGACTACTTCTTGAGGGGTGTCGTCGGCGCAATCTTTTTCTTGAAGTAGGTCCAGCTGGTCTCGTTCTCGCGGCTGTCATCGCCAGCCGGCGGGCTCCGATATTCGGGGTAGTCCGTCTCGAGGGCTTTTTTGAGTACCGGCGAGAGCTGATCGGCGCCGTCGAGTTTGCGACCTGCCGCGTGGATGTAGATCAGACCGGCACGGCCGCTCATTTCCATCCACGGCAGCCAGTCGGCCATGCGCACCCAGCCGACCTCGACCGCCGGGTTCGGAATCTTGGGGTCGGTCAGCACGTTGATGTCACCGAAGAAATTGAACATCTCGGTCGCGTGGTAGTAACCGCCGACGTTTTTCTGGAACTCGCCGGCGAGCGGATTCACGTAGAAAAGCGGCACCGTGATGGTGTTCCACCAGACGTTGCCGTTGGTGGTGCCGGGCCAGGTGGCGGGCTTGCCGTCGGCGCCGATCGGGAAAACCGGCCGTTGATTGACCGGATCGTTCGCAGTCTGCAGAACTTTGACGGTCTGGCCGGTCCAGGGGTTTTTCCACTCCTTCAGCAACTCGCCCGTGGTCGGGTCGACGTAGAGCAGCAATTCACGAGAGACCAGTCGCCAGCCGGTACCGCGAACCGGGTCGGTCACGGTGACGCACTGCCGGACGTTGTAGCCTTCGACGTCAAAAAGCTTGCGATCGCGCTCGCCGGGGACCCGTGCGAAGCCTTCCCCATGGAAGTAGTAGATCGTCGGCGTGTTGTCGATCGATCCACATTGGATGCGTCTTCCGGCGAGGGTTGCGCCTTCCGGAGTGTTGAGGTCGATGCGCTTGGCTTTGCCGCTCTGCGCGCGCGCGTCAGGGGTGGTCAGCAAGGCACAGGCCGCAACGGCAGCGCAGGCCAAAGAAATCAGCGGTCGTGACATCAGTGTCTCCTCGGTGTACCAACAGGCTATTGAATGGAAATCGTCACAGGAATTTTCGAACGGCGGGGTCGATTTGTGACACCGGTTCACGGTTGCGCGTGAGCTCGCTCATCACCCGCTCGGTATAGGCTGCGAGTTCTGCCGCCCGGGCTTCGGCGGCGGCTGCCAAATCCTGATGATTTTCGACGGCCCCGACGGGCAGTACTTTGCGCGATTCGAGTTCGGCCTCGAGAGCGGCGAGACGCTCGCGCAGCATCCAGACCTCGGCCGTGAGCGCGACGATCGCGCCGACGGCGTTGTCCATGGGCAGCTTGTGCAGGAAGTCCGGTTCTTCGTGGGTGACGGGGCCTTGCAGCGCGGCGTTGAAACGCTGGCCCGTCGCCGGATCGACGAGCGGATCGATGGCAGTGTCGTGCGAGGTCGTCATCTTGCTCATTTTTCGAAAACGTACAGGTTCCAGTGGTTGGCGTTGATCGGCGCTTTGCCCGGCCGCCGCACCGAGCGGTTCAAGCGTTCGAAGGGGGTGATGCTCACCTTAGAGAAGCCGGCGGCGCGCGCCCATTCGCCGATCGGTGTGTCGTACCACGGCGTCGAGTAGGTTTCGTTGTTGGTCCAAGCGTGGGTGCGTTGCAATACGTTCTGAAAGGCGTCGCCGGGACGCAGATGAAATTCGTGGCCCGCGAACAGGCCGCCAGGCTTCAAAACCCGTGCGGCCTCGGCGAGCAGCGCCGGGGTGTGTGCGGGCGGCAACTCGTGCAGCATGAAATTGAAGAACACGAGATCGAAGTGCGCGTCCGGGTAGTCGAGGTGCTCGAGATCCTGCTGCGACAGCAAAAACCGCATGCCGCGCTCGCGGGCGCGAAGATTGGCGACTTTGAGGCAAGGCGCCGACAAGTCGACGCCGTGGCACTCGGACTGCGGTTGTCGCTGTTGCCAGGTGATGAGCGCAGCGCCGTGCCCCACGCCCCAGTCGAGTACGCGCGCGTACTCACGCTGCGGCAAAGCATCGAAGAGGATGCGGTAGATGCCGTTCGGATCGGCGTGCGCCGGAACCGTCGTGCGGCGTCCGATTTCATAGGCGAGCCCGGCTAACGAGTCGCCTGCAACGCCTCCCGTGTGCTGATGAAAGGGCACGTAACGGAAGTACTCCGGCAGTGACAGCGACGGATCGAGTCGCAGCGCGGTGGGGTCGCTCTTCAGGGTCTCGGCGGCTGCGGCATCGAGCGCCCGCTCGAGCCGATCGCGGTCGCGCTCGAGCGTGGCAAAGATTCCGAGCGTCGGCCGGTGATACTTGAAGCGTTGCAGATTGCGATAGGCCCAGCAGTAAAACTGGAATTCGTTGAGCTCGTCGAGCACCCACTGCGCCGCGCGCCAGTCTGAGGCGGGCGTGGGGTGCGCACGCTCGTAGCGGTCGTGGAGCTGGCCGACGAGCGGCCCTTCCATGTAGTTTCGTGCCGCCCGCAAGAAGGCGTGGTAGCTGCGAAAGTCACGGCTCTCATGCACCACGAGCGGGTCTTGCTCATGGCCGTCATTGTCGATGTCGAGTCGTGCGTTCATTCGAGCGCTCATTCGAGGTAGGCGTAGCCGTTGAGCTCGCCTTCGTAGAATCGCTTGAGGGACTGGCTTTCGGCAACCGTCATCCGGCCCTCGCGTATCGCCCGCTCGCAGTCGCGCGCGAGGGCGGGGTAGAGCTCGGCGACGTCGTACTCCATGTATTCGAGCACGCGATTGGCGGTGTCACCCTTGACCACTTCGTCGATCCACCACTTGCCGTCTTCTTCGAGACGGATGTGCACGACGTGCGTGTCGCCGAAAAGGTTGTGCAGGTCACCGAGCGTTTCTTGGTAGGCCCCCACCAAAAATGCGGCCAGGTAATACTCCTCGCCATCGGTGAGATCGTGCAACTCGAGGGTACGTTTGATTTCGCGGTGACTGACGAAGCGATCGATTTTGCCGTCCGAGTCGCAGGTGATGTCGGCGAGCACGGCGCGTCTCGTCGGGCACTCATCGAGCCGATGGATCGGCATGATCGGAAAAAGATGGTCGATGGCCCAACTGTCGGGCAGCGACTGGAACACCGACATGTTGCAAAAGTAGATATCCGAGAGAATGCTCTCGATGCCCTCGAGTTCCTCGGGTACTTCTTCGAGTCGGCGACAAAAGTCGCGGATCTTGGCGCAGGTCGCCCAGTAGAGCCGCTCGGCGAGACCGCGGAATTCCAGCGACAACAAACCGAGATTGAACATCTGCAGGCACTGCTCGCGGGCGGTGAGGGCATCGTGCCAGCACTCGACGAGGCGTCGTTCGCTCACCTCGCGATACGCGCCGAGCAGGTCCTGCACCGGCTGCGGCAGCGTGCGCCCCGCGTAGTCCTCGTCCTCGCGACCGGTGACGCGGAACTTGTCGAGTGCGGACGAGCCGAGCGTGTTGAAGATGAGTACGCTGTGATGGGCGGCGATCGCCCGACCCGATTCGCTGACGATCATGGGATGCGCGATGCCACGCGCATTGCAGACGCTTGCGATGCGATAGACCACGTCGTTGGCGTATTCCTCGATGGTGTAGTTCATCGAGGAGGAATAGTTGGTGCCCGAGCCGTCGTAATCGACGCCGAGTCCGCCACCGACATCGATGTATTCGAGGCCGGCACCGAGCAGCTTGAGTTCGGCGTAGACGTGGGCGAGCTCGTTGATCGCTTCCTTGATGCGACGGATGTCCTGCAACTGACTGCCCGGATGGCAGTGCACGAGCTTCAGACAATCGAGCATGTCGTGCGTGCGCAGTACCTCCACCGCCTCGAGGATCTCGGTGATGAACAAACCAAACTTCGATTTTTCGCCCGCCGAGTCGCGCCAGCGGCCCGAACCCTCGCTCGCGAGCTTCACGCGGACCCCGATCTGCGGCTTCACGCCGAGACGCAATGCATGTTTGATGATCAGACCGAGTTCCGAAAAGTTCTCGACCACGGGGACGATTCGTCGACCGAGTTTGGTGGCGAGCATCGCGGTCTCGATGTAGCTGTCGTCCTTGAAGCCGTTGCAGACGATCAGTCGATCGGGCGAGTTTTCGCTCATCGCCATCACGGCAAGCAATTCGGGCTTGCTGCCGGCTTCGAGACCGAAGCCGAACTCGGCGCCGTAGCGATAGACTTCTTCGACGACGAGCCGCTGCTGATTCACCTTGATCGGATAAACCGCGGCGTATCGATTGCGATAGTCGTTTTCGGCCATTGCGCGCGCAAAGGCGTCGTTAAGCTGTCTCAGACGATGCGCCAAAATTCCGGAGAAACGCACGACGACGGGGGTCGTGAGTTCGCGCTCCTTGAGACCCTGCACCACTTCGAAAAGATCGATTTCGCGATCGGCACGTTGTTCGGGACGCACGACGACGTGACCTTGCTCGTTGACGCCGAAGTAACCCTGTCCCCAGGCCTGGACGTGGTAGAGCTCGCGAGAATCTGCAACGCTCCACGCGGGGCCGCGACGGAGGTTCGATGGCGTCGCGCCACCCGTGATGGCCTCGGCAGATTTGAGCGTCGTCTCGTTCATGGTCGTGTTCATCTAACGTGGCCCTCTTGCCACTGGGCGAGCCGGGTCGCGGATCCATTCACTCCACGAGCCCGGATAGAGGCGCGCACCTTGCAGCCCCGCGTGCTCGAGTGCAAGCAGATTCACGCAGGCACTCACGCAGGAGCCGCACATGGCGATCAGCGCTTCGGACGGCCGGCCGATCAAAGTTTGCAGCCACTCCGTTCTGAGCGTTGCGGCATCTTTGAGACGACCGTCGGCTTGGTAGTTGCGGGCGTAATGATGGTTGAACGCGCCGGGCACATGTCCGCCGACTGGATCGATGGTTTCGTTTTCACCGGCAAAGCGGTCGGCGCCACGCGCATCGACGAGCCGGAGCGTGTCGTCTTGCAGCGACTGCAGCACCTGCGCAGCGCTCACCGCCATCGGCGCATTTGCTTGCGGGACGAACTCGCGCGGCGTCACTTTGGGCAGCGCAGTCTCGAGCGCTCGGCCCGTGGCAAGCCATGCGGCAAGTCCTCCGTCGAGTACGGCGACCCGCTCGTGGCCCAGCCAGCGCAGCAGCCACCAGGCGCGTGCCGCAAAAAAGCTGTTGCCTTGGTCGTAGACCACGACCTGCGTTCGTCGTTCGATGCCCCACGCGCCCAGCCGCCTTGCCAGCACCTGCGGCTCGGGCAGCGGATGACGACCTGTGGTCGGGCCCGCCAGGCCCGCCAGATCACGATCGAGATGCGCATAGCGTGCATCCGGAATGTGCCCGGCGGCGTAGGCGGCTTCGCCCGCGGCGGGTTTGCCGAGTTCGAAACGACAATCGAGCGTCACCCAGTCGGGTGACGACACCTCGGCCGCCAGCTCGGCGACCTCGATGATCGTGTTGTGGAAACTCGTGGTGGCGGACATCGGCGCTCCAGATTGGGCAAGCGCGAATTCTCCGGTGCGGACGTTACCGTTACAATCCCGCGCCATGGCCATCGACCTCTGGTGGGCCAGCGGCAGTCCCTACTCATGGCGGGTGATGCTGGCGCTGGAACACAAGCGGCTGCCCTACGACAGCCACTCGTTGCAGCTCGCCTTCCAGGAGCACAAGGCGCCGCAGATGTTGGCGATGAACCCCCGTGGGCGCGTCCCGGTGCTCAAGCACGACGACTACGTGGTCTTCGAGTCGGTGGCGATCCTTTACTACCTCGATCGCAAGTATCCGGATCCACCGATTTTCGGGCGCACGCCTGAGGAGGCGGCCGTGATCGTGCGGGTGATCGAAGAATTTCAGGCCTACACCGAGCCGCACATCATGGGGATTTGCCGCACGCTGCTCGGCGGTGCGAATCCCCTCGAAGAGCCGCCGCTCGGCGCAGATGCACTGACCGATGCGATGCACGTCGTGGCGCGTGAGGCGCGCACCATAGAAATGCGAGTGTCGCGTTTCGACTGGATCGTGGGCGATGACTACAGCGCCATCGACATGGTGATTTTCCCGGCGATCCAGTTGTTGCGGCGCGCGCTCGGTCGCCCGGGAGCCGAGGACTTGGCCCGTCGATTTTTGCCCATCGAGGTCAACTACCCGGCCCTCGGGCGCTGGCTGGCGCGAATCGAGGCGCTGCCGGGGTACGATCGTACTTTTCCGCCGCACTGGCGGCCGGACTGACGAAGTAAAACATCACAGGGAGGCGAGACAAAGAAGATCATGAGCGGCCACAAGGTTCACGTGCAATTTTCGGGACGAATCATTTTCGTCGGCTTCGGCAGTATCGGTCAGGGCGTTTTGCCCCTGATTTTGCGGCACATCGGCACCAGCGCCGATCGCATCACCATCGTCTCGGCCGACGAGCGCGGCGCCGAGGTGGCCACGCACTATGGCGTGAAGTTCGTGGTCGATCCGATCGTGCCCGGCAATCTCGAGAGCCGGCTCGCGCCTCTGGTCGGTCAGGGTGATTTTTTGATCAATGTCTCGGTCGACGTGTCCTCGATCGCGCTGATCGAGTTCTGTCAGGCGCGCGGTGCAATGTATCTCGATACCTGCATCGAGCCGTGGCCGGGCGGCTACACCGACAAATCGAAGCCCGCGGCGCATCGCACCAACTATGCACTTCGTGAGCGCGCGCTCGCCTTGCGTGCCGGCCGCGAAACGGCACCTACGGCGGTGCTGACCCATGGCGCCAACCCGGGCATGGTGTCGCACTTCGTCAAACAGGCGATGCTCAACATCGCCGCCGACACCGGGGTTGTCGCCGGCAATCCGCAGTCACGCGAAGCGTGGGCGGCGCTCGCGCACACGCTCGGCATCAAGGTGATCCACATCGCCGAGCGCGACACGCAAGTCTCGCCTGTGCGCAAGCGTCCGGGCGAATTCGTCAACACCTGGTCCTGCGACGGTTTCGTCAGCGAGGGTTCGCAGCCCTGCGAGCTCGGTTGGGGTGCTCACGAGAAGCATTTTCCGGCCGACGGCAACGCCTATGATTTCGGGCGCAAGTCGTCGATATTTTTGTCGCGCCCCGGTGCTGCGACGCGAGTACGCACCTGGACTCCCAAAGCCGGACATTTCCACGGTTTCGCGATCACGCACGGCGAGTCGATCTCTATTGCCGATTACCTCACCGTGAAGAAAGCCGACGAGGTGGTCTACCGCCCGACGGTGCACTACGCCTATCACCCCTGCGACGATGCCGTGTTATCGGTGTACGAATTTGCCGGCCGCAATTTCGTCATGCAGTCCAAGCAGCGCATTTTGATGGACGAAATTTCTTCGGGTGGCATCGATGAGCTCGGTGTGCTTCTCGCCGGACACTCGAAGAATGCCTATTGGTACGGCTCGCAGCTTTCGATCGACGAGGCGCGCCAACTTTGTCCGTACAACAACGCAACCAGCCTTCAGGTCACGGTGGCGGTGTTGTCGGGCGTGATCTGGGCGATGGAAAACCCGAATCGTGGCGTGATCGAGCCCGACGAAATGGATTTCCGTCGCAACCTCGAAATCTGCATGCCTTATCTCGGTCCCGTGGTGGGCGAATACACCAACTGGAATCCGCTCTCCGAGCGCGAGAGTCTCTTCAAAGAAGACCTCGACCACTCCGACCCGTGGCAGTTCAAAAACGTCCGCGTGGTCTGACCTAAGGCGTCTCGTAGCGGACCTCGGTGATCACCCAGGTCCGCTCGCCTTTCGGGGTCAGCACGGTGACTTCGTCGTCGAGTCGCTTGCCGAGCAGCGATCGAGCGAGCGGCGCATCCATGCTGACGTAGCCGGGGGCGAGGTCGAACTCGTCGGGCCCGACGATGCGGTGGCGGGTCTCGATGCCCTCGTCGTCCTCCAGCGTCACCCAAGCGCCAAAGAAAACGCGCTGTCGATCCGCGGGGGTCTGATCGACAACCACCATGCCCTCCAGTCGCTTGCGCAGAAAACGCACCCGGCGATCTATCTCGCGCAGGCGACGCTTGCCATAGGTGTACTCGGCGTTTTCCGAGCGATCGCCCTGCGCGGCTGCTTCGCTGACGGCAAGAGTGACCTGCGGCCGCTCCACGCGCCATAGCTGATCGAGTTCGCTCGTCAGGCGGGCGTGGCCTTCCCGTGTGATGAACTTGGAACCGGGCGTGGTGGGGGGGCGATAGCGGGGCATGGCAACGGCGGCTTAGTCTCCGAGGGCCGAATCCCCTAAACTCCCGGACCTTCCGGGATTCGGCAATCTCTGCAACAAAGGACGGGTCGAAAAATGTCGCGACGTCATTATCTGTCAATCATCGTTGCCGCAGCCATCGCGGTGTCTGCCAGCACCGCGGCGAGTGCGGCACCCGCCGCCAACACGTCGAATGCCAATGCTTCGGTCGCGGCGAAGAGCTTGCGCTCGGGTCTCGACCTCGATGGCTTCGATCGCAGCGTGCGTCCCCAGGACGATCTCTATCGCTTTGCAGGCGGCACCTGGCTGGCCAAAACCGAGATCCCCGCCGATCGCTCGAACTTCGGAACGTTCAGCAAGCTCGAGGACGATGCGCTCGCCGCCCTGCGCGAGCTGATCGAAGCGGCAGCGGCCGACGGCAAGCGCGTGTCGGGCTCCGACGCGCAAAAGCTCGGTGATTTTTACACCGCCTTCATGAATACCGAGCTCATCGAAAAGCGTGGTCTCGCACCGCTGACGGCCGAGTTCGGGCGCATCGAGCAGATCGTCAAGCCCGAGGACGTATTCGTTTATTTTGGTCGTGCGCAGCGTGTTGGGCTCGGGGCCCCGGTGAACGCCTACGTGGGGCAAGACCGCAAACAGTCGACGCGCTACATCCCGGGGCTCTCGCAGAGCGGGCTGACCATGCCCGATCGCGAGTACTACTTGGCCGACGACGCGCGCAACGTCAAAGCGCGCGCCGATTTCGCCATCTACGCGGAAAAATTGCTGTCGCTCGCAGGCACTGCCGATGCGACTGCCGCGGCCTCACGCATTCTTGCGCTCGAGACCGCAATCGCCAAACTGCATTGGACGCGGGTCGAAAATCGCGATCCGGTGAAGACCTACAACCGCATGTCGCTTGCGGATGCGACGACCGCGATGCCGGCCTTCGACTGGCGCGCGTTCATCAGCGGCATGGGTCACGAGGCCGCAGCCGTCGGTGAGTTCGACATCCGTCAACCGACCTACGTGCGCCAACTCGGCGAGCTCGTGCGGGCGACGCCGGTTGCGACCTGGCGCGAATATTTCCGCTTCCGTGCGCTCGATGCGAACGCCGCGTTCCTGCCGCAGGTCTTTGACGCCGCGCGCTTCGAATTTCGCGAGCGCGCCTTGCGCGGGGTCCAGGAGCAGCAACCACGTTGGCGTCGCGGTCTCAATTTGATCGATCGTTCGATCGGCGAGATCGCCGGCCGCGCCTACGTCGAAAAGACTTTCCCGCCCGAGGCGCGCATCCGCATCCAGGAGTTGGTGGCCAACCTGCGCGCGGCCTTTGCGCAGTCGATCGATTCGCTCGAGTGGATGGGACCCGAGACCAAGACCGAGGCCAAGCGCAAACTCGCCGCGTTTTCGGTGAAGGTCGGTTACCCCGACGAATGGCGCGACTACTCCACGTTGCAGGTGAGTGCGGACGATCTGCTCGGCAATCTGCGGCGCGTCAATGAATTCGAGTTCCTGCGACAGATGAACCGACTCGGCAAGCCGGTCGATCGCACCGAGTGGGGCATGACGCCGCAGACCGTCAACGCCTACTACAGCCCGCCAATGAACGAGATCGTGTTTCCGGCGGCCATCCTGCGACCGCCATTCTTTGATCCGAGTGCCGACGATGCGGTCAACTATGGCGGTATCGGCGGGGTGATCGGCCACGAAATCAGCCACGGTTTCGACGACTCCGGACGCCGTTACGACGGCGAAGGCAACCTGCGCGACTGGTGGACGTTCGACGACAACGTGCGGTTCCGTGAGCGGGCGGGGCGGCTCGGCGCCCAATACACCGGCTACAAGCCGATCGACGGTCGTTCGATCAACGGCGATCTCACCATGGGCGAGAACATCGGCGACCTGTCGGGACTGGCGGTCGCCTATCGCGCATACATGATCTCGCTCGCGGGCAAGCCGGCTCCGGTGATCGACGGCTTCACCGGGCCACAGCGGTTCTTCCTCGGTTGGGCGCAGATCTGGCGCCGAAAATATCGGGACGACGAGCTGCGTGTGCGCCTCGTCACCGACTCCCATAGCCCGAGCGAGTATCGCTGCAACGGCGTCGTCACCAACATGACGGAATTTTATGAGGCGTTTGGTGTCAAACCCGGCGATCGGCTGTACCGCGAGCCGGCGGACAGAGTGAAGATTTGGTAAACACGGGCGAAGAGGGCCAACTCCATGAACACGTTCAAAAAGACCTTTACCGCAGCCATCCTGTTGTTGTCGCTCAGCCTCGGCGGCTGTGGCTACAACACCATCCAGACGCAGGACGAGGCCGTGAAGGCTTCGTGGTCCGAGGTGGTGAACCAGTACCAGCGGCGTGCCGACCTGATCCCGAATCTCGTCAAAACGGTGAAGGGATTTGCGGCGCAGGAGGAGCGGGTTCTCGTCGGCGTGACCGAGGCGCGCGCTCGAGCCACCTCCATTCAGGTGACCCCCGAGCTCGTCAACGATCCGGCTGCACTGCAAAAATATCAGGCTGCGCAGGGCGAGCTGACGCAGGCGCTCAAGAGTTTGCTGATGGTCACGGAAAATTATCCGCAGCTGAAATCCGACCAGAATTTCCGTGACCTGCAGGCGCAACTCGAGGGCACCGAAAACCGCATCACCGTGGCGCGCAATCGCTACATCGCGGCGGTTCAGGAATACAACGGCACGATTCGCAAGTTCCCGTCCAACCTCACGGCCATGGTGTTCAGCTACGAGGTGAAGCCCAATTTCTCGGTTGAGAACGAGGCCGCCATTTCTCAGGCGCCGACCGTCGACTTCGGCGCTCCGGCAACGCCCGCCAACTAAGCGCGGTCGAACCTTTGCCCCGACTGCGCTCAACGCTGTTGGCTCTGCTGTTGGCCCTGTCGCCATGGGTCGCGGCGATCGGGCAGGGCTTGCAGGGTATCCCGACACTCGAGCGTCGGGTGACCGATGCGGCAGATATCTTGCCAGCCGCCGAAGAGGCGGCGCTCGAAGAAAAACTCGCAGCCTTCGAGGCCCGCAAGGGTACGCAGATCGCCGTACTCACCGTGGCCACCACCGCGCCCGAAGAAATCGAGCAGTATTCCATCCGCGTGGTCGACGCCTGGAAACTTGGTCGCAAGGGTGTCGACGACGGTGCGCTACTCATCGTGGCGGTCGCCGATCGCCGCCTGCGCATCGAGGTCGGCCGCGGTCTCGAGGGCGCGCTCACCGATCTCGTCTCGAACCGCATCATCGACGAAACCATCAAGCCGCTGTTCCGCTCTGGCGACTACGCAGGCGGCGTGGCGGCCGGCGTCGATCGCATGATCAGTGTTGCCGATGGCGAGCCCTTGCCACCCCCCGAAGAAAAATGGGGTGGGGGTGAGTCGGGTGGGGGTCCGGCGATCGGCGATCTGCTCGGATTGATGTTCGTCGTCGCCGTGGTCGTTTCGGCCGTGCTGCGTAAAATCTTTGGTCGAGTATTCGGCGCGCTGGCGACGGCGAGTCTTGCTGGGGCAGCCGGTTTTTTGTTGAGCGGTCTGGTGTTCGCCATCGTGGCCGCAGGGGTCAGTTTCGTCGTCGGGCTGCTGGGCGGATTCTCTCCCGGTGCCTTCACGAGTGGCGGGTCCCGCCGCGGTCATCGAGGGCGTGGACCTTTCGATGGCGGTTGGGGCGGTGGCTTCGGCGGCGGTGGCTTCGGCGGCGGGGGTGGATTTGGCGGTGGCTTCGGTGGGGGCGGTGGCGGTTTCGGTGGCGGTGGCGCCTCGGGACGCTGGTAGGCGACGGCTCAAAAATGCAGATCGAACGCTGGATCAAAAATCTGTTCGCTACGCCGTTGCTGACCCGCAGGCGTTTTCCCAACCATGTTCGTCAGGCCATCGAAAAGGCCGTGGCCACGGTCGAGTCCCGTCACGCCGGCGAAATCCGCTTCGTCATCGAGACGGCACTCGATTTCAGCCAGCTGCGCGCCGGCTGCACGCCGCGGGAACGCGCCCTCGATCTCTTCGGTGCGCTCGGGGTATGGGATACCGCCGACAACAACGGGGTGCTGATCTACGTGCTCATGGCCGAGCACGACGTCGAAATCATTGCTGATCGCGGCATCGCTGCCAAAGTCGATGCCGCCGAATGGCAAACGCTCTGCGCCGTGATGGAGAGCCACTTTCGAGATGGTCGATTCCGTGAGGGAGCCCTCGCGGGCATCGAGGGGGTGGGTGATCTGCTCGCCCGTCATTTCCCCAACGCACCCGGCGATCGCAACGAACAGCCGAACCGGCCCGTCCTGCTGTAATCTTCGCGTCCATGCGGACGCTCCTCCACGGTACGGGTCGCTTCGGCGCGCTGGCCGTCCTCGGCCTGCTGACAGCTTGCGGTACCGTCGCCACGCGACAGGTGCTCGAGCCGTTGCCGCCACCGCCGAAACTCGTGCTCGACGAGCCGTATTCTTTGAGCACGCATCGCTTCGAGCTCGACAACAGCGGCTCGGACATGATTGGCGAGTTGCGAATCACCCGCGCCAACCACGAAGACACGTTCACCGACCTCGCGCGCCGCTTCAACGTGGGCTACGAGGAGCTCGTACGGGCAAACCCGGGAATCGATCCGTGGCTGCCCGGCGAGGGACGCGAGATCGTCTTGCCCACGCAGCATCTGCTGCCGAATGCGCCGCGCGAGGGAATCGTCATCAATCTCGCGGCCATGCGGCTTTATTTTTATCCGCGCGCCGCCCGCGGCGAGCCACAGCTCGTCTACACCTTTCCGATCGGCATCGGACGGGTGGGCTGGGCGACACCGATCGGCAGCACCTCGGTGACCCGCATGACCAAAAACCCGACGTGGCGTCCGGGTGCCGGCGTCCGTGCAGAACACGCCGAGAACGGCGAGATCTTGCCCGCCGTGGTGCCCCCCGGACCCGATAATCCGTTGGGTACGCGGGCGCTCTATCTCGGCTGGCCGTCTTATCTCATCCATGGCACGAACAAACCCGCCGGTGTGGGTTTGCGATCGAGCCACGGCTGTATCCGGCTGTTCCCCGAGGACGTCGAGTTTTTGTACGACCTCGTACGACCCGGCGTGAAAGTGACGGTGGTGAATCAGCCCTTCGTCTTCGGTTGGCACGACGGGCAGCTGCACATGCAGGCTTTCGACGTGCTCGAAGATGATCCGCGCGATTGGCAGAAGGCGCAGCGCAAGTTGATCTCGCGCAATCTCGCGGCGAAGGTGCAGAAAGAATTGCAGGCGAGGGGCATGAGTATCGATTGGGAGGTGGTCTCGCGCTTCAGCCACGAGCCGCGCGGTCTCGCCGTTCCGATCTCGCGCTCGGACGTCAGTTACGCGAGCGTGCTTGCGGCCGCGACGCGCGTGCGTAATGCGCTGCCGATCGGCGCGACTTGGAATGGCGAAGCCGAGCAGCTTGCCGATCGAGCGTTGCCGCCGTGATTCCGGTTCGTGACGACAACCCGGCCCACATCACGCCGTGGGTGACCTATGCGTTGATTCTGTCGTGTGCCGTCATTTTTCTTTGGCAGATCAGCGGCGGCATGATGCACCTCGAGGCGAGCTATAGCGGGCTCGGGGTGACGCCCGAGGTGCTCACTGGACAGTCGCGTGTCGACACGCCGCAGCCCTGGATACCGGGATGGATGACCATCTTCACTTCGATGTTCCTGCATGGATCTATCGGTCACTTGCTCGGCAATCTGCTTTTTCTTTGGGTGTTCGGCAACAACATCGAAGATGCGATGGGACACGTTCGTTTCACGGTGTTTTATTTGCTCTGCGGCGTGGCAGCCGTCGCCGCGCAGGTGATGCCGGACCCTGCGAGCGCGGTACCGATGGTCGGCGCGAGTGGTGCCATCTCCGGCGTACTGGGTGCCTACCTTTTGCTCTATCCGCGCGCGCGTATTCTCATCGCCCTGCCGCCACCGCTGTTTTTCGTCACCATCGGTTGGTTCCGCGCCATCTGGGTGCTGACCTTGTGGTTTGCGTTGCAGTTGGCGATGAGCCTCGGCATAGAGTCCGAGGGCGGCGGCGTCGCCTTCATGGCGCACGTGGGTGGATTCGTCGCCGGCTTGTCGCTCATTCCGCTTTTCAAGTTCGCGCACGTGCCGCTCTGGCGGCAGCACTGAGTCAGCGTCGTGGAGAGCACCCCTCAGCGCGCCGCTCAGGGTGCGCCGAAGCCGCCCCCGCCGGGCGTTGCCACTTCGAGGACGTCGCCCACTTCGAGCTCGAAGCGCGCACAGGCTGGGCATTCCTCGATACGCCCATCACGTCGTCTGATGCGCGTGGTCCCGGCAGCGCCTTCGCCGCCGCCGTCGAGTCCGGGTGCGCGCGTGCTGCGGCGATTGGCGAGCATGGCCCCGGTCAGCGGCTGCAGAAATTCGATTTCGCGGATCGCACCATCGCCACCGCGCCAGCGTCCTGCGCCTCCCGATTCGCGACGGATCGCGAAGCGGCGTAGCCGCACCGGAAAACGGGCCTCGAGTGTTTCGGCATCGGTCAAGCGCGAGTTGGTCATGTGCGTTTGCACGGCTGCACAGCCGTCGAAGCCGCCTGTGTCGGCTGCCAGCCCTGCGCCCGAGCCGCCGGCGATGGTCTCGTAGTACTGCAAGAACTCGTTGCCGAAGGTCAGGTTGTTCATCGTGCCCTGAGCTCCGGCGAGCACGCCGAGCGCTTGATAGAGCGCATCGACGATCAGCTGCGAGGTTTCGACGTTGCCGGCGACGACGGCATGGCCGTCGGGTGGATCGAGCAGACAGCCCGCAGGCACGTGAATCGCGAGCGGCCGCAAACAACCGGCATTCAGCGGGATCGGGTCGCGAACGAGCGTCCGGAATACGTACAGCACGGCGGCCTGGGTCACGGCGCGCGGCGCATTGAAGTTGTGTGGGCCGGCGGGCGAGGTGCCGTCGAAATCGATGTCGCCACGGCCGGCTCGTGCGTCCAACTTGACGTGTACGGAAATTCTTTGACCACCATCGAGTGCCAGCGTACAGCGAGCATCACGATCGCCGAGCGCGCGAATGGCGTTTTCGACGCAACGCGCCGCGTTGTCCTGCACGGCGCTCATGGCCCGGGCGAGGCGTTGCAGGCCATATCGGGCGACCGCTCGCCGCAATTCCTCGATGCCGCACTGATTGGCGGCGAGTTGGGCGCGCAGATCGGCAAGATTTTGCAGCGGGTTACGCGCGGGAAAATGACCGTCCGTGAAGGCTGCGATGACTTCGTCGCGTCGAAACTCGCCGGCGCGCAGGATCGGCATGCCGCGAAATACGGCGCCTTCTTCGGCGAGCGTGCGCGAAAAAGGTGGCATGGAACCCGGAGTGATACCGCCGATGTCGGCATGGTGGGCGCGCGATGCCACGAAAAATGCGGGCTTTGCCCCGCCGAAGAAAACGGGACTCACCACCGTCATGTCGGGCAGGTGAGTGCCGCCTTGCGAGGGCGCGTTGATCAGCCAGGCATCGCCCTCCCTGATGTCGGCGGCATGTTCGCGTAGCAATGCGTCCACCGTAGCGCCCATGGAACCGAGATGCACCGGCATGTGCGGCGCATTGGCGACCAGCCCTCCCTTTGCGTCGAACAGCGCACAGGAGTAATCGAGGCGCTCTTTGATGTTGACCGACTGTGCGGTGCGCCGCAGCACTTCACCCATCTGCGTCGCCGCGTGCATGAATAGACCATCAAAGATTTCGATCTGAGCGGGATCGTCGATCGGACGCTCCGCGATCGGACGCTCTGCGATCGCGATGTCGTCGGCAACGTGCGTCGCGATCAGGGCACCCGAGGGCTCGCGGGCAAGCTGCCAGCCGGGTTCGAGCACGAAGGTGGAGCGTGGTTCGACGATCAACGCGGGTCCTTGCAGCGGCGTGCCTTCCGACAGGTCCGCGGCGCGCCGTACCGGTACCTCCTGCCAGCCGTCGAACCAGGCGCGTGCCGAGTCCGGCAAGGTGAATCGTACCGAGCTCTCGTCGATCGTGTGCGCGGCGTTCTTCCCCGGCAATCGGGCCTCGACCCGCAACGCGACGATCTGCAACGACTCGCCCGCAGCGAATCCGAAGCGCTTTTGATGCGCCATGCGAAATGCACTTTGCAAGCTCGCGACGCTGTCGCCCGTCACGTCTAGCGAGGTCTCGGCGTGCCCCTCGCGGAGTTCGTGGATGACCTCGATCTGCATCGAGCCGAGTTCCGACGGCATCGCGGTGAGTTCCGACTGCGTCTCGACGATCAGTTTGGCGGCGATTCGCTGGCTCGCAGCGAGCGCCGTGGCGTCGAGCGGAAGTGCGAGCCCCTCGCGACGAACCGCCATGCGATCGGCGATGCCTATGCCATAGGCCGAGAGCACGCTCGCGAGCGGATGGACCAGCACGCGACGGATGCCGGCTGCGGCAGCGACTTTGCAAGCATGCTGTCCAGCAGCGCCACCGAAGGCGACCAAGTCGAAGCTTGCCGGGTCGATGCCCTGGCGCACGCTGACGTGACGGATGGCATTGGCCATCGCCGCGATGGCGACGTCGAGAAAGCCGCAGGCTGCGTGGGCCAGCGCGTCGTCATCACGAAGGTCGAGGTGATCGCCTGCGGGTAGCAGAGCCGATCGCAGAGCGAGATGCGCCGCCTCGACGTCGATCGCGGTATCGCGTTGCGGTCCGAAGAGTTTGGGCATGAACGCCGCGTGCAGATGTCCGAGCACGACCTGCACGTCGGTCAGCGTGGCGGGCCCACCCCGCCCGTAGCAGGCGGGCCCGGGGTCGGCACCCGCCGAGTGCGGACCCACGCGGTATCGACCGTCGCGCACGGCGAGTAGCGAACCTCCGCCGGCTGCGATCGTGTGCACGTCGAGCATCGGAGCACTGATGCGGATGCCCTCGATCTCGTGTTCGAAGCGGCGTTCGAACCCGCCATCGAAAATGGAGACGTCGGTCGAGGTACCGCCCATGTCGAAGCCGATCAGGCGCGCCGCGTCGTGGGTCGATCGCTGGCCGACGGCGGCCATGCCGATCAGGCCACCGGCCGGACCGGAGAGTACGCTGGTGAGTGCACGGAATGACTGCGGATTGCAGAGCCCCCCCGAGCTTTGCATGAATTCGAGACGGGCAGCGGGCGCCACCGTGAAGAGCTCGCGTTCGAGAGTGCGGATGTAATCTTTGAGGCATGCCGCGAGGTAGGCATCGAACGAGGTGCTTTCCGCGCGTGGCACGAAACGTGGCAGTGGCAGACATTGGTGCGAGGTGACGATCTCGGCGAAGCCAGCAGCCTCTGCGAGTTGCGCGAGACGCTGCTCGTGCTGCGAATGACGCCAGCCGTGCAACAGCACGATGGCTACGGCCTCGAAACCGCTTTGGCGAGCGGCGGCGAGGCCGTTGGCGGCAGCCGCTTCATCGAGCGGTTCGATCACCGTGCCGTCGACGGCGACCCGTTCATCGATTTCGAGAACCTCGGCATGCAGCGGCCTCGCTCGCCGTACGTGCAGGGCAAAGATATCGGGGCGTGCCTGATGACCAATGACGATGGCGTCACCGAAACCACGCGTGACCACGAGCAGCAGCTTGCTGCCGCGACGTTCGAGCAGCGCGTTGGTCACCACCGTGGTGCCGACGCGCACCGTGCCGAGATCATCGGGTGTGGCGCCGGCGTCACGCAGGATTGACAGCGCGGCCATGATGCCGGGATCGCCCGACTTGCCTCGGGTCGAAGAGGGCACTTTGCGTAGCCACAGACGCCCCTCGGGGCTTTCGCCGATGACATCGGTGAACGTACCGCCGCGGTCGATCCAGAAGTTCCAGACGGCTCGTGTTGACTCTGACGGGCTCATGCGCAGTGGGCGGCAGGATACCCGCAGGTCGCGAGCGGGTACACTTGCCTCGTGATTGGTAAAACGATCGTTTTTTCCCACGGCAAGGACTCCGAACCCTGGGGCACCAAGATTCTGGCGCTCGCCGAAGTCGCCAGGGCGCGCGGCTGGTGCGTCGAGTCGGTGGATTATCGCGGCATCGACACCGTCGAAGGGCGTCTCGCCAAATTATTGACCTGCGGTCGTGACTTGTCCGCGCATCCGGTGCTGGCCGGTTCCAGTCTCGGCGGATTTCTCGCGGCCGCGGCATCGCGGCCTTTGCAGGCTTCGGGGCTCTTCTTGATGGCACCCGCATTCGATCTGCCGGGTCTGCCGCCAACGCCCGAGGTCGCGCGCTGTCCGACGGTAGTGGTGCACGGTTGGCGAGACGATGTCGTGCCGGTCGAGAAAGGCCTGGCCTTCGCGCGTGCGCAGGGTGCGCTGACGCATCTCGTCGATGACGATCATCGTTTGCACGCCTCACTGCCGCAGATCTGCGGCTGGCTGAACGATTTCCTGGGATCGCTGCATGCCTGAGGTTCGCGCCATGAGCGCCGTGATGCGGCGCGTGCTCGCGCTTTGGGTGAAACCCGAAGTTCGACCCGAGTCCGCACCGGGCAGTATCGGCGCGGTGCAGGCCGCGCCCGTCGTCTACGTGCTCGAGCGACGCAGCGTGGTCGATCTTGCAGCCCTCGAAAATCTTTGCGAGCGACATGGTTTGCCGATGCCTGCAGGACGCATCCTCGGCCGCGATCGCAGCGCCGTACGCGCCATGGTGCCCTTGCTGCGCACGCGTGGTGCCTTCGATGCACGTATCGATCGGCGTCCGCCACGGGAACTCGTACGCCTCATCGAGGCACTCGAGCGCGATCCCACGCTGGATGCGCGGCTCGTGCCCGTCGCCGTTTACTGGGGGCGGGCACCAGAAAAAGAACGATCGTGGTGGCGTTTGCTATTCACCGAAAACTGGGTGCTGGCGAGCGGTTTGCGCAAGTTCATGCAAGTGCTGATCAATGGTCGCTTCACCATGATCGAGGTCGGCGAGCCGACGAGTCTGCGCAGCCTGCTGTCGGGCGCGGGCAGTCCCGCCGCGCAGGCGGCGCGCATCGCACGCGTGCAGCGCGCGAACTTCAGGCGCCAGCGTGCAGCACGCATCGGCCCCGATCTGTCGCATCGTCGCACCATACTCGCGCGAGTACTGAGCACCCGCACGGTACGCGCCGCCGTGGCCGCCGAAATGCGCGACAAACATTTGCCGCGGCGCAAAGCGCTGCTCGTTGCGAAAGGCTACGTCGAAGAAATCGCGGCCAACTATTCGCACGTGTTCATCACGTTCATGGAAGGCTTTCTGGGTCGACTGTGGAATCGCCTTTACGACGGCGTCACGTTCAGTCATTCGGAG
>Ga0129336_10000109_pt1 | contig 39305 bp, 87 predicted proteins | sample CPB6_02_DNA_FD_96878 | JGI IMG/M metagenome (GOLD analysis project Ga0129336, IMG submission 96878) | Freshwater to marine salinity gradient microbial communities from Chesapeake Bay, USA - CPBay_Sum_0.6_0.2_DNA | ecosystem: Environmental > Aquatic > Marine > Coastal | place: USA: Chesapeake...
CATAGTTTCTATGGATTTCAACCACCAAACCGAGCCCGGAGATAAGGTATGTTGCCCTCTTGTTTCCAACATTAACCTTAACGGTATCACTTATGTTCCAAAGTTCTCCAATGTTTGGTTTCATGGAACCTCCATTAGATCAGATTCTCTACATTGAAGAACCCCTCTTTCCGGAAATACCACCTTCCAGTATGGGAAAAATTCGTGTGGTGGTGTGAATTTCTCAATGGTGATTCCAACCTCACTTGGAAGATCCATTTGGTATCGGGTTTTCCATACCACCATATCACCCCGTTTCATTATGGAATTTCCTCAACATGGAAATCATGGATCCACCCGATGTGGTTCCGTGGGGTGAGAATCCGATGGTAAACATGGTTTCCTGTTCCATGATAGGTTTCCAGGATCAACCCAAATTCATGGTGAAATAATGATTCACCGGTTTCATGTGGTTCTTCATCATCACGAATTCCATCGTATAGGTTTAGATTTCCATGAGGAATTGATTTTTGGATTAGAGAACCGGGTTTCACAATTCCATCCTAACATGGATATGTTTCATTTTTCACCACCATGATCCAGTTTTCAAAAACCCAACCGATTCCCCTTGGGGTGAGAATTTTTACATAGGATTGTGTGTAATTCCAAGGTGCTCGGGGCGGGTGCCGAGCCGCGTGGCCGTGGCCCAGTAGTAGAACCATTTTCCTCTTCCTCAAAACAACACCGACATCGCTGAATCCAAATGGAATATCGGTTGGAATGAGTGAATTGTGCTCATCCCAACACTTCTCGTCGCCACCGTATAAAAACCGTGTGGTTCCTCTGCGTGGATTACCACCATCATTTATTTTCACAATATCACCGGGTTTCACTGTAGAACCTCCACTTTCTCTCCGCGGAGCCACCCAACTTTTCCATCCGAAGTTACCACCTTGAGGTACAGGATGTCCCAATGGGAAATTCTACTTTCGATCGTGATTCCAAATTCACCAAAGAACATGGTGCTGCCGAACGGCCCAAGGTAGGGTTCGACGAATTCATATAGGTGAATCGAACCGCCGGATGGGGTCACCAAGGAACCAGGTTTCATACCACCTCAATCTTATCCCTGTGAATTAAACCGGATTGGTAACGTGGATTTAGAACAAGAATGAGGTTTGTAAATTTACCTTCCGATTTGAGAACCAAACACAAATCATCATCGCTGAATCTTGCAGATCTATTGGAAAATCTGGTATTCAATAGATCCTTGGTTACCGGATCACGAAGATAAAAACCTCCACCTTTTCCAGGATACTTTCTACCCCAATCATAAAATTGATTTGGATCCCTTCTCAATCGAACCATATCGCCAGGTTTCATTTAAAAACCTCGTAGGTGCTTCTAAAGCCATTGAACTCCCACCTCACGACCGCACCGCTCCCCAACAACACTTCAACCATCTTCCAATTCACACGGAGAACAATGCCGATTTCGGGCGTGTAACGATGGAACGCCAAGGCGCCAAGCACAACATCGTTTACGCTCGGAATCCTGGCGGTATTCACATGACCTCCAAGAGGTTGCCGGCGTAACACCAACCAGTAACCCCACCGGACAAAATGCGGAAATCCGGTCCGCTGACATCGAGAATGATTCCAACACCGTTGAGGAGACCGACCTCGTAACGAATGCGATGAGGGCCTAAACTCGATGATTGGAAGAGGGGACAAGAGAATAGTTTTGCTCGGCTGTTGTGGGAAAGGTTTCGGACAATGGTGCCAATCTTCATTGTACCTCCTCCAAGTAAGGCAGGTAGACCCAAAACACGGCCCCGTTCAACATCCACTTCACCCGGCATTTGTCGTTGGGAGAAGAGAGGACGATTCCCAAGGAATCTATCGGGATCCAGGTGGTGTCAACCCTCGTCACGCTGACCAGATGGTTAGTGAAGTTCGTGCCCTGGGTCCTGCTTTCGTCTGGATATCCGCTGGTAAAGCAGCGTGTCTTCGCCATGTCTCCCGGTGCCATGGAACCATGGTATCATCCGAGCTTCAACTTTTCACACGTATCCACGTTTCATAGTGATTTTATCAGTTGTCCCGGTGTGTATTTTGCGTTACGTGTGTAGCCGTCGGGGAGCACGCCGTTCCAGAGGATGCGGTAGAACATCTCTCCAGGATAACGGGCAATCGTCTTCTCCTCCACCACCAACCCAATCAAACTCGTTGGGGATTGTGTGTCGTTCAACTTGACCAAATCTCCCACATTCATTGGAGAACCTCCAAGCTGTCCGGACATAGGTACCTCATTTTTCCGCTGGAGAGCAGCATCACCTTGGCGTAGCACATCCTCCCGGAATTCAAATTTTCATCGACGAATTCCAGCAAGGTTGCCAGTTCTCCGTCCACATCGCCGTCCGTCCGCGAGGTGATTTTGACCAAATCTCCGTATTTCATCCGATTACCTGTAGCCATCTCGTTGGAAACATTCGTACTTTATCCCCCAAACCCTTCACGTATTCTCCTGGAATACTGGATGGTTTGTATTTCTCTCCGAGGATAACCACAATAATTCCATTGAGATAATCATCCCGTGGATGGGAATCGAGTGGAACATGAACTCGATATAGATCACCAACTTTCATCCGTGATCACCCCGTTTCATACACCAATTTCACTTCTGATCGATAAACCCATCCAACAACACCCAGCAAAACAACGATATCATCTTGAACCTCTTTGATCATGTAAATTTTTTTGTGGAATGGTGAAAGTGGATGTTGTGAACCATAGGCTTGAAGAGTTACAAGATCACCGGGTTTCATTCCATCACCTGGAAGGTCCAACGATCCACTGGATAAATGGTTGTGGTTCCGTCGGAATTGAGTAGTTTGATTCCCCTATAAGAACCATAGTGGTTGTGACATGCGATTATTCGCGGTTCCAAACAAACACAAAGTTTATCCGGGATTTTATAGATAAAATCGCTAGGTTGATTTACCCAACTGATTTTTACCAGATCGCCTTGTTTCACTGTAGAAAATCCAGGTACTCGGCCCAAATTAGTTTGAAGGTACCGTTTTCCAGTAAAACATTGAAGTAGCGTTGATCTTTGGAGATTCCCCGTTGCGGGGTGTCGAGCACCCGGAATTCACCGATGATTATACCAATGAGGGGTTGAGGAATCCTGTTGTAGTTATTTTGGTAATGAACCAGGGAACCGGGTTTCATCGAAAAACCTCGAAAGCATCTCCTTTGAGGAGAATCGAAATTTTCCTCACTTTGTTTCCATCCAACACCGATAGCAATCCACCCTCAACCCTCAGGATGAGGTGAACATCGGTATTCCATACAAACACCCTATTCTTGTTCGTCAGAATCATATCACCAGGTTTCATCGAAAACCTCGAGGTCGCTCTCTCGACAATGCAGGACACCACGGCCGGCAAACAGCACATGCCAATGCGGAAATTGGTCGCCCATGCGAAGCTCATAAGGAATATATCCCAAAATGATACCAACATCCGTCGGCAACCTCATGCCAAACCGTGACCTCCAAGTGACCATGTCACCTACAACCATGGCTTCATTCTACCCCATCGGGATGACGGTTTTCACGTGCCACCACTCAACACCTCGTACTGATAATCGTTATGAATATCGAAGTAATGGCACTTGCCATCAAACTCCAAAATCCTGGCGATGTACATCGGTGGGTCCATCATGCCCTTCCAATCAAGGGAACTTGGAGAAAAGAGTTGTACAACGAGTCCAGAATACCATTCTTATCCCAAAGCGAATACGTACCAAATCTCCCACTTTCACTCGACCACCTGCAAGAGCGAAGCCACAACCTTGCAAATATTTCCCGTTCCCAACCACGCCGGCACCGGCTGCGGCCAAACCACCGTGGCGCAATAGACCGGTTCACCTCCAACTGAATCCCGGTAAACACCTTCCATGGGTTCAATGGAAAGCACAGTTCCCAAAATCAAACCTTGCGCAAGGTCGTGGAGCACCACCATGTCACCTACCTTCATGGTTTCACCTTGAGAAATTCTGATGGAACCCAGCCTAACGTGGCCTTTCCAAGCAACATCACGCTGACGACATCGTACTTCTCCCCAAACCGGAGGACGACACCCAAATCTTCGGGACGAAAGTAATCGATTAAATCGGACACGTTGTGGTCCCAGCTGGCGTACATGGCTACCCATTCATGGGAACTTCCGGTCGGCTTCCACCGCAACTCGACAATGTCTCCCGCGTTCATGGCTTCACCTTGGTGATGTGCTCCAACCTGACGTGACCTATCCGGGCGGACGGATAATGGAAAACCCGAACCCATCGTGTGCCCCACGATGAGATACAATCCCCAAGAAAAATTATGACTTCATTTAAATTGATTTACGTCGAAATCTTTTGGCGGAGGTACTTTCTTTCCCTTTTTATAGAAACCTTCAGGTTCCAATTTGTATGATACTTCAACATCTCTTGCATCTGAGGCTCGAAGTATATTCCTTTCAAAAGAATTTACAACATCTTCTGCTTCTTTCTTCAAAGATTCGATTGAATCCGATACGTTATCACCAAATTTAACAGTTTTTTGTTGTGTAAGAACAAGCGCTTTTCCATCTAATTTTGATTGCATTTTATCTGCCATGCTACCGCTAAGACCAATCATAGATTCATATGCGCCTTTAAGATTTTTTACCGCATCATCGCCGTACCCTTTGGCTCGTCCCGCGACAGTTTTGCTGGAGATGTAATAAATTATGTTAACTGCAATAGAATCAGGTTTTGCGCCACCAAATGCACCTTTGACTGCATCAGCGGCTCTACTAAAGAAACCAGCTTCATTTATTGAAGCTCGATGAGAGCTAACAAGCTCTTCTCTAATTATTCTTCTAAGTTGTCCAACGGTAATCTTCATTATGATAATCTCCCGCGTATAATTATTATTCTTTTCAAGAAGAAAAAAACTTTTAAGAAAATTTTAATTTCCTTAAACACACAGGACTTCCAACACGGAACGGTGTTCGTCCGAAACAATCTCCACGTTCCCCATCGGGGTAAGCACGCGGTACTTCTTCGGGTAGTTTCCCCACCGAGGAAGCTGAGGTTCCTCAAGGAGGATGCCGATAATCTTGGACCGAGAAGAACGCACCCCGGCACGGGAAGTTTTTGTCCGCTTTATGAGATCACCAGGTTTCATTGTTCTACTTTCTTCAGGACGATCAAGGAGACATATCCCACCTCACCACCGACCAAAACTTTGGCTGTGTTGGTGCCCCAGATAGGGTCAGAATAAATCTCCAAAAATAGGATGAGGATATCACCATATAGTTTTTTGGAGTTGTTCTGGATGCCTCCGGTGCCATGTGGGTGGGTGCTTAGAATGCCGAATTGCCCGTCGGGCAGGTGGTAGAGGGTTCCTGGTAAAATCACGATTGATCAAATCAGGGTCCGTAAATATTGAATCGTGGGTTCCAGACCGTCTTCCCATGTCACCAATGGTTGATAACCGAGTAATTCTTTTGCAAGAGAAATGTCAGCCAAGGAATGACGCACGTCTCCAGGCCGAGGTGGGACGTGCTCGACGTGGACGTCGTGGCCAAGACGACGGGAAATTTCATGTAGAAGATTGTTGACTCCGACGCGGCGGCCACCGGCGATGTTGACCACCTGACCGGTAAATTTTTGAGATGAATTTGCAGCAAGCAGGTTGGCGTGGACGGCGTTGTCGACATAGCAAAAATCACGTGTTTGTTCTCCATCTCCGTAAACAGTAATGGGACGACCTGTCAACGCCGAATTGACGAAGCGTGGGATTGCAGCAGCATAAGCACCATCAGGCGATTGCTTAGGACCAAAAACGTTGAAATAACGTAGGTTTAGCGTTTCGATGCCATAAATCGTTGTGAACACTTGCATGTATTGCTCGCAGGCAAGTTTTGTGACCGCGTAAGGTGACAGCGGCTGGGTGGGAAGGTCTTCGCTTTTGGGAAGCACCTCTGTCTCACCATAGGCGCTCGACGAGGCCGCAAATACCACTCGACGCACGCCTGAATGACGAGCTACGTCGAGTACACGTACCGTTCCTCCCACGTTGACCGAATCAGCTTCACAAGGTTCAACTATGCTACGAGGTACAGAACCCAGCGCTGCCTGGTGAAAGATTACCTCCACTCCCTGTGCGGCCTTTGCCATAGCTTCCGCATCTCGGATGTCACCTTCCAGTCGTTCGACGAGGGAGGCCTGCTGGATTCCAGCAAGATTTTTCCAGTTGCCAGTGGAAAGGTTATCAAGCACCCGCACTCGCTCGCCAGCCGCAGTCAACGCAGCGACGATATTGCTACCAATGAAACCGGCACCGCCGGTGACCAAAAAACGCGCGTTAGCCATTTGATTCCTCAATCTTTTTGATGACGCGCATAAAGGAATCCTCGCCGTGGTCCCCGCTGTACAGGTAATCGATAGCACGCATCACTTCCGACAGCTTGCGGATGTTCTTTACCTGCTGACGGAGGTACGCCAGCGTTTCCTCACTATAATCGGGACAGTAACCGTACTCGTCCTCCTTGCTGTTGTTCTCGATATCGTTCTCCAGTTCATCTGCAAACTGATTGACAGGATAGTATGGATAGGAACTGCCTACGAAGTGTCCACCTGACATGATGTAACCTCCTGTTCTCAATGTAACACAACACACGTCACTTTTCAATCAACAGTTCGACATCATCGTCCCAATAAAGGTTGATGAACCTCTCTCGTCCGTCCACGAGCATCCTGCAACGTATCCAGGACGAAAGGTTGTCGCAGCGGCGCTTTGCACGCTCGTCCACCCCTATGACATCCAATACCAAGCCATCGATGATCTCGTCGCCCGAGAGCTTGCCGGACACGTGGACTCGAACCATGTCACCGATTTTCATGAGGCGTGTCAAAACAATGGGTGGCATCCTTCAAATCTTTTTCAGGAAATACATGTTGGCCCAACCCACCTTCGTGACACCGTGCCCGACCATGACCCTGCACCCGTTGCCGCCTTGATGCTCCAGAGTTTCCATGATGATTCCAATCTGACCTGGAAGAAACTCCCCGATGCGATTATGAGGCCAAAAGCGCTCGGCGCCCTTGCCCCAGCCGAAGAGTAGTGATAGCTCATCCGTGTTAATTACATGGACGAGGTCGCCTGGAACAAAACGAGGATTTCTCAGCTTCGAAGAATTTTGAAGGCTATTGAACGTGGTCATTGCGTTACCTCATCCAACCAGGCGGAATGCGTCCAACCTTGCCCACGCGGTGTCAAAATATTGTAATAAACACCACATAAAGAAGATACATTCGCTTCAAAAACAATGCAAAAATCTGCTTCTTCAAGCTCGGATAGCTTTTCCAGCCGTGTGAGCGAAAGATAAAGGTTTGCACCGGATTCATTGACACGAAGCAAGGTTCCCGGAGGATGCGGTTCCATACACCTCATCGTATCACTCCCACCGTCATGTTTTCACAGGGTCGAACAGGTCATATATCCATGATGAATTTTGTCGAACCGTGTTGCCGTTGTTCAGGAAGATTCGGTGCTTTGTTCCCCATGGAACTTTGACGTGGGCGACGACGATGCCGTAGTGCACCGGTGGGTTTCGTTGCTGATATTTGTTGGGAACGAGCAGTGTACCCACGGGCAGGAGCTCATCGTTCACTGCAACACCTCGAGGTCATCTTCGGCAAACAGAGTGAAGTCCCAAATAATGCCTGTGGTTACCAACAATTTTATTTTCGCGACCCTTCTGGTGGCCGTCGGTGCCCCATCGATCGATTGATAACGCATCACGGTGCCAAAGATAGAGGAATGTGGAAGAGCGTCGGAACCATAGTACCTATCCAATTTTACGAAAGAACCAACATCCACCATCATCAGTCCTCCTGCCTTCACAAGTTTTCTATTTCGTAGAAGAAGCAAAGCGTGGTAACGCCGTCGTGAAACAGGATTTTGAACCTCGGCACCGCCCTGTCGACATCTCGTTGCACGACGATACCAACCTCCGCACGGCGAGGTCCCATATAGGGTGTCCGTGCTTTGACCATGTCTCCAACGTTGGGGTAAAAATGGTATTTGTTATCCGCCGAAGGAACCATAAATGATCTGTGAATTTTTTACCCAACCGATCTTGCCATCGGTAGTGAGCACCCTGTATTCATAAGAATTTTCATCGATAACTAGGTATAAGCAATTTGAGGTTGCCCTAGAAACCACTCTGGAATCCAACGAGGCATCGGCCGGGATGTCCCAAATCGGGCAGCCGTTTTGAATTTGGACTAGTTGTCCAGGTCTAAAAGAAGCGGACTTCATATTTCTTCCAGCTGATAGTAAAAACAACACTTGATGTTACCGTCCTGGAATAGGACCTTGAATCTTGGTTTGCTTCTATCTTCTCCAACCTCCACCAAGACTCCTACCTCTGCAGGTCCCACATAGGAGTAAGATTCTCTTGTCCTCACCATTTGACCAACCTTTGGAGACCAAAATTCATCCATACTTCATCCAAAACATTTCATAGTCCTCCAAAGCCTCAAGACCCATCAGTTTGGTGCAGAACTCCATGAACTGTTCCTCCGAAGAAAAGTGGATAGGTTTTGACTCTGGTGCCGGATGACCCTCAAAAGAGTTGCCGAGGTGAAGCCACAATCCGCCTTGCCCATCACGGTTCACTTCGCACCAGACGTTGTCACCGGCAAGGAACTTCCTGTAGAAGGGCCCGACTTTGTTGCCGTACTTGTCACTCATCACTTACCTCCAAGCAATTCGTCGACCGTAAGCTCCGGCTCTCCATGCCGCTGGGGAGCTCTCCACGGAAGGGAACCACGTTCTTCCCTTCGTAGATTGTCGGTCGATTCGAGGCGCATAACGCTCCACGGTACGACAGCCGGACCATTGCGGACTTCTTCTTGGAGGTTTTGTCGTCCGATGCGTTCGGCTTCTCGCTCGGTCTCGCAGTCCACCAACAAATCAATGTGAAAGGTAACTCGGTAAATCGTCATGTCTTTCCTCTATTATAGGATTTTGATGCGTGTATGGATTTGATAATCCGGAATGGGGACCTCACTAGTTGTCCCATCAGATGTCAACAAGGTATAGAAGGTGAGGTGTGTGTACCGCTTCCGCTTCTCCTCCAGGAGGATGAGACCAAAGTATACGCGATCCACGAAAGGATCGCCGCTGTACGCTCGCATCGTCACGAGGTCACCAACGGTGGGTTTCATGTCACCTCCAGGTGGTGCAATTCATCAACTCACCCAGTCCATCCTGACCCAAGCAATTCCATTGGGGAAGAGTAGCTTGCCCCAGAGTTCGTTCCAATATTCCCTGACCTCCAAGAGGATGCCACTGGTTTTGTTGGAAATCGACAGACGATCACCGCCGTACCTTCCGATCTCAAGGCATGGATTGACACCGTCCTGCAAGGACAAGAGACTTCCGATTTCAAGGTTGGGATTGTCTTTCGGCTCCATGATTTCATTGTATCCACGGAGCCGAAACAATTCACCAAATTTTTTTCAACGCCTTCGGCCTTTGGGCTCGGGTGGGGGCGGCACCGGAAGTCTAGTTGGAATTTTGGGTAGAGCTGGGATCAAAGAGGTTTTTTGCTTGGAGGCTGCCGCTGGTTCTTGTTCTGCTTTTTTGCCAGAAGGTTCGAGCCGCGAAAGCAATTCGAAGAACTCATCATCTTTATCAAAATCAAAGATGATTTGTTTCGCTTTGTCCATTATGGGCTTTGGTACGTTGGTGCCCATGATGGGGAACGTGGCTCCGCTCCGCGCATTTACTGCCATCAATTCCTCTTTGATCAGTTGACGAATCTCTTTCATGGTTATCTTCATGGAAGATAAATATATCAAAAATTCGTTTAGATCATACAAAATCGATGCATAGGTTGGAGACGTCCGTATAGAAAATTCGGCAAGGTCGCCGGGGAGAACGAGGTCACTCGGTGGCCTCGAAGTTCCTTTTGGTAAATTCATCGGAAAAAATCGATGTCTTCCCATCGTTCCAAAGAATCTCGTAAAATCCCGCAAGGTCAAACTTGATGACAACAGCTAACTTTGGGCGGTTTGTTATCATCGAATCAAAGCTCATGGGGCTAAATCGTAAAAGATCACCGACCCGCGGATTCACTGATCACCTCGAAGACAAAACGATGTGTTTCCGAAAAAACCTGCACGGAACCGTCAGGGGCAAGCACCCGATATTTCTTTGGATAGTTACCGTAGGTTGGGAATTGCGGTTTCTCAAGAAGGATGCCAAGGATCTTAGAATTGGCTGAACGGATCCCGGCCCGGGAAGTAAAGGTACGCTTCAGGAGGTCGCCTGGTTGCATGTTTCTATATTATCCTGTGACTCACGGACTATTCACACTACCGGATGCAGTCCATCTCCCTCACGATCCAAGTGAAACCAAGAGGAATCGATCCACGCAGGACCACGAGATGTAAGCATCCGGACGTATTTGGATGGAACCGCCTTGCGACCAAGTTGGAAAAAATCAACGTGCAACACGGTGCAGAACTCGTTGTGGTTGATCTGAACGTCACGTTTCGAAAAAAGACGAGATTCATCAGCAAACCCCATGATGAACTTGCAACGTGGTAGATGGGAGACGTACAAATCTCCGATCTTCATCCGATCACCTCCACTTCGCCTTCCAAGAAGGCGAATTCCATAACAGCACCGTCGGAGAGAAGAACGTGGGCAAAAACCATTGTGAAGGAATGCGGGACGGCGGGTTCAACTTTCACCACCAATCCAATTTCTGGGGCGATGGGTTCCAAGATGCGGATGTCCATCGAATTAAACTTGACGATGTTTCCAGTTTGAATGTCCATGACAATCACCTCAAAAGTTTGACGGCCCATTGGCTAGACCAGCATTCTTCATATCCATAAGCGGTCAGCAGACGGGCACGAGAGCCCCTCCAACCAGAGGTATCTCGTTTCCATCCGAGGAATATTCCGATTTTTTCTGGTTCGTTACGTTCGGAGTTGTATTCATATTTGAAAGGAGCGGCGACCACCAAGGCCCCGGGATGCAGCTCCATCACAGCACCTTCACTTCATCGTCCCAGTATAAGGAGATCTTTTCGAGGTAACCCTGGTAAAGGATGGTGAGCTCGGCCCACTGGGACCAATTGTCCCTCCGCCGTTTTTTTGCTTTTTCGTTGATGTAGTTGACCTGGATGACGAGGCAAAATCGTAGATCCGGCTCGTTCGAGGCACTATCCAAATTGATGGTGATAAGATCTCCTGATACCATTCCAGTTCATGGTATCACGCAATGTGGGAGTTTTTCACCCCACGCCGCTGTGACCGTTGGATCCAGTTATCGCTAGGAAATTTTTCGATGGGATGTTGGTGAGACCGCACAGGAGTTGGTAGTCTATGGAGGTGCCGCTCGATGCCGAGATGTATAGCGTTGTGGTACGTAGTTCTTGATTGATGCTGACGCCTTGATCCAGCGTTATGTAGTTACCCGACTTGAAACCATTTTCGGTGAAGGCCACGGAAATTTTGTCGATTATGTTGGCGCCCCTGTTGACGACGTTAACGAACCTTGTGACGTATGGAAACTTGTAGCTGTGGATCGAACCAGCCGAAATGATGGAAGAAGATAGGTACGGCAGTGCCGATATTTGATACGCAGGAGCAGAATATTCTCCATTTGATGGCCAATTCAAAGACATAATTGGGACCCTTGACTAATTATGCTCAATCTCTACAATAAAAGAAAAATTTGGGGAATTATGTCCGGATTCACGACGATTGGTAGAAAATCTTTATTCGCTGGGGAAGGAAATGTCAACGCAAATGCAGTGGGACCGTTTGGTTCACCGATAATGGCGGAGCTCCATCCTACGGCCCAAGCAGCATTCATATACACCGTGAATCCTGTACAGTGGACCACTTCCTCCGTAGGTGCCGGTTCTTATGTGAATTCTTCCCTGGGAGTCATGACCAGCTCGTCCGGCACTTCCACTTCTGGTTCGGCTGATGTGCGGCTATCCAGAAGCCTCAAATACAGACCTGGGCAAGGTTCCATGTGTCGATTGACCGCAATTTTTGACCCAGGGGCACCTGACACTTTGCAGTTAGCTGGCATCGGCAACGAAGAAGAAGGATATTACTTCGCAAGGAAAAATACCGAATTTGGCATCCTCCATCGTGAAAGATCAAAGAGGGAAATTAGAAGCTTCACCATCACTAGCCCGCCCGCTGGGGCGGCGACCGTCGTTGTCACACTCGACGGATATTCGACATCAGTACCAATAAACGGCGGAGGTTCAGCAAATCAAACTTCTTATCAACTGTCTCAAGCGGATTACTCGCAGGTTGGTTCAGGTTGGCACGCCGAATCGATAGACGGCATCGTGTATTTCGTCTCCAAGATACCAGGTCCTAGGGCCGGCACGTTTTCAATGACCAATGGAGGATCAATAGCAACGGTGTCTACGGTGCAAGCCGGGGAACTGCCCATAGAAACATTTATATCTCAGTCGCAATGGAACATTGACAAGTGCAACGGAGAAGGAGACTCAAGGTTTCAACTAAATCCTAGTCTGGGGAACGTGTATGGCATCGGCTACCAGTATTTGGGATTTGGTAACGCGTTTTTTTCTGTGGAAAATCCAGAAACTGGTATGTTGACGGCTTGTCACATGATCAAAAACGCAAACAGTAGAAGCACCGTCAACATAAGAAACCCCCAAATGACAGCCCGATGGGCGGCAATAAACAGCGGTTCTTTGGCAACCCCCATATCTGTCAAAGGGGCGTCAGCCGGTGTATTTACGGAAGGGATGATCGTCAGGAACATTGGACCAGCCTTTTCGTCCGGTTCCGCAAGGGTGGGTGCTGCTTTAGACTTAGACACAAACTTGGTGCCAGTTATTTCCCTGCGTGCAAACACAATATTCACGGATCAATGCAACTATGGTGAAATTGATCTATTCAACTTAGCGGTGGGTACCGATACTGGCTCCGCAGCGAGCACCATCTTGACCGAAGTATATGTCTACAAAAACTTATCATTGGGTGGACCGGTCAACTGGAAGCACGTGGATCAAAGCAAATCGATAGCCGCTGTGGACTTGGCTGCGACTTCCTATAGTATTGGTCCTAGGACCCAATTACTAAAGAGCTTCTTGGTTGGCGCTAATGAAGCCACGGTTCTTTACATTCAAAATGAAAATTTTTTTCTTACCAGTGGTGAAACGTTGACTGTATTGGCTCGAGCCACAAAAAACACGACGGAAGCTACGTTTTCGTTATCTTGGTTTGAAGACCAATAAGAGTACACGAAATGTAACCCTGGGTTTACTTTCGTGCGTCTTGAAGATTAGCCATATTAATCCATCCTGTCTTGGTACGCGGAGAAAGTACTAATCCCATGCCACGTTCATTTATCTCCAGCAGGATTCCTACTTCGTTGTGGTAAAGTTTATCGACCATGCTCTTCCAAGACACCGGTGTACCTGGGAGGTCGGAAAACTGATAAAGTCGAAAGCAAATTCCACTGTGATTGGGAATTTGGGCTGTGATCACCAGATCTCCGATGCTCAGCATTGGACCAACTCTTCTTCGAAGTAACTCAACCTACGCCCCGGCTCGTCGCTCCACATGACAAAAAATTGGGCACGATTATCTTCGTCGTAGTTTTTATCAACGATAATTCCTAACACGGCCTTAGTCGGATCGTCTTTAACTGGTGGAAGACGAGAATCAGAAAAAATATCAAAGCGATTGTAACGAAAGGTGACTAAGCTTCCATTGACGAGGTTCATGGTTCCTCCCTGGGGATAGACACGAGAGCTTCATTAGAAAGCTTGTACACTCCGGTGGGTGTGAGTACAGTGGCCCGTTTGAATCCTACCTTGAGGACGATGGCTGGGAAAAGCCTATCAGAGCTCAAGGTAGATTTAGAATCATCGACTGTGTAGTAACCATGATTTTCGGATCCACGATCAGAACGAGAAGACCAGCAAATGAAACCTGGCTTTAACGTCTTCACATTCACATCTGTCAGAAATTTGTCAGCGAGCGTCATCCGATCCTTTCGATCCACATAGAATCTTTATGAAAGAATGTAGAATTGATGTAACCTTCGAAAGGTAGCACTATCTTCAACCAGGTTTGAAACTTGGTGTCCCTTTGTGGGAGGTCAAAATGTTCGGCCGAAAAGAGCCGAGAAGAGGAAACAACAATGAAGTCACCTACATCGAGGAAACAATTACCAGGTATGTACCTATCGTACCCCTCCGGTTGGTTTAGGAAGTCGCACAACATCATCGGCTTTGGAAGGATAACCATCGAGTTGGCACGCTTCTTCACCCTCCACAATGATCCTGATAGTTCCCGGCTGCCCATAGTCATATGGTATCACAGAGGTGCAGGCTTTTCATCAACCACTTCCCAGACCTTTTCCGTATCTTCAAATATGATTCCTCCGAACAAAATAATGAACCACCACCGGTGTTCCTCATCACCCCAGGTGTTCGTCCGCGGAGATCTATCCAAAATTATTCCATATGGAATATCTCCACCCCATGACTCTGCCCTGCCCCTCACGATGTCGCCGATCTTCATTCGATGAGCTCCAACCTATAGTGATCGACCCAAACTTCCCGATTACCAACCAATACCCTCCAAAACGTCTCTCTTGACTCCAGAAGCACCACCAGACCCTCTTGCAAAAATACCGGTTTGTGATATCCATACTCTCCTGGAAAGGTGTCCCAGGCCCTGAAAGCGGTGAAGTATTCCGTCCGCCAATTCGTTGATGAAGTTGCCGCGGCGAGCCGACCGACGAGCTCCCTGCACGAACCATCTCCAGTTGTTATCATCCATGAACCTCGATGTGCATCCGTGGATCGTCGAAGCGGAAGGCGACCTCCTCCACCTGATCACCGGTAAAAACCAAGATGATGACGTACTCGTCGGACCACTTGGTGATACGTGATCCCAGGTAAATCCCAAAAATTTCGCATGGAAATCCAAATTCCTTGGTAATTTCCACAAGATCACCCGGCTGCAGCATGGTCTTCCAAACTTACCACCGAAGCGACGTGGACCCAACCACTGGACGAACCCGACGTGATCTTGATGAACTTTTTCACAATTTTGTTATCGACGACGACGACAAGGCTTCCCTTTTCCAGGTACTGGTTCGTACGTATGTCGTTATCCTTCCAGGACGCAAAAACGTAACCTGAAATATCGACAACAAGTATCTCTCCTAAATTGACCGAATAGACCATCTTCCTCGATCAAAGCAGAGCTACGACCGGATACGCTGAAGAATCATTGCCATCCTCAACGACCTCCCAGAAAGGCGAAATGACAACCTTGGATTTCTTCAAAAGGAAGAGATGTGACTTTACTTCGCCAATGTTCTTCCAAGACTTTCCCTCCTCTGTCCAGACCGGTTCCGTCGTGTATCCCACCTTGTGGACCCCTCCATCTTGGAAAAGTCCACTTTGAATATCCCTAATTTTGAAGAGCTTGGCCATGGTTTAAAGTATCATGGCAGTGGGAACAAATTCATTGACAGATTTCATCTTCAATGACACAAGAAGACGTACATTCTTGGCATGAACACTCTTCACCACAAGAACATGAATGATAGATATGGTCTTCAGTGGCTAGCACATACTGGTTATCGCAGTATTGTACACACATCTCCCTGAACTGATCAACTCCAGCTAAATCGGAAATCTCTTCATTAGATTCAACATCTTCCCAAAAGATTTGTTCGCAGGTCAGCTGACAATCCAGCCACACGGAACAGTTCGTTGGAGGTTCACAATTATCTTCGTTGACGACAGCATAAGAAAGAAATCTTTCTTCTTCGCTGGCTGGGAGAACCTTGCCGGCGCAAGAGAGGCAAGAGTCAGAAACAACGCTGAACATTAACAGACCAATTGTAGCTGTATCTTTCATTAATTTAATTAATATCATCTTATCTCTTTCTTGTTCAAATACAGACTACAAAAAGATCAATTCTTCCGGACCTATCCTACCCCAATAAGAAGCCGCTGCCACTTTACAAGTGATATTTTTGGTGACGGATAGTTCACAGGCCATGTGGGTGTGCCCGGCCAGAACAACGACCTTGCCGTCACAATTTTTCATTAATTTTTCTATTTCTTGTCCCAATACAACGTTTGTGTTATATGGTAACCAGTAATCTCGAGATATCTGCCATTTGGATTTGGTTGCTTCTGTCCACGGCGGAAAATGTGTCGCAACGTATACAACGTCATTTTCCTCCAAGGCAGATTTCAATTTTGCTATCAATTTTTTTGCTGATTTATGGGCACGTTCTTTCCACGCCGCAGCCTGTTGACCGTAATTTGCAAAAGAAAGATAATCCAAGTTAATAAAACGATCAATGCACCACTTCGTTAGGTTTGGATCCCCAGCTGATACATCATACCAACCCTCATCTCCCACGAGTGCTATGCCGTGTCCTAGCGATATTGGATCCTCTTCAATCGACAACCATCTCAGGTTAGCATGAAGGCGACACAGCCTTTTGACGTCTGACTCCACCGAATCACGATGACGCCAGTAGTAATCGTGATTACCCATGACAAAGTAGATGGGTCTATCATAATGAGTGGCCAAATACCTAAGGTGAGATTCCAACATCACGCCGTTGCTTATGTCACCCGTGATTATCAAACCATCGGATTCGACAGAGTTCAAACGACTTATGAAACGTCTCTTCAGAAACGGAAGCAGTGACATGTTGATGTGGGTATCGCTGAGCCAAATATACCTTTTCATCTTACATCAACACCTCTTTCCTAATTAAAATGCGGAAAGTCGTATTTACTTTCCGCATCGGAAAATACATCCGATTGATGCCAAACTGGCAATATTCAATTTTGAATATCTCGAAACATCAAACCGACCAGGTACTTGATCTTTGGAGCCAAAAGCAACATCAATTTTTCATGATCTATTTTCTTTAGATCTTCTTTTTTTACTTCATCTATCGCACGAAAGCTACCATCCCAGTCCTGCAGTTCCTGAGATTGCAATAGATCTAAATGTACTTTGTCACGTACGCATAAAGTCAAAAGGGAGTCGACCAACGCCCCAACCCATTTGGTTACATCTAAGGATCTTTCGTCCTCTTCTGTGGAAAGCCTAGATTCGGAAAGCACGACGCTGTTTAGGCTTTCCATTACATCACCAACAAAAGAACCACGATAATTTTTTATCTCTTCAAGCACCTCGCGGCATGTGGCCTGAGGATCTCCATTCCAACGTGCCTTCATCGCCCGATTGACAGCAAATTTTCTTGGAGGAGCCCCATCTTCGCTGGGTATGGTCAGTTCAAACTTAATGCTCAGCTTGGGAACCTTCATGCTACGATTGTAAACCACTATCATCGATAGTGATACTTAACCACGTACGGAGGTGCCAAATGCTTACCAATCAAGATTATGAATCGTTGTTGGGAATTGTCAAAGAAGAATTTCCAGATTTCGAAATAATCAAAAAGGATAATTCCAGCTTAATGAAAGTAATTGACGTTTTCCTACGCGCAATAACTTTTGGTAGGATGAAACGTTTTATGACGGATTTTATCACGACCATTGGCCACAAGGTTTACGTGCCCGCCGACTGGGACGACAACAGCCCAGCAACAAAATCTTCAACAATTCGTCATGAGCGTGTGCACATGCGCCAAGGCAAAAAATATGGAAAGTTCCTATTTTCTTTGCTGTATATTGCAGTACCATTCCCTACACTCTTTGCTTACTTTCGCACAAAGTTTGAAAAAGAAGCATACGAGGAGACGCTACGTACGGTCCACGAGTACTATGGACCATCCATTTTTACCCCCGGTTTGAAGGAAAAAATCGTCAGCTTATTTGTCGGCCCAGAGTACTTTTGGATGTGGTATCGCAAAAAGGATATCGAAAGCTGGTACGATGAAACCGTCAAAAAAATTTTGAATAACTCGTAAATTCAAAATTGATCTTATAGAAGTCGTATAGGTATCCTTAGCGGCTGGGGTTCAGCCCTCCAGCCAGGAGGGTACCATGAAAAAATCAGGAAGTCTGTTTTTGTCAGGAATGCTGGTATTTTTGGTGGGTTGTTGTTCCGGTCTTGTCGGTGCTCCCGTTCAACGTCAGGTACCCTTCGACACAGCACGAAAAAGAAATATTGAACTTGAAAAAGAAACAACAGTTGCACTCGTCAAAAAAGACGAGGACGGCATAATGTCTTACTGCGCTGGTCTTTGGGTCTCCAAGGGAGTAATATTGACGGCAAATCACTGCGTTGTCGATGAAACACCGGTCATATTTTACTCAACCCAAGAAGATTACAAAAACAATAAAGTAAGAATGGCACTAGTTGCCGCGGCGGACGAAAACAACGACCTAGCGTTGCTTTTTGTAGATCCAAACTCCGAACCACAACATCCAACGATCGATCTGTCAGAAGACTTGGAATTTTCCGTTGGAGAGGAAGTCGATATCATTGGGCATACTGTAGGATATACTTGGAGTTATTCACATGGAAATATCTCAGCAATCCGAACAGAAGCCGAAGGTCCGAAACCAATAAAATCAGAAATGGTGCTACAAATATCAGCACCGGTTTGGATGGGCAACTCTGGCGGTGGGGCCTTCGACGCCAACGGCAGATTCGTCGGACTGTGTTCCTGGATAACCAGGAGAGGACCTTTTTTGTCGTTTTTTATCCATCGAGAAACTATCAAAGACTTCGTACTGGGTAAGGAGCTTTCACTCCCGTAGTTTCATCCAGTACCAGTATAGCTTCAGCGCCCCATCGTTGGGAGGTTCATTTCCTAATATTCCTTGGAAAAAAATCTCCCACATGCGCGCCGCGTAATCGCCCACACCAGGCAATTCAGACGCGTGTTTCCAATCATTTTTGAGGTAGGCGGTAGACATATCACGCAACCGCTTCGTTCGTCTTTTTCCAAATCCCAAACAAGAAATCAAAGATTCAATCTCAAAAAGATCAGCGGAGCAGAACTCCATCGGTCCTGGCCAACGCCGAAAAAATTCTGGTAAAATCTTTTCAATTTGCTTCCTTGAAGTACAGTTCAACAGGATGCAAGCGACAATGCACTTCCATTCATCTGGATAAAGATCTTCTTGGATGAGACTCCACGGGCTACGAGGAGGATGCCAGGATGAGTTTCGTGCCACGAATCCAATTTATCAATTAGACAACAACATTACACGTATCCCAACTTCATCAAATTCAAAAATAAATCTCCAAAAGTTCCATTCAAAAGTCTCTTGGGATCAACCCACATCGCCAATCCTTCAGGGGAGGAACGCATGTTGCCAGTTGCGTCGTTTGCCTTATAAACAACTACAAATCTTGTCCTGCCAACGCCACGATATACCTCGGTCATATCCGTAGCAATCAGTCCAGTTTCTTCCCACAGCTCTCTACGGGCAGCCTCCTCGGACTTCTCTCCCAATTCGATCATTCCCCCCGGCAGGTTGATGTCATTTTCGTCCCCATTACGTGTGACAGCCAGGACCTTTCCATCCGCCCTCTTCACGATGACACACACCGCTGTCGGAATTTCCGTCGTTGATTCTTCGTCCGTCAAGACGTTTCCTTTGTTTCCGATGACTTTCATTCCGACACGAATGTTGCCCGGTGCATCATATCTGCGAGAACCCTTCATGGTGTAATCGCCAACAATTTCACCTAAATATTTTTTCATGGAGGCTACACTATCTATGTCAGCTTGAAAACTTGATTGTCAATCTTTTGGAGATTTCTTCCATGTCTCTCGTGTTGGAAACAGTCAGAAACCTTTCATCGCGGGCCACACCGACGTAACTCGCTGTATAGGCCTCAGAAAGCTCTTCCAAAAATCTTTGGTAGCAGACGGTGATATAATTTTTATGTACCCTTCTAACGCGCCTCCACGATGGAAGAGCGGAGGACAAGTCTAGGTTGGTGTTGACGACAACAGCACCAGTGCCCATCCAGGAGTGTTCCGATAATTCAGCGGTACCTACTCGAACTGGATTGACAATATTGATCCCATTTTCGGAATCAACAAGCACGCTTCCATGTTCATCTGGCATCCTTCTGACGACTTCAAAAGTTATTTTAGAACCATGCTTCACATGGTGACCCATGATTTCGTCGCTTGGAGTCGAAAATACGTTGCAAACATCGGTCACATACAATAGATCAGTACCATCTGCCGACAGCTTTTGCAAAAAGCCATCACGTATCAAAGCGGATATACATCCTCCCGAACCACAGGAGATTAGCTCGTCCTTTACCAAACGATAATCAGGAGTCAACAGGTAAACGCTGTCTTGTTCGATGATTGAAATATCTTCGAAATTATCCATGAACAAAGAAAAAACATGGTCTTCGAATTGAGACTTCAAGTGAGGAGGAACAATCACGGCTGTTTTGACCCCCTTGGGAGTTTGCAACAACTTGATCGCTAACAAAGATATACCCAATCCTGGTACACGAAGTAGCGCTTTAGGATTACCAGTGAAAACGTCGGTTTCTCCTGCATAAATGCAGTGGACAAATTTTTGTCCCTTTCCAAGCTCCGAGTATTCTTCTATCTTATCGTGATAAAAAGAAACGTTCATGTCGTTTGGAACGTCAACGCTGCGAAGCTCATCACCGTTGGGGTTCATCAATAAAGAAAAAAAATTCTCTTCGCGCAGACCTCCATGACGATCCACCATCGTCCTAATGGAATCAGAAACGCGTTCGATGTCTTTCCTGAGGTTTTGTATGAATCCCGGTTGCCTGTTCATAAAATTCAACAAAGAACATTGTAAAGAAAAACCACACAAAGTTTAGGTAAACTATTCGCTAAAATTTTTTGATAGAAATCTCATCACAGCCCCAGCACTTGCTTGTGGGGATTTTCCGCTTTTCAAAGCGACGTTGAAGATTTTTCTTGCTTTCTCTACTGTATTGCGCCTCACGTTTTCGGGAATTTTTTTTCTTATGTTACTTTCCATTTCATCGAACCAGGAATTGACCAATCCAGCCACGGAAATTTTGGATCTACCTTGAAATAAATCAACATCATCTTCATGGTCAAGATCTTCAAAACCAAAGAAATTCTTTTTCGGTGCCTTTTCGTCGCGGCCAGTCCTGATCGCATCCCAAAATTTTTCCTTGAATTTATCCCAGGCTTTTGAAAGCTTTTTCTTGAAGGGTGCTTTCAGCTTTAGTTCATGGAGTATTATTTCTCTTATCAATTCCTCAACCAAACGGTCTCTTTCATTCATGGAATTTAAATATCTTTCGTAAAGAACAAAATGATTCGCTTGAATAAAATGGCTCTGTGCCTTCCTTGATTTCAGTAGGAGACATCACCACTCCAACGACGAAAAGTCTTGTCCTTTGGAAGATGGATGAAAATTTTTATCCGATATCTGGCAAGGATATCGTTGGGGAAGATGATTTTTTGATCGTTCTACGAACACGAATTATGAAAGAGGAAAAAATAGTTCCGCGTTGGAAGACCGCGGTTAACGTTGTTACTTCGAGTGGAAAATCTGGTTGGGTTGGGGTTGGTTGGTTAAAAAAGGTCTAACTTCCAATAGCATCACCACAGACGATCAAAAGTGGCAACAAACTTTTCCCAAGTACCGTCTTTCGTGATCGACTGAAAACCCATGCTATCGAAGGTGTTTTTGATCATAGACCAATCCTTCGTCGGGGCCGACGATGTCATTTGCGTCGCCTCGTCATTGCTCCATCGTTTGAATTCAATCAAATCATAGTTGCGTTGGAAAAGTTCCGCCTTGGTGGAATCTTTCATGGTCTCAACCAGCAGACTTGGATCCATAGCAATCTTTTCGGCTGTCTTGTCGCCGATCCCTGGGATCCCCGGAATGTTATCCGTAGAATCGCCCCGCAAAGCCTTCCAAGTAAGGTAAGGGTACTCCGGTGCTTCAACAAACTGTTTCTTTACCGGATTGTATAGTGAAACATGGGGATACTCTTGCAACACTTGAATAAAGTCCGTGTCGGAAGATACAATGGTCCATGGTACGACCGGAGTCGAAGTACACACAAGATTGGCAATTGTATCATCGGCTTCGGACGTTGGGTGCCTTACAACGGCCACCGGAAAATGCTTGGATAAAAGACCGAGGATGACATCCTTTTGTTTAAAGAAACGCTCCAGTTCGTCACGTCGGGGATCGTCGACAGGCACAACACGATTAGCCTTGTATTCTGGCAACGCCTCATGCCTTTCAACGGGACGACCTTCCAACACGACATAGACACGATTTGGTTTGAATTGCTCGACGAGTGCCTTGAATTGGCGGAAGAAGTTGAAGACGACCGGATAATCGCCTGCCTGGAATCCACTTCGCGCTCGATGAGCAATGTTCATAAAGTCGATGCAGAGAATGGTCATGTTATGTTTGTATCACCCTAAAAGGGCGATTTCACTTCAACATACCGTTGATGATTTGTAGGGTAAATTTGGGACCGGAAGTGGATATGCACTCGACCCCCATGTCGTAAACTGCCCTGTCGTTTCCGCCTGGAAACGACGCATCGCCAACAAACAGCATTTCCTCAAGAGAAATTCCCAAATGTTTTTGAAGATTTTTGATTCCGTAAGACTTATCGATGCCCTTGCGCGTCACGTCTATCGATGTTGAACCACCCGTACGAATCTCAAAGTCCTTCAGCAACGGTGACAGCTTTTCGATCATTGTTAATCTCTTGGAAAAGGTTGGATCCCAAGATTTTTTTTCCTCGCAAGGAGCGTTCTGCCCCATGACGGAAAAAGTGACCTGTGTTCCCCTGTTTTCAAGGCGATTTCCCCAACATTTTTGAGGAAATTCAATGTTTGGGTCGGCCAGCAAACTGTTGAAGGCCGATTCAATTTGAGATATTTCACTGTGATTCAAGTCTTCGGAATAAACCTTGTTCCAAATTCCTCCGAAAAACTTGTAAAAGCTTGTACCCGATGTGGGCATCAAATAAAGATTTGATTTTTCCGCGATCGTTAGCTTAACCCTAGAAAGAATCTGAGATTCAAACTGGGGCCACGCGCCTCCAGAGATGATTGCTACCTTACGTTTTTTCAACAGATTTTTTAGGGCAAGTCCCATGGGTTTCGCTAGCGGAGATTTGCTCTCCGCCAAAGTTCCATCGAGATCAAAAATTACTGTTTTCATTGAGAACGACGCCGTACCCAATTATTCATGACATCAAGATTTCAAATTGAAATATTTCCTATTCAAGAATAGGACGTCTTGTTGAAAGACATCAACCTTTTTCCCATCCAATTCATAGGACTTTCTTTTGACGTCGACAACATCTCCAACATCAAATCCCATAGAATACATGAAAGAAACTACTTCATTGTGAAGTGGTGCCGAAGAATTATACGGTATAACCGACGTTTCCAACAAAACGCCTTTGGCCAATTGACATGTTGATCTGCCGCCACAGATGATGTCGAGTTCCGAACCCTGGGTATCTATTTTTACCAAATCAAAGGTGCGACCACAAAGCAGGTTATCCAAGGTCGACGCTTTTACCTGCACCGACGTAGAATTTGAATCAGAAAAATGTGGTGTTAATTCTCTATATATGGAATTGCCTGTGCTGGTCGGGTTGACCTTGGAGACGTGGAAATCGTAGGTTGTTTCGTCCTTTGCCAACAAGGCAATGACAAAGTCGTTCGTCAATTGCCTCAGATAAGGCTCACAGTTTGGATTCGCCTCAATCGATAATATTTCGCACCCTGGAAACACGTCAAGGGCCAGTTGTCTAAACTGGCCCTTGTTGGCTCCTATGTCTAGGATTGAACTCGGAAAGAAATATTTCTTAATTGTTTCTAGCTTCACGAAAGCTATTGTATGTTGGAACCGGGTTGTGTTCAGGCTTTCAAATATTTTTTGATGACGTTCTTGGAGGTTTGCTAGGTCAGAGTTCGATCAAGCTCGTCAGTATGAGCTTAGTTGATCAATGGTTTCCTTTATCAAACGTCTGAGTTGCGAAAGCTTGATCTTCATTATTATCTCCGTAAACCTGGGCTAAATATTACTTCTTGATGTATTTTTTGATAACATTTTTTGAAGTTCGCTCCACGGGTGGCACAAAGTCCATCTCGAGAAGATCGAAGAAGTCTTGTTCTTCAGGGATCCAAAGCTGCTCTCCTGTCGTCATTGTTGGCATGCATTCCGTCATGCGTCCTCCATCGGAGACTTTCTTCCAACGACCAAAGATGCCAGGAGTGAATCCGTTAAATGTATTGCCATCAGGTCCAACGCCGCTACCAGTTCGCATCATGAATAGGCCACCCCAGTTCTGAGGTGACGCCATGAACAGGTCGAGATTCATGCCTTCTGGCAGTCTCAATCGAAAATACTTCGCCTCCAGCCGAGGCGACCACGGGATAGCTCCTGGTACTCCGGGTTTAATCAACTGTCCTACATCGGTGAGGAGTTCAACAAGCCGCTGACGATCCTCGGAAATTGCAACGATTTCGATGTCACCGACGATCGGTTTTTGACGACGAATCGATCCTGCAACTTCACCTCGAATCAGCGCAGGGCTGATGTGATCGAGAACTTTCTTTGAGATCTGTTGCGCTTCAGATAGTTCAATCTTGCCGATGCCCATGATTACATGGTATCATACAGTAAATTACAATTCACTTACAACGTTTCAAATATTGATGTGCTTGCTCATTTCGACATCAACTTCCCCATTCCCTATGATATCTAATTCAAAATTGATATCATCATCATCATCGAAAGGATTGGGTACCGTCAAGTAAACTATTGGCAAAGAATCTTCATCGATCGCATGTGATATTGCGACAATCCCGGATACGGGTGTGTTTGATATCATTATCCTTTGGCTTTTTCCGTCATCAAATTTGTGTGGAACATAGCTGCTTCCGCCCTCAACTTCTGAGCCGTCAACCTCCACCTTTATGGAATTTCCCGATTGATCTCCTGTTTGAGGGTTCCAATAAGAATCAATGATGATCCTCATCTTTGTTCCACTCTCCGATTCCATATTAATAGCAAAACCATCGGCGGAGGGTCCTTCTGAATCCTCCGCCGCTTGGGCTCCGCCTTTCATTTTGAAAGTATACTCAACCGACCAAGGCCTTTCGCTAATTATCCTATTAGAATCTATGGCTTCTTTGACGAGGCGGCGGAGTGCTTTTTTAGAGATTCGCATGAACCTAAATATTAGATAAAAAATTAGAATTGATGTTTTTCGGTAGAATCTCCAAGTGCCAAGGTGGAAGACTTTCCAGCTGAAATTACTTGAGAAACAACGTCAAAGTATCCAGTGCCCACCTCCCGTTGATGCTTTGTTGCCGTATATCCACTTTGTTCTGATGCAAATTCGCGAGTCTGTAGCTCGGAATACGCCGCCATGCCTCGCTCCTTGTAGTCCTTAGCCAACTCAAACATGGAGTGATTGAGGGAATGGAACCCAGCAAGGGTAACGAACTGGAACTTGTATCCCATTGCCCCAAGTTCACGTTGAAACTTGGCAATGGTACCTGAATCTAGGTTCTTCTTCCAGTTGAAACTTGGCGAGCAGTTGTAAGCTAGAAGCTTACCGGGATAATGACGGTGAATTACCTCGGCAAAGTTCTTTGCCTCATCGAGACTTGGCGTTGACGTCTCCATCCAAAGAACATCAGCATATGGAGAGTATGCAAGTCCACGCGCCACTGCACGTTCCATACCTGTCCTACAGAGGTAATGATAACCCTCAGGAGTGCATGGTGTGTTTCCTTCGATGTAATCGTGATCGTAAGGATCAACGTCGCTAGTAATTAGATTGGCTGAGTCGGCGTCCGTACGAGCGATGATAACCGTCGGCACGTCCATAACATCAGCGGCAAGGCGTGCAGCAGTGAGGGTACGAATGAATTGCGATGTGGGGACAAGCACCTTACCACCAAGATGTCCACACTTCTTTTCTGAGGCCAGCTGGTCCTCAAAATGAACACCAGAAGCCCCTGCTTCAATTAGGGCCTTGGTCAACTCAAACGCATTTAGCGGACCCCCAAAACCCGCCTCTGCGTCAGCGACGATGGGTACGTACCAATCAATGTCATTGTTACCTTCCGAGTGGGAGATCTGGTCAGCACGCTGAAGTGTATTGTTGATCTTCCTAACGACAGCTGGAACGCTGTTGGCAGGATACAGGCTCTGATCTGGGTACATTTCACCCGCCAAGTTTGCGTCTGCGGCAACCTGCCATCCCGACAAGTAAATTGCCTTGAGACCAGCACGAACCTGTTGCATAGCTTGGTTGCCTGTCAAAGCACCCAAAGCGGCAACATAATCTTCTTCATTGAGGAGCTTCCAAAGCTTACGTGCTCCGTCGGAAGCCAGAGTATGAGCGATTTGCTTTGTTCCACGAAGACGTTGCACATCTTCTTGGGAATACGAACGAACAATACCATCAAACCTATTCTTCATTTTTTACCTTTCAATTTGGTCTTAGACGAGCCTTGGTACCATCTGGCAACTGTACGATTACTTCTTCGCGTTGTTCGGTTTGTTTGTCTTGGACGTAGGGGGAAGATTCCTTTGACGTTTCAATAATTTCATTATCAATTCTTTGATTCAAATACCATTCTTTTGATTTTAGCACGGCGTTTGAAACTAGCTTATCTATCTGCGCCGTTGCCCTTGAAATAAGAACGTCTCTAGCCTCAACAGCCGAATGAAAAATTTCTCCATCGACTTTATCCAAAAGAACTTTTGAATCAGTATCCGCACCACCTTGAAGGACGTAGTTTTTTTCCTCGCCCTTCAAGGTCTTTTTTGTGATCTCTTCGATCACTTGCATTGGGTAAACCTGTCCCTTTTTGTTAAGGACAACAAAAAGGATTTGACCCACGTCGTATTTCATCAATCCTCCTCATCATCCTCATCTTCATCGTTACAATCTGCGTCTTGGCTATCTGGCAAAAATCCACCAGGTTCAGATGGAACGCTTTGCTCAAGGTCATGATTGATGTGAAACACAGCCATTGGAGGTGGCCCATTTGGGGCGACGACATAGTCGGGAGCTTCATTGCCGAGTGGTAAGTTTGCTGCTGAACAAAGCTTTGAAATTTTTTCCCAAAGCATGGTCTCAATCAAAGTTCTATCTTCAATTTCGGCAAGATTCTGTGAAATTGTTTTTTCTCCATTGGGAGGCAAAATAATGCTCATCATATCACGAACATGCAAAAGCTCGTGTTTGGTGAGGCAAAGATCAAAGGTTTTTTGCCGATGAATCTTTGGCTTCTTGCTTGTTGTTTCTTTGCTCATACAGTTTGCTCTCCGATTGCTTCCATGAATAGGTCAAACGTATCCCGATGTGCAACACCTTGCTGGATCTTGACGACACGTAGCGCCGCCTGCAAGGTCTTCATATCAAGCTTATCCTTGTATTCCTCGAGAAGCTCCTTGCGGTCGTTCTTGAGAAGCTCAATTTCGTTGTCGATTGATTCGACCTTGCCAACGAATTCCTTAACCAAAGTTCGCAAGGCTCCGAGCTCGTCGGGCTGCAGATGTGCGACGTTATATTGCTTAGGTGATTGCTTTCGCATGAATTCTATAATAATTCACGCGATTTGATTTGTTCAAAGCGACTTAATTCCAGATATAACTTGTTCGTACTGCTTCACGCCGCCTTCATCGCCAATCTTCTTGAGCATCGCCTTTTCTTTTTCAAGAGGGATAATGAAGGTATTTTTCAGAAAGTCCAACGAACCTTCCGGCAATTTCTCCAGCACCTTTTCTATCTTTTTGGGATCAACGTTCTTTAGATCTTTTGCACTCGAAAGCTTTTTGCTCACCTCAGCCGCCGGTAGCTTCTTACCCAATTTTTGTTCTAACTCTTTGGCTGAACCAGCGCCAATTATCTTTTGTGCAGTTTCGAGGGCTGAATTAAGTTTTTCTGTCCTCGCATCCTTTATTTCGCTGGCAATGGGCTCAAGGGTCTTTTCAATCTTGGAAACGAGCTTTGGATTCTTAAGGATCTTGTCGATCTTTCTCTTTAAGATTTTGTCTTTCTCTTCTTTCAATATGGTCCCCAAACGATTGTGATGTGAAAATAGGTCGCTGGGTTCGGAGCTTCCTTTCAGGTAGTTGTCCACTGCCCCCGCGGTAACAACGCTCAACAACGCCGCTGCTTTTTCAGGAGCCATCTTTGAAATAGAAGATACGATCACAGCTCCAGGCGAAGCAAGAAAAGCCAACACAGATGCGTCTCCACTTGTCAAAGCCGCGTCTGTACGTGCATAGACGTCCTTGTATTGGCTTCTTATGTTCTGTATCTTCTTCTTTTCGTTTGCAAAAATTTTATCGTAGTCTCCCTGGACGAACGGTATCAGCATTGATACGACAGCTTCAAAAGTAACTTTGAACAGGGTGCCTCCCCTAGCAAGCAACTCCTTGGACTTACCGACGGCAGTGGATACGACATCGGTGAACGGTTGTATGAAGGCCTTCGCCAAATCACTTCCGCTGACACCCCACTGCATTTGTCCACCCGTGTCGACGGCAAAGCTGCCATCCCCATAGAACTCCATCAAGGTATTCTTCAGGTACTCTCGTAGGAGCCTATCATTGTTCTTGGTTCTCATTGTTGGTAATTATTAGGGTTGTGTTGGTTAGTTCTTGCCACAGGTCCGATATTTTCCTTTCAAATTCATTAAAATTTTGTTTTTTTGTCTTTTGATCTCGCTTGGAAAACAACTTCCTCTTCTCTATCGGAAGGTTATTCAACAATTCCCTTTTCAATACCTTCCATTCTGTTATCTGAGGAGCGTAAGTGAGGACAAATTGTAGAGCTTCCAGAACCTTTTCATCCAACATGCTGATAGATAATAACATGAAAATTGCGCTTATTCCCATGGCTGCCAAACCCTACCACGCAGGCCACGATGGCCTGGTACGTTTGGCTGCTAACGAGTGTGACGTCGTGAAGGTCTTTGTGTCGACGGGAGATCGTAAGCGTCCTGGAGAAATTCCAATTCTCGGCAAGGACATGCTAAAAATTTGGACAACGTATCTGGAACCATCGTTGCCAAACAACGTCGAAGTACAGTACGTATCCGTACCTGTGTCAGCGATCTACAAGGAGCTGGAAGAAGCCGAGGCAAATGGTTCGTTGGATACTTTCATCATCTATTCAGACGTAGAAGACATCCTCAAGTACAAAGACAGCTCGCTGCAAAAATCGGCCAGAGAAATATACAATGATAATCGTATAGAACGTCGTGGTGTGGAAAGAAGCGAAACCGTAGACATCAGCGGAACGGAAATGAGACAGTTACTTCAAACTGGTAATATCAAAAAATTTGTCTCCTTGCTGCCGACCGCAGTACGACAGCATGGTAGACAAATTTACGATATCTTGAAGGCAGACAAAATTAAGGAAAACCTGATAAGAGAATTCGTTGAATTCTACGTCAGACAAATCAAGCTTTAATCTTCCGGTAGCTTCATTTTCGTACCGCCTCTGCCGTATTTGAAGAGACCAAGCACGGCATTTGCGCTGGCAAATGATCCTGTAAATTTGTAGGCATTTCCCTTGTATATGAAAACGACGCCTTCCACCGGTGACGTTATGTTCTCAATGGAACCCAGCTTTTCCATTTGGGTCTTCAACATGGTCATCGCTGTCTCATCGCCACTCGCCTCTATGGCATCAATGGCCTTTTTGACTTCACCACGCAGACGCATGACCTCCGCATCAGTATTCCCAATCAATGATGATTGCAATCCCTTCAACAACTCTACGGCGAAGTCGTTGATGGAAAGCTCTATCGGACGTATAAACGACTTCAATTTGGTCTTTGGAAAGCTTTCGACGTAGCTTTTGATCTTGCCATAATCTCCACCGGCGACCTTCTTGATGTTCACTAGGCTTGGTGCCCCAGGAAGTCCCAAACACCTGGCAACCACCATTTCAGCAACGTCCTCAGAAAGTCCTAAATCAGCAACGCTTTCTTCGGTTAGGTACTGCAAGTATTCTCCGATGGTTGTGTCGTCGCTGGCTCCTCCAGCGGCCATTGCACGATCGATGGAATTGATTGCTTTCTTTAGGGTTGCACCCTTGGACAACTTCATCATCCTTACGACGGCCGGTCCACGTACCTGCCAGCTGCGAAGAGTGACTGCATTTTGCATCTTTTCTATGTTGGAGCTAAGCAGCTTTACGCCACCACGATCCTCCGTCTGCTCGACACCCTCCGGGGTGACCTTGAACACTGGCCATCCATGGAAGACGACAACATTTGAATCATAATTGATGACATTGGGATTGGAGGTATAGATTACCTCGGCTGAATACCAGAAGTTACCTTCATTGCCAAATACTTTTTTGATCACTTTTGGTGGAAGGGAGCTGATTGATCCACGCAGCACCTGGAACGCTGAATCAAAAGCCTTCTTTAGGTTTCCACGACCGGTGAACTTGGCGGCCAAACCCTCGGCGTCCATACCACCACGTATGATGTCTCCACCCGCCCTGGCGACCTTCAGATCACCCTCTGCCGCATTCCACGTAAATACAATGTTTAGACCATCAAGCTTTTCTGATACTTCCTCTAACTCGCCCGTGGAAGCCGCAGCAAGTATCGATTTAATTTCTCCAAAAGTTAGGTTTTGGTTGTCATATAAGTGCATCAAATGGCCGACGGCTCCACCTTCGGCGATGACGGTTTCCGATAGCTGACTTTGAGAATGCTTTTTTGCAGATTTGAGTTCAGCCTTTAGTTTTTGCACTATCCTGGCGTAGTTTGCGCGAGATTCCGAACCCTTGCGTTGTTGATCGCGCCATGAGACCATATCGGCAATCCTGGATTCTAGATCGGCGACATGTTCATTTGAGCCCCACGATGCAAGCTTGCCACCCGAAATCTGTGCCTCACGCCCGCGCCTTTCCAGCAGTATTCCCCTTATGAATTCCTTGAGGTGATTCACTGAATTTTCCCTTCGCGCTCGGCCTTATCCAGTGCGTTTTTAAAGGAACCCCAAATGTACATTCTGACGTGATCATCAGCAACATCTTGTGGTGACGAAAGGTTGAAGTGATTGCGAACAACCTCCAAAAATTCCGTTGTAAGGTCTACCTCAAGCGTACCGCCCTTGGGCAGAGCGATGTTTCTACGAACAAAGCTTTCATTATCCACTGAAATTTACCTCACTTTTTTGGTTTGATCGGAACTGGTCCTGTCGTGTCTTCTGCCGACGGTTTCTTTTTCTCTTCGCCTTCTGCAGCCTTCTTCACAACCACGGGTTTGATTGTCACCTTTGAAGACCCTGTCTTCTTCATCTCGACATTGGCCGGCTTTTCCGACGGATCAATGGCTTGCTCGGCGGGTAGATCGCCTACGACGATCTGTGAGATTCCCTTGAGAAAGGCAAACAAAGCCGTTTTTTCTGCCTTTGTCATGTCGTTGATATAGTTCTCCAAGGCCTTTGAAACTTCCTCTTCCTTGAAGGACTTTCCAGATCTAATGGTGTTTAGCTTTTCAACGATGTCGGATGGAGAAATCTCTCCGCTTTTCAGCTTCTTTTCTTCTTCCGATTTTTGTTCCTTAACGACCTTTTTTGCATTGAAGTTCAACAGACTTTCCTGGATGACCTTTTCCAGGTATGAGTTGATGTTTAGAGGCTTGTGATCATTCTTCATTTTTTTCTCCAATCTTTTCAAGGTCTACGGCGAGGATGCACAGTCTAGTAGATGGATCAATATCTATTATCTTGGTGTTGCTGATTAAGTATGGGCCAACCACCTTGGTGTGATTATCCCCCAAGGAAAGAAGGATCATCTCTAACCTCCTCCCACTTTCATCAACCAAAAGGCTGGAAACAAACTGAAAAACATCATTGATGGAAGCACGGATGTCTATCTTGCTTCCCTGATGTCCAAGAGGATTGGAAGTTTCAAACTCAATTCCAACAAGATTGCCGACAAGACACTTGTCTCTATCTTCGTGAACCAAAAGAACCGATATAAACGTTTCCTGAAACGTTTTCACCATCTCTTCGTTTGGCATGACATCCTGAAGAGACTCGCTCATCATTTCTTTTGGTTCGGTAATAAAGCTATTCTTCATCCCTGCGATTATAAACGATGTCTTTGAAAAGGACATCCGCATATTTCGCGTATTCTTTATCGATCTCTGTTATTTGGTCGACGTCTTTCGTCCTAACGTCCAGGGTTACCTGTCCTTCATCAATCGTTATGGTGGCGTTATGCTGGACTTCTTCCTCATACTCAAGAAGTTCTTGCACAAAAAGATTTCGTAATTTTTGTTCACGAAACTTATAAGTTTTTCGCAACCTCTTTGGGGAATCGACTTTTGTCCACTTCTCAACGGCGATGATGGCAACGCCGCCTTCAATTGGCTTGATCGGCAGACGTCCGAACGTCATCGGCCTTTTGGCGGCATCGATGAACTCTTCATGAAGCTTTGATAATTGTTTCATTGGTTGCACTCAGAGCAAAACAACCCCACCGACAACGGCTGATTCTGTGAAACTGGAACCGTAGGTATATACCTTCCTGTTCCTGTCGATGACAGCTGAACCACCTTTGAACTTCAGATCTCGTTCCTTTCCGACCCTATTGGAGACTATTATATTCGCGTTAGTCTCTTCGGATAACTCGACCCATGAATTGTCTGGGTAACCATAATCGGAACCCCAATTGGTTAACAGGGCGATGGTGTCGACGGAACCAGCCTTGTAAAAACGATTTTCTGATTTGAAGAACTTGTAGGTGTCTCTATAGTTGTTCATCGAATCCCGACAGACCAGGACACCCAATCTTCCCGCTGCGGTGACAACAACGGGAGGAAGAGCCTCTGACGGAGTGGCCCACAAAGCATCGGAACCCCAAAGGTTATGCTTTTGAGCGTTGGCCACTAATCCATTTGGTCCGACGACGGCAGCTGAATTATAAAGCTTACTTTCCAATAATTCGGCATAACCGAACACGACGTGACAGTTGAATTTTTTAGCCAGTGGAACAAACGCTTCTGTTTGATACCCATCTCGTTCCTGAGCCACGGACGCAGCTTCCGCTTTTGAACGAAGAACGTAACCACTCAAAGACAGTTCGGGGAGCACGATAATCTTTGCACCCTTGGCAGCCGCTTCAAAAACGAGCTGCTGGGCCATTGCGATGTTGTTATGAACATCCAACAGCTTTGGTGCAAACTGCACCGCTGCGACAATCGTGCTCCCCGACATGTCACAGACCTACCTTGGCAAGCTTCTTCTTGAGATAAATTCTAAAAGAATCTAGCTCTCCTACCATATCGGGATTGTCCTTCATCAACTGAACTTCTTCCTCTGGCATATCGGTTGCTGCAGCCAATTCCTCTATGTAATCTTTGATGGCTTCAAGCGTCGTGACCTGCAAGAGCTCCGGATTTTCCACCCTGGTACGAACCCTAGGAAGAACGTTGTTGTTTATCCACTGCAAAACACCGTTTGGATTTTTGAAACCAAACTCCGCTGCCAACTCACGCAAGGTCACGTCGCCTGTCTCGTAGCCACGCTTATCTTGCTTTTCTTCTTTGTCTTCTAGGTACTCTCCGCTGAGAGCCTTCTTTAGCTCGGCGCGCTGCTTTTCGGTTGGAGGCGCACCATATTCACCAGGCTTCTTTCCGCTCGCTCCCGCAGGAAGCTTTGTTACTTCACCGCCACGAGAGAGAAATTCCGCACGAGCTGCGTCGCTATCCACTGTTTTCCAAAATTCAGCGGCCTTTTCTTGCTTGCTTTTTGAGATTTCGCTGAGCATCTTGCGAACAGCGAGCCTGATAATCTGCTCAGTTTTCGTACCCTTGTTCATCTTCTTTTCTCCTTCGTCTTCCTTGGGAATCATTGAACCTTTTATTGAATCGTAAATATCTGGGATGTTTTCGTCCGGCAGTTGATCAACCATGGCCTGCAAGGCAACAATCAATTCTGCTTTTGAACTAGGCTTGAAGTTTGGATTGGAGGGATCTGTCAAGGCTGCAGAAGGATCAACAACTGGGTTGACGTTGATCATCGCAGGACCCAACGACTTGTCCTCCAAAAGACGACAAACTAAGGTACGTAGCGAAGAACTTTTTTCTTTCTGCGACATCACTTGCTTCCAAACTTTGCGTCAGTAAACTTGCGTGAGAAGTACAGTGTGAGAAGAGGAATGAAGTACGTGGAGCATGCGCCAACGTCAAACGGTCGCAATGCCACTGGACCAATATGTTCAAACATTGATCCAACATATGCGACCGTCGTTACGGTAAACGCTATTGTCAAAAATGTTACGGAAACCGAAGCCTCACCTTTGCTGTTCTTTATCCAGAACCAGGATGGCTTCACTTTTTCCACTTCTTCTATTGCCACCTTTACTTCTTCGGACTGTTCGGACATAAATGCACCTTGTCCTAAATATGTGGCATCTGGGTTTATTTCATTTGAGAAACGGCCAACGCTGTCAAAGTAGTTAGAACGGCTCCCACCACCGCCCCAATCCCTACGAGAGTGCCAGGATCTGTTTTGTTTGTTTCCTTCTTTAGTTGTTCTTCATACAAATTGATTGTACGAATTTTTTCCTGAACACTTGCATTGAGGATGCTCTTATCTGCATCCGACTTGATGGTTATCTCGTTTTTTTCCTTGAGACAGATTATGTTTTGTGTTTCAACGGCCTGCTTTACTTCTAATTTCACTCTATCATCAAGCGACTTTAGATCAACAATTATCTTTGCAACGGCCTTGGGAGAAAGCAACACCCCCGTAAATGGAGCACGTTGATCTCTTTTCATGGGAGATATAGCCTCACCAGGATCAATTTCCCCATAGGGGGTTTCGATCTTTGGAAGCTTTGTCAACTCCTCGGCACGTGCAACTGTTGTTGTTGTAAAACACACAAGCAATATTGCAGAAATGATCTTGTGTTTCATCTCAATCCTCCGGTGGAAGTATTACTTTGAAACCCGTAACTTTTGCAAGCTCATCGGCCAACTTGTTCGGATCATTGCCGTAAGTCTTGACCGTTTCTTCAACTTGCTTTTTTTTGTTCTCGTCGAATTCTACATCTTCCTTATCATGCTTTTGCTGGATCTGCACCAGCATCTTGTCGATCTTTTCTTTGTTTTTTCTTTGATCTTCTAATTCCTTTTCTCTCACGTTTTTGACGTCCTCAACCTCCTGTTGACTCGACTCCCTTGCAGCCAACAAAAGTTTGAACCATCCCTTACCATTCTTCCAAAAAAGAACGACGAGTGCCAGGATGGCGGCTGGAATCAATAGCATCCAACCCCAGGACTTTTTGAGAAAATTCTTTATGCTTTCCATGGCTCAGTTTGGTTTTTGTGATGTCTTGTTGGGCTTAGGTGGATCAAAGAAATTCACGTTTTCCTTTTCGGAATTTTGCTTAGAAAGCTGGGATTCGCAGATCTGCAAAATTGCTTCTTCATGCTTGTTGAGCCTATCGTTAACCTTGCTCAGAAATTGCAAAACCTTAGTCATTTCCGTTGCAATCGTTTGCACGTTTTTGATCAATGCACCGATAGTGTTTGACGAGACGACGGCACTTTCAACAATTTCATTTACGATAGACTTTATATCCAATTCACACGTCCTTATCTTGGGATTCGTTGATCATATTATACAGTGTATCCGTATCAACTTCGCTTACCACGATTTCTTTTCGTTTTTTCTTTTTTCCCGTCAATGCCTCGTTGATCTTTCTCTTGACGATCAATTCGACGATCGTTTGACCCCTAAAGTTGTCGGTCGCAACAAGCGTAGCACATTCCTCGAAAAGATCCTGCATGGAAACATTGTGTTTAAAAAGCTTTGAACGTAGCGCTGTGTGCACATCCTTGTCTAGCTTGATGTGCACGCACTTCTTATCCAAAAGAATATCTGTCCTCATCTAAGATCATGCCCCTGGAGATGCACCAGCACGGTCAGCCGCCGGAGGTTGAAATTCCTCATCCTCTAATTCAGCTTTGCTCTTGCCAATCTCCATTCCATGAAGTTCTTGTATAACTTCCTTGAAGGAGTCTACAACATCCTTTTCATACGACTTGGCAAGGAAGTTGACGGCACGGCGAAGTATCGTGTTGCGAACCTCAAGCAACGAATCATAATTGTCGATCAGACGAACGACGCTGCTAGCAAATGATTCAACATTCACATCATCGATTGTTAGCTTCTTTGGTTCTTCCTTTTCTTCTTCGTCAGCCTCTTCATCATCCTTTTCCTCGTCTTTTGGAGCCTCTCTCAGAAACCTTCTCACGAGAGAACGAAAATCCTTCCCTTCCTTTTGCAGATTCTTTGCTTCGGATTCGTAATCGGAAAAGTAGGAATCGATCTGAGAGTCAATAGAATCCTGACCAGTTTCCTTTTCGTTAGATTCGCCTTCCGCCTCAGTCAAGATCTTTCTTGCTTCTTCGGCGATGATAGCGCGTAGTTGTGAAACCTGGATTGTCCTTCGCTTTTGCGACATCTTCATTTTAGCACCTGAGCGATTTTTTCTGCCTTGTTGAAACGCTCTTCGATCACCTTCCAGTTGAACTCCCTCATCTGGGATACAAGGTATGACTTTTTATCGTTGAGGTAATCACGATAGTAAGCGTGTTCCCACATGTCGACAACGATAACTGGATAGAAACCAACCATACAGTGGCCACTGTGACCATCCACCATAGCGTTAACATACCTACGTAAAAACATGTGATAACCTGTCACGGCCCAACCAGTCTGGCTCCCCAAAGCACAAGCCATAAAGTCACGCTGCCAGTCCTCAAAAGATCCAAAGTCACGCTGCAACTTCAAAAATGACATTGAATCCATTTCAATTTCGCTGTGAGGGTCGAAACAGTTGGCGAAATACAGCTCGTGTAGCCAAGTCGCATTCAAGTTGTATGTTTCGGCGAGCTTCAGGTTTCTAAACGCCGAATGTCTGGAATTGACGTCGGTCTTGTCGACCGTATCTAGCTCGGCCGAAATCTTGTTCAAGGAATCAATGTATCCCTTGTAAAGTTCGTTGTGCGAAGTCTTCGTCTTCTGAGAAACGAATTCCGAAACCTGCTTGAACGGCTTTGAATCGTGACGATACGCCTCTTCAATGCGAGGAAGGGCCGAACCAACGGAGGAGTCCACCGCGCCCTTAACGATGACTTTCAACACCGAATCCAAATCGTCTTTGTTAATCAAGCTCATATTTTTTCTCCAGATCTTCTCTTTTGATGTACACTAATTTTTCTTTGCCGTTCAAGTCTACGTAAGAGAGAGCGACAGTTATTGGGCCAATCTCTTCAACCGTGTATAACAGCTTTGACTTTTCCTTATCCTTGCCACGAACCTTTAGACCGGGAGAAATCACATCCTTTGACTTACCGCCGACTTTCGTCGTCATCATCAAATCGATTTTTTCCGTAAGTTCAAGTACCTTCCTTGCCCATTCTTCACGTATTACTTGAATAATCTCATCATCGCTTGGTTTTCTCATTTTGATATCCCAGATTCTAAATAGGCATCTTACGGACGCCTTAAGCACAAAGAACGCAATTCTTTCGTTGAATTCAAAGAATCAAAACTAAAACAAGCAACACCGGAAGTAGAAAAGACTTCGTCGGTCATTCCCAAGGCATCAGAATATTCATTTTTGTAAATGACACGACGTATTCCACTATTGACGATGCGCTTGGCACACATAGTGCACGGTTTATGAGTGCACATCAAAATCAATTGATCTCGTAATTCCAACGGTTTATTCAGCTGCAGCAAAGCATTCTCTTCGCTGTGTAAGAAACCCGATTGATTATGCTCAAGATGAACTCGAATATTTGGACCCCCTTTGTAATCTCCGTTGTAACCTATTGAACATATCTCACGAAAGTTTTCCGTCAAAATAACTGTTGCAACTTGGTACTTTGGATCGTGCGACAATACCGATAAAGAAACACAAAAATCCATGAACGTACGCATCTTCAATGTGATACGTTCATCTTGAGATTCAACAACCATTTTTATTCCTCAATGCTCAGGATCGCATGCAATGGGATGACACTTACCGCAACGTGCCTCGTATAGTTCTGAGCCTCCCACCTCAATCTCCTCATCATTTGATTGCTTTTTATACGTGTAGAAAGCATCTCGGCTACAGACAACACAGACAGCGCTCTTTTTTTCTACTGATGTTGCCCATGGTAGCATTTTTTCTATTTCTCCAAAGGGCTTGCACGATGCTGAAAGGTCAAGACTCGAAACGAGAACGGTATAACCGTTACGATATAACCACGTAAGTACCTTGGCAATGTTTGGTATCATGAATGCTTCATCCACGGCGATGACATTTGGTTGATCATCCATCTCCGACAAAAGCTCAAGGATATCAGAACCATTCTTTATACACTGTGCTGGAACCTTCCAACCACTGTGGGTACAAACAAAATCACTATTGTAACGATCATCAAGTTGCGGTTTGAAGACGGCTACCTTCTTGCCTTGGTACTTGAATCTATCAATCGACGACAGCAAGCTTGTCGTCTTGGCGGAAAACATTGGTCCGCAGTAGACTACGAAAACGTTGTTCATGAACCAGCCTCCATGTCAGCAAAGAAACGAAAACCGCTATAGTTGGTCAAACCCAATAGTTCTTTGGCAGCCGTTGCATTTCCAAGCTTTGCCGCCCTGTGAGAAACAAGGATAGTCCTCCAATCATTCCAATAAGGATGTCGTAAATCGCTTTGCTGCCTCACATCCTGCAGATATGCACCCAACAATTCACCTTCATCGGCGGCACTCGTGATTTCCTTTTCAAAGTCAAGGAATGCTTCATTCGGTGGATCCGTGGGCATCTCTGGCATCGTGTAGAGGTTTGAAATATTCGGGACGGGATTGCTGTCGGCAATTTTTTGAAGCATGTCGAAGTGCCTCTCGTAAACGTGCAACGAGGCACTTAGATGGGTATAGGAACCAAGTCCCACGGGACGATCCAATTCCTTAGTAAGTTGCAAAGCCAATAGTTCTTGAAAGATTGTAAATGCCGGAACGTCGTAGGTTAGACCAAAGATCAAATCAGAAGAACGCATCGACGTAACCATGTGAACCTTGTCGTCCCGTAGGAAAAACTGAAGAGATAGAGTGCAGGGAACGTCAAGCACCGCACGCTGGCTATCCTGTGGAAGCCGGATGTGAATGACCGCCCTCCGCGAATCTGGATCCTTCTTGAGTTCTTCTTTGACGTAGTCCC
>Ga0129336_10000110_pt1 | contig 39116 bp, 32 predicted proteins | sample CPB6_02_DNA_FD_96878 | JGI IMG/M metagenome (GOLD analysis project Ga0129336, IMG submission 96878) | Freshwater to marine salinity gradient microbial communities from Chesapeake Bay, USA - CPBay_Sum_0.6_0.2_DNA | ecosystem: Environmental > Aquatic > Marine > Coastal | place: USA: Chesapeake...
GCCGCCGGCCTTCTTTTCGGAGGCCTCCTTGGCGGCGATCCAGGCAGGGTCGGCGCGGAAGGCGCCGAAGCTGGCCTTGGCGGCGTCCTCGGACTTGTGAGTCAGGAGGTAGATCAGCGTGTTCCCGGCGACGTAGGAGTTCTTGGCGCCCTTCTGGCTCTCGGCGAGGTTCCAGTAGCAGACATTGGTCATGCCGTGCTTCTCGAACAGCCTCACCGTGTGGTCCCGGAAGCGGGCGTTGAGGTTCTCGAGCCGTCCGGCCTCCGTCGTGTAGGTGCGCAGCTCCCAGGCGCCCTGGCCGTAGTTCTTGGCCTGGGCGAGGTAGGAGTAATCGGTAGCGGTCAGGAAGGCGTTCTCCACCCGCGCGACGATGACTCCGTCCTTGTGAGACTCCTCAAAAGCCTTCTTCCAGGCAGGATCGCTCCCGAAGCCCTTCCAGGCGGCGTCACGTGCCGCGCGGTCGGGGTAGGCCAGGAAGTAGACCAGCTTGCGCTCGGGGTTGGCGCCGGCGGGCACGTAGTACCCGAGGTTCGTCATCCCGTGCTTTTCAAAGAGCTTCATCGTGTGGTCCCGGAAGCGCGCATGCAGGGCGTCCAGACGTCCTTCGTTCGCGAAGTAGACGCGCATCTCGAAGAGACGCGTGTCGGCGGCTGAGGCCTGGGCGGTCATGAGGCCGAAGGTGAGCAGGGAGAGGAGGCGGCGCATGGTCGTTGTCATTTGGTGAATTCGGAAAGGTTTTCGCGGGTGACGAGACGGAAGGGGATGTAGGTCTGCTTTTCGAAGGGCTGCTTGCGTGCCAGCTTGATCGCGGTCTCGAGCGAGCCGCGTCCCTGGCCGACCGCATCCTGGAAGACCGTCGCGTCAAGACGGCCCGCCTTGACGGCGTCCAGCGCCTGGGCGATGGCGTCGATGCCGATGACGTAGACTTGGTCCTTGAGGCCCGCCCGCTCGAGGGCGATCAGGGCGCCCATCGCCATCTCATCGTTGTGGGCGAAGACCGCCTGGAACTTTCCACGGTGGGCCTGGATCCAGTTTTCCATCAAGGACATCGCCTTGGCTCGCTCCCAGGAGGCCGTCTGGTGGTCGACGAGCGTGAGTCCGGGGGTCCGGGCGAGCACCTCCCGGGCGCCTTTCTCGCGATGCAGCTGGGCGGAGGTGCCCATGATGCCGTGAATCATGAGCACGCCGCCTTTGCCATTCAGCTTCTTGGCCACCGCCTCCATGGCGATGCGTCCCGCGTCCTCGTCGTTGGAGCCGACGTAGGCGTCTCCGTCGGCCTTGGTGACCTGGTTGACGTTGACGATGGGGATGCCGGCCGCCTTGGCGCGTTCGACCGCCGGGGCGGAGGCTTCGAACTCGCAGGGATTGAGGACGATGGCGTCGACCTTCTGGGAGATGAAGTTCTCGACCTGGCTGATCTGGCGCTGCGCATCGGCCTGGGCGTCGACCATGATGACTTTCACACCGGGCAGGGTCTTGCCGTGGGCGACCACCGACTCCGACAGGCGGGCGGTGTATTCCGCCGACATGTCGCGGGAAGAGAAGCCGATCACGAGTTCACCGGGCTTCTTCTCGGCCTGCTTTTTGCAGCCGACTACGGAGAGAAGGGCGGCGGCCACGAGGGTGCCGAGAACATGGAGCGGGGCGGATCGCATGACCCCGCTGATTTAGGCCCGGGCCTGACGACGGTCGAGCCAAACCGCACCCACGATGATGACCCCTTTGACCACCTGCTGGTAGTAGGACGACACGCTCATCAGGTCCAAGCCGTTGTTGATGACGCCGATGAGGATGACGCCGAGCACCGTGCCCGCCACGGACCCGACCCCGCCCGACAGGCTCGTGCCTCCGATGACCACCGCCGCGATCGCGTCGAGTTCGTAGGCCACGCCGGCGTTGGGCTGGCCGGTGGTGATGCGGGCCGCCAGGACGACGCCGGCGAGGCCGGCCATGACGCCGCACAGGGCGTAGACGAACAGCTTCACCCGGCCGACGGAGATGCCCGCGGCGCGCGCGGCCTGCTCATTGCCGCCGACGGCGTAGACATGTCTTCCAAGACGGAACCGCTTCAGGAAGAACCAGGCGATGAAGGCCACGGCGACGAAGCAGAGGAGGGGGATGGGCACGCCCCTGACGTCGCCGGCGAGGGCGGTGAGGCGTTCGGACATGTCGGCCACGGGCCGTCCTCCGCTCACGATGAGGGCCAGGCCGCGCGCCACGGTCATCATGCCGAGCGTGACGATGAAGGGCGCCACGCGTCCTCGGGTGACGAGGCCGCCGTTGACCAGCCCGCAGGCGGCGCCGGTCAGCAGTCCCGCCGCGACCGGCAGGAAAAGAGGATGTCCCTCGGGGGACGGATGGGCAAAGGTCGCGCAGACGACGCCGCTCAGCGCCACGACCGAGCCGAGCGACAGGTCGACTCCTCCGGTCAGGAGGACGAAGGTCACGCCGACCGCAAGGATGCCGTTGATCGAGACCTGCCGGGCGACATTGGTGAGGTTGGAGACCGTCAGGAAGGAGTCGGTGGCGACGGAAAGGCCGAGGCCTACGGCCAGGAGCACGAGAAGGATGCCGAAGCGGTGCAGGAGGCTGCGATCAAGGCGGGCGTTCATGGTCTCAGAGGGGCATGGCGTGACGGAGGACTTCCTCCTGGGAGGCGGTGGCGGCGTCGAGCTCGGCGGCGACCTTGCCCTGGCGAAGGACGAGGAGCCGGTGGGAGAGGGCGATGACTTCCGGGAGTTCGGATGAGACGAGCAGCACGGCGCGACCTTCGTCGGTCAGTCGCCGGACCAGCGAGTAAATCTCGGCCTTGGCGCCGACGTCGATGCCGCGCGTGGGCTCGTCCAGCACGACGACTTCCGGGCGGTTGAGCAGAGCCCTGGCGATCAGCACCTTCTGCTGGTTGCCGCCGCTGAGCTGTCCGACGGGCTGTTCCGGACCGGATGCGCGCACGCCGAAGGCGCGCATGCCCTCCTGGACGGCGGCGGATTCCGCCGTCCGGTTGATCAGCCCTCCGGGACTCATGGAATCCAAGGCGGAGAGGGTCATGTTCTCGCGTACCGGGAGGACGGGGATGATGCCCATGCCTTTGCGGTCCTCGGTCACCATCGCCACCCCGGCCGCCAGGGCCTCGTGCGGCGTGGCGGGACGGAATTCGCGATCACCGAGGCGCATTTCTCCGGAATCCGCGGGCGTCAGTCCGGCGACCGCCGAGGCGACCTCCGTCCGGCCTGCGCCCATCAGTCCGGCCAGTCCGAGCACCTCGCCCTTGCGGATGTGGAAGCTCACATCGTGGAACGCCCCTTTGCGGGAGAGATTGCGCACGCTCAGGACGACTTCCGGAGCGACCTTGCCCCGTGCCGGGAAGATTTCGGACATCGGTCGCCCGACCATGTGGGCGATGAGGCGCTCTTGGTCGAGCTCGCCGGAGGGCGACGTGATGACGTGGCGGCCGTCCCGCAGGACCGTGATGCGGTCGGCCAGACGGAACACCTCGTCCATCTTGTGCGTCGTGTACACCACCGCCACGCCGCGCGCCTTGAGCCTGCCGATGGCGCGGAAGAGCGCCGTCGCCTCGTGGTCCGAAAGGGCCGCCGTGGGCTCGTCCATCAGCAGCACGTCCGCATTCCGTCCGAGCGCCTTGGCGATCTCCACCACCTGCGTCTGTCCCACGCTCAGGCTCCGCATGGGGGCGTCGGGGCTGAGGTCGGATTCCAGTTCGGCCAGCAGGGTGCGGGCGCGTTCCAGCACCTGCGCACGGTCGACCATTCCGAGCGGTCCGCAGGGCTCGATGCCGAGCAGGACGTTCTCGCCCACGGTCATGTCCGGGATGGGCATGAGTTCCTGGTGGATCATCGCCACGCCCGCAAGGAGGGCCGCGTGCGGCGAATCGGGCGCGAAAGCGGCACCCTTGAGCCGCATCGTTCCGCCGTCCGGGGCGTGCAGTCCGGCGGCCACCTTCATGAGCGTGGACTTTCCGGCGCCGTTTTCTCCCATCAGCGCGTGGACCTCGCCCGCCGCGATCTCCAGTGAGACCTCCTGGAGGACAGGAAGCCCTCCGAAGGACTTGGAGATGCGCGTGAGCGAGAGCATCCCTCAGCGTCCGGACGAGGCCGGGACGTCACCGGCCAGCTCGGTGGGCCAGGCCTTGAGCGGACGAATGACCATCCGGCGGTAATGGCACTCCGCGGCCTCGGACTGGATCTGGATCTTGCCGGAACGCAGCGGAATCTCGGTCGTGGAGCCCTTCTCCCGGTAACGGGAGTTCAAAAGCACGTTCACCGTCCGGCCGTTGAGACGGAACACCGCATCGCCGTTGAGGGCGAAGCATTCGATGACGTTCCACTCGCCGAAAGGCTTCTCGGGGTATTCCGTGCCGTGCCAGACGCGGGCCGTGACCGTCGTGACCTTGCCCTTGGGGTCGTAGACGCGCGTCTTGACCGGGTCGTCGGTGCGGATCGGTATGTCGGCCATGGCGCCGGCCAGGGGCCACCAGTCGCCGATGTCGCCTTCCTGGACCTGGAGTTCCTGGCTCCGCATCCAGTATTTGCCCTGCGCGCCGTGCTCTCCGACGCAGAAGATGAGTATGCCGTTGTCCCGGATCTTGTCGGCCCGGGGCACCCAACGTTTCTCTCCCCAGCGTTGTTCCGTCTTAAGGTGGAAGTTCTCGTAGGACGCGAGCGTCGTGAGGGCGCCGAACACCTGTCCCGTGATGTGCAGCACCGTCTCGCCGTCCTCCTGTTGGGTCGTGAAGACCTTCAGCGGATCGTTGTTGAGCCCCAGGACCGGATCCTCCTTGGCCGACTTGCCCCGCACGTAGCCGGGGACCTCGAAGTCGCGGTGCACCGGCCCGAGCCACTTCTCCCATTGCGAGAGCTGCGGGTCGAGCATCGGGCGGAAGCCGTCCTCCGCCGCGAGGACCGGTGCGCAGAGGGCGAGCAGGGGCAGCAGGCGTCGCATCGTATCAGCGGACATCACGCCAGAGCCAGCGCAGGGCTTCGGGCAGGAGCATGGCTCCGTGCTTGGAGTTGTGGGTGCCTTCGCCCTCGACGTAGACGTGGTCGTAGCCCTTCTCCTTGAGCGCCGCGGCCATCTTGCGGTTGGCCTCGGGCCAGCTGCCATGCTCGTTGAGCAGGTCGTTGGAGCCCTCCTGCTGGTAGACCCGGATGTTCTTGCGTGGATTCTGCCGCACCCAGTCCGGGTAGACGTCGCCGCCGGTCTCCTTGCCGCCGCTGATGTTCCAGCGGATCTTGGTGAAACTGCCGATGGTGGTGAAGACCTTGCTGAACTGATCGGGGCGGTGCCAGGCGGCGTTGAAGGCGCAGATGCCGCCGGAGGAGGCGCCGGCGATGGCGCGGTGCGCCGGGTCCTTGGAGATCTTATAGCCCTTGGCCTCGACCATCGGAATCATCTCCTCGATGAGAAACTGCGCGTAGAGCGGCGTCACGCTGTCGTATTCGAAGGAGCGGTTGGACTTCCCCAGCGGGCGGCCCTTGGCGTCCTTGCCCTTGGGGTTCTTCGCGTCCGGCACGAAACCGGGGTTGATGAAGAGCCCGATCGTGACGGGCATCTGCTTCCTGTGGATGAGGTTGTCGAAGACCGTGGGCACGCGCCAGGCGCCGGTCCGGGAGGAGTAGCCGAGTCCGTCCTGGAAGACCATCAGGCAGGCGGGCTTGGCGCCGTCATACTGCTTGGGGATGTAGAGAGCCCACTTGCGGGGGTAGCCGGGGAAGGCCTTGGAGTCGGGCAGCTCGAACTCCATCACCTCGCCCTTGGGGACGCCGGGCTGCTCCTGGGAGTCGGCGGTCAGGACATACTGGTCGTCGAGCGACTTGGGCTTCGGCGCAGGGGCCTTGGCCTTCGGATCGGCGGCGAAAGATGGCAGAGGCGTCAGCGCGACGGCCAGCAGGGCTAGGAGGAGTCTCATGGGGTGCGGCAATAGGACTCAATACCTGCCGCCGAGACAAGCCCGCAGAGGGTCAGCGCTGGTCAGGGGCGATGCGGTCCAGACGCCAAATCTCGGGGAAACGCCAGGCCACGCCGGCCATCACTCCGAATGTCGCCACTCCGCCGAAGACCACGGCGCCCACTGTTCCCAGAAGGCGGGCCGCGGCGCCTGATTCGAAGGCGCCGAGCTCGTTCGAGCATCCGATGAAGACCGCCGTCACCGCCGACACCCGGCCCATGAGCGCGGGAGGCGTGCCGGTCTGGAGGATGGTCTGGCGGATGATCACGTTCACCGCGTCGGCGCCGCCGATGATCAGCAGGAACAGGCACGAAAGCATGAAGGACGTCGACAGTCCGAAGGCGATCGTGGCCAGACCGAACACGGCGAAGGACGCGTAGAGCAGGGGGCCGGCCCGACGGACGGGCGGAAGGGCCAGCATGATGACCGACATCAGGACCGCCCCCAGCGAGGGCGCCGCCCGGAGGAGTCCTAGCCCCACCGGTCCGACGTGCAGGATTTCGGCGGCGAAGACCGGAAGCAGCGCCACGGCGCCGCCGAAGAGCACGGCGAAAAGGTCGAGCGTGAAAGCGCCCAGGAGCAGGCGCCGCCCCAGCATGAAGTCGATGCCTGCGCGCAGGCTACGAAGCACAGGCTCCGGCTCGCGGGTCCGGAGTGATTTCGGGACGTCGATCGCCAGGCATCCCGCCAGCGACAACGCAAAGAACCCGGTCATCACCGAGTAGGTGAGGGTGGGGCCGCCCGCGGCCCAGAGCAGGCCGGCCAAGGCCGGTCCGACCACGCATGAACCTTCAAAGACCGCGTTGCGCCAGCGGACGCCGTCGCCCAGCAGCGAGTGGGGCACCACTTCGCCGATGAGTGCCTGGCGCGCGGTGGTCAGGAAACTGCGGGCGACTCCGCCGAACGTCACCACGGCGTAAAGCAGCAGGAGGGGAAAGGGGAAGTCCTTGACCAGTCCGGGCAGGAGCAGGAGCCCGCCCAGCAGCAGCATCGCCGTTAGCGAGATCGCCGCCACGAGCCGCCGGTCGCGGGTGTCCGCCACGTGGCCCGCGAAGAGCACGGAGCAGACGAACGGGATGACTTCCGCCAGGCCGATGGCGCCGAGGGCGAGGGGGTCCTTGGTGAGCTCATACACCTGCCAGGCGACCGCGACCGCCTGCACCTGGATCGCGAGCGTGCCGAAAAGCACCGAAGCCAGATAGCGCCGGAAGGCCGGGAGGGAGGCCGCGCTCTCCTTGCTTTCGGACATCGGCCGACCGTGCGGCGGGGCGGCCCGTCAGTCAACCGTTCAGGCCAGGACCGGCTTCACCACGTGCCCATGGACGTCGGTGAGACGGTAGTAGCGGCCCTGGAACTTGAACGTGAGACGCTCGTGGTTGACGCCCATCAGGTGGAGCATGGTCGCGTGCAGGTCGTGCACGTGCACGCCGTCGGAGGCGATGTTGTAGCCGAAGTCGTCGGTCGTGCCGTGGACGTAGCCGCCCTTCACGCCGCCGCCGGCCATCCACATGGAGAAGCAGCGCGGATGATGGTCGCGGCCGTAGTTGTCCTTGGTCATCTTGCCCTGGCAGTAGGCCGTCCGTCCGAATTCACCGCCCCAGACGACCAGCGTGTCCTCAAGCAGTCCGCGACGCTTGAGGTCCTTCAGCAGGGCCGCGGCGGGCTTGTCCGTCTGCTTGCACTGCCGCCGGATGCCGCCGGGCAGTCCGCCGTGATTGTCCCAGCCCTGATGGAAGAGGTTCACGAAACGCACGCCCTTCTCGATGAGACGTCGGGCGAGCAGGCAGTTGGCGGCGAAGGAGCCGGGCTGGTTGACGCTTTCGCCGTACATCTCGAGGGTCTCTTTCGATTCGCCGGAGATGTCGGTGACTTCAGGCACGCTGGTCTGCATGCGGTAGGCCATCTCGGCCTGGGCGAGGCGCGCATCGACTTCGGGGTCGAGCTCGTTGGCGCGCTGCACGCCGTTGAGCTTGCCGAGGGCGTCGAGCATGCCGCGCCGGGCGTGCGGGGAGACGCCTTCCGGGTTGGTGAGGAACAGCACGGGCTCCTTGCCGGCCTTGAACTGCACGCCCTGATGCTCGGAGGGCAGGAAGCCCGAGCCCCAGAGACGGGAATAGAGCGGCTGGTCCTTGGTGGCGTCCTGCGAGACGAGGACGATGAAGGCGGGCAGGTTCTCGTTCATGCTGCCCAGCCCATAGGAGGCCCAGGCGCCCATCGAGGGGCGTCCGGCGATCTGGCTTCCGGAACAGAAGAAGGTGATGCCGGGGTCGTGGTTGATCGCCTCGGTGTGCATCGAGCGGATGACGCAGATGTCGTCGGCCATCGCGCCGGTCTCGGACATGATGTCGGAATACTCGACTCCGCTCCGGCCGTATTTCTTGAATTCGGTGAAGGAGCCGGCGAGGGGCAGTCGCGACTGGTTGCCGCTCATGCCGGTGAGCCGCTGTCCTTTGCGCACCGAATCGGGAAGGTCCTGACCGTGCTTTTCCCGCAGCAACGGCTTGGGGTCGAGGGTCTCGAACTGGGAGGGACCGCCCGCTTGAAACAGGTAAATGACCCGCTTGGCCTTGGCGGGGAAGTGTGTGCGGGCGGCCTTTTCCGCCGCGGCGGCTTCAGGGGTGAGGTGCCGGAGGGCGAGGGCGCCCATGCCGAGGGCGGAGGTCCCGAGGAAGTGCCTGCGCGTCGGCCGCATCAGGTCATCGTAGGAGGGGATGAAAGGGCTCATGGGTTCAACGGGAGGTCACGAAGGCGTCGCTCGCCATGATGGTGGAGGCGACGAGAGCGAGCGCCGCAATGTCCGGGTCGCCCTTGGGCGCCGGCGCCTGAGCCGCCCTGGGTGGGATGGCATCTTTCGGCTCCGCGGCGTTCTTCTTGTCCTTGGCCGCCTTGCCCTTGGGGGGTGCGGGCGGAGGGGGCGTCGGCTTGATGCCGAGGACCTTGCCGGCCGCGACCAGATCGGCGGCGAATTCGGCACGGCGCTGGCGGAGCAGATCCCGCAACGCCGTGAGTTCGACGTCCTCGGGCGCGCGACCGCACAGGAGTCTGAAGGCGAACGTGATGCGCGCGTCATCGTCCTGGCCGGCGGCCGCGGCACGACGGGCGACTCCCGCCGCCGCGCTGACGAAGGTCGGATTGTTGAGCAGCACCAGCGCCTGCAAGGGCGTGTTGGTCGTCAGGCGCTTGGGCTGGCAGGTCTCGCGCGAGCCCGCGTCGAAGATCAGCATGCTGTCGGGCGGGGCGGTGCGCTTGCGGAAGACGTAGACGCTGCGGTAAGGCTCGTGCTCCTGCACGCTCGCTCCGCCGAAGCGCTCCTTGAGCAGCCCGCCTGCCTGCAGCGCCTGGTCTCGCAGTGTCTCCGCCGGCAGCCGGACCACGGGACCGCGCGCGAGCAGCCGGTTCGAGGGGTCCTTCTCACGGTGCTCCTTGGAGGGCGTCGAGTCCTGACGGAAGGTGGCGCTGAGCAGAATGCGTCGCATCAGCGCCCGCACGTCCCAGCCGCCTTGCACGAAGTCGGAGGCCAAGGTGTCGAGCACTTCCTGATGCGTCGGCAGGTCTCCCATCAGGCCGAAGTTTTCGCCGGTGGTGACCAGCCCCTGACCGAAGAGCTGCGTCCAGACGCGGTTCACGAGGACACGGGAGGTCAGAGGCTGCTTAGGGTGGGTGAGCCAGCGGGCGAGTCCAAGCCGGTCCCGGGGCAGGGCGGGATCCCAGGCCAACACGGCCTCGGGCGCGCCTGCGCTCACCGGCTTGGTCTTGTCAGGCTTGTCGTATTCCCCGCGCGTCAGGACGAAAGTCGGGGGAGCGTTCTTCGAACGCCGCATCACGGAGAATTCCGGGGCCTTGGCCTGATGGTCGTTCAGGGCACGGCGGGCGGCACGGAGGGCTTCGAAGGATTCGATCCACGGCTTCCACTCTCGACGCAGGCGATGGTCATCGGCGACGGCCGAATCGAGCGAGGCCGGGGCGATGCCGTGTTCGACGGCGACCTCGGCGGCGGTGAGGGCCGTGCGCCAAATCTTCACTTCGTCCATCTTGCCGTTGCGGAAGCCGGAGTCGCGTGACCGGCTGCCGAGCTCCAGCAGGTTGAGACGGAAAGGCGCGTCGAGTGAATCACGAAGGACGGAGGATTTCACCGACCGTCCGTCGAGGTAGATGCGGAGACCTGATGCCTCCGAGGAGCCGTCGTAGGTGACGGTCAGTCTGAACCAGCGGCCGACGGGCAGTTCGTCCTCGGTCTCGACGGAAGCGGCGGAGCCGGGCCAGAGGTGGATGGCGCTCCACCGGAGGCGTCCCTTGTCGATCAGCAGTTCAAGGCCGGAGGCATCGCCTTCGCCGGTGTAGAAACCCGTGCCGTGCAGCAGCGTGGCCCGGGAGTTCTTCTCCCCGAGACGTACGTGGGCGGAGAGCGTGAAGGGCGTGAACCGGTCGAACTTCTCCAGCCCGGCGAGCATCAGCCCGCCGTCGCCGTCGAAGGAAAGTCCCTTGCCGACGACGCCTTCGCAAAGTTCCACCTGGCCGAGCTGGTCGCCGCGGGCGCGTTCGAACGTGGCCGGCTTGCCGCCCGGAACGACGTTCTCGACGCCGGTCTTGGTCAGTGACTCAAAGGGGTAATGGGCTTCGGGGGCGGGCAGGGCGACCGTGCTGAGCGGGGCGTCGGGGCGGATGCCGTTTACGCTCATCGAATGCCGCGCCTCGGCCTGACGTACCGCTGCGATGAGCTCCTTCTCCTTGGCCTCTTCATCCGGCGTGTAGAGACGCATGACAGGCGAGGGCTGGGCGCCGTGGAAATCGAGCAGCCCGTTCTCATCCAGGTCTCCGAACATCGCGGCCATGGCGAAGAAGTCCCTCTGGGAGACCGGGTCGTATTTGTGGTCATGGCACTTGGCGCAGTCGAGCGTCAGGCTGAGGAAGGCGTAGCCGGCGGTCGCGACACGGTCGGCGATGCCGTCCTGGCGGAACTCCTCGGCGATGGATCCGCCCTCGTACGTCATGCGGTGGATCCGGTTGAAAGCGGTCGCCACCCGGGTGGACTGAGTCGCGTCGGGGAGCATGTCGCCGGCGACCTGCTCGGTGATGAACCGGTTGTAGGGCATGTTGCTCCTGATGGCGTTGAGCACCCAGTCGCGCCAGGGCCACGCGAACATCGGCTTGTCGCCCGTGTAGCCCCAGGTGTCGGCGTAGCGCGAGAGGTCCAGCCAGGCCACCGCCTGATGTTCGGCCGCGCGGGGCGAGGCCAGCAGTGTGTCGACGCGTCGAGCGTAGGCGTCGGGCGACTTGTCAGCCAGGAAGGCGTCGGTCTCCTCGGGCGAGGGAGGAAGTCCGGTCACGGAGAGATGGAGACGGCGCAGCAGGGTCGCGCGATCGGCCTCGGGCCTGGGCTGAAGGCCCGCCTTGTCGGCCGCCGCCGCGACGAAGCGGTCGATCGGATCGAGGGCCCAGCCTTCTCCGGCGGCGGGCGGAGCGGACTTCGTGGGCGGCACGAAGGCCCAGTGCGGTTCATATTTAGCGCCTTCCCTGATCCAGCGGATGAGCACGTCGCGCTGCTCCTTCGTCAGGGGGCGGTCCAGTTCCGGCGGCGGCATGATCTCATCGGGGTCCGTGCTGAGCATGCGGCGCACCATCTCGCTGTTCTCGATGTCGCCCGGGATGATCGCCCGCTCCCCGCTCTTGAGCTCCTTCGTCGCGCCCGCGGGTTCGTCCAGTCGCAGGCCCGCCTTGCGTCCCTTGTTGGAGTCAGGCCCGTGGCAGCCGTAGCAGCGGTCGGAGAGGATCGGGCGGACGTCGCGGTTGAAGCTCAGCGTCGCCGCGGCGTCGGCAAGGGTCGCGCAAAGGACGGACAGTAGGGCGGGGGCTAGCCTCATCGGTGCTTCATCTAAGGCCGAAGATGACAAAAACCAAGGCAGGTAAAACGCTCATTTTTGAAATGAGGGGAAAAGAAACTCAAATCGTCGGAAAAGGCATCAGCCCTTGATGGCGGCACGCCATTCCGCCTCCAGCTCCGCAGCGTCCGGTGGGCCGTCGATGAGGAGGATGCGATAGCGCATCGTCAGCTTGCCATCGGGGGCGATCGTCAGCGGGCCCTTTTTGACCGGGGTGAAGGCCACGAAAGGATCCTTGGGGTTGAATCGGGTGAACTGCGTCGGGCTGTCAGTTAGGTGGAGCACGGCGTAGCCGACCTGGCCGTTCGGCGAAGGACCCCCGAAGTAGAACCACCGTGCCTGTTCACCGTCCCCCTTGGCGCGGTCCGAAGTGCCGTTTGAGGTCAGGAAGCGCAACTGGGCGGCGTACGGAAGGTCGTGGGTCCAGTCAGGTCGGCCGCGCAGCCCCAGACCCCCGTAGTGATGGGCCTTGAGCCGCAACTCGTGGGCGCTGACGTTGCGCTGGTTGATCTCCAGGTCGAACCGGTGCGCACGCGGACTGCTGGCGAGCGGAGCGATCTTCCACGTCTCATGAAGGACGACCACTTCGCCGGCGTGGGTGGCGGCGAACGCCTCCAACGCGCATTCGATGAATTTTCCGTCGTCACTCCGGCGAGGCTTTGACCGCACGCGCACTCCGCCGGTCCTCTTGCCCACATTCCAGAAATCAGGAGTGAGCCCGTTCCACTCCACGGCTGACCACGCCGTCCAGATGCCGTGATGATGCGGGTGGTCGGCGGGGAAACTGTCGCTCAGCTGCACGCCGGAGGGCGTGAAGAGCGGATGCAGGAACCCCCCGCGCGCATAGGCAGGATCGAGGCCGGACCCCGTTTCCGTCGCATGCTGATAGGTCATGACAGGCCGGTAGCCGGCGAAGAAGGAGACGTTGCCGTCGCCGGACATCACCACGTTCCAATTCGGTTCAGCGCCAATCCCTGCCGGAGCTTTTTCCTGCGCAAGGGAGACCAGAGCGGTCAGGAAGAACAGGGCGCCTCTCATGCGGCTACCTTATGAGCGGATGTCCTGCGTTCACCTGCTTTATCGGGCATTTAAACATATAACCGTATCCATTCATTTAGATTAATGAGTGTTTTAATCATATACTTCATAAAAGAGTGATTTCACTCATTTAAACTTGAAAACCTATGCTTAAATCGCAGAAAACGAGGCATGGGCAAAAAACTTTTCGGGACGGACGGCATCCGTGGCACGGCCAATCAGTATCCCATCACACCGGAGATTGCGCTGCGCATCGGCCAGGCGATCTCGAAGGTTTTGAGGTCTGAGGGAGCCAATCGCAACCGCGTCATCATCGGGAAGGACACGCGCATCTCCGGTTACATGCTGGAGACGGCGCTGACCAGCGGCCTCGTCTCGTCGGGCATGGACGTATTCCTGGTCGGGCCGATGCCGACGCCGGCGGTAGCGCATCTCACGAAGACCATGGGGTGCGGCGCCGGGGTGATGATCACCGCGTCGCACAATCCCTTCGAGGACAACGGACTCAAGATTTTCGGGCCGGACGGTTACAAGCTATCCGACGAGCTCGAGGCGCAGGTTGAGACGGAGGTCCTGTCAGGCCCGCAGGGCGGGGGAGTGGTCGGCGCGGCGATCGGCAAGGCCACGCGCATCGACGACGCCCGCGGGCGTTACATCGAATACGCCAAGCAGAGCCTCGGTGACATGAGTCTCCAGGGCATGAGCATCGTCCTCGATTGCGGTCACGGCGCCGGATACATGCTCGCGCCGCTCATCTTCCGTGAGCTCGGCGCCAAGGTGCGGAAACTGGGCGTGGAGCCCGACGGCACGAACATCAATGACGGCTGCGGCGCGCTGCATCCCGAGCACGCCGGACAGGCGGTGCGTGAGACGGGCGCGGATCTCGGGGTCTCGTTGGACGGTGACGCCGACCGTGTAATCTTCACCGACCGGACGGGCGCGACCGTCTCCGGCGACCGCATCCTGGCGCTCTGCGCCTTGGCGCTGGCGGAAGAAGGGCGTCTGAAGAACCGCACCATGGCCTGCACGGTGATGTCCAACCTGGGGTTGCATGAGGCCATGCGGCGGGCCGGGATCTCGGTGGTGACGACCCCCGTGAGCGACCGCCACGTCATCGAGGCGTTGCGAGCCGGCGGACATTCGTTCGGCGGGGAGAACTCGGGCCATCTCATCTTCGCCGACCATGCGACGACCGGGGACGGCATCATGAGCGCGCTCCAGGTCCTGCGGTTCATGCGATGCAAGGGTGCTTCGCTCTCCGAGCTGGCCGCCTGCATGGACGAATATCCTCAGAAACTGATCAACCTCAAGGTATCCGCCCGCCGGCCGCTCTCCGAGCTTCCCCGCCTCCAGGAGCGACTGAGAGAGGCCGACGCAGCTTTCGGAAGGGACGGGCGTCACCTCATCCGGTACTCCGGCACGGAGAGCAAGCTGCGCATCCTGGTCGAACATCGGGACGCCGGTGAAGCGGAGCGCTGGTCGGCGGCCTTCGTCAAGGCGGTCGAGGAGGATTTCTCGGAGGTGCGCGCATGAGACGGTTCTTCCTGCCGGTCCCTCCCGACCTGCCGACCTGCGAACCTGCGCTCGGTGAGGGCGGGCTCGCTTCCTTCTCTGTCGCCAACCGTGCCTTCAGAGAGCATCAGTTGGCCGCCCTCATGGCGGCGGGGCTGAAGGAGGGCGCGTCCGATTCCTCGCTTCGCGTCGAGGCCTGCGCCTGGCTCGATGGCAAGGATGTGCAGGATTTCATCGCCGGCGGTTTTTCGGAACTGAAGGACGGGGAAGGGCGCCCGCTCATGGCGCGCGCGGACGGGAGGGGCGCCGTCGTGGCCGAACGTTCATTTCTCGTGAGGCATCCGTGGGATCTCCTGCGGGCCAATGAGGCGGCCGTTTCATCCCGTCACGACTTCGTGCGTCTTTCCGATGTCCACCCTTCGACGCATGTGGACGGACGGCTGTCCATCGGCTCCGGCACCAAGATCCTGCCCGGAGTCGTCATCGAAGGCGACGTCCTCATCGGGGCGGGTTGCAAGGTCGGGCCCAACTGCTACATCCGCGGCGCCACCGCCATCGGTGACCGGTGCCACATCGGGCAGGCGGTCGAGATCAAGAACTCCGTCATCCTTTCCGGCACCAACGTCGGTCACCTTTCCTACGTCGGCGACTCCATCCTCTGCGAGGGCGTGAACTTCGGGGCGGGGACCATCGTTTCCAATCTCCGTCACGACGGACGCGCGCATCGCAGCATGGTGACGGGCGTGCTGGTTGACACCGGTCGACGCAAGTTCGGCACGGTCGTAGGCGCCGGCGTGCACACCGGAATCAACACTTCCGTCTATCCCGGTCGCAAGCTGTGGCCGGGCACTTCCACCCGCCCGGGAGAGATCGTCGAACGGGATCTCCATCGCTGACATGTGCGGCATCATCGGAGTCGTCGGAGGAGGTGCGGCCGCGCCCGTGCTGCTGGGCGGCCTGCGTCGGCTGGAATACCGTGGGTATGATTCGGCCGGTCTCGCCCTTTCGGGCGAGGGACGTCTGCTCGTCCGTCGGGCGGTCGGCAAAGTCGCCGCCCTGACGGAGCGCATCGCGCAGGACGATCCTGAAGGTCCCTTCGGCCGATGGACGACCGGCATAGCGCACACCCGGTGGGCGACTCATGGCGCCCCCACCGAGGCCAACGCCCATCCCCATCTCGACCGCACGGGCCGGATCGCGGTCGTGCACAACGGCATCATCGAGAACTACCGTCAGCTCCGTTCCCGGCTTGAGGCGGCCGGTCACCGTTTCGCGTCGGAAACGGACACCGAGGTGCTGGCACGACTGATCGGTGACAGGCACCAGGGCGACTTGCGGGCCGCCGTCGTCGCGGCGCTGAGGGAGGTCGAGGGGGCCTATGGCGTCGCCGTGCTCTGCGCGGACGAGCCCGGCGCACTGGTGGTCGCCCGGAAGGGCAGTCCGCTCTGCGTCGGCATCGCCGAGGGCAGGGTGCTGGTCGCCTCCGACCCGGCGGCGCTCGTGGCCCACACCCGGCAGGTCATCCACCTGGATGACGGCGACGTCGCGCTGCTCAGGGCGGATTCCGTCGACGTGTCAGGACTCGACCTTTCGCCTCGCCACCGGAGCCCGGACGAGCTGCCCCCCGACGTCGCCGCGGCCGAGCGGGACGGGCACGAGCATTTCATGCACAAGGAGATGCATGAGCAGCCGGAAAGCGTGCGCAACGCCTTGCGCGGACGGATCGACCTCAGGAACGGGGACGCCGTGCTGGCCGGACTCGGACGCGGAGAGGACGGCGAAGACGCCACGGTGCGTCGCGCCATCCTGCTCGGCTGCGGCACCTCGCTTCACGCCTGCATGGTGGGCGAGTTCGCCTTCGAGGAGCTGGCGCAGCTTCCGGCCGAGGCCGAACAGGCGGCGGAGTTCCGCTACCGCAATCCGCTCGTGGGTCCGGACGACCTGGTCGTGGCCGTCTCGCAGTCCGGGGAGACCGCCGACACCCTGGCCGCGGTCAAGGAGGCGCGTTCCCGCGGCGCACGCGTCCGCGGACTCGTCAACGTCGTCGGTTCCGCCATCGCGCGGCAGACCGGCCGGGGCGTCTACCTGCATGTCGGACCTGAAGTCTCCGTCGCCTCCACTAAGGCGTTCACCGGCCAGGTCGCGGTCCTGCTGCTCATGGCTCTCCGTCTCGGCCGTTCCCGCCGTCTTTCGCCGGAGCGAGGAAGGGCGATGGCGGCGGAGATCGCCCGGCTTCCCGAACTGGTCGAGCGCGTGCTGGAGCGTGAGTCGAGCGTCATCCGCGCCGCGGAGCGCATGGCGCACTCGGAGCATGCCTTCTTCCTGGGTCGCGGGCCGATGCACCCTGTCGCCCTGGAGGGCGCGCTCAAGCTCAAGGAGATCAGTTACGTCCATGCCGAAGGCTATCATGCCGCCGAACTCAAGCACGGCCCCATCGCGCTGCTGACCGAAGGCACGCCAGTCGTGGTGATCGCCAACCGTTCGCCCGTGAGGGACAAGACGCTTTCCAACGCCGAGGAGTGCCGGGCCCGCGGCGCCGGACTCGTCGCCGTCGTCACCCAGGGTCAGGAGGGTCCGCCCGGCGCCTGGGCCGACCTCGTCATCCCCGATTGCGACCCCCTGGTCGCCACGGTGCCTGCGGCCGTGGCCTTGCAGATGCTCGCCTATCACGTGGCCCGCATCCGTGGCTGCCCCATCGATCAGCCCCGCAATCTCGCCAAGTCCGTGACCGTGGAGTGAGGGACTCCGCTCAGGGTTTCATCCCAGAGGCGTCCCCTTGCGGAGTCAGCCGCGCGGGACTGTCGTGCTTCGGCCCATGAATATTAAAACACGCACCTGTCCTTCGTGCCGGCGACGAAAGCCCGTCGCGGAGTTTCCCGGCGGAGCCGGCGGCCTCCCCGTTCATCCCCTCTGCCGTCCGTGCGTCGAGGCCGGAGTCCGGCGTCGGCTCGCCTCCCGGGCCCGTATCCGCCGTCAGTCCAAGAAGGCCTGCGCCCAGTGTGCGCAGCTCCTGCCCCTGGCGATGTTCCATTGGATCCCGGCCTCTCGCAGCCATCACAGTTACTGTCGCCCGTGCCACTCGGCCTACATGGCGGCGAGATACCGTCGCGTGAAGGCGGACAAGGCGTCCTGAGACGTCGGGTTTCCCGCTGGTGGCCGGACGGGGACTTGAACCCCGAACCAATTGATTAAGAGTCAACTGCTCTACCATTGAGCTATCCGGCCGGACAGCGGGACGGAGATGAGTGCAAGGACGCGGGTGCGTTTCAAGCGAAAACCAATGCGAGTTTTCAGGAGCGTTGACGCGTTCGGAGTGGCCGGACGGGGACTCGAACCCCGAACCAATTGATTAAAAGTCAACTGCTCTACCATTGAGCTATCCGGCCCCGAACGCATCCATCAAAGACGGACCGCAGGCCGACCGCAAGCGGACTCTTCAGCGGACGCCGCGCTGCCGGACCGCCTCGAAGAGGCAGACGCCGGCGGAGACGGAGACGTTCAGGCAGGGCACTTCGCCGAGCATGGGTATGCGCAGCAGGAAGTCGCACGTCTCGGCGGTGAGGTGGCGGATGCCGTCGCCTTCCGCCCCGAGGACGATGGCCAGAGGTCCGGTGAGCCGGGCCGCGTAAAGGGACTGGCTCGCCTTGTGGTCGCTCGTGCCCGCGATCCAGACGCCGCCTTCCTTCAGCTTGACGAGCGCGTTGCGGAGATTGTTGGCCTGGACAATCGGGAGGCTTTCCGCGGCGCCCACGGCGACTTTCCGCACCGTGTCGTTCACCGGTGAGGAGTTCTTGCGTGTGATCACCACGAAGGCGCACCCGGCGCATTCGGCCGTGCGCAGGCAGGCGCCGAGATTGTGGGGGTCCTGCACGCCGTCGAGGACGAGGATGAGAGGGTCCTTCCGTCCTTCCAGCAGCGAGGGTATGGAGGATTCGTCCAGCAGCCGTACGGGCCGGCTGAGGTCGGCGTGGCGCGGGGCCCGATCGTTGCTCCGGGCCATGTCGGTCAGCGCCGGACGAGGCGCCCGCGCGCGTGAAGCGCCTCCGCGATCTGGACCGCGTTGAGCGCCGCCCCTTTCCAGAGCTGGTCGCCGCTGACCCACAGGGAGAGGCCGTTGTCGAAGAGCGTGTCCTTGCGGATGCGCCCCACGCCGCACTTCTCCTTGCCGGCGTAGTCGAGCGGCATCGGGTAGCGTCGGTTGGCGGGGTCGTCGCACAGTTCGGCGCCTTCGAAGGCCGCGACGGCCTTGCGCGCCGCGGCCACGTCGACGGGACGTTCGAACTCGGCGCTGATGGCGATGGAATGGGCGCGGAAGACCGGCACGCGGACGCAGGTCGTGGTGACGCGCAGGGAGGGCAGGCCCATGATCTTGCGGCCCTCGTTAAGCATCTTCATCTCCTCCTTGGTGTAGCCGTCCTCGAGGAAGGAATCGACCTGCGGGATCAGGTTGAAATTGATGGTGTGGGGGTAGACCTTGGCGGGGTGCGTCTCGCCCCTGGCCCAGGCGCGGGCCTGCGCGTCGAGCTCACGCATGGCTTCGGCGCCCGTGCCGGAGACCGCCTGGTAGGTCGAGGCGAAGAAACGACGCAGGCCGAAGGCCTGATGGAGCGGCCAGAGTCCCATCAGCGCGATGGCCGTGGAACAGTTGGGGTTGGCGATGATCCCCTTGTGTCCGTCCAGGGCGGAGGCATTGATTTCGGGGACGACCAGCGGAACGTCGTCCCGCATGCGGAAGGCCGAACTGTTGTCGATGACGATGCACCCGCGCCTGACCGCCTCCGGGGCCAGGGCCGTGGAGATGGAGCCTCCGGCGCTGAAGACCGCGAAATCAAGGCCTTCGAAGGCCTCGGGGGTGGCTTCACGGACGGTCCATTCCTTGCCTCCGAAGGCGACCTTGTTGCCGGCCGAACGGGCCGAGGCGAGGGGGCGCAGTTCGGCGACGGGGAACTTGCGCTTGGCCAGGAGCGCCAGCAGTTCTTGACCGACTGCGCCGGTCACGCCCACGATGCCGATACGGTATGCCATGTTCAGGAGAAGATGAAGGATTGCGCGGAGAGGTCCTGGGACGCCTCTCGGCGCTCGGACTTCCGTCTGCGGAACATTGCATCATCGTCTCGGTTGACCAGCAAAAACTATGGTTCCTCGGGCCGGGCGTCCGGCGCGAGTGGCCCGTCAGCACCGCGCGGGCCGGAGTCGGTCAGCTGGAGGGCTCCAACCGCACTCCGCTCGGCATGCACCGCGTGAAGGAGAAGATCGGCGACGGTGCGCGCAAGGGGACGGTGTTCCGGGCCAGGGTGGACGTCGGCGAGGTCTGGACGGACCGGCCGGACAATCCTGACAACCTGATCACCACGCGCATCCTGAGGCTCGACGGGCTCGAGGAAGGATTCAACCGGGGGCAGGACGCGCACGGCGCGGTCGTCGACACCTTCCGCCGTTACGTTTACATCCACGGCACCAACCAGCATGCCGCGCTCGGCACGCCCAACAGCCACGGCTGCGTGCTCCTTTCCGATGACGCCGTGCTCGAGCTGTTCTCCCTGGCGCCCGTCGGGACGCCCGTCCTGATCAGGCTCTAGCGCGCGGCCTCGCCGGGCAGGGCCTGCACGGGCGCCTCCAGACCGGTGGGGCGTTTGGCCCATTTGAGCAGCATGTCGCGTGCCACCGGTCCGGCGGTCTTGCCGCCCCATGTGCCGTCATCCTCTCCTTCGATGAGCACGCAGAAGGCCACCACGGGGTTGGTCGAGGGCGCATAACCGATGAACCATCCGAGGTGCGCCTTGTTGCCGTCCTTGAAATACTCGGAGGTGCCGGTCTTGGCGGCGTAGGGGATGCCGGGTATCTGCACGCTGCGGGCGGTGCCTTCCTCCACGCAGCGCTCCATCCCGGTGCGGAGCGCGGCCAGCTGATCGGGGCGAAGTCCGATCGGTTCGGCGCCCGCGTGCTTTCCGTCCCGACGGGGGTCATGGATGATGGTCGGCACCGTGCGGGTCTCACCCCGTGCGACCGAGGCGGCGACGCAGGCCATGTGAAGCGGCGTGGTGAGCAGGTAGCCCTGTCCGATGCTCAGGTTCGCGGTGTCTCCCGGGCCCCAGGGTCCGGCGCCGATGCGCGACTTGTAGGCGCCGTCGGGCACGACCAGTCCGCGCCCGGCGGGATAGGGGAGTTCGGTTCCGGCGGAGTTGACGAGCAGCTGCGAGTCGAGTCCGAAGCGACGGGCTTCCGCGGCGATGGCGTCCACGCCCGTCCGCAGGCCGACCTGGTAGTTCCATACATTGCAGGAAACCGCGAGCATCACCTCGAGGTCCACCGGGCCGTAGCCTTGCGGGTCGTGTTCCGGGAAGTCGCGGTTGCCCACGCGGAAGCTGGGCCCGCAGTCGAGCACCTCGTCCCAGCGCACCGTGCCCTTGCGGAGCGCGGCGACGGCGTTGATGACCTTGAAGGTCGAGCCGGGGGGGTAAAGACCCTGTGTCGCGCGATTCAGCCAGCCGCCGCGCGAATCGATTTCGTCATAATAGGCGGAAGTCACCCTGCCTGCCAGCAGGTTGGGGTCGAAGCCGGGCTGGCTCGCGATCGCCAGGATCTCGCCGGTGCGGATCTCAATCATGATCGCGGCACCGGGCAGAGGTGAGCCGTCGGGCGCCCTGACCTTGGCGAGCGAGGCTTCGGCGGTCTTCTGGATGCCGAGGTCGATCGAAAGGCTGACATGACCGCCTTGCAACGGGTCCACCCGTTTGATGAGGGACTGGTTGTATCCCGCGGAGGTCTTCGACCAGAGCTCCCACCCGCTGCTTCCGCGGAGCGAGTCGTCGAAGGCCAGTTCGACGCCCGCCGCCCCGGTCTTGCCCGTGTGCCGCAGCTTCTGCAGAGCCAGGACTTCCTGGTCCAGCAAGGTCGGCTCCGGCAGGGAGTCGGTGTCCTTGACGTAGCCGAGCACGTGCGAGGCCGTGGCTCCGTTGGGATAACTGCGCACGATGTCGGACTCGAGGCGGATCGGGCCGTCGGACGGGAACTGTTCGATGAAACGGGCGATCGAGCGGTTGCCGTCTTCGGGGCTCGGGGCGGCGTCCTTGCCCGTGGGGTCGGGGAAGGTGAGGTCGGCGATGAGGGTGAAGGGCAGGGCGCGCCGCTCGCGCAGATGCTTACGGAGCTCCTCGACGCTGACCTTGCGTTCCTTGTGCAAGGAGAGAGGGCCTTCCTTTCGGCGCAGGGACGGACTGCCCGGTTTCCTCACCGGGGTGTCGATGACGGACCAGACCTTGTCCAGCCAACCCTGCAGGATCTCCACTCTGGCCTTCTCCATCAGGTCGTCGGCATTGACCGCAGACTTGGCGGCGCGCGCGGCGCGGAGTTCGCGCAGGTAAGCGGCACGGATCTCCTTCTGAAGTTCCGGAAGGTCGGCCTTCACGCTCCAGCGCACGCGGTTCTCGGCCAGCACTTCCCCGTTTCGGTCATGGATGAGCCCCCTGGCCGGCGGAATCAGCACCACCCTTCGGCTCTGGGAGTCCGACTGCACCTTGAGTTCGCCCGATTGGACGAGCTGCCGGTAGGCGAGGCCGGCGAGGACGTAGGCCAGGGCCGCTACGATGACCCAGAAGGTCACGAGCACCCTCGGCCGGCTGACCGGGGTGGAGGGGCGTATGTCACGCTCGTCAGCTTCGCGCATCGGTCAGGCCTCCCGGGCCTCGGGCACGCCGAGACGGTCCATGAGTGATTCCTGCGCCCGTAGCATGAAGGGGGCGAAAATCGCGGCGGCGCCGGCGGCCACCAGTGTCTGGACGGCGCCCCGCCAGATCGCCGAGGGATAGTCCACTGGCGTCCCGAGCGAAAGCACGCCGGCGCCGCCGATGATGAGCCAGACGGCGGTGGCGGCGACGTTCAGGCCGATGGCCGCGAACCAGACCGCCGCGGGACGTCGCAGCAGGCCCTGAGGTCCGCAGATCGCCAGAGCCGCGAAGGCCAGCGGAAAGGCGATCCATCCGTCGGCCAAGGGCCGGCGTGCCTCGAACATGAACCCCACGCAGAGCGCGAAGAGCGCGGCCTGACCGCGACCGAAGCGACGGGCCGGAGCGACGATCGCCGCGCCCGAGAGGAAGCACACCAGACCGGTGTCCGCCATGGCGTCCGAGATGAGATCGGAGGCCAGCAGCCAGGGGTAGGTGGCGAGCAAGATCAGGAACCAGGACCAGTTCATGCCGTTCAGCGGAAATCGTCGACCCGGCTCTCCGTCAGCTGTTCGCCCGGCGTCGGATAGACGGGCACCAGCACGGCGACTTCTTGCAGCGAGTGAAGGTCGCGAGCAGGCGCGATGTCGGCCTCCTTGAAGTCCCCTTTCGGCGTCGTGCGGGGGTGGCCTGAGATGTAGCCCAGCAGCAGGCCGGCGGGGAACACCCCGCCGATGCCCGTGGTGAGCACCTTGGCCTCGTCTCCGACCGGTCCGGCCGGGGGAGAGTAGTCGGTCGGGACATTGGTCACCAGCGCCGTGCCGCGGGAGCCCGTGGCCGTGCCGCTGAGCAGCACGACGCGTCGCTGCTCATCCCCTTCAAGGTGTGCCGTGCAACGGAAGCCCGGGCTTGTGATCAGGTCGACTTCGCTGGTGGTCAGGTGGACCTGGGCCACCCTGCCGACGACCCGCGTGCCGAACACCACGGGGCTGAAGGGGCGTACGCCGTCGGTCCTTCCCTTGCGTATGGTGATGCGCTGCCACCATCCCGCTGAATCACGGGCGACCACCCGGGCGACGACCGTGCGGTATTCGGGGTCGGGACCGTAGCTGAGGAGCGTGCGCAGGCGGGCGTTCTCCTCGGCGAGGTTCTTCATTTCCAGCAGCTTGAGCTCGAGCCCGGCGTTGATGCGGCCCAGGTCGCGGCCGGCCTCGGCCAGTTCCTCGGAGGAACGGCTGCGCAGTTCCCAGTAACGGACCAGGTCGCGCCCTTTGCCGGCCAGTTCGAGCGCGGGCGCCTGGAACTCGGTGAAGGCTTCACGCGTGAAGCGCCGCACCACCGAGGGTCCGAAGCACCAGAGAAGGAAGACCAGCGTGAGGAGGACGTAGGAGGCCTTGGCGCCCTGTTGGTCGCGGTTCATGGCCGTCGGGGCCCGGACTCAGTCCCGGCTCTTCCAGCGGGAGGAGTTGGCCAGGATCTTGCCGGTCCCGTTCACCACGCAGCAGAGCGGGTCGTCAGCGACGATCACCGGCACGCCGGTGGCCTCGGAGATGGCACGGTCGATCTTGCGGATGAGGGCGCCGCCGCCGGCCAGCACGATGCCGCGCTGGTAGAGGTCGCCCGAAAGCTCGGGAGAGAGGCGCTCCAGGGAGCCCTTGATGGTCTCGATGATCTGGGTGACGTTGTCCCGCATGGCCTCCCGGATCTCCTGGGAGGACACGTGCATCTCGCGCGGCATGCCGGAAACCGCGTCACGTCCGCGGATCTCATACGTGAGCTCCTGTTCGAGCGGATAGGCGGAGCCGATCTTGATCTTCAGCTCTTCCGCCGTCCGCTCGCCGATGATCAGGTTGTACGAGTTCTTGATGTACTTGATGATCGAGGAGTCGAATTCGTCGCCTCCGACGCGGATCGAGCGGGCGGCGTCCTTGGCGATGCCGCCGAGGGAGAGCACCGCCACCTCGGTGGTGCCACCGCCGATGTCGACGATCATGGACGCGGCTGGCTCCTCGATGGGCAGGCCGGCGCCGATGGCGGAGGCGATGGGCTCAGGGATCGTGATGACGTCATCGGCTCCGGCGCGGTAGGCGGAGTCCTGGACGGCCCGCTTCTCGACGGCGGTGATGCCATAGGGGACCGCGACGACGACCGTGAGGTTGGTGAAGAAGGAGCGCCTGGCCACCTTGCCGATGAAATAGCGGAGCATGTGCTCGCTGATCTCGAAGTCGGCGATGACGCCGTCCTTCATCGGGCGGAGCGCCTCGATGTCGCCAGGCGTGCGTCCCAGCATCATCTTGGCCTCGTTGCCGACGGCAATCGGCTTGCGGGTGCTGCTGCGGATGGCCACCACGCTGGGCTCCCGGAGCACCACCCCGCGGTCCTTGAGGAAGACGAGAGTGTTGGCGGTTCCGAGGTCGATGCCTATCGCCTGATTGAAAAGGCCGGGGAAACGCTTGAACATCTCGAGGGAGGGTTGACCTTTTGAACGGGTTATTCACAGGGGAGTCAAAAGCAAAGTTGCCCATACGGGCTTTAACCGGGCCGTCTAAACTCCGTCTCCTCAGCAGTTTGGGTGCGGGCGGCCGACGAGGGGGTTGCTCCTTTCCCGTTGCTCCGTCAAGGCAGGGTTCTAGGGTGCGACCTCCCCATGAATACCCCCACAGATCGTCGCGGCTTCCTGCAAACTGCCGGCCTCGCCGCCGCCGGCTTCGCCGCCGCCCGCCCCTGGGTGAAGTCCGCCGCCCGCTCCGTCTCTCCGAACGAGAAGATGAACGTGGCGGTGATCGGCTTCGGAGGCGTCGGTCGCAGCAACATCCGCCAGTGCGCCGAGGAGAACGTCGTCGCCCTGTGCGATCTGGATCTCGGCCGTTGCGCCGACACCATCAAGTTCTTCCCCAAGGCGAAGACCTACACCGACTACCGCAAGATGCTCGAGGCGCATCCGGAGATCGACGGCGTCATCGTGGCGACGCCCGACCACACCCATGCGCACATCGCGATGGACTGCATGCGGGCCGGCAAGCACGTGTACGTCCAGAAGCCGATCGCCCATTCCGTCTTCGAGGCGCGCCGCCTCACCGAGGCCGCCCGCGAGCACAAGGTGGTCACCCAGATGGGCAACCAGGGCAATTCCGGCGAAGGCATCCGGTTGATCGCCGAGTGGGTCGCCGCCGGACTCATCGGCGCCGTGCGCGAGGCGCACGCCTGGACCAACCGCCCGATCTGGCCGCAGAGCATCGACATGGACCGCCCCCCGCCCGGCGAGACTCCCCCGGCGGGCATGGACTGGGACCGTTGGATCGGCCCGGCTCCGATGCGGCCCTTCAGCGCCGCCTACCATCCGGGCAAGTGGCGGGCCTGGTGGGACTTCGGCACGGGCTCGCTCGGCGACATGGGCTGTCACATCATCGACCCGCTGTTCCTGGCCCTGAAGCTCCGCTATCCCGTCAGCGTCGAGGGCAGCACGCCCACGGTCTATCGCGCGGTCCCGCAGGGTCTGGGCAAGCTCATCGAGCCGAAGAACGAGTGCTATCCGTCGGCTTCGATCGTGCGTTACCGCTTCCCCGAGCGCGAGGGCATGCCCGCGCTGCAGCTCACCTGGTGGGACGGCGGGCTCACGCCTCCGCGTCCGGTCGAGCTCGAGGAGGGCGAGATGTTCGGCGACTGGAACGGCGGATGTCTCCTCGTCGGTGAAAAGGGCAAGATCGTCTGCGGCTGCTACGGTGAGCGCCCGCGTCTGCTCAACGCCGACCTCCGCGCCGAGGCGAAGAAGCTTCCGAAGACGCTCGCCCGCGTTCCCGGAAACTCCTCCGGCCACGAGAAGGCCTGGATCCGCGCCGTGAAGGGCGGCCCCGCGGCATCATCGAACTTCGACTACTCCGGTCCGCTCTCCGAGATGGTCCTCATGGGCAACCTCGCGATCCGCTTCCCCAACAAGCTGCTGCTCTGGGACGGCGAGAAGATGCAGGTGACCAACGATCAGGCGGCCAACGCCTACGTGCGGCGCGCCTACCGCGAAGGATACTCGCTCTGACGGCAGGTCGTCCGCGCCCCCTGGCGATCAGGGGGTGCGGACGAGATGCCAGGCCAGCAGGGCCGTTCCGGCGACGATCCGGTACCATCCGAAGGTCACCAGGCCGTTGCGGGTCACGTAGCCGACCATCCAGATGACCGCGAGAAAGGCCGAGACGGCCGCCACGAAGAGCCCCAGCAGGGCCTTGTCGAGGGGGTAGATCTGGGTGAGGGCGGGACCGAGGGACCAGGCCTTGTAACCTGATGCCGCCGTCAGCGTGACGAGCCCCAGCAGGAAGGAGAATTCCGTCGCCGCCGAACGGGAGAGACCGGCATGACGTGCGCCGAGGATGGTGGCGAGGGACCGGCTCGTTCCGGGGATGAAGGCCGCGCACTGCCAGAGTCCCACCTTGGTCGCCTGACGCCAGTCCATCTTCAGCAGTTCCTGTTCGGAACCGGCAGGGGAGGGCAGTCGTTTCTCAAGCACGAGCGTGATCGCGCCGCCCAGCACCAACGCCGCCGCCACGACAGGCACGTTGAACAGGTGGGCGGTGATGAAATCCTTGGCCAGCAGTCCCAGCGCGGCGGCGGGCAGGAAGGCCAGGAGCACCGCCGACGTCAGGCGCCAGGAGCCGGCGTCACGCCGCACCAGTCCGCCGGCGACCGCGGAGATGCGTCGACGGTAGGCGAGCAGGACCGCGAGAATGGCGCCGAACTGGACGATCACCACGTAATCGTCGGCCGCGCGTTTCTGATCGACAGGCCTGCCCTTGCGGTCGCTCACGCCCGTCACGGTCAGTGCGGGATCCGCGGGCACGCCCAGGATGCGGTCGCTCACGATGAGATGCCCGGTGGAACTCACGGGCAGAAATTCCGTGACCCCTTCGACCAGTCCCGTGACCACCGCCCGCTCGGTCGTGAACGTCGCCCGGGTGCTTTCCGCGGAGACCGGGGAACCCTGGGCGGCGCAGAGTGGCGCGAGCAGCAGGGCGGCCAGGCGGAGGCTCATGCGGTTGAGCAATGCACCCGGCGGGGCGGTGGGCAAGCCCCTTGCCGCTTGCGCCGGAGTCGGTTCGGGCTTTCTTCCGTGCCATGTCGGCCTCCAGCCTGATTCCTACCACGGAGCCCCGTTTCTCGGTGCCGGACCGTCGCGGGCGTTTCGGGAAGTTCGGGGGACTTTACGTGCCGGAGACCCTGATGACTCCCCTGCTCGACCTGGCCGCGGCCTACGAGCAGGCGCGCAAGGACCCGCAATTCCAGCGGCAATTCGCCGACATGCTGCGTGATTACGCCGGCCGACCCACCGGACTTTATTTCGCGGAATCCCTCACGCGTCACCTCGGCGGAGCCAAGGTCTACCTCAAGCGTGAGGACATGCTCCACACGGGGGCGCACAAGATCAACAACGTGGTCGGGCAGGCCCTCCTCGCCCTCCGCATGGGGAAGAAGCGGATCATCGCCGAGACCGGCGCGGGCCAGCACGGCACCGCCACCGCCGCGGTCTGTGCACGATTCGGACTCAAGTGCGTCATCTACATGGGCGCGACCGACATGGAGCGGCAGGCGCTCAACGTCTACCGGATGCGCCTGATGGGAGCCGAAGTGCGGGGAGTGGAAGCCGGTCAGCGCACGCTCAAGGAGGCCGTCAACGAGGCCATGCGGGACTGGGTGACCAACGTCCGTGAGACCCATTACATCCTCGGCACCGCTTACGGCGCGCATCCCTATCCGATGATGGTGCGCGACTTCCACCGGATCATCTCGCTGGAGTCCAGACAGCAGATCATGGCGGCCGAAGGCCGGCTGCCCGGTCACGTCGTCGCCTGTGTCGGCGGCGGCTCCAACGCCATCGGCTCCTTCTTCGAATACCTCGACGAGCCGGCGGTGAAGCTCGTCGGCGTGGAGGCGGGCGGCCGCGGCATCCGTCGCGGCGAACATGCGGCGCGCTTCGCCGGCGGTCGCCTCGGGGTGCTGCAGGGATGCATGACCTCGATACTCATGGACGACGAAGGCCAGATCGAGGGCACGCACTCCGTGTCCGCCGGCCTGGACTACGCGGCGGTCGGACCCGAGCACGCCTACTATCGTGAACGCGGCCGCATCGAGTTCGCCTACGCCACGGACGCCGAGTGCTTGGAAGGTTTCCAGCTGCTTTCCCGCACCGAAGGCATCATTCCCGCGCTCGAATCCAGCCACGCCGTCGCGCACGGTTGCAAGCTGGCGGCCGCCGGGCGGCCCGGTGACGTGGTCATGATCAACCTTTCGGGACGAGGGGACAAGGACGTGTGGAGCGCCGCCCGGGCCATGGGCGAGGAGATCCGGCTCTGACCATGGCGGCCCATTCCATGACCGGCTTCGGACGGTCCGAGGCCGACGTCGGCGGACTCCGTCTCTCCGTCGAGATCGCCTCGGTCAACCAGAAGAACCTCCAGGTTGCCGTGCACGGGCCGGAAGGATGGCCGACGCTCGAGTCGACCGCTTCCGCCTGGATCCGGTCCCAGTTGCAGCGTGGCAAGGTCACGGCGCGGGTCATGGTCGTCGCGGAAGGCTCGGGTCAAATCTGGGACGAAGAAGCCATCCGCTCCGCTTTGGCTGAACTCCGTCGTCTCGCCTCAAGCCAGGGCCTGGCTTTCAATCCCGACGCGGCCGTGCTGCTCAGGTTGGCGGAAACCTCCCGTCGTGCGGGAGAGGCCCTGCCTGCCTTCGCGACGGCCGAGCCGGCCCTGCGTCAGGCCTTCGATGCGGCCTTGATCTCGCTCAGGGCGATGCGTGCCGTCGAGGGCTCCGCGCTTTCCGACGATCTCAGGGCTCGCGTCGCGCGCATCGCCTCCGCCGTCGAGGGCATGGAGTCGGCCGAGCGGGGCGCTCCCTCAAGGCACCGGGACAACCTGCTCCGAAGACTGCGCGACTCTGGACTTTCGCTCGACGTCTCCGATGAGCGCGTACTGCGCGAGCTCGCCCTGTTCGCCGACAGGTGTGACATCACCGAGGAGGTCGTCCGCCTCCGCAGCCATCTTGCCCAGTTTCTCGATGAGCTGTCCCGGCCGGGCGCCGGTCGTAAGCTCGATTTCCTCGTCCAGGAACTGCTGCGGGAGGTGAACACCATCGGCAGCAAAGCAGCTGAAATCTCAACAACTCGCCTTGTTTTGGAGGCCAAAACCGAGATTGAGCGCATCCGGGAGCAGGTGCAGAACCTCGAGTGAAAATAAAGCAGGCGGGGTATTGCCAGAACGGTTTCCCCATGCTATTGATTATCAACGCTTACGCAACCAGACCATGTCCAACAATTTGACCAAGAGAGACATCGTCATCGAGATCTTCACGAAGAAGGGCTATCCCCAGAAGCACATCCGTGAGAGCGTCCAGATGACCCTCGACGCCATCGCTGAAGCCTTGCTGTCCGGACGTGACGTCGAGCTCCGCAACTTCGGAGTCTTCCAGGTGCAGGTGCGCAAGAGCCGCATCGGTCGTAACCCCAACCGCCCCGAGACCGACGTCGTCATCCCGCAGCGGGCCGTCATCAAGTTCAAGGCCGGCAAGGAGCTTAAGGCCAAACTCAAGTCCATCGACCTCACCAAGATCGGACAGAAGCCCGAGCAGGGCCAGTAAGCCCGATGTCAGAAGCGAGGACGCTCCCGGGTTTCCGCGAATTCTATCCCGAGGACAGGGCGGTCATCGGACACATCTTTGACGTCTGGCGTCAGGCCTGCCGTCGGCACGGCTTCCGCGAGTGGGAGCCGCCGGTGCTCGAACCGCTCGAGCTCTTCACGGAGAAATCCGGCGAGGAGATCGTCCGGCAGCTCTTCAATTTCGAGGACAAGGGCGGGCGCAAGGTCAGTCTGCGTCCTGAGATGACCCCATCGCTCGCGCGCATGGTGGGCGCCAAGGCCAACGGCATGCCGAAGCCCATCCGCTGGTTCGCCATCGGTGAGAACTACCGCTACGAGAAGCCCCAGAAGGGACGCCTCCGCGCCTTCTATCAGCTCAACGCCGACCTGCTGGGCGAGGCCGGGCCCGCGGCGGACGCGGAGATCATCGCGCTCTGCGCCGAATGCCTGCTCGGTTTCGGACTCAAGCAGTCGGACTTCCGCATCCGTCTGTCGGACCGTACGCTCTGGTTCAGGTTCCTGGCGCGCCTCGGCGTGCCCGAGGACCGTGCCGGCCTGGCGCTCGCCGTCGTCGACAAGCTCGAACGCGGATCCCCGGCCGAGCTGCTCACGGCCATGACCGCGGCCTTGGCCGGACTGGACGCCGACCCCGCGGCCGTGCTCCAGGGCTCGCGTGAATTCGCCGCCGCACGTTCCTTCGACGACCTCGCGCGGCTCGCTTCCGGCGACACCGCGATGGAGGCCCGTCTCGCCGAGTGGAAGCAGCTCCTGGACGCCCTCGCCGCCATGGGCTTCGCCGAGTGCGTGGCCGTCGACCTCACCATCGTGCGCGGACTGGCCTACTACACCGGTTTCGTGTTCGAGGCCTTCGAGACCGGCGGGGAGGCGCGCGCCCTGGCCGGCGGCGGCCGTTACGACGCCTTGGTGAAGAAGCTCGGAGGTCCCGACCTTCCCGCCGTGGGCTTCGGCATGGGCGACGTCACCTTGCGCGATCTCCTTGAGCTGCGAGGGCTCATGCCCGCCTATGCCGACGGCCCCGACTTCTATGCGCTGATCCTCGGAGAGGACGCCCGCAAGGCGGCCCTCGAGGACGTGGCGGCCCTCCGCCGCGCCGGCTTCCGCGTCGAATACAACCTGCGTGACGGCAAGTTCGGCAAGCTCGCGCAGGCCGCCGAGTCCGCCGGCGCCAAGTACGGCGTGATCTACGGCGGCGAGGAGGTCGCGCGCGGCGTGGCCAAGATCCGCAGTTTCGCCGACCGTCGGGAGGGAGAGGTTCCCCGTTCCGACCTCGTGCCCGCCCTGCGAGCGGTGCTTGAAGAAGGCATCGACGCCGTGTCCCCCTGAGCGATGTCCCAGCCGGAGCGCCAGTACCGGGACATGGCGAAGACCGCCTCCTGGACGATGGTGTCCCGCGTGCTCGGCCTGGTCCGCGACCAGACGGTGGCGGCCGTCTTCGGTTCCGGTCCGGTCGGCGCCGCCTTCCTCTTCGCCTTCCAGATCCCCAACCTTTTCCGTCGTCTCCTCGGCGAGGGCGCTCTCACCGCGGCGGTGGTCCCGGTGCTCGCCGAAAAGACCGCGAGGGACGGCGCGCCCGCGGCGCATGAGTTCCTGAATCACACCCTCCGGCGCGTCGCGCCGAGGATGTTGCTCATCACGACGGCGGTTTCCGGCGCGGCCCTGGCCTTCTCCTTCTTCGCCGACGATCCCCGTCATGCGGTGGCGGCCGAACTCACGGCCCTGTGCATGCCGTACATGCCGTTGATCTGCCTCGCCGCCCTTTTCACCTCGGCCGTGAACCTCGCCGGTCGGTTCGGCCTGGCGGAGATCGCTTCGGGACTGCTGAACCTTTGCATGATCGCGGCCCTCGGCCTCGGCGGCCTGATGTTCGCCCAGACCGACATCGGAAGGGCGCGCTGGCTTTGCGTCGGCGCCCTGGCGGGCGGGCTGCTGCAGCTGCTGGTTCCCATGTGGGGCCTGCGGAGCGTCGGATGGAGGCTTGGCCCGGGCCGGGCCGACGAACCCGCCTGGTCCGTCCTGAAGGCCGCCTTCATCCCGGCCGCGCTCGGGGCGGGCGTCCAGCAGGTCAACTTCCTCATCTCCCGCGCCCTGGCCTTCAACGTGGAATCCGGCGGGCTGACTTACTATTACATCGCCAACCGGATCGTCGAACTGCCCATCGGCCTGTTCTCCGCCTCCGTGGCCACCGTGATGTTCCCGGCGCTCGCCTCGGCCTGGGCCGCCCGTGAGTTCCGCCGGCTCTCGGAAGACTACGCAAGGGGCTTCAGGCTGATCCTGGCCGTCAACATCGGCGCCGCCGTCGGGCTTGCCGTCCTGGCCGAGCCCGTCGTGCGGCTGCTCTTCGAGTTCGGACGATTCACCGAGGAGGACTGCCGGAACACGCGCGTGATCCTGGTGCTGTTCTCCTTCACCATGCCTTTCCACGCCCTGATGAGCCTCGTCACGCGGGCGCTCAACGTGGCCGGCGAGACGCGCGCCACCTTCCATGCGGCGTTGCACGCCATGGCGGTCAACGTGGCCGGCTCACTCATCGCCGTGGTGGCGGGTTACGGCGTCGAAGGACTGGCCGTCGCGAACGGCGTGTCCACCGTCTGGCAATACGCCGTGCTCAGGATGCGGCTCAAGGCCCTTGCGCCCCAGTTCCTCGAAGGTTCGTTCGCCGGCGCCCTGTCCAAGTCCTGCGTCGGATCATTGGTGATGGGGGCGCTCGCCTACAACGGGCACCGCATTCTGCAGGGCCCTTGCATGGAGGCCTTGGGAGGGAAGGGCGGACTCATCGCCTCCATCCTCCTGCCCGGCCTGGTCGCCATGGCCGTCTACGCGTTCATACTCGACCTCTGGGGTTATCCCGAGAGGGACATGCTGCGCGGCTTCCTGAAACGGATCCTGGGCCGATTCAGCCGGCATCCTTGAGCGGCGTCTTTTCCGGCAGGCCGAGAGGCGTTTCGGGACGGTAACGACGAAGCAGCGCGCGGAGCAGGGCGCCGGTTTCGGAATCCATCGTGCCGTCCACGCGATGCGCTCGGAAGTGACGTTGGAAGGCCTCGATGCCGTTACGCAGCCCGTCCTTGCCGGGCTCAAGCCTGTAACCGTAGGCCGTCAGCAGTTTCCGGGAAAGATCCGCGTCCGGGACCGGCGCGTCGAGGAGCTCTTCGACATCGATCGCCAGAGGCCAGGCGCCGATGCCGTGTTCGGCGAGCGTTCTCCACGGGAAAAGCGCCCCCGGGTCGATCTTGCGTCCGACGGAGACGTCGGAGTGACCGACGACGTTCTCGGGACGGATGCCGTGCCGTCGGATGATTTCATCACAGAGCGCGATGATGAGCTCCATCTGGTCGGCGGGATACGGATGCCGATTGCCGTCCAGATTGATGATCTCGATGCCGATGGAGCTGTGATTGAGCCCGTCCGACTCAAGCCAGGCGCTCTTGCCGGCGTGGTAGGCGGCGTAGGACTCGGGCACCATGTCGATGACCCTCGGAGCGGGTTCGTCCGAGACCACGTAATGCACTCCGACGGAACGCTCAGGATCCTTGCCCTGCAGCATCGTCAGCGAGGAGGGCAGGGGCGCTCCCGTATGGTGAATCACCAGATGGCGGATGATCTTGTTCCGCGGTTCGCAGCCATCCGAGGCCGGGCCCGGGTGGTGGATCACCCCGGACCGATAGAGTTCTGCGCCGGACTTGGGGGATTCTTCCTGTGGCGGTTTTTCAGACTCGGAACTGGCGCAGGCCGTGAGAAGTCCGGCAACGCCCGCCAGCATCACCAGGCGATATGAGCGTATCCAATGACGAATCTGTGACACGGCGGTAAACTAGGCCAAATCCTTCATCGTCCCAAGGAAATACCATGTTTTAATCATAATATGCCTGTATTTATTGACTATTTCGTAATTAGACATAATGTATATTGTGCGAAATACTAGTTAAGACCGAGGGGCGATACGGATGCGTTATTGATTGGCTGATTGGATATGCTCATAACTGCCGGCTCTAATCTATGAAAGTCGCACGTCACATCATCGAGGCCAGGCGGGAATCAATCGCCAAACTCCTCAGCAAGGTCGGATACGTGCCGGTGGTCGAAATCTGCAAGCAGTTCAATGTTTCAGAGGCCACTGCGCGTCGCGATCTCACCGAATTGGAAAACCAGAGGCGCATCACACGCACTCATGGCGGGGCCCTGTCGGACTTCAACCGCAACTTCCCTCCGTTGGACGACCGCAAGGTCGAGGACGCCGAAGCCAAGCGCAAGATCGGCAATCTCGCCGCCTCCCGGGTCAAGGCCGGGATGACGGTCTACCTCGATTCCGGCTCCACCATCTATTTCGCCGCCGAAGCCATCGCCTCCGCCGGCGTGCCGGACCTCCAGATCGTGACCACCTGTCTTCCGACCGCCCAGCTGATCTCGTGTCTGCCTGGCGTGGAAGTCTACATTCCGGGAGGACTCTTCCTCACCCGTCACGCCATGGTGGCCGGAGACCGCACCCTCGAGGAAGTCGCACGATGGAACTTCGACGTGGCCCTGCTCGGCGCCGAAGGCATCGATGAGAACGGCCTCTGGAACTCCCAGCGCGACATCTCCCATCAGCAGCGTGAAGTCATCCGTCGCAGCGACGAGGTGCTCATCTGCATGAACAAGGTGAAGCTCGGCCGCGGCGGCCCCTGCGCCGTGACGCGCGACGTCAGCGCCCTCTTCCTGGTCACCGATGCCGACGCCGCCGAGGTCCAGCGCGCCAAGGTGCGGATGCCGGCCGACCACGTCCTCACCACCGCCTGATCCGCGCCCGTACTGCGCGTCCGATGGCCGAATCATTCCAGGAGCTGCTGGAACTCTCCCGAACCCTCGGCGGAGAGAGGCTTCGCATGGCCATCCTGGGCGAAGGCAACACCTCGGTGCGCCTGGACGATGACACCTTCGCCGTGAAGGCGTCCGGCTGCTCTCTCGCCACCCTGACGGCCGGCGACGTGACCGTCTGCCGCTTCGACCGGCTGCTGCCGTTGTTGGACGACCGCTCGGCCGGAGATGCCGAAATCGACGCCGCCCTCTTCGCCTCACGTGTCGATCCGGGCGCCAAGAAGCCCTCCATCGAGGCCCTTTTCCACGCCTATCTGCTCACGCTTCCGGGCGTCCGTTGCGTGGGCCATGTGCACGCCATCGCCGTCAACGGCATACTGTGCTCCCCGCGTGCCCGAGAGTTCGCGTCGGGTCGCACCTGTCCGGACGAGGTCGTGCTTTGCGGCACCGAGTCCGTCCTCGTGCCTTACGCCGAGCCGGGCATGGCCCTCTGCCGCTCGATCCGGGAGCAGGTCGTGGCCTTCGTGCGCCGGACCGGACGTGAGCCCCGGATCATCCTGCTCGCCAACCATGGGATCATCGCGGTCGGTCCGAGTCCCAAGGCGGTCCTCGGGTCACTGCTGATGGCGGAGAAGGCCGCCGAGATTTTCGCCGGTGCCGCCGCGCTCGGCGGACCGGTTTTTCTGACGCCCGCGCAGTGCGACCGCATCGCCGGACGTCCCGACGAGCATTACCGACAGAAACTGCTCGGACTCTGACCCCCTGCCCCACCCCACGTACCCATGTCCGACTATCTTGCCATCGACCTCGGAGCCGAATCCGGGCGCATCATCCACGGCTCACTCCGTTCCGGTCGGCTGAGGATGAAGGAAGTGCACCGTTTCTCCAACGGCGCGATCACCGCGAACGGCACGCTCCGCTGGGACATCGTCCGGATCTTCCGCGAGATCAGGGTCGGGCTCGCCAAAGGCGCCAAGCTGGGCCGGGTCAAGTCGGTCGCCTGCGACTCTTGGGGCGTCGACTACGTCCTGCTCAAGGGCGACGGCCCCCTGCTGTCCCTGCCCTTCACCTACCGTGATGAGCGCAGCTTCCGGTCCTACGCCATGGCCATGCGGAAGTTCTCAGAAAAGCAACTCTTCGAAGGGACCGGCATCGCCTCGATCTCGATCAACACGCTTTACCAGCTGCTCGACGACGCCACCAACCGGCCGGAGCTGCTGAAGATGGCGGACAAGTTCCTGCTCATCGGGGACTACGTGAATTTCCTCCTCACGGGCGTGGCGCGGGCCGAGGAGACGCTGATCTCGGGCAGCCAGTGCTGGGATGTCCGCCGTCGCGACTGGGCCTGGCCCGTCCTGCGCCGTCTCGGCATCCCCAAGCACATTTTCCCCCGGCCCGTCGCTCCGGGCGTCAAGCTCGGCAAACTCCGTCCTTACTTGGCGGCGGAGACCGGACTGCGCTCCGCGGAGGTGGTCACGACATGCGTCCACGACACGGCCGCCGCCGTCGCCGCCGTGCCCGCCCAGGCCGGCGACGACTGGGCCTACCTTTCCTCGGGCACGTGGTCGCTGCTCGGGGTCGAGCTGCCGAAACCCCTCGTCAACGAGACCGTACGCAAGGCCCGTTACACCAATGAGGTCGGCTTCGGCGGCACCTCGCGTTTCCTGAAGAACCTCGTCGGCCTCTGGATCCTGCAGGAATGCCGCCGTGAATGGTCGGAGCGCGGCGAAGTCTCCGACTACGGAGAAATCGTCCGTCTCGCCAAGAAGGCGCCGCCCCTGCGATCGTTCATCCGTCCGGACGACCAGCGTTTCACCCGGCGTGGTGACATGGTGGCCAAGGTGCAGGCCTTCTGCCGCGAGACCCGGCAGCCGGTTCCCCGGACTCATGGCGAGATCGCCCGCTGCGTGCTCGAGTCATTGGCCCTGCTTTACCGCGTCGAGATGGACGCGCTCGAGAAGCTCACGGGTCGGAAACTTTCCGTCCTCCACATCGTGGGGGGAGGCTCCCGCAACGACCTGCTCAACCAGGCCACGGCCGACGCCACCGGACGCACCGTCGTCGCCGGGCCCGTGGAAGCCACCGCCGCCGGCAACATCCTCATCCAGGCCGTGGCGATGAAGGAGATCCGCGGCCTCAAGGGAGTCCGTGAGGTGGTCCGCAAGTCTTTCCCTTCCAAAACCTACCGCCCTTCCTCCGACGCCCGTTGGGCCGGCGCCCTCCGGTCCTTCAAGTCGCTGAAGCGCGCTTGAACCCCTCCGTCACCCCCCCTTCCCTTTCCAACCAACCACACATGAGCAAACACAAGCACGTCTCTTACCTCTGGAATGACGCCGAAGCGGCGAAGCTCGATCCGGTCGCCCGTCTGGTCTACCGTTCCAACCGCCTCGGAGCCGACCAGCGCATCACCAACACCGGCGGCGGCAACACCTCCTCCAAGATCAGGGAGAAGGACCCCCTGACCGGACAGGAGGTCGAGGTGCTCTGGGTCAAGGGCTCCGGGGGAGACCTGCGCACCAGCACCCGTGAGAACTTCTCCTCGCTCTATCAGGACAAGCTGCTCGGGCTTCAGAAGTCCTACGCGGCGCGCTCCGACAAGGGGCTGAAGTCCCGGGCCGAGGACGACATGGTCGGCATGTACACGCACGCGACCTTCAATCTCAACCCCCGCGCCTCCTCCATCGACACCCCCTTGCACAGCTTCCTCCCCGGCAGGCACGTCGACCACATGCACCCCAACGCGATCATCTCGATCGCCGCTTCCAAGAACTGCGAGGCTCTGACCCGGCAGATCTTCGGAGGGAAGATGGCCTACGTGAAATGGATGCGCCCAGGGTTCGAGCTCGGTCTGGCGATGCAGGAGATCTCCCGCGCCCAGCCCGACGTCCGCGCCATCATGATGGGTCAGCACGGTTTCATCTCCTGGGCCGATGAAGACAAGGCCTGCTACGAGCTGACCCTCTCGATGATCGAGACCGCCTCCGCCTACATCGACGAGAAGTATCAGGCCAAGGGCGGCGACGCCAAGGCCTTCGGCGGACCGGCCTGCCAGACCCTCGAGGCCGAGAAACGTCATGCGACCCTCGCCGCGATCCTCCCCTGGCTCCGCGGCCAGGTCTCCAAGGAGAAGCGCTTCGTCGGCACCGTGCAGGACGACGAGAAGATCCTCCGCTTCGTCAACTCCAAGGACGCCCCCCGCCTTGCGGAACTCGGCACCTCCTGCCCCGACCACTTCCTGCGCACCAAGATCAAGCCCCTCTACGTCGCCTGGAACCCGCAGTCCGAGGACGCCGCCGCCCTCAAGGCCAAGCTCGCGGCCGGGCTGGAGCAGTACCGCAAGGACTACGCCGCCTATTACGCCGCCTGCAAGCGGCCGGATTCTCCCGCGATGCGCGACCCCAACCCCACCGTCGTGCTGATTCCGGGCCTGGGCATGATCGCCTGGGGCAAGGACAAGTCAGAGTCGCGCGTCACCGCCGAGTTCTACAACTGCGCCGTGGAAGTGATGCGCGGAGCCGAGGCCGTGGACCAGTACATCGCCCTGCCCCAGCAGGAGGCCTTTGACATCGAGTACTGGCTGCTCGAGGAGGCCAAGCTCAAGCGCATGCCCGCGGAGAAGGAGCTGGCCCGCCAGGTCATCATCGTCGTCGGCGCCGGCTCGGGCATCGGCAAGGAGACCGCCCACCGTCTCGTCAAGGAGGGCGCCCACATCGTGTGCGTCGACAAGAACCTCGAGGCCGCGCAGGCCACGGCCAAGGAGATCACCGACAAGCTCGGCACGGGCATCGGCGTCGCCGGCACCGGCATCTCCAACTGCGGTCCCGCCATCGGCCTCGCCGGTGACATCATGGACCGGACGTCGCTCCGCCGCATGCTCGACCAGGTCGCGCTCGCCTACGGCGGCTTCGACTCGATCTGCGTCACCGCCGGCATCTTCGTGCCCCCGGACACCTCCGGCCGCATCCCCGACGAAAAGTGGGCGCTCACCTTCGCCCTCAACGTCACCGGCAGCTACCTCGTCGCCGACGAGGCGTTCAAGACCTGGAAGGAGCAGGGGCTGCGCGGCAACCTCGTGCTGACCACCAGCGCCAACGCCGCCGTGGCGAAGAAGGGCTCGGTGGCCTACGACACCTCCAAGGCCGCCGCCAACCATCTCGTGCGCGAGCTGGCGATGGAGCTCTCCCCCCTCGTCCGCGTGAACGGCGTGGCGCCCGCCACCGTCGTCCAGGGGTCCGCCATGTTCCCCCGCGACCGAGTCATCGCCTCGCTTGCGAAGTACGGCATTCCCTACACCGATGATGAGGCGACGGACTCGCTGACCACGAAGCTGTCGAAGTTCTACGCCGACCGCACCCTCACCAAGAGCCCCATCACCCCCGCCGACCAGGCCGAAGCCTACTTCCTCCTCGTGACCAGCCGCCTTTCCAAGACCACCGGGCAGATCATCACCGTCGACGGCGGACTCCACGAGGCGTTCCTCCGCTGAACCCGTGCGCATCTCCCTCTTCGTACCTTGCTTCGTCGACCAGCTGACCCCTCGGGTCGGCGTCGCCGCCGCCGAGGTGCTGACCCGCCTCGGCCACGAGGTGGAGTTCAGGGAGGCGCAGACCTGCTGCGGGCAGCC
>Ga0129336_10000111_pt1 | contig 39115 bp, 44 predicted proteins | sample CPB6_02_DNA_FD_96878 | JGI IMG/M metagenome (GOLD analysis project Ga0129336, IMG submission 96878) | Freshwater to marine salinity gradient microbial communities from Chesapeake Bay, USA - CPBay_Sum_0.6_0.2_DNA | ecosystem: Environmental > Aquatic > Marine > Coastal | place: USA: Chesapeake...
GTCGATGCTCCTGATCCTTCACTTCATCATCGAGCATCATCGACAGAAACTGCCCACGTCACTGACCGACGTTGGCTACGTTCGACTTGGCAACACCGTCATCCGCATGGATGAGAACAACAATATTTTGTCCATCACCGAGGAACCGAAGAATGACAACGACAACCCCGACAGCATCACCGTCACGAATCCTGCACGATATGAGTGAGCGCGAGTACCACCAGACCGCTGGTGCCTCTGCCTCCCGCCTGAAGAGCCTGCTCACCAAGACCCCGGCGCACCTGCGTTGGGAACTTGAGAACCCGCCGGCTGACACCGCTGCATTCCGCGTAGGTCGCCTGCTGCACTGCATGGCGCTCACCCCCGATCTCGTCAGGGCTAACTTCATGCCAGCGCCGGACTGCGATCGCCGCACGAAGGCCGGCAAGGAACTGTACGAGGCTGCTCTGTTGCAGGCCGGCAACCGCACCCTCATCAGCACCGAGGAGTGGGACCAGTGCGACAACATGGCGCAGGCTGTTCGCGCTACCGGTCTGTTGGAGAAGGGCCAGCCGGAGATCAGCCTCTTCTCCGAGATCAACGGCGTAAAGTCGAAGGCGAGATTTGACTGGTGGAACGCGGGGCAAATCATCGACGTGAAGACGACGGCAACCGTCGGATCGCCGCGTGACTTCCAGCGCACGGTGTGGAACTTCGGCTACGGATTGCAGGCCGCTTGGTATACCCGCATGGCGCGGGCCTGCGGCCTGAACCCGACGGGCTTCACGTTCATCGTGGTCGAGAAGGACGAGCCGCACGTCACCGGCGTGTACGACCTCGACGAGGCTGTGATCCACCTGTTCGACAAGAAAATCGACGACCTGCTCGTCGAGTACAAGGCATCGCTGGCGGACGTTCCGCCGGCTGCAACGTGGGGTCGGCACACCATCAAGGTGCCGACGTGGGCCATGTCGGCTCTTGAGGACGAAGTCTGATACGAAAGGAACAAGCACATGAAGACATCTGAAACCATCGGCTCGCTCATCACCGCTCTTGCTGCCGCGCAGAAGAGCATCACAAATCCGCAGTTCGACAAGGTGAACCCGCACTTCAAGTCGAGGTACGCCACGCTGGCGGCTCACCTCGACGCGATCCGGCTGCCGTTCGCGGCGGAGGGGCTGTTCATCATGCAGCCCATCTCCAGCGACCGCGACACGATCACCGTCACCACGCGCATCGCGCACAAGAGCGGCGAGTGGATCGAGGAGTCGGCTACGGAGCCGCGCCCGGAACGCTGCACGATCCAGCAGTTCGGATCGATCTGCTCGTACCTGCGTCGCTACACCTTGGCGAGCATGGTCTCGATCACTGGGGAGGACGACCTCGACGGCGAGGAAGTCGTGGCACCGACCCGCCAGCATGCACGGTACGAGCCGCACCCCAGCCAGTCGGCCCCGGCCCGTACGTTCCAGCCACGCGCCCCCGAGCGTGAGCCGGAGCAGCACCCCAGTCAGACCCCTCCGGCACCCAAGCCGGCCCCGGCTCCTGCGCCCGCTGCGGCACCCGCTGCGGAGGCAGACCAGCATGGGGAGTGGATCTGGATTCAGGTCCGGTTCTGCGACGAGAAGCAGAGTCAGGGCAAGACGGCCAGCCCGTACCTCGCCGTCAAGACCGCCGACGACCAGCGCCTCACCTGCTGGGACACCGACCTGTTCGACGTGATCAAGGCTGCTCACCGCGACCGCTCGACCATCGGCGTCATCGTGGACACCAGCAGCAAGTTCCCGAAGATCGTCGAGGTCAAGCGTGGCTGACAACCTGTGGGATCTCTCCGAGGGAGAGCGCCGGCGCGATCGAGGGATCGCGCTGGCCTCGATCCCCCGTGCTGACCTGCTGGAGCGGGCTAGGGTCGCGGCGGTGGCCGTGGCCCAGTCCCGCTCAAGCCGGGAGGCCAGCATTGACGATGTCAAGAGGCGTATGGAGGACGACGGCATCGACCCATCGGCGCTGGAGAACGCGGCAGGAGCCGTGTTCCGAGGCTCGATGTGGTCGGACACCGGCAAGCGCGTCCGGTCAGAGCGGACGGCGGCCAGAGCGCGGGAGATCCGCATCTGGAGGCTGGTGTGAGGAAAGCCCCGTGGTTCCCCATGTACACGCAGGACTTCGTGTCGGCGACGATGGCGATGAGCAGCGCGGAGGTTGGCTGCTACATCAGGCTGCTGTGCTTCCAGTGGTCGAACGGTGGAATCCCGGACGACTACGAGGCTGCGAAGCGGATCTGCGGAGACCTGACGCAGGCCATGTGGAAGGTGTTGCGTTGCCGGTTTGAAGATCACGACGGCCTGCTGGTCCATCCCCGGCTGGAGTCGGAACGTGTCAGGATGGAGAGTGTTTCGACTCGACGCGCAGCCGCAGCGCGTAGAGTGAATGAGCAGAGGCGGCGAGTGGAAGACCCCGTTCAGCAACTCAAGCGAATCAGGAAAGACCAATGACACACGACCCAAAGCCCGAACTCAACAAGCCCACCCGGCACTGCTACTGCCGGATGTGCGGACAGGTGTGGCAACACGCTCGCATCGGCGAGGTGCTGTCGGATGTGGACTACTGTGGCGGTTGCGCCAATGAGATGTACAACGACGAGACCCCGACGAGGAGCGACGACGATGAGTGACGACCCATTCTCACGCTTGGCACAATCGGTAGATGAGTTGATCTTCCAGCGCGACCAGTTGAAGATCGAGGTTGGCAGACTCAAAGTCGAGCGCGACGAGGCGAGGCGGGAGGTGTCGGTTCTGCGCCCGAGCGTCTGTCTTGGAGAGCAGACTGCACAGGAGTACGCAAAGCATCGAGGCTGGGACTGCTTCAAGCAGGACGGGATGACCGACGCCGAGTTCCTGCGCTGCCTCGCGCAGAACGACTACAGCATCGACGGCGGCCTGCTGGCCGATGCCGTCAGGCTCAACGAGATCGCAGACAGGATCGAGAAAGGACACCGATGAACGACAACACCAACGAACTGAACCGCCTCGCGCAGCGCAACACCGCGCTGGTCATCGAGAACGACGCGCTGAAGGAGCAGTTGACCCGGCTGCGCTCGATGAACACCATGCTGTACAAGGACCGCGACGAACTCCGGCTCCAGTTGCACCAGTACATCGACGCCGAGCGCGACGTTGCAGTGGCGCGGCAGGAGGCTGGTGACGACGACGAGCGTGATGATGGCGACGAGCGTGACACCGGCGACGAGCATGACGGCGACACGCTCATGGCGATCGACGGGAAGAACGACTGCATCATGGGCGTCGGCAGGCGTTGCAGCAAGCCCGATGTCCTCGTCTACAGCCACGCGATGCTGGTGGCTTCATACGTCAAGCAGGGCATGACAGAATCGGAGGCCCACGAATGGGTCGAGTTCAACATCGTCGGCGCTTGGATGGGAGAGCAGACGCCGATGGTGATCTACCCACACACCGAGGTCTGACGACCTCGCAACACGGAAGGAGACTGACACATGGAAGTGCGAACCTACCCCCAGAACTACGCGATGATGCGCGAACTGTGGCCGGACTGGAATGCGACCGACGCCAGTGCCGGACTGTTCGCGGAGCGATGCGCTGACCTGAACCAGCGCGTCCTGATGGACGTGATCAAGCGGCACAGGTGCGAGCCTGCGGGTCAGTACAAGGAGCCGAAGATCCACCGAGTGCTGGAGATGTACGGCGAGGTCATGCGCGAGAGCAGTGTTCGCGCACAGTTCTCCTCGCAGGTGGTGTCCACCGACCTGACGGCGGAGGAGGCCGCCGAGTTGGACATCGAGGCGGACGAGATTATCTCGACGGCCACTGACGAGGAGGTGCGGGCGGCTTGCGCGTTGTACCCCATCAATCCCGACCTGCCGGGTGGCAAGCGGATGCTGGCCGCAGCCGTGCGGAGAATGCGTGGTCGGCGATGACCAAAGACCATGTCCCCATCGACGTGCTGCTTCGCGAGGAGCAGGCGAAGCGTGCGGCGGCAGAGGAGCGCGAGAGTCGCCACGCGGTGGTGGCGTCGGCGCTCGACGAGGCGTTGGTCGAGTTGCTGTCGGCGATGATCAGGGCCAGCAAGTCGTGCAGTTGCAGCAAGGGAATGCGCCGTCATCTCGTCGCGATCGTCGAGCGGTTCGGTAGGATTCGGGAGGAGGCTCTCGATGGCAGGAACTGTTTCGATCTCCCTCCCGCTCCCGAGGAGCAAGGGCAGTAACGGCAGAGACCACTGGGCTGCGCGAGCCAAACTCGTCAAGGCAGACAGGGCATTGGCGTTCACGGCGGGGTCCACAGTGGCCCCGCCGATGCCATTCAAGGATGTCAGCCTGACGATCGCGTACCGCACGAAGGGGGCGCAGGCACCCGACTGCGACAATGCGATCAGCCGGTGCAAGGCGTACATCGATGGGCTGACCGATGCTGGCTGGTGGGTGGACGACCGGCGGCTGGTCGAGATCAAGGCTGCGGTCTTCCGTGGCACTGGGCAGGACGCCGGTGTGACGATCACGGCCCGGTGCGTGAACCCGCCCGAGTGACTGGCCGTGCGTCCGGTGTACGAGACATCCGCAGACCGGCGGGCGCAGGCCGAGGCCATCGGCTGGCTGGCTGCTGCGACTGGCAGTACGCCGGTGGAGATGCCAGCGTTGGCACCGTGGGACTACGAGATGGTGCGCGAGGGACTGGCCGTGGCAATCGTCGAGGTCAAGGTCCGGCGCTGCACGATGCGCGAGTACCCGACCTACATGGTGAGCGAGGCGAAGGCGCGTGGTCTGCGCGATGCTGCCATCGAGCGTGGCATCGCCGGTGTGCTGCTGGTCCGCTGGTCTGACGCCGCCGGGTGGTTGCGATTGGACGCTGGTCAAACCGTCAAATGGACGGTCGGCCTTGGTGGCCGGGTTGACCGGGGCGATCCTGCGGACATCGAGCGTGTGGTGCTGCTTCCGATTGCGTGGTTCGGGCTACTGGCCGTGCCAAGGGTCGGCCAATGAAAAAGCCCCCGAGCGCGTTGGCGCTTCGGGGGCCGCACATGGAAAGACTGTGGGAGTCTACTACTGGGGTTCGCCGTAGACGGCACCCGTGGCAGGATCCCTGTCTCCGTCGTCTGGTGATCCGTCGGGCTGGCGGTTGGGCAGGTCCATGAGGACGCCGGTGACGGTGAACCGCATCAGGTCACGGTGCAGGATGCGGATGATCTCGCTGCGGGAGGATGCGACCCATGCCCTGCGCCCGCTGTGCGCGACCCAGTACTGGCCGTCGGGTGATCGATGCAGACAGATGGGTGTCACAGGCGGTCCTCCTGATCAGAGATTACCCCGGGCAGGTCGGGTTCCTGCCAGTAGTCCGGGGATCGGTAGTAGGTCGGTTGCACACGGTCACCGCCCCGTTGACCGCCCCGTTGACCGCCCCGTTGACCGCCCCGGTCACCGCTACGTTGACCGCTACGGTCACCGCTACGGTCACCGTGGCGCAAATCGAGGGTATTCACATTCACATTCACAGTCACAGACCCCCCCTCCCGGGGGGGTTGTAGGGGGGGAGCGCCTAGGACGGCTTCTGCGGCCTTGGCTGGCTTGGACGACCCGAGGTAGCACCCGCCCTCTTCGGACGCCTTGGAGCGCCTCCTAGCCGCCTTCCCGTCGATGCTGGCGAGCCACTCCGCCTCCTCCCACGCAACCCGTGCGGAGTGGGCTGCGATGCGCCCCTCCCGGAGCCGGACGGCCACGGGGTGGCGGGACCGGACGGCGTCGGCCACGTCACGGGGGCAGGTCAGGCTGGCCGTCCCGGGACGGTCGTCGAAATCCTGACATGGATATCCGTCATCGTTGACCCGGCACAGGTAGGCGTGGAACTCCGCCTTCCCTCGACGCCTCCGGTTGCGTCCCCGACCCTGTCGCTTATTCATCGCGTCGCTCCCATGCTTGGCGGGCCTTGGCCCGGTATCCCTTGGTCGCATTCTTCCGGTGGCCCTTCGGCCCGCCGTTCCACACTCCGGCCACGGTCTCGATCGACCAGTCGGGAGCGTACCTGCTGATGTACGCGACGAACACAGCCTCCGCGTACTCGCGATCGTGGACATCGAGGTACTCGCGCTTGCCCAGCGCGGGGCTGTACTCCACTGCATCGACCCACGCACATCGGTGGATCTGCAACCTGCCCCGGGCCTTGCCACCGTCCCCGACGGCGGCGTCGGGGTTGCGGTGGCCGCCAGTCTCGACGGCCTCGATGGCATCGAGGATCCGGCGCACGTCGGTCCCCGGCGGGGGCGGCATGACGAGCGCCACGGCGACGAGCGAGGCGATCATGCCACACCCCGCGCACTGTGGAACTCGTAGCGAGGTTCCTGCATCGCACAGTGACGCACCACACCACAGTGCGCGGCCAGCAGGTTGCGGACGGCACCGCGCAGGGTGCGATCGCTCGCCATCGCAAGGGTCTCCCATTCCACCCGGCGCGTGGACTGGTTCGGGTAGCCGAACCGGTCGAGTTCCATGTGGGTCGTGGGGATCCCCACGATCACGGTCACGCACTGCGGCTCGCACAGGACGCGCACGTTGGCGCGGTGCAGGAGTTGGGTCAGGTACTGGTCGTCGCGGGCGACCACGCGGGCGCGAAGTTCTCGCTTGATCAGGCGGATCGAGTCGGTCATGGGTGTGTCTCCGGGTTGGGGTTCAGGCATTGCCGCCACGCTGGCTGCGCTCATGGTTGGCGTGGTCGGTCGCGATGCGGAGGATGTCCGCCCACTGATCACCGGCGAGCATGATCAGGTCTGCGACGATGTCGGTCGCAGCCTCGATCGAGGCATCGTCCAGCCCGACGGGCGCGTCAGCAGCGAACATCAGGTCGGCGCGGTCCGCGAGGTCTGCGCCATCGAGGCCGTCAGCGACGGCCTGTTCGTAGTCCTGCGCGTCCATGCTGCGGACGGTCAGGCTGGTGGCGGATGCGTGAACGTCGTCAACGATTGCGATCAGGTGTCGAGCCATAGGTCTCTCCATGTTTGAGTAGTGAATCCTGCACAGTGCAGGGCAAGGCACCCCGAAGGGTGCCGAGCCGCGTACTGGGTCAGATGCGCGGGTAGCGGTTGCCGTGTCGGGCGTGGAGTTCGTCGGACTCGTATGCGAGGTAGCCATCGATGAATGCATCGATGAATGCGACCATGTCCCTGCGCGAACGCGACACGATCTTGGTCCACTGGAGGCGCGGACCCTGCGAGGTCTGCATCGTGACCATCCTGCCCAGCGTGTACTGCCCGTTGGAGCGGTGGACATCGAAGAATCCATCGTCGCCATCCTTCCAGTTGCCGCAGCGGTTCAGTCGGCTCACTGCGGTCTCTACGTATTCATGCGTGATGTAGGTTGCCATGTGTGTGTCTCCGGTTGGGGGTTGAATCAGCCCCACAGCCACTGCTGCTGGGGATCGAGGGCCACCACATCCACCAGCGCGTCGGCGCTGTGGGCTGCGGTCGGCTTGACGGTCGCCGTACCAGCCAGCACGGCAGCGCCGATGTCGGCCAGCACAGCACGGGTCCGGTCGGTCACCGCGTGGCTGTCAGACTTGCGGGCCTGAATGGTGTACCGGACGCTGGTCTTCGACCCGACGAACCACACGCCGCCAGTGCCACGGATGCGCCAGCGGCGGGTGCCGCTGGTGATCTCCGTGGTCACGTTCGGCGAGGTGAACGCCACGAAGTCGCTGCGGGGGATGCGCTGCCCGTTACCGCACAGTGCGGTGAGCGCGGCGATGTATCGATCGCGAAGGGTTGCCATAGGTCTCTCCATGTTGGGGGAATCGAGTCCTGCACGGTGCAGGGGATGCCGCCCCCGTGGGGGCGGTCACCCGCGCATCGGTCAGCCGATGGTGTCGAACGAGTCCGACCACTGATTCAGCAGGTCGTTCGCGCTGTAGTCGGCCACCGACTCGTCGGCAGCGACCGCAGGGGGCAGGATCAGGTAGACCCAGCCGACCTTGTTGCAGTTGGCATCGACGATGGTCAGGCGGGCGTCGCCACACGCCCCGACGGCCTTCAGGATCATGTCGGTGTCGTTGGACGGGAACCGCAGCGATTCGGTGTAGTTGGCGCTGTCGGCAAGGAACAGGCTGCGCTCGCGCAGGAAGGCGCAGAGGTGCGAGATGGCGCATCGGGTCGGGTTGGGCATTGCAAGGCTCTCCATGTGTGAGTTGTGAATCCCGGACAGTCCGGGCCACGCCGCCCCCGTAGGGGCGGCTAGGCCAGTGCTGTCAGGCCAAGCGGAACCTGACTGGCTCCGCCTCGAACACTACGCCCGTTGGCCCGGGCTTCGCGTGAGCGGTCCACGACGCCCGGGCGATCGTGCGGTGGTGGCGCTCGTCGCGTTCGTTGCCCGTCCGGCTGTGGGCGATGACGTGCGCGACCACGTCGGTCTCCCATTCCTTGATCGGCGGGATCGCGGCCAGCGCCTCCGCACGGGACGCGACGTAGTGCGCCGTCGCGTTGCTGTTGGCGTAGACCACGCCGACGATCCAGTACGGGGTGTGGATCTTGGGGATCGCGTCTCCACGCCGTCGGAGCGTCGGCTCGACGACCTCGCGCACGGCTTCGGCGGTCAGTTCGGTGTCGCACTCCCCGGCAGCGAGCCGGAGTTGCTCGACGAGGACATCGACGAGGGCCGCCTTGGACAGGCGGGCAAGGTAGGCGGCGTCAGCGCCGCTAACGGTGCGGAGTTTCTTCAGGCTCATGATGCGTGTCTCCATGTGTGAGGTGTGTGAGTTTCCTGCACGGTGCAGGGCAGGTCGCCCCGGAGGGCGACGAGCCGCGCATCAGGCGGGTCAATCGACGAACAGGGCTGCGATGGCGAACGGGACGATCGCGAGGGCGATCACGCACTGCAAGGCGAAGGTGGCTTCCATGTTGGCTCCTTATTCGGGGAGGGATTCAAGGGCTGCGAACAGTTCGTCGCTGACGCAGTGCATCCATTCGTGGATCGCAGAGGCGTGGGCTTCGGATGTGCTGACTGCGGTGTGGTGGAGGTCACGCGCACGGTCATTGGTGTCGGCGATGGGGTTGCGGGTCAGGCTGCGGAGTGCTGCAAGCCGACGGTGCGTGAAGCGCAGCACCGCATACTGCTCGATCAGGTCCAGCAGCGTGAGTGGGATGTCGAACGATGCCGACAGCGCCGTGGTGATCGATCGGGTTGCTGCCTCGCAGTCGATTGCCGACTCCATCGAGTCGTTGATTGCGGCGAGGATGCGGCGGGTACGAATCTTCATGTCAAGGCTCTCCATGTGAGGTGTGAATCCTGCACGGTGCAGGCCATGCGCCCCGGTCCGGGGCGGCAGGCTCAAACCGTGGGGCTTGAGGGTTGACTTGTCAAAGAGCGACCGATCAGCAGGTGATCGATGCACACACAGTAATGCACGGTACTGCACGGTCAAGGGGTTAGAGGGCAGATTCTGAAGATTTTTTCGCGAGGCTACAGATGATCAGGGAAACGGGGCTGTGCAATGCAGACGATGGCACTGCCGCCGCGTGAACAAAGGGGTCGCCCTGCGCTCGATGAGGGGCCGGAGATCGAGTCGAGGAAACTCGCCTTCCTCGCCGCGCTGCCCTCGCTGGGTGTCACCGCTGCTGCCCGCGAGGCTGGCGTGGCGGAGTTCACGCCGTGTAAGTGGTACGCGAACGACGCCAAGTTCCGCGCCGCGTGGGATGCGCTGGAGCCGCTGACCGCGAGGCGGCTGGAGGCCATCGCCGACGCCGTTGTAAATGGCGAGCGAGAGTTGAACAGCAGCGCCGCGCAGATCCTCATGTTCCGGCTCAAGGGGCTGCGCCCGTCGGTCTACCGCGAGCGGTCCAGCGTGGAACACACCGGGGCCAACGGCGGCCCGATCGCGATCGAGAACGGCGAGGCCAGCCGGGGCGCGATGATGCTCGCGGAGTGGAGCGCCGCCATGCTGCCCGCCCCGCTGCCCGCCATCGAGGCCAAGGCGGAGGGCGACGAGTGAACGAGGCCGCAGCCTTCGCCGTTGCGCTCGCCGTCGTGTGGGCGCTGACCGCAGGGCAGCGGCGTGACTGACCCGCTCGCCATCGTTCAGTTCCGGCAGCGCATCCTGAAAGCGACGGCGGAAGAGCGACCGCACCTGCGGGCCGCCTTCGCCGCAGACTTCGCCGCGTGGTGCGACGCCACCGCGTGGACCTTCCGCGTCAAGGAGGTCGGCGACGATGGGCGCGAGCGCCCGGTGCGCCAGCCCCACGTACCGTTCATGCTGTGGCCCTGCCAGCGCCGCGCAGCCCGCGAGGTGATCGAGGGCATCGAGGCGGGCCGCGACGTGGTGATCCGCAAGTCCCGCGACATGGGCGCGTCGTGGCTGGTCTCCGCCATCGCCGTGTGGGGCTGGATGTTCAAGGGATGGCAGTCGCTGCTGGTCAGCCGCGTCGAGGATCTCGTCGATCGAAGCGGCGACCCGGACAGCCTCTTCTGGAAACTCGACTACCTGCTGGAGTCGCAGCCGCCGTGGCTGCTGCCCTGCGCCCCGGACGCGCTCGCCAAGGGCGGGCAGTTCCGCCAGCACATGGTGCTGCGCCACCCGACCAGCGGGGCCACGATCACCGGCCAAGCCAGCACCGAACACATCGGGCGCGGTGGTCGCCGCACGTTCGTCCTCTTCGACGAGTTCGCCGCCCTCGACAACGCCGCAGCAGCGTGGCGCTCCGCCGCCGACTGCACGTCCTGCCGCGTCGCCAACAGCACGCCCATCGGCGCGGGCAGCGAGTACTCGCGGCTGGTCGGCACGGCACGCACGCGGGGCGAGCCACGGCTGGTCGAGTTGATGTACCACGACCACCCGGAGAAGGGGGCCGGGGCGCAGCACCGCATCGACGACGACGGGTCGGTCACCGGGTTCGCCGGGTCGCCGTTCGTGTGGACCCCGTGGCTGGCGGAGCAGGTGCGCCGCCGTGACCGGGTTGACCTCGCGCAGAACGTCTTCGCGGAGAGCGTCGGCAGCGGGGCCGCCTTCTTCCCGTCGCACATCGTCACGGCCCACCGCGACCAGCACGGGTCGGAGCCGCGACGGTGCGAGGTCCGCCGCGATCGGCTGGTGCCGGAGCCGCAGGGGCGGTGGCGGGTGTGGGGGGAGCCGTCGCGCACGGCGGAGTACGTCGCGTTCATCGACCCGTCGCACGGCACGGGCAGCGCCAACAGCGCCGTCTGCGTCATGGACGCGCTGGCTCGCCGGGTGGTGGCGGAGTTCGTGGACCCCAACATCGCGACCTACGACCTCGCGCTGGAGGTGGCGAACGCCATGCGCCGGGTGTGGCGTGGCAAGCGGGCCACGCTGGTGGGGTGGGAGACCAACGGCCCGGGCGCGGCGTTGCAGCACGACTTCGACCGGGCGCAGTACCCGGCGATCTACCGCCAGCGGCAGACGGGGACGACCAGCGAGCGGGCCACGCGGCGCGTGGGCTGGACCAGCACCAAGCGTGCCAAGCGTGCGCTGCTGGGGGACTTGAGCCGTGCGATCGCGCAGGGTGAGGTGGAGATCCCCAGCATGGACTCGCTCGACGAGATGCTGGAGTACGTCATCCTCGACGACGGGAGCATCGAGGCCGGGTCTCGCCGTGACGAGACCAGCGGTGCGCGTGAGGCGCACGGTGACCGCGTGATTGCGCTGGCCGGGGCGTTGATGCTGTGCGCGGAGGTAGGTGGTCCGGTCGAGGACGAGCCGCAGTACAGCCCGGACACTTTGGGGTCAATCTTGCGTCACGACGACGTGATGCGCGAGTGGTGACGGTACGGTGGTGTGCATGGCGAAGAAGACGGTCAAGTTGAGTGTCGGTCGCGGCGAGAAGTTGCCCGTGTCGCGTGGTGCCGGGTTGACGGCGAAGGGCCGTGCCAAGCACAACCGTGCGACGGGCAGCAACCTCAAGGCACCGACGAAGGACAAGGACAACCCGCGCCACAAGTCGTTCTGCGCCCGGAGTCGGTCGTGGACCGGCGAGCGTGGCAAGGCTGCCCGCCGAAGGTGGGGGTGCTGACATGGCGAAGAACTCGCTGGTCGGGAACATCAACCGCCGGAAGAAGGCCGGGATCTCGCGACCCAAGTCGAAGTCAACCGTGAGTGCGAAGGCGTACGCCGCTATGAAGCGCGGCTGGAAGAAGGGTCGCTGATGCCATTCAAGAGCGAGCGCCAGCGTCGGTTCATGTACGCGAAGCATCCGAAGATCGCTGCCCGCTGGACGCGGGAAGCCAAGGCTGCGAAGCGATCGCCCGTGAAGAAGAAGCGGAGCAAGCGGTGACCGCTGCGTGGCTGGTCCTGATCGGGTTCCAGTTGCTGATGATCGGCATGGTGGTTCGCGAGATCTGCAAGGACTGACGATGCCCCACGACTGGAAGGTCCACCACAAGACCCGGAACATCCACGTCGTGGAGATCGATGGTGTCCGCCCGTCGGAGTTTGAGCATTGGGTGTTGCTGTCGAGCGACCGTCACCACGACTCGACCCACGCGGACTGGGATTTGGAACGAAAGCACCTTGAGGAGGCCGTCGAGCGCAATGCGACGGTGCTGGACTGCGGTGACCTGTTCGACTGCATGGGTGGGCGTTGGGATCCGAGAAGTTCAAAAGGCGAGGTTCGCGCTGAATATGCGCTCGCCCCGGACTACCTCGATGCGATCGTGCGTGATGCCGCCCGGTTCTACGCGCCGTATGCGAGGCAGTTCGCTTGCATCGGGCGTGGCAACCATGAGACTGCGATCACCAAGCGCCATGAGGTGGACCTGACGGAGCGGCTGTGCGGTGCCATGTCGCAGATCAGCGGCGTCCCTGTGGTTGCGAGCGGTTACGGCGGGTGGGTGGTGTTCCGCGTCCGTGTGTGGGGTACGACGGAGATCCCGTTGCGGCTCCGCTGGTTCCACGGCAGCGGTGGTGGCGGGCCGATGAGCCACGGGGTGTTGACCACCCGGCGGATGGCGTCGTGGCTGCCTGATGCTGACGTGGTGGTGAGCGGCCACACGCACGACCACTGGCACGTCAAGTTGATGCGTGAGCGGCTGGTCACTGTGAAGGGTGACTACCGGATTGGTCTGACGGAGCAGCACCATGTTCGGACCCCCTCCTACAAGCAGGAGTGGAACGACGGCTGGGGTGGCTGGCACGTCGAGACCGGGAAGCCGCCGAAGCCGCAGGGTGCGATGTGGATGAAGTTGACGATGGCCGACACCAAGCACGATGGGATGCGGCTGATCGCGACCTTCACGGAGGCGAACTAAATCCATGTTGCGGCACGGGGCCGTGGCGTGGCGTTTGTAGAGTGATTCGGCCCACGACGGGCGACCGCAAGCCGACGGGATCGGCGCAAGGAATGCGATGAAGAAGAAGACCGGATCGAAGAGTCGGATGATGAAGAAGGTTGCTGGCAAGCGTGGCGTCCTCGCGACGGCCAAGCGCAGCGGCAGCAGCAAGGCCATGAAGGCGACCCGCGCTGCGGCGCTGACCGGTGGTGGTGCGCTTGGCGGTGGTGGCGGCGCTCTCCCGGGCGGAGGCGGCAAGAAGTGATCGTTCGCGTCGGAGCCAACTACTTTCCCGTGGATGCGATCGACCGCATCTACGACCGTGGTGACCGTTTGACCGTGTGGTCGAGCGGCATGACGTACGAGGTCGCTGGTGCTGAACGCGATGCGGTGCTTGACCAGTTGAAACTCCTCATGCCGCGTGAGCATGTGGAAGAGTCGAGGGAGTTTGCGCCCGTGAAGGGCAGGAGGAAGTCGTGATGTACGGCAAGAAGAGTGGTGGATGCGCGTCGAGCCGCCGTGGCAAGAACGGTGGCCGTGACGGTGCGAAGGGTGGCGGTTACGGCGGAGCCAAGGGTGGCGGCAAGGGCGGCCCGAAGGGGAAGAAGCGATGATGAAGTTCGATCTGGCTTCTCTGGTGCGCGAGATCGAGAGCGCGGAATCGTTCCGCGACACTCATCTTGTGGAGTGGAAGAGCCTGATCGAGCGTTTCCACGGGCCGTCCTACCGCGAGTCGCGGGAGCAGATGGACGACCCGGAGAACTTCATCCTTGAGTACATCGCCCTGTTGCTGCCCCGGATCGTGCATGACAACCCGACGGTTCGCGTGAAGAGCGCGAGGCCGGTCAGCCAGTCGGAGGCTGCCGGCGTGTTGCAGGTCGGGATCAACCGGTGGTGCAAGATGGTCGGGATTCGCAACACCCTTGAGCGGATTGCGACGGACATGCTGCTGGCCTACGGGGTGGCGCTGACCGTGAACGAGCCGCGCAAGGGCTATGTGACGAGCCTGACCGAGGATCCGTACCTGCCCCGGGTGTACCGGATCAGCCCGGACCGGTTCTTCATCGACCCGGCTGCCACGCACTTGGACGAGGCCCGGTACATGGGCCACTGCTGGATCACTGACCGCGACGACCTGCTCGCAAGTGCTGAGTCTGACAAGACTTGGGACATCGACGTGATCGAGCGCGTGGCTGCCAACACTGGGGTCAGCGATGTCCGCGACGACATCGACATCGACCGCAACATCCCCGACCGCAAGGAGTTGGTGGTGTACGAGGTGTGGGTGCCTGAACTGCACGACGAGGCTGCGGAGTTGATCGACTCCGTGACGGATCGTGCGATGTTCAACGGCACGATCTACACGGTGGTGAAGGGCCAGTCGGAGAGCGGCAAGCCGGCGAACATGGGTATGGCCCGTGCGCCGCGTCCGTACTACGGGCCGAGGACCGGGCCGTATACGGTATTCGGTGCATATACGGTGCCTGACGATCCGTACCCGTTGTCTCCGATCATGGCCCTGATGCCGCAGATCGACGACGTGAACATGCACCTGCGGAACATGCGGTACAGCGCCAGCGCGTACAAGCGCCTGCTGGCGGTGGACGCACGCAACGCCAAGATGGCGCAGGACATCCGCGACCGCGAGGATCTGTATGTGGTGCTGGCGGACAACCTTGACCCGGATGCGCTCCGCACGATCGAGGTGGGCGGCATCACGGCGCAGCAGGTCCAGTACGCGGCTATGGCTCAGGACCGTCTGGACCGTGTGTCTGGCATCCACGACGCCATGCGCGGCAACGTGAGCGGTACGGCTACGGCAACCGAGGTGCAGGTGGCGGAGAGTTCCAGCGGCCTTCGGATCAGCCACCTGAAGCGTCAGTTTCAGGAGTCGGTGAACCGTTGCCTGCGGTCGGTGGGCTGGTTCATGTTCTACGACGACAAGGTGGTGTTCCCGGTCGGCGAGGACGGGATTGCCATCATGGGCGAGCCGGAGCCGATCTTCTCCGCGATGGCGATGGTTGGGGTGTTTGACGACCTCGACATCGACGTGGAGGCGTACAGCATGGAGCGGGTCAGCGAGGGTCTGCTCCAGCGCCGGTCGGTCGAGTTGCTTCAGGTCATCGGCAACATCAGTCAGGCGGTGGTGGCTGCCCCGCATGTGGACTGGAAGCAGGTGCTGTCGGTGGTCGGCAACGCGATGAATATGCCCAATCTGGGCGACATGATCGACATGCGTGCCGTCCAGCAGATGCGCGGTCAGGCCCAGCAGGCAGCCGGCGGCGCTCAGGCCGGCAGGGCGCAACCCCGGTCGGTTCAAGAAATTATTGCTGAAGTTGAGGGCCGGCGCTGATGCCCCTGTACCCTTTCATCGACGAGGCCACTGGCGAGACTGTCGAGTTGATGTACTCGATGTCTGAGGCTCCCAGCATTGGCACAACCGTCGAGGTGGATGGCCGTGTGTTGACGAGGGTGGTCGCTGACTACCAGATCGACCCAGCCACGAACCGATCCCAGTACCCGTATGTGTCGTCGTCGCTGCCTCGCAACCTTGAGGGATGCACGACGAACAGCCAAGGCAAGCCAGTGATCATGTCTCGTAGGCATGAACGTGAGGTGATGTCGAGGCACGGGTATGCGAAGGAGTAGGACAGCGTGGCTGAACCCAAGGACGGCGTGACCGAGGCAGAAGAGCCGAAGGTCGAGGCAGAGATCGAGAATCCAGTCGAGGCAGCGGCGGAAGAGCCTGTTGCTGATCCCGTGACGAGCGAACCCCTTGGTAGGGACGCAGACGACGAGGTCTTGGATCGACTGTTCGGCGAGTCGGAGCAGAAGGAGGAACCTGCTCCGGTCAAGCCAGATGCTGATCTCGATCGGGCATACCAGATTCTCAAGCGCGATGGTGTGCCCGATGAAATCCTCAAGTCCGTGTCCAAGGACACGCTGATGGCGTGGGCCGGCAAGGCCGGCAAGCGTCAGACAGACGTGGATGGGTACGGCAAGAGGATGAAGGCGCTTGAAGCCGAGAATGCCCAGTTGAAGTCCGGGCGCAAGGCTGGCGACGAGGAGTTGGAATCCTTCGACGAGGAATCCGACAACCCCCGTGGCAAGCCGGATACGGACGACGACGATGCGGGATCGGACGAGACCACGGCGGATCCGCGCTATACGGCGCTGTCCGAAGAGGTCTCAAAGTTGCGCCTGCAACAGCAGGAGCAGCAGTTGCGTGGGCTGCAAACCCAAGTCGAGCAGGCCATCACGTTCGTTCAGGGTCAATACGGGAACCCGGTTGACGCGAACGCGGTGCTGGCCGAAATGGATCGTCTTGGGCGAAGCAAGCCCGGTACCTACCCAACCATGATTCACTTGGCGCAGGAGGCTTTCGCCAACATTGCAGGTCCGGCCCGGGATCCCCGGCGCGTAGGACAGCCGACAGCACGACCGACCGTAGGCAGGAACGAGCGTCCCACGACGCCCGCCGACGCCGAGGACGCAGTTCTGGAAGCACTGCTTGAGGGCAAGAGCATTTCCGAAGCCAAGCGACTGACACGAAAGTGAGCCACAAATGGCCGGAACCCCGATTCAGACCTTCAACGACTTCATGAATGCGACTGGTCCCACCTACCTGACCAGCGCCGATCAGGTGATCAACGAGGCCGTCAAGAACACCTACGCCTTCAGCCGCCTTCTCAAGGAGAAGACCAGCGAGGCCACGGTTCAGGGCGGCAACGAGATCCGCGACGTGATCATGTTCGATGACGCATCGACCTACGATCACTACCTTCCCAACGATACGTTCACTTGGCGCAACGCCAACGTGACCGACACGGTGCGTGCGCCGTGGCGCTTCTCGATCGACCACATGGCGTGGACCGATCACGAAGTGGAACTCAACAGCGGCTCCGGCTCGACCCGCGATTACGTCAAGGCGCAGTACAAGCGTCTGAAGCGGATCAAGGAACAGCGCATGTGGACCTCGCTGACCAACGGGTTTGAGAACGACCTGTGGGCGACTCCGTTCGGCAACTACTCCAACATGGAGGGCAACGCCGGCAGCCTGCCGTTCTCGCTCGCCTCGTTCATCACCGAAGCCCCGCTGCTCACCAGCGTCTTCGGCGATCCCCGTGGCGGCGCTCCGCTGGGCTGGACCAACGTGATGAATCTGGACCCCACCAGCGAGAACCGCTGGTCGAACCAGATTTCGTACTACGACCCCGGTGCAACGGACCCCAACCTCGCCCCCGTGACCAAGACGGGCATCGAGAACGTCCGTGACGGCTCGACGACCTACAGCGCCCGCATCGGCGGCCTGCTGCCGGCCTTCGACGAGATGTTCCTGAAGTTGGACTTCCGTACTCCCAGCACCCGCGCCGAGTACTTCGAGAAGCCCTCGATGAACCGCCAGATGATCCTCTGCTCGCGCATCGGGATCAACAACTACAAGCAGGCTCTGCGTGCCAGCAATGACACGCTGGTGTCGTATCAGGATCCGGCGTACAACGCGCCGACCTACAGCGGCATCGAACTGATGTACTGCTCCAACCTCGACACCGCTGCGATCTACCCCAGCGGCGCAACCGCCCGTACCAACCACAACACCGACATCGCTGCCGCAAGCACGACGGTCGGTGCCACCGAGGAAGGTGCGACGGTCATCGACAGCGGAGCGCGTTACTGGTGGGTCAACGGCAACTACCTGACGCCGATCTTCCACAGCCGCCGCTACTTTGAGAAGCACGAAGTGCTGCGTCACCCCAACCAGCCGTTCACCTATGTTCAGGTGGTGGACTGCTGGTGGAACCTGTTCTGCAACAGCCGTCAGCGTCAGGGCATCGTCGCCCCGATCAACCTCACCTGATCCTGAAACCCACGAAGGGGGGCTGGACAACCAGCCCCCCAATCTTCAACACAAGGAACCCTGAAACATGATTCTTTCCCCCACTGCTCCTCAGATCGGCATTCAGCCCCACGCTTCCTTGGCTCGCATGGTGAACAAGAGCGGCGGCGCTCTCGCCATCGGCGACGTGGTCATCACGTCGTTCAACCACACCAGTTCGGTGTACCCCGTCACCACGACCGCCGAGGCGTACCTTTCCCCCTTCGCGTGCGTGAAGAAGGCCGATGGCAACGCCAATGCCACCAGCGGCAACGGCGCTCACGCCAACTGCGGCATCCTTGGTGTCGTCGTTGATCTTGGCTCGTACAGCGGTGCTGACAACACCGAAGTCGTGGTCCAGATCGGCGGCGTCTGCAAGGCCAGCGTCAATCCCAGCACGAACAACGCTGTCATCGGCAGCAAGTTGTTCGTGTCTGACACTGCTGGTCAGTTCACCAACGAAGGTGGATCGACTGATCCCGACAGCCTCGCCGCGATTGCTCTGGAGACCAAGGCCCACTCCTCAGCCGGCCTGATCTGGGTCGTCCTCGCTGGCAACGGCGAAGTTCGCAACTACGAGTGATCCTCGACAACAACTCAGAGTCGGCAGGGTGAAAACCCTGCCGGCTCATTCCCATGCCCACCTTCGCACAGGTCAAGCGTCACGTCCTGCTCGCCGTCGGCGGGTACCCCAGCCTTGCGGCTGGTCAGACCAACGCCGAACGTCTGGCAGAAGTCGTCAACCAAGCCGGCCAGTACCTGTTCCAGCGCCCGTGGCGGTTCAGGGAGAGGACCAGCGCGTTCATCAGCCTCGTCGCTAGTCAGGACTATGTGTCCCTCCCGTCCGACGTGGAGGAGATCATCAGCCTGATCAACCGCGAGAACATCGGGTTCAACATCGAGTTGGTCACGCCGGACCACCTCCAGAACCTGCGCGAGATCAGCATCGACAGCGGCGGCCACGGCGTCACCTATGCGTGCCTGTCCCGTGTCGCCAACGCTGCCGGTTCTGCCCTGAACCCGGCACGCCTTGAACTCTTCCCTACCCCGACTGCTGCCGCAACCGACGCTCTCGCCGTGCGTTACCGCGCCGGTTGGGTGGAGATTGCCAGCGGCGCTGCCGACTCATACGAGATCCCGATCCCCAAGTACTGCGACTCGCTCTTCATCCAGTACTGCCGTGCATTCGGCATGGCGTACGAAGACGAGGGTCTGTCCCAGCGTCTGGTTGAGATCGACGCCGGCCCGATCTTGGCCGGTGCGCTGACCAAGGATGGGATCCTCCAGCGAGACATCGGTCGCCTGCGTCCGTCCTACGAGATCGGCTACGGGGTGAGCATCATCCCGAGGTTCACCCAGAACCCGTCTTGAGGTGACCAGTGGGCGTATCAGTCACCCCATCAGCGGCGCAGCAGATCGAGTGGCAGGTCCACCCGACCGTCGTCACCCAGTCTGGTGCAGTTGCTGCCGTGATTGGGCAGGCGGTGTCGAACTTTGCTCTGACTCAGGCGCAGTTTGACTCGCTGATCAATGGCGGAGGCGCACTTCAGCCGACGATCCGCATCGACTGCGAGAACGCTGGCCGCACGCTCATCATGCCGCTGGTGCAGTTCACCGGGTCGGCTACGTTCCAGTTTCAGGTTCTTGGCTGGTCCTACAGCCGTCCTGCCGCGTCGTGGATCTGCCAAGCGGTGACGCACAGCCCGACGGCTGTGAATGCCAGCAACACGGCTGACGCAGGGACTGGTCTTGTCCTTGGCGGCGTGACCTACCGTGCGTTCGGCCTGCTTGGGGTGACAGCGACTACCGGTAATGACGGGGACGGCGGCGTGGTCCCGCTGCCTTCTCATTACGAGTACCTGCCGGTCGAGGGTCTCCGCGCTGCGAACGCTGCGACGCTTGCAGCGTCGAGCGCCATCATTCAGGTCAACAACTACGGCTGGCGCTACCTGACGATCCATCTGCGCCAGACCGCAGGCAGTGTGTACACCTGCAACTTCCGGTGCCTGTACACCAACACGGGCCAGATCTTCAGGTGACACATGGGACTGTCGATCACACCAGAAGCGGCCCGCACTGACAACGGATGGGAGTTCCACCCGACGGTGATGACATCGCTCGTCAGCACTGCGGCGTCGTTGTCCTTGATCCCGCCGTCGTTTTCCCTGACCGATCGCCAGTTCCAAGACATCGTCGTCAAGGGTGACGACGGGGCCACGCTGCCCTACAAGCCGTCGATCGTGTTCGACACGTTCGACCAGAACCGGCTGCTGATCATCCCATGCTTGAACACGACCGGAAGCATCGTTGATCTGAAGTACCAGTTGATCGGCTGGAACTGGAGCATTGGGGCGCAGTCGTGGATTGGTACGGCCATCACGCACTTTCAGACGGCCCGTTCAGGCATGGCTGTGATGTCAGCCGGCACCGGCATCACTCACCCATCGACCGGAGCGACACTGTACAAGCCGATGGAGCGCATCGGCGTGGCGACCGCAACGGACGCAGACGGCGGCGTTGGGATCGTCCCTCTGCCGAAGCAGTACGAGATTCTGCCGGTTGAGGGTCTGTTGTCGTCGGCGACCACGTCGCACGCTTCAGCCTGCACGATCGTGGTGAAGAACTACGGCTGGACGAAGATCAGCCTGCACTTTGTCGTTGGACTGTCGGTCGGTGCCAACGTCAACGTCATGGCCCTATACCGGAGAGATACAGGAGTGTTCGCATGACCATCAAGTCTGATCACAACATGAGGTTCTACAGCACTTTGGGCACGCTGGTGACAGGATTCGCCAGCGTATGCGTCATGCTTGGACGACGTGACGAATCGTTCTCCCGGGCGCAGGCAGACATCGTCGAGTTGCGGCAGATCACTGGTGATCTCGCCAAGACGGTCGCTGCCAGCGCCCAGACGAGCCTCCACCACGCCGAGAAGATCGCAGAACTCCGAGAGCGGATCGACCGTCTGGAGGAGCGCCAGTGAGGTTCCTACTTCTGGCGGTCCTGCTCTGCTCCTGTTCCAGCGGCACGCAGGAGATCGCAGACAGCGCGTCGGCCATCAGCGGTCAGGCCCAGTCAATCACCGACAAGGCTCGCGAACTGACCGTCTTGGCCGGACAGATCGACGAGAATCTGGCAGCCGCACACGGCTACTTGGCCGGCGAGCAGCAGGATCCGGGCAAGGCCGTCGAGCGCATCGAGGCGTCCCGTCTGGTGGTGTCTGGTGTCACCGACAAGGCAGACGAGATCATGGTGCTGTCCAACGAGATCCACGCAGAGACCACGGACATCGTCGGCAGCCTGCCGTCCGTGAAGGACACCACGCCTTGGTGGGTAAGTCTGGTGAGTCTTATGGTCACTTTGGGGCTTATGGCCCTCGCCGCGTTTATTCTGGTGCATACGGGGATCGGAGCATCTCTGGGCGCGTTGCTCAGGAGTCTGATCCCGAATCGCAGGAGCAAGTGATGATGATCCTTGGCAGCATCGAGAGCCTTCTTGGCTCAATCTGGTTCGCGGGCTTGACGTTCTGTGCCGGCTATCTGCTGGCGCACATCTGGCCGGTCAGCGCGTTCAAGAAGAAGTGAGAACCCCCGTTCTGCCCTGCTCCCCCCGTACCCGGGGGTGAGCGGGGTTCTAGGAGATAGACATGGCAACCCGTATTCAGGTCCGTCGAGACACCGCAGCAAACTGGACCACTTCAGGAACGACAGTGCTTGCGGCTGGCGAGATCGGCTTTGAGACCGACACGCTGCTGTTCAAGATCGGCGACGGCTCCCAGCAGTGGCAGAACCTTGAGTACGCGGGCGGTACCGAGCCGATCCGAAACAACCCAAGCGGCACGTCGGTCACTGATCTCAACGCCGCTGCTCTTCGCAACAACGGCAACAGCAAGTACCTGATCTCTGGTGCTGATATCGTCGCGAACGAACCGTCCGGTCTGTCAACGGCGACCGACGGCCAGTTGATGGTGACGGTTGCCAAGTTCGACTACACCGGAACCAGCGCGGCCAACGAGCGTTACCTGATGACGCTCCAGACGCTGACAACGAACAAGTGGTTCACCAGAGTCTGGTCTGGTAGCGCATGGTCCTCTTGGGTTGAGGTTATCCAGACGCCATTCACTGGAAATCTGACCCTTTCCGGCGACATCGCCGTGAATGGCGGCGACATCACGACCACTAACGCAACTGGCAACGTGTTTGAGACCAATGCCACTACGGTCACGCTTGGCCGAGCGGCCACGACGGTCTGCATTGCAGACACCGCAACTGCTGCTCAGACGATCGACATCGGTACTGGGGTGACCGGAAACGGCCTTACCAAGACGATCAACATCGGCACTGGTGGTGCTAGCGGTTCCACGACGAACGTCAACATCGGTGATGCTGATGGTGGCACGGTTGCTGTAGGAAAGGACATGACGGTTGGCGGTACGTTGGCCGTAACCGGGAACTCGACATTGACCGGCACTCTTGCCGTCAACGGGGGCGACATCACGACGACCAGCACCGGCACGGCAAATGTGTTCAACGCCAACGCGACCACGCTGAATGTTGGTCAGGCCGCGACTACGGTCAGCATCGGTGCTACGACTGGCACGGCAACGATTCGCAATGCCACGACGGCGATCTCTGGTGCCGCGACGGTCGCCTCAACTCTTGCGGTCACGGGCAATACCACGCTGACCGGCACTCTTGCCGTCAACGGGGGCGACATCACGACGACCAGCACCGGCACGGCAAATGTGTTCAACGCCAACGCGACCACGCTGAATGTTGGTCAGGCTGCGACTACGGTCAGCATCGGCGCTACGACTGGCACGGCGACGATTCGCAACGCCACGACGGCGATCTCTGGCGCTGCTACGGTCGGGTCAACTCTTGCGGTCACGGGCAATACCACGCTGACCGGCGATCTAGCCGTCAACGGCGGCGACATCACGACGACCAGCACCGGCACGGCAACGGTGTTCAACGCCAACGCGACCACGCTCAATGTCGGCGGGGCTGCTACGGCTATCAATGTAGGAGCCGCTGCCGGCACGGTAACTGTTGCAGGCGACCTCGCGGTCAATGGCGGCGACATCACGACGACCAGCGCAACCGGCAACGTGTTTGAAACCAATGCCACCACGGTCACGCTTGGCCGAGCGGCTACGACGGTGTGCATTGCAGACAACGCAACTGCTGCTCAGACGATCGACATCGGTACTGGGGCGACCGGAAACGGCCTTACCAAGACGATCAACATCGGCACTGGTGGTGCTACCGGTTCCACGACGAACGTCAACATCGGCGATGCGGATGGCGGAACGGTTTCTATCGCACGCGACCTTGCTGTTGATACCAATGTCCTCAAGGTGGATGCCACGAACAACCGCGTTGGCATCAACGTGACATCTCCGACTCAAGCCTTGGATGTCCTTGGGAATCTGCTGGTCAGTGGAACGATAAATGCAATCACCCTTGCGAGCATGGCGGGAGAAACAACTGCCAACTATCCAAAGTCTGAAGGCACAAGCCGCGTTGGATCGATTGCGATTGTTTTTGCTTATAACTCCGTTACCGGCAGTCTCGCTACATTAGCCAGTGTGCAACTTGCTACCGGACTCACTTACGCAAACGCGAATACGGTGGGTATCGATATGGTCGGCAATTCTTTTCCAAATACAGTTTCTGTTCTTGCGTCTGGTGGAGTAACTTGGGATTTGGTCTCTGGCCGACTAAGACCATCTAGTGGAACATGGACTGTCGTTGGTACGCGACCTCCATCGAGTTCAGGGTCGGGTGGTTTTCTGATTGGTATCAGGACTGCCTGATGCCCTACATCGGAGCCAACCTCCCGTACAAGGGCTGGACGACTGACACTCAGTTCTCGTCCGTCCCTCCGGGGTTCTCGCAGGACATCCTCAATGTGATGCCCGTGGACCAAGGGCGTCGGAGGATGCGGCTCTCGTCACGCGCTGGGTTCAACCCGATCTACGAGTTCGGTTCCGCTGGACCGATCCAGTGCATGGTCCGTTGCGTTGCCTACACGGGAGCGTCTGGCGCACTCAAGACGGTGATCAAGGACCGCACGATCGTCGTCAAGGCTGGCGTGGTGTACTACCTTGAGCAGGGCGGCGTACCAACGGTCTGCTCGATCGCCGCCGGAGCATCGGCACCAGTGAACACGCCGGCGCTGAACGCCAGCGTTCGCACGGTCGAGGGCGTGCAGTTCAACGACTACGTCTACCTGTGCGACGGCATCAACTACGTCAAGGTTGACATCAGCCTGACGGTGCCGGAGGTGCAGAAGTGGGTTGACCCGTACAACCACATCAAGGTCACGGTCAGCAGCACCAGCAACTACGCGACTCTGGTGACGAGGTATGGCGCACGCATTGTGCTGGCCGGCGTTGCTGACGCAGAAACCAACTGGTTCATGTCCCGCATCGACGAGCCAGAAGACTGGAATCCAACTTCTGGCAGCGTCACGGATTCCATCGCTGGCGGCGGTTCGGACTACGGCACGCTTGGCGACCGGATCGTGGCGCTGATCCCGCTTGGCAATACTGGCCTTCTGTTCGCCGGCCAGCGGTCGATGTCCTACCTGACGGTTGACCCTGCGCTTGGCGACCCGCAGATCATCACGTTGTCGAGGAATATCGGCATCGTTGGCCCGCGTGCGTTCTGCTACGGGCCTGAGAAGATCGCCTACATCCTTGGGTACGAGGGGCTGTACCGGGTCACTCCGAACGACTTCAGCCTCGACCGGGCGCAGTTGATCAGCCTGAACGTTCTGGATGCCTTCTTCAGCAAGACCCAGTGGGAGGATCTGGATGTCCTGCTGACGTATGACGTTGAGTTGCGCGGGGTCTGGATCTGGCTGACCCGTCGCGACCAGCCGTCGGTCAGCGTCCACCTGTTCTACAGCGAGCAGACCGGCGGGTTCTTCCCGCAGCGCCTGTACGAGCCTGCGTTCTACGGCGCACTCACAACGTGTCAGGCGGTCGTTGCCGACGGTCGCACGCCTGTGGCCCTGCTGGGCAGCGCCGATGGGAAGATCGGGTACTTCGACTACCGGATCATCTCCGGCATCGACGGCTATCCAGCCAGCGGATACAACAGCAACGAGGGTGGCACCTACACCCCTCCGACGGCTGCCCAGTCGGTCGATCGCCGGGTGCTATCCAACCTGACGCTGGGTCCGGTCATTGGCGACCTTGGCACCCGGGTCATGGTCAGGGACGTTCTGGTCGAGTTGAACAGCGAAGAACATCTGCCAGACGAGGACGTGAAGGGCAACCTGCCCCGCCCGACGCTGGCCCTGAGTTACGGCGACACGGCTGAGAAGGCAATCGCTGCCAGCCTGACGACCGTCCGGGTGGTCCTTGGCGACGAGCCGATCGTGGACGGCGGCGCGGCGTCTACCTCGTCGTTTGCCTCGACGGTTGACGGGGACGACGCCACTCCGGCGTCGATCACGGACTACATGGACGGTGCCTACGCCCCGTCCGAGTTCGGTCTGTACGAGGCTCGCAGCACGTTCGTGGACCCAGAAAACCGGGTTTACGACGGTGCTTCGCCGGACGCCGAGTACTACCTGAAGCGTGACACCTTTGACAGCGCCGTGCGTTGGCTGATCTACCACACCGACACAAACAACCTGATCTACGCGCAGCAGGCGATCAGCGGGGTGTACAGTACAGACCCGACGGTCGGTGAGTATTTCTTCGTCCCAGACGGAGTTACGACCGCAGCAGGACTCCAGTCCGACGACACGGCCACCATTGCTGGCGTGCTGATCGAGGCCGAGAACCTTGCGCTAGGCGAACTGTACGAGGGCAACAACAACCATTTCCGGTGCCGCGTGCGTGCCGGTGCGCTCTACATGCAGATTGCCAGTCAGGGCTACCCGTGGGCGCTGGAACGTGCGTCCGTGTTGGTTGATCCTGTTGGCATGAGGCGAAACGTGCGAGAGGTGACCTGATGTCAATCTTTGAAGGAATCGCCGGCGGTATTGGAAGCATCGTTGGCGGCATCTTTGGTTCAAGCGGCAAGAGTCGCCAGCGTAGGGCGATGAAAAATACCATCGCGCAGTATCAGCGCGAGATGCGAGGGTTGGCTGATCAGGCTGGTCCTGCCTATCAGGGATTGGCTGATCAGGTTTCTGCTGGTTACCAGCCGATGCTGGATTATCAACAGCAGCAGACGGACCAAATCCTCAATCGCTTCATCGCCGATCGGCAGACCAACATCGACCAGTACCGTCAGGGGTACGAGCAGAACATCTCGCAATTTCAGGGAGCATACGACAGCATTCGGTCTTCATACCTGTCGCAAATGCAGCAGGGCGCATCGGAGTTCGGCGCTGGGATGCAGGGTCTGCGCGAGTCATATCGCCGAGACATGCAGGCTGCTCTCGATCCTTTGTCCGCTTCATATGCGGCAATGCGAGGCCAGTACCGATCGGATATGGAGGCGAACCTTGCGGCAACGCAGGGAGAGTACGGCGGTCTGCGAGATCAGTACCGGACTGGCATGGAGCGGGCTAGGACAGACTTTGAGGGTCGGTATGGCTCGATGATTGACCAATATCGAGCCGGCATGGAAGAGGTGTATCGCGAGGCTGCAACCGGTCGCGAGAACATGCTTGCCAGCGTCGATCAGGCGACGGCTGAGAATGTAGCCAGACAGCAGGCTGCGAATGCATTCAGCGGTCTTGGACTCACTTCATTCGGACAAGGTGTTGTTGCGGCTCGCCAATCGGAGGGCGCACGGCAGCGTGGCGTGATTCAAGAGCAGTATGCGAGCCAGTTGGCTGCGATCCGACAGGCTCAAACTCAGGGCGTCACGTCCCTTGGTCAAGCGCAGGCCGCTGGCATCTCTGAAATCCTTCAGCGCATGTCTCAGGGCGATATCAGCCTTGGCGAGGCGCAGGCTCAGGCCGCAATGGCGTTGCGTGGACAGATGGCTCAGGGCGATGTTTCGCTGGCACAGGCGCAAACATCTGCCGAAGCAGCGTTGCGAGAGCGAATGGCTCAGGGTGACATGACTCTTGGTCAAATGCAGGTCCAAGGGTTGTCTGACTACCAGAATCAGATTGCATCTGGCAGCACGGCTTTGGCGCAGGCGCAGGCAAGTGGAGTTAGCGATCTCCGGCAGAGAATGTCAACTGGACTGGCGGAGATGGGAACTTCGTATTCCGGCGCACTTGCCAATCTTCAGCAAGGTTTGTCTTCTCAACGCCTTGGCATCATGGGCAACCAGTTGGGGATGCAGATGGCGTATCGCGAACAGGCTGTGGGTGTTCCTTTGTCATTGCGACAAGCCGCAATCACAGGAGCGTTCCAGCCGCAGATGAATGTTGCATCACTCAGCGGCGCTGGATCAATGCAGTTTGGAAATGCCCTGATGGGTGCCGGCATGGGAATGGTTGGCAATTACTTCAGCGGACTCTGACGCGAATCAAGGAACCAGAACATGGCATACTTCAATCCATCAATGACAGGACAAATGGCATACATGGGTGCTGGTCAACTTGCTCGCATGTCTGCCGGAGGCGCGGCAGCGACACCATCTTTCATATCCCAACTTGGGGATGCATTCAAGAGTGTTGCTCCCGACATGTTCCGTGGCATCGCCGCTGGTCTTGCGTCCTATCAGGGTGATCCGACCCGACCGTTTAGCGGTGTCGGCGAAGCGATGGCCGCGACGATGCAGCGCGGCGAGCAGACCCGCGAGGCCCGTCGCAAGATGAGCCTGATGCCCGAGGAGGCTGCCGCCGTCGCCAAGTCGGAAGTCGAATACGAGAAGATCAAGTACGAGGACGACAAGGATGCGTTCCGTGCGCTGCGTGAGATGGAGGGTTTCCGACTTGGGGTTCCTACGGATTCCATCAGCAAGGGCATGATGGCATACACGGCGGCTAATCCCTTCAGTGCCGTCGAGCGCAACCGAATGGATAGTGACATGCGTAAGCGTCTTGAATCAGCACTTCGCGTTTCCTTCTGAGGCACCATGAAACTCGTACCCAACCAGAGTGGCCAAGACGACATGTTTCAAGGCGGGTTTGGAACTCAGCCTCAGCAACAGTCTTCGGAAGAAAAAGATCGCGAGTTTATGTCTCGTATTGACGAGGCGATGAACCGGCTGAACCGGAATCCAACTTGGGCTGTCGGTGATCCGGCCATTGCTGGCCAGCCGTCGTTCGGCAAGGCGGTTGCCGGCATCGAGCAAGGCGACGTTCAAGGTCTTGAGATGCTTCGGTTCGGCACCGTGCGCGGTACGCCAGCCGTGTCCTTCATGGACGAGGACGGTCAGGAGCAGGTCATCAAGGTGACGTTCCCGCAGTGGATGGGCATGATCCAGAGCCGCGACGACGCTCGCGCCCAGTTGCGACAGCAGCGCGAACTCGATGCCAAGAAGCAGGCTTTCGCCGGCCAGTTCCGCGCCCTGTCTGCGCGTGTCACCGAGAGTCAGGATCCCATCGTCGGCGAGTACCTGACGATGCTGTACGACATGGACCCCGGTATGGCGATGACTGGGTTGCAGTCGTTCATCAAGGCCCGCGCTGGACGCGAGGACTACACGGTCTACCGTGGTCAGGAAGTGCCGTCGTCGTTCGCCGAGGCCATGTCTGCCCTCGATGACGCTCAGGCTGATGGGCGCAACATGACTTTCGGAAGGCACGCTGCTGCTTTGTCGGAGCAGGGCAACCAGAACGCGGCCAATGCCGTGAACATGGCGATGTCCATGATGCGTCCCAAGGGCGACCGCGTCACTCCGCGCTCGATGACGATGCCGATGTGGTCCATGCAGCAGCAGAACCCGATGGCTCTCGCGATGGTCGTCGATGCGATGCGTCAGGGCTTGCTTCCGGGCATGACCCGACCTGTCGCGCTGCCGTCGGTCAACAACGGATCGACCGATGCTGCCACGTTTGAGCAGTTCATGCAGCGGTTCAACGAGGTGTCCGGCGCGATGGGCTGGGCTCCCGCTGGTGAACAGGACGTGCGCGTCATCATGGATGCCATCGCCCGTGTCCGTGGCGGCCTGATGATCGACCAGCAGATTGCTGCTCCGACGGCATCGGCAAAGACCGCGACCGGCAAGTCGGCGCAGCCGGCTCCAGCCGCCGTGCGCGGACTGTCGAGCCGAAGCCGCAACGCTCTGGAAGTACTCGCGCAGAACCCGTACTTTGCTCGTCTTCGCAGCAGCGACCAGAATGAGCGTGCATCTGGGTTCAAGATGATTGAACGTCTATACAATGAGATGCAGGCGAACGGGCCTGAGTACCTTGGACGGTACGGCGTCGATCCTGCACTGATCGAAGAGGCATACGCGGCAATCTCTGGAAACTGACCATGAGCCAATTCTCGTTCTTCCCGCAGCCTGACGGCACTGACCCACTGGCCGATTCGCTGACGCAGTACAGGAGGAGCAAGAAGGCTCTGGGCCAGCGTTCGCCAGAAGACAAGCGGTTCATGGATCTTGGTCGTGCGTTTGCCGACATGATCGGCAGCGTCGAGCCAACGAATCTTCTGTCGATTGGCGGTATCGCTGAAGAGTTCGGCGATGTCACCAAGTTCATCGACCGTGCGAAGACGATCAACACGCGAAGTGATCTGGAAGAGGAACTGTCTTCCGGGATCCTCAGCCCGCAAGAGGCTGAACTCAAGCAGCAGCAAATCGACTTCCTCGACAAGTTGGTGCAGCGAGAGTCGGAGCAGCAGGATGTTGCCCGCGAGGCGGATATCGAAGAGACCGGCGTCGTCGGCATGTTCGGCGAGGGTGTCAAGGCAGGCGTAACGCAGGGCGTCATCAGCACCCTTCGCGGCATCAACAACCTGACCCCGTTCGACGGGGATGCGTTCTGGAGCGGGGCGCAGCGCGAGTCTGGCAAGGCGATTCCCGAGGGAAGCATTGCCGGCAACATCGGTCAGGCGGTCGGCAGCGGCGCGTACAGCGCGGCTGCGTTCGCGGCCAGCCCGTATGTCGGCATTGCTGCGATGGGTTTGCAGGGCTACGGCGGCGGCATCGACGAGTATGAGCAGGCGTTCGCTGCTGGCCTTACGACTGGCGACTACAACCAGTTTCAGAAGGTGACAGCCGGCCTCACCAGCGCGGCGATCGAAGGCGTGACCGAGTGGATCGGCGCTGGTGTTGCCAAGAAACTTGCCAAGACTGGTGTCGCGCAATGGTTCGCGCAGCCGGGTGCGCGGGGCATCGTCAAGACTGTTGGTGGGATGTATGGAGCCAACTTCCTTGAGGAAGGTCTTGTCCCGATCTTGCAGGCTGGAGTCAAGGCGACCGAACTGACTGGAATGAAAGTCGAGTCGTGGGGAGATGTGTTCTCGCAGGCTGCGACGGACGCTCTCTACGGCGGTTTCGGTGGTCTTGGTGCTGGCGCGGTCAACATCCCGGTCGAACTGTCCAAGCGCCGCGAGACCAACCGTCTGCTTCGCGAGGCCGGCAGCAAGTACGCTGATCCCGACTACATCCGCGAGATTCTCCCGCAGCGTGCAGCCGCTCTCGACGCGATGACGCCGCAGGAACGTCTTGCAGAAGAGCAGCGATCCCAGCAGGCTCTGATGCAGGCAGGCGCTGACCTCGCACGATCCAAGGAGGCGGTAGCCAATGCCAGCGCGGAAGTCACGCAGAAGCGCAAGGAACTGGAGCGGTCACGCCGAGGCAAGGATCAGCAGCGCACTCAGGCTCTTGAAGGTGAAGTATCTACGCTGGAGGCAGCACTGGAGAATGCGCGGCGGGTTGCCGCGACAACGGCTGCCGATTACTCAGCGTCGCAACTGAACTATCTCAGTGCTGCGAGCATTGCGTCGAGCGCCCGCCCGACGAGCCAGATGTCCGCCGCCGACATCCTCGCCAGCATGAACTACCAGCCGGCGTCTGCTGCGACAAAGCAGCAGAAGGCAGCGCAGGCACAGATCGAGAAGTTGGGCTTCAAGGTTCAGTGGTACGACGGCACTGATGCAAAGCCTGCATTCTTCAGCGGCCAGACGCCGGACACGGTGTTCCTTCGCGCCGATGGCAACAGCACGTTCGCTGGCATCATGGGACTCGCGTTCCATGAGATCACGCACTGGGCGCAGTTCAGCGACAGTGGTCTGTGGGCTGCCCTTCGCAGCACCGTAGACGATGCGACGATGATCGAGGCCGCTACCAACTACTGGTCGCAGCAGGCCGGCATCGACCCGGTCGTCCGGCGTTCGATTGCTGAGATCATTGCCCAGTCGCAGGGCAAGGCCGGGTCTACCGAAGCGGTTGACCAGATCGAGCAGCGCATGGCTGGCACGATGGCTGAGGTCGAGGGCGTTGCCCAGTTGATCCAGAACGGCACTGAGGCTCTGTTCCGTGGCGACGCCGTACCCGGCTGGTTCAACCAGATGCTGATCCGCGCTGGCGTCCGTGGTCGTTCGGCGATGAGTGCGCTCAAGTTGTACCGTGGCCTGCAAGAGGCGGCGAAGAACAACAAGGCGTACAGCCCGGGCAAGTTCGGGTTCACAATCGAGGCCGCGCAGCGTGGCCTTGAGGTCATGCGTGCCGCACGGGAGGCGGCCATGTCCCAGCCGCAACCGGCCCAGCCGGCCCCCGCGTCCACTGCGACGCCCACCCCTCAGCCCGCGCCTGCGCCTGCTGCCGCAACACCTGCGGCTCCGGCTCCGGCCCCGGCTGCTGGTCAACCCGCGCCCGCCCCGGCACCTGCTCCGGCTCCCGCGCCTACTCCTGCCCCGGCTGCTGCGCCTGCCCCAGCGCCTGCCCAGCCGGAAAGACTGACCGTCCGCAACATCATCGGCCCGGTCACGCCGGAGTCAAAGGCCGCTATGAGTCGCGCTGTTTCCAAACTTGGGAAGCAGGGATATCTCGATGCTGTCGCCGCGATCGACCTTGCGATCATGGAGATAGAGCAGGAGGATGCTGCCGCAAATCGCCCGGACTCCTTCGGCGGAATCGGTAGCGAGGAGATTCTGGCACTGGTCAATCAGGTTGCCCTTGCCGACGAGGGAGCAACCCTGCCCGACGGCAAGCCAGTCACGGTTACGCCAAAGCAGCGTGAACTCGCAAAGAAAATACGTCGCAAGGTCCGCCGCACGGTTGGCAACGACGTGGTTCTGTTCGCCCGGTCGGCGAAGCCAAGGAGCGACATTGGACACAAGCGCGAGAAGGCCACCGGTCGATATGTCGGATCTCCTGACTGGGTCGGTGGCAATCCGGCTCAACTGAAGAAGTTGCGAAAGATCCTTCGCGGTCTTGCCATTGAGGGCAAGTCTGGTCGGTACTGGTATGAGAACTCCAGCGAGGCGATTCTTGAAATCGCCGGCGGAGACAAGGTTGAGGCAGAGAAGATCGTCGCGCTCATCGCGCTGTACTCGCCCAACGCAACCGTGCCGGCCAACACCACGATGGCCCTGACGGCTTACTACCAGTTCAAGGCTGGTGTTCCGATCAACGCCGGCTTCGGTGTTGCCGACGCCAAGGCCACCGCCCTGATGGCCGAGGGCAAGATGTGGAGCGGCATCAAGACCAACTCGTTCTACCAGAACCTGATGGTCAACATCGACCCGTCCAAACTCGACCCCGGCGTGGCGACGATGGACATGTGGATGGCCCTTGCGTTCGATTACGGCGACAAGACGCTTGATCAGGGGCCGAAGTACCAATTCTCCCAGCGTGAAATCCAGCGCCTTGCTGCCGAACTTGGATGGGAAGCACATCAGGTTCAGGCCGCCATCTGGACTGCTATGAAGGGTCGCATTGATCCGATTCGCGATCAACTCAAAGATCGCGAGTTGGCAGAGGGCATTGGCGAGAACTACGACAAGGTCGATCCGAAGACTGGCAAGACCAAGGTCTTGTACCGTGTCAAGAAGGGACGCGAGTACGACCACTTCCGTCTGGCCCACAAGATGGGAATGGAATACGACCTGAAGGCAGAGGACATCGAGGCGAGTCGGTATGACTTCAGCGATGCGCTTCGGGAGCGCATGGTCCAGTTGTCGTGGGAGGCGACTCCATCGACCAGCACCGGTCGTTCGATCCCGGGAATTCACAAGGCTCCACTCGATCAGCGTCGCGAATACCTAGAAGCGATCTACAAGGTCTTGTTCCAGAACGGTCGCAGCGTGATTGCCGAACTTGCCGGACTGGCGAACGGCACATCCATGATCGGTTATTCGGCATGGAAGGGCGACATCGGTTCCGGGGCGCAGACATTCACTCCGATCCCCACGTCAGGTACTGGTGCAAAGAAGGCGATCAAGCCAGAGGCCGCCGGCAATTTGGACTTGGCGTCGAACATCTTGGGGTTCGTTCTGGAGCAGGACGCCGTGACGTACCACACGGCGGTGTACGGCGCTGCGAAGAAGGACCAGAACATGGTCGCGCTGGAGACCAGTCGCCCGTTGACGATGCAGGAGATGCAACTTCTGTACAGAGAACTGCATGCCAAGTTCGGCACTTGGGACTTGGCCCCTGCCTATCGCCACGACGGCGTGCGTATCGGGAACTACACGGCGTTCGACGAAAGCGTTCCGACGATCGATAACGAGGAGTTCCACAAGGGGCTTGCAGAGGTAATCGAGTCCTTGCCTGATACCTTCGGCGGTGGTACTGTCACGCTGTCATCGTTCAAGTCTGTCGGTAACTACATCACCAACGATTGGAAGGACAATCCGAATGGCGAAACTTATCTGGAAAGAATCCAAGCCCAACGACCCGTGGTTCTCGATCGGGTCCGAAGTCTTCGTGCCAGTGTCGAAGCCATCAACCGAGAGTTCGATGCCAAGTACGGGTGGGGCGCAGGCCGAGTCTTCGGCGCAGCCCCAGCCGCCCCAGCCCCAGCCGCCCCAGCAGCCGAGCCAGATGTAACTGGCGAGCGTCCCGATGACGAGCCAGAAGGTCCGGGTCCGACACCCGGCCCCGGCGGTGGCGTGACTCCGCAGCCATCGGTTGTGTCCGCCCGCCAGCCGGCAGCCGCACGATCTGATGTTGAGGCCGCAACAGAAGCCATGTCTCTTGTTAGAAAGGCCATGCAATATCGTCCTGAAGAAGGCGAGCAGCGCATTGCGTTCCCGATCTTGTTCCATTCAGGAACGGCGGATCCAAACGACATTGCTGAATCCATTGTTCCAATGTTTGGCAGTTGGGTCACTGAGATAATGGAAGGCGACTCAGATGAACCGATTGATCCTGATTCGTTTGCGGAGGTGTCATACTTCTCCGAAACTCCGACGTGGGTGATCGCACAAACGGCTCGCAAACTTGGGAAGTATCAATCTGATGTGACAATCGAAGACGTAAGAGCCGCCGGTCAACTCGCCATTATCTACAACGTAGACGAGTCTATTGGCGAGCCTAAGAACACCGACTTGTACAAGATTGGCCCGCGTGGTTATGACGGCCCCTACACAAAGGTCACTGATGTGTACGGTCGCACAGTCGATCTTGGATCAACTGGAATCGAGGAACCAACCTATTTGTCTGGCGGCGAAGTTGTCCCAGCGAAGACGCTTCAGGGGGCAGAACCCGGTGACATCATCACTGCGGATTCCGTTGATCCAGACATTGTTCTGACCGGAGATGCCTTGGTTGCCTTCATGCGGGAATACGCACGGGAGTTCCCGCAAACGCCTCTGCTTTCCGCCCGCCAGCCGGCAGCCGTTGCTTCAGATGCCGACTACATGTCAGCCGTCGAGCGCGGCGACATGGCGACGGCGCAGCGCATGGTGGACGAGGCGGCGAGGGCTGCCGGGTATCGGTTCACTGTCTACCACGGGACCAACGGGCCTGAGTTCACGGTGTTCGATTCTGCGAAGGGTGGATTGAAGACCGGAGCATCGTCGGCGACTACCGGTTTCTTTGCTACTGACAACCCGAAGGTGGCCGAGCAATACCGGGACAACATCGGTATGGGCGGATACTTGGGCCTGATTCTTGGCACCGAGTCGCCGCTGAACGATGCCCGCGCTGCCGCGCTTGCAAGCCCGGAGGGACAGCGCATTTCCAGCCGGTTGCGGGCTGCCAAGGAGGCGACGCGGCGTGCGATTGATGCCAAGAGACAGTCGGTTGTTGCCGAGGTCTCCTCTCTTGTGCAGTCTCGCCCTAATCCCAACCCGTCACTCAATCAGTTCATCATCGACAACATCTCGCAGAGCCGAATGGACAGCGGGGAGTGGCTGAACGATCCCGCCGTCCAGTCTGCCCAGCAAGAGGAGGCGCAGGCCGAGTTTGACATGAACGAGTTCGTGTCGTCTTCGGTTGTCGGCGCTCTTCCGAACCGTCGCGTGCTGAACATGTACGCGAAGATCGACAACCCGGCGATCTACGACGCGGCAGGCAAGACGCCAGCGGACTTCCCGCTGACCGAGAAGATCAATGCTGCCATCGAGGCCGGCAACGATGGCGTCATCTTCAAGAATCTGATCGATCCAGTCGAACCGTCCACGCACTATGTCGTGTTCGACTCATCGCAGTTCAAGTCTTCCGACCCCGTCACCCGCGACGATCAGGGCAACATCATCCCGCTGTCGAAGCGTTTCGACCCGTCCGAGCCGTCGATCCTTTATGCCCGCGATCCCGGCCAGCGTCGTATCGACCTCGCGTATGGCATGGGCCGTCGAGCCGGCCAGCAGGCTGGTGTAGCCCGTGGGCGACAAGAGTTGCTCCCCGGCCTGATGTCTGCCGAAGAGCAGGTCGAGCGGCTCCAGCGTGCCAGAGAGGAAGTTCGCGCTCGCCGCAAGGAGGATCGCCTGCGCGAGCGTGCGAAGCGAACCGCCCTCGCTGGCCGAATGCAGGCCCGCATCGGCAGGATCATGGCTGCCGTCGAGGCGATGCGCCAGAGCGCAGACGAGGACGCCGACACGCTGATGCGCCGTGCGCTGCGCGAGATGCTGCGCCGCGAGGCCGCCGGCAGCCGCACTGGTTACGAGTTCGCTCGTCGTGAACTGACGGCGCTGAAGCGCGAAGCAGCAGACGCCGTTCGCCTGCTGCCAGCGAACATGCGCGGCAAGTACCTGAATCGCATCGCGTCAGTCCGGTCTGCCGTTGGGGTTCTCCGCATCAGCGACTCCGTCGTGCGCGACCTCGCACGGTACGAGGCTCGATCGTCCTTCAACCGGCTGCGTCGGTTGGAGCGTCGATATGCCAGCCCACAGACCGGCATGACCAACGAACTGCGCGATCAGATCCTGCCGATCGTTCGCGCTGGCATGGCACTGCTGGGCGGCCAGCGCCTGATGCAGTACACCGACGTGAACGACATGAGCCAGCGCATCGCTGCTGCCAACCAGTTGGCCGCACAGGCGCGTGGGATGTACGAGCAGGAGCGCGAGAACTGGCGTGCCGATCGCGAGATGCGCCGCGAGGGCTACGCAGACGCGGCAGAGGCTCTCGCCGGGAACATCAGCCAGATGCCTGAACTCCCGCCGTCTAGGCTGTGGAGCGAGGGCCGTACCGCCGGCATGGTCGGTGCGCTGGCGATCAAGAACAGCGACATCCACACGATCGCTGCGCTCATCGACGGGGCGATCGACGGCCCGATCCACGACATGATCCACCGGCTGTCCGCCGGCAAGGATGCCATGTACAACGATCGCCGTCGCATTGACCAGCAGATCGACGGTCTGCTGCGTCAGGCTGGTTTCGCCGGTATCGACGACTACGTCCAGCGAGGTGCCGGCTACGGTGGAACTGCCGCCGCTGATGTCATCGACGTGGTGCTTGGCGGGACCGCTCGCCGTATCACGATCGGCGAGGCCATGTCTCTGGCTGCGATGGATGACACCACGCTCGCCCTGCTGGCTGACGAGAACGATCCCGAGCAGCCGGGTAGCCCGATCACGTTCAGCCGTGACGGTGGCAAGTTGCCGATCCCCGTGACCCGGCAGGAAGTCTTGGCCCTGCGTGGCCGCTTGTCACCCGGCCAGTTGGCGCTCATCGATGGACTCAAGGGTCTGATCGACACCGAGATTCGCGAGCGTTCGTTTGAGGTTGCGTACCGAATCAACGGTCGTATGCCCGAGGCTGTCCCCGGCTACTACCCACGCCGCCGGCTCAGTGATGCAATCGCCGGAGACACGGTGGATGTGAACGCCAATCCCGGCAACGTCGTGATGACGATGCTCGACAACGCCGGGTTCCTCCAGCGCCGCGTCGCTAGCACCAGCCCGCTGGTGGTTGACGACCTCGTCCGCACGATCGACGGCCACGTCGATGAGGGTCTGCGGCTGATCCACATGAGCGAGCCGCTGCGCCACAGCATCACCGTGCTGCGGTCTGCCGGCGTGAAGGACGCGATGGAATCCCGGTTCGGCAGCAAGTTCAACGACCAGATGCGAAAGGTCGTGTTCAACGCCGTCGGGTTGAGCGGTCGCCCGACCGGCGATCTGATCGACCGGATCAACAGCAACATCAGCGGCGCTCTTCTGATGCTGAACCCGAAGACGTGGTTCCGTCAGTTGGGCGGGATCTTCCGCCTCGCCAGCGAGTTCGACACCGGCGACTGGGCAGCCGGCAGCCGGCGCTCCATCGCCTTGGCTCCGTCGCAGCGTACTGCTATGATCGATCGGATCGAGGAGACCAGCGGGTACTTCTTCGACCGCCACCGCCGTTCGCAGGTCGGGTTGTTCGCAGGTGTCATCGGTGACCCCCGTCAGAACCGTGAACGCATCGCGTCGATGCTGCGGTCTTTGGCTTCTAACCTGCGTTCGGCTGTGGATGAGGCCACGCAGGGGAACATCCAGCGCATGTTGGCGGACCTCTCTGCTGGCCGCACGAATGCGCTCACGATCCTGCGGTCGGTTGACTTCGCCCTTCGCGGCATCGACCGTCAGGTCATGCTGGCCGCGTACATGACTGCGCGTCAGTCTCTGTCGAGAACCGACCCGTCAATGGCCGAGGACGAAGCGCACGCATCGGCGTGCGTGATGGCCGAGCAGGCGTTCCGACGCACGCAGAACGTCAGCGATCCGCTGGACGACACGGTGTTTGCAGCCGAGCAGAAGTTCTCCAAGGGCTATGGTCGCCTGCTGTTCCCGTTCTCCAGCGATCCGCTGAAGGGCTGGAATCAGGCTCGTCGCGCAACGCTGAATCCGCAGAACGCAGGGCGCACCGCATTCGCCATCGGCGCGAACATGCTGTGGAGTGCAGCCGCGAACCCGTTGAGCCTTGGACTTGCGGCCATCGGAACCGGACTGGCTGCGAGCGAGGACGAGGATGACGAACTGCTGAAGCGTGCGCTCATGGAGAAGCAGCGCGAGGGCGTGATGCGCCGCATCGCCAACGAACTGGTCGCGAGCGCCGGCGGTTACGCTGGCATCATTGCCGGCGACATCTACACGGCGTACCGCGCCATGAGCGACGGCTACGCGCCAGACCAGACGATCCAGTTGATGCCGCTTCAGGTTGCGAACGAGGTCATCCGCAGCGCATCGATGGGTGACTACGGCGCGATGGCTGGCGATCTCGCGATGATGGCCGGCATCCCGGTGACGATGCCGATCGAGTCGATCTCTCGCGATGTCGAGAAGACCATCGCCACGCCGGACTCCATCCGCAAGATCCTGCTGGCTCGCAAGCAGTCGGTCGGCCTGACCCCCGCCGAGGAGCAGCGTCTGCGCGAGGTGCAAGCCGAGATCAGGGCGCTGAAAGCACTACAAAACCAGTGACTTGACAGCATACTGTTCGTGCAGTACTGTTCCTGCATCGGACCACATTGTGTGGTCTGTTCGCAGAACGGAGAACTATGCCGCGCAAGAAACGACCACGCCCTCCGCGTTCGGAGAGGTATCGCACTCTCACGATTCGCAAGAGTGACTACGACACTCTCCAGACCATCCAAGCGAACACCGGATGGTCGATGCTCCTGATCCTTCACTTCATCATCGAGCATCATCGACAGAAACTGCCCACGTCACTGACCGACGTTGGCTACGTTCGACTTGGCAACACCGTCATCCGCATGGATGAGAACAACAA
>Ga0129336_10000112_pt1 | contig 39000 bp, 33 predicted proteins | sample CPB6_02_DNA_FD_96878 | JGI IMG/M metagenome (GOLD analysis project Ga0129336, IMG submission 96878) | Freshwater to marine salinity gradient microbial communities from Chesapeake Bay, USA - CPBay_Sum_0.6_0.2_DNA | ecosystem: Environmental > Aquatic > Marine > Coastal | place: USA: Chesapeake...
GATCAACTCAAATCGGAGTACCTGGAAAAACTGGCCACTGGCCAATGGCTAGCCACCATGTGCCTGACCGAACCCCAGGCCGGTTCAGATCTGGGACTGTGCAGCACGCGGGCCAATCCCACCTCGGATGGTCGCTATACCCTGACTGGCACCAAAATCTTCATCTCGGGTGGCGAACATGACCTGACCGACAACATCGTCCACCTGGTGCTGGCACGCTTGCCCGACTCACCGCCTGGCCCCAAAGGCCTGTCCCTGTTTCTGGTTCCCAAGTTTTACCCTGATGGCTCTCGCAGTGCCGTGCAATGTGAGCGGATCGAAGAAAAAATGGGGCTCCATGGCAGTCCTACCTGCGTCCTTCGATTTGAAGAGGCTGCCAGCTGGTTGGTGGGTGAGCCAGGGCGTGGCTTGAATGCCATGTTTGTGATGATGAATGCAGCGCGTCTGCATGTGGCCCTTCAAGGCATTGGCCTGCTGGACGCCGCCTGGCAAATCGCCGATGCCTATGCGCGCGAGCGCCACCAAATGCGCGCGCCAGGCAAACGCACCCCTTCAAAAAATGCCGACCCGATCGCCGAGCACCCCGCTATTGGCCGCATTCTCAATACCCAGCGCGCCTGGATCGATGCAGGTCGTACGCTAGCCTATAAGACGGCGATCGAACTAGACCGGATCCGATACGGTACCCCCGCTGCCAGGGAGTTTGCCCAAAACTGGTGCGCGCTGGTCACGCCAGTCATGAAGTCCGCGTTCACCCAGCAGGCTTTTCACGGAGGCAGCGAATGCCTGCAGGTCCTGGGTGGCCATGGCTACATCCGGGAATGGGGCATCGAGCAGATCATTCGCGACGCTCGGGTGACCATGATTTATGAGGGCACCAACGAAATTCAGGCGATCGACCTGCTGGTCAGAAAAGTACTTGCCGATGATGGAAAAGGGCTGGAGGGGGTGCTTGACTTTTTGGCAGCCGACCGGCCCGCCGAATTGCCTGGTCGCGCCCGTGCGGCACAACGAATTGACGCGATGCGAGACATCACCCGCCAGATCATCCATCTTGCCCCTGCCAATGCCGAACTGCCCTACCAGATTGCTGATGACTATCTTCGAGCCTTTGCCCTCATTTTGCTTGAATGGTCATGGATTCGAATTGGTGCGACGGTCAACGCCGACCCCGCGCGTGATTTGCCGCGCTGGCGAGAACCTGCGACAGCATTTGAGCAGTGGGTCATGCCCGAGTTTCAGATGCGCCTGAGCATCATTGAACATCAATTTGGTTTAGTTACAACCTGAGATTCATAAGCCATGCCCAAAACACGCATGACGCCCAAGTCAACCGCTGCGGAATTGACTCTTGACGGCTCTGAAGAAGATTCTGCCAAAGACCTATCGATTGATCGGGTCGACACATCCTATCTTCAGACGCTATTGGGCTACAACGCTCGGCGTGCTGCCCTGGCGATCATTGAAAAATTTATTGAGGGCATGGCCTCCTACGACTTACGGCCCGTTGATTTTTCGATTCTCTCCGTCATCCACCACAACCCGGGCGTGACTTCGAGACAACTCAGCCATGCCCTGGGAATCCAACCGCCCAATTTGGTGGGCCTGATCAACCGCCTGCAACAACGTGGATTGATTTCACGACTACCCCACCCGCATGACGGCCGCGCCATGGGACTGCACCTCACCCCTAGTGGCAAAGTCATGACCAAGGAAGCTGAAAAAGTCACTATTGCGCTAGAAAAGAAATCAACTGCACAAATCACCCCGGCTGAAAGATCCCAACTCATACGGATTCTTTCAAAAATTTACAGTTAAGATACCGTTTCTTAGGGCCATGAACAGCGATCATCAACCAATAAATCGCTGAGACTCTATCCGTATGGCCCCTATTCCGAGGTCGATATTCAATTTAGCAATAAGGAAACCTCAGTATGACCAATTCACCCTCAGGGCTCAAGTTTGAAGACACCAAAACCGGCACCGGTGAGGCCGCTTCATCCGGTGACCAAGTAACCGTGCATTACACCGGCTGGCTGTGGGAAGATGACCAGCAAGGCCGTAAATTTGACAGCAGCCGTGACCGCAATGACCCCTTCAGGTTCACCCTGGGCGCCGGCCAGGTCATCCCCGGCTGGGATGAGGGCGTCTGCGGGATGCTCCCCGGCGGCTGTCGCACCCTGATTATCCCGCCCCACCTGGCCTACGGCGAGTACGGTGCCGGTGGCGTGATCCCTCCCATGGCGACCCTGAAATTCGATATTGAACTTATCAGCCTGGGCTAACCCCCTCAGCCCCTTGAAATCTCTTCGATTGCCCCCATCTGGGGGCTTCGTTATTTAAAGTTAGCCTATTTTGCATATGTCTGAAACAACACCTTCTCCCGCCAATTCGGAGACTGAGGCACAAGAGACTCGCCCCCATCAACCTGAAGCCGAACCGGGCTTGGGCAGTGAGCTGGCTCAATTGCAGTCCGAATTGGCCGACCTCAAGGCCAAAAGTGCCGATCTGGCAGACCAATACCTGCGTGCCAAGGCCGAAGCTGAAAATGCCCGCCGCCGCGCGGAAGATGAAATATCCAAGGCCCGCAAATTTGCCATTGATTCGTTTGCCGAGAGTCTGCTCCCGGTGACGGACAGCCTGGAAGCCGGTCTGGCCATCAAGGATGCCAGCATCGAGCAGATCACCGAGGGGGCGCAGGCCACCCTCAGGCAATTGCTGTCCGCCCTTGAGCGCAACAAGGTTGTAGCCATCAAGCCCGAGGCGGGTACCAAGTTTGACCCCAATTTGCACCAGGCCATCAGCATGGTGAGCTCAGAGCAAGAGGCCAATACGGTCGTCAGCCTGCTGCAAAAGGGCTACACCATCGCAGACCGGGTGCTTCGCCCCGCGTTGGTGACCGTGGCAGCGCCTAAATAAATAGCCGGGGGCTTGAAACCCGCAAACCGCACCTCACCTAAGTCATAACAAAATTTTCAGTATTACAGGAGTTAAGCATGGGCAAAATCATCGGTATCGACCTTGGCACCACCAACAGCTGCGTGGCCATCATGGAGGGCAACAACACCAAGGTGATTGAAAACGCAGAGGGCGCTCGCACCACCCCGTCCATCATCGCCTACCAGGAGGATGGCGAAGTGCTGGTTGGCGCCTCCGCCAAGCGCCAGGCAGTGACCAACCCCAAGAACACCCTGTACGCCGTAAAACGACTGATTGGCCGCAAGTTTGAGGAAAAGGAAGTCCAGAAGGACATCAACCTCATGCCCTACACCATTGCCAAGGCTGACAACGGTGACGCCTGGGTGCAGGTGCGCGACAAGAAGCTGGCTCCCCCTCAGGTAAGCGCTGAAGTGCTGCGCAAGATGAAAAAGACCGCCGAGGATTATCTGGGCGAGGAAGTTACCGAAGCCGTGATCACGGTACCAGCCTACTTCAACGATGCGCAACGTCAGGCGACTAAAGATGCCGGTCGGATTGCCGGCCTGGATGTCAAGCGCATCATCAATGAGCCCACCGCGGCTGCTCTGGCCTTTGGCCTGGACAAGGGTGGCAAGGGCGACCGCAAGATTGCTGTGTATGACCTGGGTGGTGGTACGTTTGACGTGTCCATCATCGAAATTGCCGATGTCGATGGCGAGATGCAATTTGAAGTGCTTTCCACCAACGGCGACACTTTCCTCGGCGGTGAAGATTTCGATCAGCGCATCATTGACTACATCATCGCCGAGTTCAAGAAAGAGCAAGGCGTTGACCTGACCAAGGATGTGCTGGCGTTGCAACGGCTGAAGGAGGCTGCAGAAAAGGCCAAGATCGAGCTGTCCTCGTCCACCGCCACTGACATCAACCTGCCCTACATCACGGCTGATGCCTCCGGCCCCAAGCACCTGAACATCAAGCTTAACCGCGCCAAGCTGGAAAGTCTGGTCGAAGAATTGATTGAGCGCACCATTGCGCCCTGCCGTACCGCGATCAAGGATGCGGGTGTGTCTGCCTCTGACATTCAGGACGTGATTCTGGTGGGCGGCATGACCCGTATGCCCAAGGTTCAGGACAAGGTCAAAGAATTTTTCGGCAAGGAGCCGCGCAAGGACGTCAACCCCGACGAAGCCGTGGCCGTGGGTGCTGCCATTCAGGGACAGGTGCTAAGTGGTGACCGCAAGGATGTATTGCTGCTGGACGTGACCCCGCTGTCGCTGGGTATTGAAACCCTGGGCGGTGTGATGACCAAGATGATCACCAAGAACACTACCATCCCGACCAAGTTTGCTCAGACCTTCTCCACCGCTGACGACAACCAGCCAGCCGTCACCATCAAGGTGTTCCAAGGCGAGCGCGAGATGGCCACCGGCAACAAGTTGCTGGGCGAGTTCAATCTGGAGGGCATTCCACCAGCCGCTCGAGGCTTGCCCCAGATTGAAGTGACCTTTGACATTGACGCCAACGGCATCTTGCACGTCAGCGCCAAGGACAAGGGTACCGGCAAGGAAAACAAGATCACCATCAAGGCGAACTCTGGCTTGACCGAGGAAGAAATCCAGAAGATGGTGAAGGACGCTGAGCTCAACGCAGCCGAAGACCACAAGAAACTGGAACTGGTGCAATCACGCAATCAGGCTGATGCTGCCGTCCACGGTGTGAAGAAAAGCCTGACCGAGCACGGCGACAAGCTAGAAGCTGCTGAGAAAGACGCTATTGAGGCCGCCATTAAGGAAGTGGAAGAAGCCCTCAAAGGTGAGGACAAGTCGGCCATTGACAGCAAGACCGAGGCCCTGATGACGGCCAGCCAGAAGTTGGGCGAAAAGATGTACGCCGCTGAACAGGCTGCTGCCGCAGCGGCAGGCAATGCCGGCTCGGCAGGCTCTGAGACACCCAAGTCCGCCAATCCGGCGGCAGCCGACGACATCGTGGATGCCGAGGTCAAGGAAGTCAAAAAAGGCTAATGACCCGATTGATCCAGCTGCCACGCCGCCGCGTTGACTTGACTCCCAACGGATCAGCGACGCGGCGATTTGTCTTCATGAATAGCTAACAAGAATGGCCAAAAGAGACTACTACGAAATCCTGGGTGTCGCTAAAAACGCCTCGGAAGAGGATATTAAAAAGGCGTATCGCAAGTTGGCGATGAAGCACCACCCTGACCGCAACCAGGGTGACAGCGCCAAGGCGGCTGAGGAAAAGTTCAAGGAGGCCAAGGAAGCCTACGAGATGCTGTCCGACGCGCAAAAGCGTGCGGCCTACGACCAGTATGGCCATGCCGGCGTAGACCCCAACATGCGGGGTGGCATGGGCGATAACTTTGGTGGCGGATTTGCCGAGGCATTTGGCGACATCTTTGGTGACATGTTTGGCCAGGGACGGGGTCGCGCAGGCGGTGGCCGACAGGTCTACCGCGGCAGTGACCTCTCCTATGCCATGGAGATCACGCTGGAAGAGGCCGCCCACGGGAAGGATGCCCAGATTCGTATCCCCAGTTGGGACAATTGCGGAACCTGTCACGGCACTGGTGCCAAACCGGGTACCCAGGCCAAAACTTGCAGCACCTGCCATGGCAATGGGTCGGTGCAGATCAGGCAGGGCTTTTTCAGCGTACAGCAGACCTGCCCGCACTGCCGTGGCAGCGGCAAGATCATTCCAGATCCCTGTACCGCTTGCGGCGGCCAGGGCAGAGTCAAACGACAAAAGACACTGGAGGTGAAGATTCCAGCCGGTATCGATGACGGCATGCGAATCCGCAGTTCTGGCAATGGCGAGCCCGGCATGAACGGTGGCCCACCGGGTGACCTTTACATCGAAATCAGAATCGCCAAACATGACATCTTTGAGCGCGACGGCGATGACCTGCACTGTTCGGTGCCGATCGGCATGGTAACGGCCGCCCTGGGTGGTGAAATCGAGGTCCCTACCCTCAACGGGAAAGTCTCGATCACCATTCCAGAAGGAACACAGTCTGGCAAACAATTCAGACTGCGAGATAAAGGCATCAAGGGCGTACGCTCCAGTTTGCCTGGCGCACTGTATTGCCATATCGTGGTTGAGACCCCGGTCAAATTGACCGAGCATCAGCGCAAATTGCTGCGCGAACTTGATGAGTCACTGAAAAAGGGCGGCGAGAAACACTCGCCCGGTGAAGGCAGCTGGGCGGACCGCCTCAAAAGCTTTTTCACCTGAAACACCCAGGCGCTTAACTCAACCTGACCCAAAACCAAGTCAGGTTGGTTTATTTTGTCTGGCCAGCGCAGCATCCCGAATGGAAGTCAGGGTGCCACGGGTTGTGATCACATCCACATCCAGCATGACTTCAATCAGGGTGCCCTGCTCGCGCGCCAGCGCGGCGACGAGTTCGGGTTCAAATTCGGCAGTGCGGGTAATGCGCACACCCACATAGCCATAGGCGTTGGCCAGCGCAGCGAAGTTTGGGTTCTTGAGATCCGAGCCACTCACCCGCGTCGGGTATTCGCGTTCCTGATGCATGCGGATGGTGCCGTAGGCACCGTTGTTGAGCAAAACAATGATGCTTTTGGCGCCGTATTGCACGGCGGTGGCCAGCTCCTGGCCATTCATCAGAAAGTCGCCATCACCGGCAATCGTGAAGGCTGTTCTTCCACTGGCCAATGCAGCGCCGATTCCAGCCGGCACGCCGTAGCCCATGGCGCCACTGGTGGGTGCCAGCTGAGTCTTATGCCCTTTGATCAGGCCGTGGTACTGAAAGAAACGATGCATCCAGCTGGCAAAGTTGCCGGCCCCATTGGTGAGCAGGGCATCGGCCGGCAAATGCTTCTGTACACTGGCCACGATGGCCGGCATGTCGATATCTCCGGGTAACGCTTGCGGGATCCGATTGGCCACATAGTCGGCATGGCACTCATGGGCCCAACTCTCCCAGGGCAGCTTGGTGCTGGGCTTTAATGTGGCCAGGGCTTGTGCCGCAGCGACCATTGAGGAGTTGACCGCCAGATCCGCTTGATAAACCCGGTTGAGCTCTTCGGCACTGGCGTGAATGTGGATCAGTTTCTGACGGGGTCGGGGTGATTCAAACAGGGTGTAGCCGCTGCTGGTCATTTCACCCAGACGCGGACCCACGGCCAGGATCAGATCGCTGTCTTTGACCCGCTGCGCCAGCTTTGGGTTCAAGCCAATGCCCACATCTCCGGCGTACTGAGGGTGAAAATTGTCAAAGGTATCCTGAAACCGAAAGGCGTTGGCCACCGGCAACTGCCAGGCTTGGGCAAATAACTGCAAATCGCGCGCCGCCTGCTGGGTCCAGACGCTGCCCCCAGCAATCACCAAGGGCCGTTTGGCCTGTTGCAACATGGTTTGCAAACGGGTCAAAGCGTCAGGAGCAAAACCAAGGTGGGCAGGCTCAACCTTGGGCATGGGGGCCACATCCACTTCCTGCACCAGCATGTCTTCTGGCAAGACCAGGACCACCGGACCCGGGCGGCCGTTCATGGCCGTGGCAAAAGCACGTGCCACATACTCTGGAATACGGCGTGGGTCATCAATACGCTCGACGCGCTTGGCCATCCCTTTGGTGTTGGGGCCAAAAAAGGCCGTGAAGTCCACCTCCTGGAACGCTTCACGGTCTCGCATATCACTGGCCACGTCCCCAATGAACAGCACCATGGGCGTGGAATCCTGGAACGCGGTGTGCAGCCCAATGGATGCGTTGGTTGCACCAGGGCCGCGGGTCACAAAGCACACACCAGGCCGACCAGTCATCTTGCCAACCGCCTCGGCCATATAGGCCGCACCCCCTTCCTGGCGGTTGATGATGAAGCGAATCTTGTCGCGGTAGGCATGGAAACCATCCAGCACACCCAGGTAGCTTTCGCCGGGAACCCCGAACACCATGTCGACGCCCTGCGCCACCAGGCACTCCACAATCAGATGCCCTGCTGCCTGTTTTGCCATGTCTCAGTCCTATTTAGATTGAATGATCGAGAATTATCGCCATGAATTTAATCCTCGAGTTTGCCCAGTCTGTAGCAAGTGTCGCGCAGCGTTAAATGTGTGCAACGAGCGTGCCGATATGCATACAAAAAAAACGCACCACCGAATGAACAATGATGCGTTTTGACTGGAGGCGCGGGCCGGAGTCGAACCGACCTACTCGGATTTGCAATCCGGTGCATAACCGCTTTGCTACCGCGCCGATATGCTGCATGCCAGCGCCTAAACACCGCATAGCATCTAATAAAAAAGGGAAGCTTGGTGGGCTTCCCCTGTTGAATCTGGAGCGGGAAACGAGGCTCGAACTCGCGACCTCAACCTTGGCAAGGTTGCGCTCTACCAACTGAGCTATTCCCGCACTGACAAGGCAAAATTATATCGCAAATTTTACTGAGAACAAGCTAAGCCGTTTTTGATCAACCATCAGACTGACCATCACTTAATGCTTGATGGACTCCGTTGCCGGACTGTTGGCTGAGACAGCGGTTACAGCAGAGCTCTGCTCCTCCTCCGGCAGTGGTGTGGGTTGACGCTCCAGCGCAATTTCAAGCACCTTGTCGATCCATTTGACGGACACAATATCCAGACCGCTCTTCACGTTTTCAGGGATTTCCTGAAGATCTTTGACATTTTCTTCAGGAATCAGGACGGTCTTGATACCGCCACGCAAGGCCGCAAGCAATTTTTCCTTCAGGCCGCCAATCGCCGTGACTTCACCCCTCAGGGTAATTTCCCCTGTCATGGCAACATCGGCACGCACCGGGATACCAGTCAGCGCCGAGACCATGGAGGTTGTCATCGCCGCGCCCGCACTGGGGCCGTCCTTGGGGGTTGCACCGTCGGGCACGTGGATATGCATATCCTTCTTCTCGAAATATTCGTCAGGGATACCCAAACGCCGTGAGCGGCTTCGCACAACCGTGCGTGCAGCCTCAACCGACTCTTTCATCACATCGCCCAGCGATCCGGTACGGGTGATCGCCCCTTTACCTGGCATGAGCGCAGTCTCAATGGTCAGCAGGTCACCGCCAACTTCAGTGTAGGCCAATCCCACAACCTGACCGACCTGGTTTTGGGTTTCAGCACGACCGTAGGTGAACTTGCGCACGCCCAGAAAGTCATGCAGGTTGTCAGCAGTGACACTGACCAGGGGCTGCATTTTTTTGAGTTGCAGCGCCTTGACCACCTTGCGACAAATTTTGGAGAGTTCGCGCTCCAGGGAGCGAACGCCCGCCTCCCGGGTGTAGTAGCGAACCACATCGCGGACGGCCTCCTCGGTTACCAGCAGTTCGTCCTTCTTCACGCCATTGTTCTTCAACTGCTTGGGCAACAGGTACTTCAGCGCAATATTGATCTTCTCGTCCTCGGTATAGCCGGACAGGCGGATCACCTCCATCCGATCCAGAAGCGCGGGAGGAATATTCATGGAGTTGGATGTCGCCACGAACATAACATCACTCAGATCAAAATCAACCTCCACATAGTGGTCGGCAAATTTGTTGTTCTGCTCCGGGTCCAGCACTTCCAGTAAGGCACTCGATGGATCACCGCGGAAATCGGTGCCCAACTTGTCGATTTCATCGAGCAGGAAAAGCGGGTTGCGGGTGCCAATCTTGCTCAGGTTTTGCAGGACTTTTCCTGGCATGGCACCAATGTAGGTGCGTCGATGACCACGAATTTCCGCTTCGTCGCGCATGCCCCCTAAAGCCATTCGAACATACTTGCGGCCAGTGGCCTTGGCAACCGATTGACCCAGTGAGGTTTTGCCAACACCGGGCGGACCGACCAAACATAGGATGGGGGCTTTCAACTTGTCAACCCGTTGCTGGACGGCAAGGTATTCAAGAATGCGGTCCTTGACTTTTTCAAGGCCGTAATGATCCTCATTGAGAACTTCTTCCGCATAGGCAAGGTCATGCTTGATCTTGGTCTTCACCGCCCAGGGCAAACCCGTCAGGACATCAATGAAATTGCGGACCACAGTGGCTTCGGCGGAAGTTGGGGACATGAGCTTGAGCTTCTTCAACTCAGCTTCTGCCTTTTTGCGGGCCTCCTTGGGCATTTTGGCCTTCTTGATCTTCTTTTCTATCTCTTCGATATCCGCCCCGTCCTCGCCCTCACCGAGTTCTTTCTGAATGGCCTTGACCTGCTCGTTCAGATAAAAGTCGCGCTGATTTTTTTCCATCTGGCGCTTGACCCGCCCACGGATGCGCTTGTCAACGTTTAGGATGTCAACCTCACGCTCGAGTTGCTCAAACAGGTTCACCAGGCGCTCGCGCACATCGGCCTGGGCAAGAACAGACTGCTTGTTTTCCAGTTTCAGGGGCAGATGCGCTGCAATGGTGTCAGCCAGGCGACCCGCGTCATCAATGCTGGCGATTGAGGTCAGGATTTCCGGCGGAATTTTCTTGTTGAGCTTGACGTACTGATCAAACTGCTGCATCAGGGCGCGTCTCAAGGCCTCAATCTCACTGCTGCCCTGGCCAGCCTCCTCAGCCTCACCGGCCACCGGTGTCACGCTGGCGGTGAAGTGGGTTTCACCTTCAGTAATCTGATTGACGTGGGCGCGCTGCTGCCCCTCCACCAACACCTTAACTGTGCCGTCAGGCAGCTTGAGCATCTGCAATATGGTGGACACACAACCAACCTCGAACATGTCGGTGACCTTGGGATCGTCCTTGGCTGCTGCCTTCTGGGCAACCAGCATGACCCGGCGATCAGTTTCCATGGCTGCTTCCAGGGCTTTGATGCTCTTGGGACGCCCAACGAACAGCGGGATCACCATATGCGGAAAGATCACCACGTCGCGCAGCGGCAACAGGGGCAGATCGATGGGTGTGGCGGGCAATGGGATATGTCCAGACATGGGTAACCTTTAATCAATAAGCTGAATATGGATCGCTTTTGCGAAATTTCAACCCTTGGCCCATTATCAAACCAAAAGCCCCTGCAGGAGGGGCCAGGGTTGGCAAACCTGGGCTAAATCAAGCTTTTTTGGCCGCTTCGCGGTAGACCAGAAGGGGTGGCTTGTTTTCGTCGATGGTCGACTCTTCCACCACCACTTTTTCCACATTGATGGCGTTGGGCAGGTCAAACATGGTGTCGATGAGGGACTGCTCCAAGATGGAGCGCAAGCCCCGGGCACCGGTCTTGCGGGCAAGGGCCTTGCGTGCAATCGCCTTCAGGGCGCTAGGCCGGATTTCCAGTTCCACACCCTCCATTGAGAGCAACTTGGCGTACTGTTTGACCAAGGCGTTTTTCGGCTCGGTCAGAATTTTCACCAGGCTTTCCTCACTCAGCTCAGCCAATGTCGCCACCACCGGCATACGGCCAACCAATTCGGGAATCAAGCCAAATTTAATCAGGTCTTCCGGCTCAATTTCCTTGAAAACATCTGTCAGGCTACGCTGCTGCTTGCTTTTGACTGCAGCGCCAAAACCGATGCCAGACGACTCAGTGCGGCTTTCGATAACCTTTTCCAGGCCCGCAAACGCGCCACCGCAGATAAAGAGGATGTTGGTGGTGTCGACCTGTACAAAGTCCTGATTGGGGTGCTTGCGCCCGCCCTGCGGAGGAACGCTGGCCATGGTTCCCTCAATCAACTTGAGCAAGGCCTGCTGGACCCCTTCACCCGAGACATCCCGTGTGATGGAGGGGTTGTCCGACTTACGGGAAATCTTGTCGATTTCATCAATATAGACAATGCCCCGCTGGGCCTTTTCAACATCGTAATCGCAGTTCTGCAGCAGCTTCTGGATGATGTTTTCAACATCTTCACCGACATAACCGGCCTCTGTCAGCGTGGTGGCGTCAGCCATCACAAAAGGCACATTGAGTTGTCTTGCCAGGGTCTGGGCCAGCAATGTCTTGCCCGAGCCGGTTGGGCCAATCAGCAAGATATTGCTCTTGGTCAGTTCAACATCGTCCTTTCGGGCCTTTTCTTTGTGCTGCAGTCGCTTGTAATGGTTGTAGACCGCAACCGCCAGCGCACGCTTGGCAGCCTCCTGGCCAATGACATAGTTATCCAGGTTGGCCTTGATGAGAGACGGGGTGGGCAACTCACCGGGGCCAGTAGAGTCCTTGGACGAGCCCTCGGGGAACTCGTCATGAATGATCTCATTGCACAACTCAATGCATTCGTCGCAGACAAAGACAGAGGGACCGGCGATCAGCTTTTTGACCTCGTGCTGGCTCTTGCCGCAGAAAGAGCAGTAGAGGTTTTTTTCGCCGGTAGATCCTTTTTTCTCAGGCATGTCAGTTGTGCTTGCTAGGTCGGTAGTGGGTCAATGATATATGAGGTTGAAAGGGATATCAGGGGCGCTTGTCAATGACCTGGTCAACCAGACCATAGGCCTGGGACTCGTTGGCATCCAGAAAATAGTCTCTTTCGGTATCCCGTTCAATTTTCTCCAGGGGCTGGCCGGTGCGCTCGGACAAGATACGGTTGAGTTGCTCGCGGGTTTTCAGGATCTCCCTGGCATGGATTTCAATTTCTGTCGCCTGACCCTGAGTACCCCCCAAAGGTTGGTGAATCATGACTTTGGAGTTGGGCAGGCAGAAACGCTTGCCCTTGGCGCCTGCGGTCAGCAAAAAGGCGCCCATGCTGGCAGCCAAACCAATGCACAGGGTTGAGACATCGGGCTTGATAAAGTTCATCGTGTCATAAATGGCCATGCCGGCACTGACCGAGCCCCCGGGCGAGTTGATGTACAGAGAAATATCCTTGTCAGGGTTCTCACTCTCCAGGAATAACAATTGTGCCACCACAAGGTTGGCCGTCTGATCGTTGACCGGGCCAACCAGAAAGATGACGCGCTCCTTGAGCAGACGCGAATAGATGTCATAGGCCCGCTCACCGCGGCCTGATTGCTCGATCACCATCGGCACCATTCCAAGAGCCTGGGTTTCTAGAGCACTGTTTTTCAAATTCATCAATTACCTCTCAAGTCGAATAGCCGTAATGTAGCGAAAAAACCAGGACTTCAAGTACCAAGGGGCTTGTCAGCCAGAACAGTGCTCCGGCGCAAGCCCCTGGCGTATTTTTTCAAGACTGCTTCAGGCTTGGCCCATCAGCTCCTCAAAGGAGATCACTCGCTCGTTCATTTTGGCCTTGCCGAGAACAAAGTCGGTCACATTGTTTTCAACCACAACCGCCTCAACTTCTGCCATACGGCGGTTATCGCCATAGTACCAGCGCATCACGTCAGCAGGCTTTTCATAGCTGGCTGCCAATTCCTCGACATGCGCCTTGATTTGCTCGGGTGTGGCATGCAGGTTGTTCGCGCGAACCAACTCTGCCACCACCAGACCCAGTCGAACGCGTTGCTCGGCCTGCGGACGGAAAATTTCCTCCGGGATGGGAGCCTTGTCAGCATCCTTGACGCCGCGTTGTTTAAGGTCGGCACGGGCACCTTCCGTCATGCGGTCGAGCTCAGCCTGCACCACCGAGTTGGGCAAGTCCAGTTCGGCATTGGCCACCAGCAAGTCCATCACTGCCTTCTTGTTACGCGCCACCAGGCGGGATTTGACCTCTCTATCGAGGTTCTTGCGGATATCAGCTCGCAGACCTTCCACCGTGCCCTCTGCAATGCCCAGGGATTTAGCCAGGGCCTCGTTGACTTCTGGCAGATGAGCGGCTTCGATCTTCTTGAGGGTGACCAGGAAATCAGCGGTCTTACCGGCCACATCCTTGCCGTGATAGTCAGCGGGGAATGCGAGGGGGAAAGTTTTGCTTTCGCCAGCTTTCATGCCGCGAACGGCCTCTTCGAATTCCTTGAGCATTTGCCCTTCGCCAATCAGGAACTGATAGGCTTCAGCCTTACCCCCCTCGAATGGCTCACCGTCAATCTTGCCCTCGAAGTCGATGGTGACGCGGTCACCTTCCTGGGCGCCAGCATCCATGGCGCGCTGGGCAAAGGTACGGCGCTGCTTGCGAAGAATGTCCAGGGTCTTGTCAATGGCCGCCTCGTCTACAGAGGCACTGACCTTATCGATCTCGGCACCGCTCAAATCAGAAATCCTGACTTCAGGATAGACCTCAAAGACGGCATCAAAGGTCATTTGGCCATCCGGTGCACCATCTTTTTCAGTGATCCGGGGCTGACCAGCCACGCGCAACTTCGCTTCGTTGGCGGCCTGGGCAAAGGCCTCGCCCACCTTGTCGTTCAGAACTTCGTAGTGAACCGAATAACCATAACGCTGGGCCACCACATTCATCGGCACCTTACCGGGACGAAAACCATCCATCTTCACGGACCGGGCCAGCTTTTTCAAACGCGAGTCAACTTCGGACTGGATTGAATCCACCGGCAAGGACAAGGTAATTTTTCGCTCAAGCTTTTCGAGCGTTTCTACGGTAACAGTCATCTTCTACTCCTTGGAAAGGCAAGACCAGCATCAAATTGGTCAGTCATGCATTGTTGGTGCGCGGGGGGGGACTCGAACCCCCACACCATTTCTGGCGTCAGGACCTAAACCTGGTGCGTCTACCAATTTCGCCACCCGCGCGGCAAAACAAATGGGGAGGTCGCTCAGAGACCTCCCCCAGAAATCGGTCGGTACGTATTTTAACCTGCCGGGCTGGATTCATAATGTCCTCAATGTGCCCATCCCCCTCACTGGCCACCCACAAGGCAATCACACATTACGAAAACTTTCCGGTCGCCTCCTGGCTGTGCCCTCCCCATCTTCGGGGTGTGATTGCCGCCATTTATCACTTCGCCAGGACGGCCGATGACATTGCTGACGAAGGTAGCTCCTCCTGCGCGCAAAGATTGCAGGACCTGGCTGAATACCGGCTTGAATTGGATGCCGCCGCAAGGGGTGGCCAGCTAGGCAAGCGTTGGTCCCATATTTTCGAGCCTCTCAAAACTGCCATCCGGGATTTTTCGCTGCCGGTGTCGCTCCTTGGGGACTTGCTGGATGCCTTTTGCCAGGATGTGCGCAAAACTCGAGACCGGGCGCAATACGCCAACCGCACCGAGTTGCTGGAATATTGTGGCCGCTCTGCCAACCCGATTGGACGTCTTCTGCTGCACCTCTATGGTCTGCACGATCCTCAAGATCTGCAAAAGAGCGATGCCATTTGCACCGCCTTGCAACTGATCAATTTCTGGCAGGACCTAAGTGTCGATATGCCTCGTGATCGCTATTACCTGCCCCAATCCGATTGCCAGGTGCATCAGATCAGCATGGATGAGCTTTTTGCCCGCCAGCCCAGTCCGAAGCTTATGAGCCTCATCAAGATGGAGGCCGACTGGGCGCGCCACCTCATGCAGCAAGGGGCGCCGCTGGTTCACAGACTGCCGGGTCGTGCCGGATGGGAACTCCGATTGGTTGTGCAGGGGGGGCTGCGAATTCTGGAAAAAATTGAATCGCTCAAATTTGATACCCTGACCCAACGGCCGGTGATTCGGCCAGCAGAGACACCCCTCCTGCTGTGGCGAGCGCTCAGGATGTGACAATCCGAACCTGGACACCCGCATGACGCCCGACCAGTACGTTCAGCAAAAAGCTGCCGCCTCCGGAAGCAGCTTTTATTACGCGTTCCTGTTCCTGCCCAAGGAGCGACGATCAGCAATAACCGCCTTTTACGCTTTCTGCCGTGAAGTCGATGACGTTGTTGATGAAATAGATGATCCCAATGTGGCCAGAACCAAACTTGCCTGGTGGCAGCAGGAAGTGATTCGCGCATTTGATGGGCAGCCTAGCCATCCGGTCATGCAGGCGCTGATGCCCTACCAGGAAACCTACAAAATCCAGTCGGACCATTTGATGGCAGTTATCGAAGGCTGCCAAATGGACCTGATGCAGGACCGCTACCCTGACATCTCAGGACTTTTGCAATACTGCCATTTGGTTGCAGGGGTGGTAGGCGAGGTGGCCGCCAGCATTTTTGGTCAGACTGAAGATCAGACCACCCAATACGCCCACAAGCTTGGGCTTGCCTTCCAACTGACCAACATCATTCGCGATGTAGGGGAGGATGCCATGCGGGGTCGTATCTACCTGCCAGTCAGCGACTTGCTGCAGCACGGAGTAACCGAGCAGGAGATTCTCCAGCGCCAGTATTCGGACCGGTTTACTGCGCTCATGAAATTTCAGGCTGCGCGCGCCCACCAACTCTACGACGAAGCTTTCAGCCTGCTGCCTGCTAAGGACTGGCGATCACAAAAGCCCGGCCTGATGATGGCCAGCATCTACCGAACCCTGCTCAGGGAAATTGAACGCGATGATTTTCAGGTCCTTCACCAGCATGTGAGTCTGACGCCTTTACGCAAGTTCTGGTTGGCCTGGAAGGTGCAGGCGCTCAATCAGCTATGAGTCTATGAGACTGTAAGGCGATGAGTCGATGAAGATTGCCGTGGTCGGAGCTGGGTGGTCGGGCCTTGCTGCGGCGGTGTTTGCCAGGCAAGCTGGCCATGAGGTCACAGTGTTCGAATCCTCCCGGATGCTGGGCGGACGGGCACGTGCCTTGCAAAGCGAATTGCCTGATGGCCGACCAGTCATTCTCGACAACGGGCAGCACATACTGATCGGCGCCTACCAAGAGACGCTTGCCCTCATGGATCAGGTTGGGGTCAAAACCAGCGAGGCGTTGCTGCGGCTGCCCCTAACCCTGATGTTTCCTGACGGTCATGGCCTGAGACTCCCCACCCTGGCCAGCCCGCTCGATGTACTGGTGGGTGTCATGCTGGCCAGGGGCTGGTCCTGGCGAGAACGGCTCTCCCTCATGCGGCATGCCTGGTCATGGCAGCAAGCCAACTTCCTATGCGATGAAGGGCTAACTGTGGCGCACTTGTGCGCCTCCATGGCACCAACCATCACCAAAGAACTGATTGGCCCACTGTGCGAGTCCGCCCTGAACACACCACCCGAACGCGCCAGCGCGCAATGCCTGCTGCGTGTCCTGAAAGACGCCCTGTTTAGCGCTCCCGGAGGCTCCAATCTTTTGTTGCCCATGACCGACCTGGGCAGACTTTTTCCCCAAGCCGCAGCCGATTGGCTGGCACGGCAGCAGGTCCTGATCCATACCGGTCAACGCGTTTCACAAGCGTGTCTTGACAATGGGCACTGGCAGGTCAATGGGCAGCGATACGAATCAGTCATTCTTGCCGTCCCGCCCATTGAGGGGTGTCGCTTGCTTGAAAACTCAATTCATGGTTTGCCAACTGAATTGTCGGCTCCGGTGACTCAATGGATAGAGCTTGCGCGAAAACTGGAATTTGAAGCCATCACCACCGTCTATGCCTGGTCGCCAAAGGCCAGGCTATCGCATCCCATGCTGGCGCTTTCAGCATCACCACAGACCCCAGCGCAATTCGTATTCGATCGCGGCCAGCTTGGCGGCCCCCCTGGTTTGCTGGCTTTTGTTGTCAGTGCCAGCTCAGGCGATCAGCAGACACTACAGAGCCAGGTTTTGCTGCAGGCGCAGGCCGAATTAGGGCTGCAACTCCTGCCGGTTCAGACCGTGGTTGAAAAACGCGCGACCTTTGCCTGCCTACCCGGACTTCGCCGACCCGCTGCAAAAATTGGGGCTGGACTGTTGGCCTGTGGCGATTATGTGGATGGGCCCTACCCCGCCACCCTTGAAGGGGCAATCCGTAACGCCCGCTGCGCCGTCAACGCTCTGACAGAGTTGCCGTCATAAGCGCTCCTGGGCCAAGCTGGCCAAGCTGAGCCGGGCCTGGTCAGGCCAGCAGATCACACAGCTGACGCATGTCTGCGACCGTGACATGAGGCTGGTCTTGATGCGACCAGTTCTGGCCGTTGCGGTTCATCCAGGCCGCCTGCATGCCCGCACCAAGAGAGCCCATCACGTCCAGCATGGCATCGTCGCCCACATGCAAGACTTCGCTGGTATGGACGCCTGCCGCCTCAGCAGCCGCCTGAAAAATACGCACATCGGGTTTACCAATGCCCAGGTTCTGCGCACTTAAGCCTTGCGCAAAATAGTCGCCCAAGCCCACGCGCCGGATGTCGGCATTACCATTTGAAATGGCAACCAGAGGAAATCGGGCAGACAGCCATGCCAGTGCCGGTCTTGCGTCTTCATAGAGCTCGACCTGCAGACGAGCGGCATAAAAGACGTCATAGGCCGAATCGACCAAGCCAGTGTCTTCATTTTCATTCTGAAGAACATGGCGGATGATTTCCTTGCGCAGAGTTCCCAGGTCATGACCAATCTCAGGGCGCTGCTGTTGAATCTGCTGCCTGATGGCCAGTCGCTGAGCCGTATGGGATAAAGTCTGCGCAGTTTTAGGCGCTCTGGGTCTGAGCCAATCCTGCAAGGCAGTCTCGGCACGCACCATCACAGGCGCAATAGGCCACAAGGTATCGTCCAGGTCCAAGGAAATTGCCTTGATTTTTTTTGTATTCAGCATGTTGCGAGAGAATAACGCATGGCTTTTCGTCCCGAACCCAAACACACCCACGGTAGCGTCCAGCGTACAGCCATTTTGCTGTGCAACCTTGGAACCCCAGAAGCACCCACGCCCGCTGCACTGAGGCACTATCTGGCTGAATTTCTGAGTGACCCGAGGGTGGTGGAAATTCCCCGCCTCGTCTGGTGGCTGATCCTGCACGGCATCATCTTGCGGGTGCGGCCGGCAAAGTCGGCGGCCAAGTACGCCAGCATCTGGACGCCCCAGGGTTCCCCGCTCAAGGTCTGGACTGAAAAACAGGCCCAATTGCTACAAGCGTGGTTTGAATCACGGGGCGAACCCGTCATTGTTCGTCCTGCCATGCGCTATGGTCAACCCTCGATCCCCAACCAACTCGACGCCCTCAAAGCTGAGGGCGTCATGCGCATTCTGATCATGCCAGCCTATCCTCAGTACTCGGCCACCACAAGCGCTAGCGTCTGTGATGCGGTTTACCACTGGGGACGCAAGGTTCGCAACTTGCCTGAGTTTCGTTTTATCAATCACTACCATGATGACCCCGGCTATATCCAGGCCCTGGCTGCCCGGGTTCGTCACTACTGGCAGACTCATGGTCGACCCGATCAGCTGGTGATGAGCTTTCACGGTGTGCCGCTACGCACCCTGCACCTGGGTGACCCCTACTACTGTGAATGCCACAAGACCGCGCGGCTGCTGGCCCAAGCGCTTGAACTGTCGTCTGACCAATACCGCCTGACATTTCAATCTCGATTTGGCAAGGCCAAGTGGCTGGAGCCTTACACCGAGCCAACCCTGATAAAAATGGCCCACGACGGCGTCCAGCGCGTGGATGTCGTTTGTCCGGGCTTTACCGCAGACTGCCTGGAAACACTCGAAGAAATTGCGCAGGAGGCTCGCACGGCGTTTCTGGAGGCAGGCGGCAACGAGTTTCACTACATCGACTGCCTGAACGATCAACCTGACTGGGTGGCAGCCATGGGGCAAATCGGGTTGCGTCATCTAGGAGGCTGGCCCCTGTCGACGACACCCACAGGGCCTTTTCCCAAATGATCCCTCCCCGGGGACTGAACAGCAAGTCCACTCAAAAAAATGGTTGCCTATTCAGGTGACTATGAGCAATCCAATCTAGGTTTTGATCGCAAAAACGGATCCGTTTCAATCTTGATGTAAATCAATCTAGCGATTTGGTGTCGCTGTATGCTGACCTGACTTCAATCAAGCGGAGAAAGCCATGTATCAAAAAATTCTAGTTGCAACAGATGGCAGCAGCCTCTCGAAAAAGGCCGTCAATCAAGCCATATCCTTGGCTCAACTGACTGGCGCGGAGTTGGTGGCCCTCAAGGTGGTGCCCCGCTATCCCCAAACCTATTTTGAGGGCGGTGTAGCCCTGGCCGCCAGCGAGGTTAACCGCATTGAGAAACAATGGGCTGCACACGGTCAGGCGATTGTTGATGCCGTTGCCAAATCCGCCAAAAGTAAAAGCGTCAAGGTCAAGCCAGTGATCGCAAAATCAGATCTAGTCAGTGAGGCGGTCATTGCCACTGCCAAAAAGCATAAATGCGACCTGATCGTGATGGCGTCCCATGGACGGCGTGGCATCAAACGCCTGCTGCTCGGAAGTGAAACCCAGCAGGTTTTGACCCACTCGCACATCCCTGTGCTGGTGCTGCGCTAAAAACTGTCAGGAGCTGGCGACCGGCCAAGCAAACCTGATCGCCTTCATAAAAATGACTCCTCTTGACCGAGGAGTCATTTTTTTGCTTCAGATAAACAGCGATTTATGCTGATCGCGGAGCAGGTTTTTTTGCACCTTGCCCATGGTGTTGCGAGGCAAACTGTCCACCACAAAGCATCGCTTGGGGATCTTGAAGTTGGCCAGCTTGGCCTTGAGGGACGCAACAATCTGATCGCCATCAAGCGTAGAACCCGGCTTGCGCACAACCACTGCGACGCCAACTTCGCCGAAATCCGGATGCGCCACGCCAACCACAGCACTCTCGTCCACACCAGGCAACTCGTTGATATAGCCCTCAATCTCTGCCGGATAGACGTTGTAACCGCCGCTGATGATCAGGTCCTTACTGCGGCCCACGATCACGACATAGCCTCGATCGTCGATTTTTCCGACATCCCCCGTCTTGAAGAACCCATCATCGGTAAATTCTTCACGGGTTTTTTCGGGCATGCGCCAGTAGCCGCTGAAGACATTCGGGCCCTTGACCTGAATGCCTCCGATTTCGTTTTTAGGCAAAACGTTTCCAACATCGTCACAGACCCGCAGACTGACGCCGGGCAAGGGAAACCCCACCGTGCCGCCACGACGTTCACCATCCCTGGCTTCATAGGGATTGGAGGTGAGCATGATGGTTTCGCTCATACCATAACGCTCAAGAATCGTGTGGCCGGTACGTTGTTGCCATTCGGTAAAGGTTTCGATCAACAAAGGTGCTGAACCAGCGATGAACAGCCGCATGTGGCTGGCGATCTCTCGGGTCAGGGAGGGTTCGGCCAGCATCCGCACGTAAAGGGTGGGCACCCCCATGAAGACTGTGGCCTCGGGCATTTTTTCAATCACGCGCTTGGGGTCAAATTTGGTCAGCCAGATCATCTTGCTGCCGTTGAGCAGTGCCCCATGCAAGGCCACGAACAGGCCGTGCACATGGAAGATCGGCAGTGCATGGATCAGCACATCGCCCGGCTGCCAACCCCAATAGGACTTCAGCACCACCGCGTTGCTTAGAAGATTCTCATGCGTCAGCATGGCGCCCTTGCTTCTGCCCGTGGTGCCGCTGGTATAGAGAATGGCTGCCAGATCATCCGGCTTGGACCAGACTGGTTGGTGCTGGTCTGAACAAAAGGCTGCGCGCTCCAGCAGAGAACCAGTTCGGTTGTCATCCAGCGTAAACACATGCTGAGTTCCGGCCTTGAACGCAAGCTTGCTGACCCAGCCGAAATTTTTGCCGCTACAAACCACCACCGACGGCTCGGCATTGGCAATAAAGTATTCAATTTCGGCACTTTGGTAAGCCGTATTGAGCGGCAGAAAGACATACCCAGCCCTTAGCGTGGCCAGGTACAGCATGACCGCCTCAACCGATTTTTCGACCTGCACAGCAATCCGAGCGCCAGCAGGCAAGCTCAGGGACTGCAATAAATTGGCCAACATGGCCGTAGCGCGCTCCAGATCCCGCCAGGAATAAAGCAGCCCCCCATCGGTTTCGATGGCCACTTCATCCAGGTTTGCAGGGAAAGCCTTACGCAGGGCGACAAACAAATTGGCATTGGAAGGTGACATGCTGATTGACTTCTTTTAAAGTAACTTGATCGGAAAATTATTGGGAATAGCCGGGCTTGCGTTTGGCCAGAAAGGCATCAATACCCTCCCGATGCTCGGGGGAATCCGCATAGGCATAGGCCCCCTGAAGCAAGGCGGCCAGGGTATCGGGCCTGTCCAGCAGCAAGGCACGCAGGGCCTGCTTGTTGCGGCGGGCGGCCAGCGGAGCCAACTGAATGATCCGACGAACGCTGGCGGCAACCTCCTGAATCAGTGTGGCATCCACCACCGAGCGGTGCAGAAAGCCTCGCTGCAACATCGATTCGGCGCTAATTATGCCTGCCTCAAGCAACAATTCACGAGCCGTCAGGGCACCGGTCTCCCGCAGGACCAGGGCCGCCTCGCGTGGGGCCATCGGGAAACCGAGGTGTCCGATCGGAGCGCCAAATTTTGAAGTGGAGGACGCGATGCGTATGTCGCAGCAACAAGCAATCTCAAGACCTGCCCCCATGCAATTGCCTTCAATCTGAGCAACGATCGGGATATCGCAATCCAGGACCGCCGACAAGCCACCCCATACATCTTCTTCGTGGAACTCACGCAGACCAGACTCTGAGTAACGGAATTGTGGGTATTCCGAGATGTCGCCACCCGCACAAAAATGCCCCCCCGCGCCCCGGATCACTATGCAGCGCAGGGATTGTTCGTGCTGGAAGGACCTGAAGGTTGTGCGCAGATCACGCCACATCCGGCGCGACATGGCATTGAATTTGCCAGGAAAAGACAGGGTGACATAGGCCAGTGTGCCTTGACGCTCTACAAGGATTTCGCCATTCATTTTTTCAACCATGGGCTATTGAATTGCCGATTCCACCTAGTCGCAAGGTTCATGGCGGTGCTTGTGAAAAGCAGGCTTTTCTACCAATTTGTCGCGCCTCGACCAGCCCTGCAATAGGCCAGGTCCGCGTTTGTATGCTTGCGTTGCCACCTTCTATTGTGCCCGCGTAGCGCTCAGCCTGGGTCTGAGCCAGAGCCAGAAACCCAGCACGATCATGGGCAAACAAAGCCACTGACCCATGCTGAGATTGAGCGCCAGCAAACCCAGAAAATTGTCAGGCTCTCTAAAAAATTCGGCCAAGAACCTCAGACAACCGTAGCCGATCATGAAGACACCCGCCACCTGACCCAGTTTGCGTGGCCGACGCGCATACAGCCAAAGCGCCACAAACAGGAGCAGGCCTTCCAGAAGGAATTGGTACAACTGAGAAGGGTGCCTCGGCGCATCACCCGCCCCCCGAAAGACCATGGCCCAGGGCAAGGCCGGGTCGGCCACCCGGCCCCAGAGTTCGCCGTTGATGAAATTCCCTATTCGCCCGGCTGCCAGACCCGTGGGGACACAGGGCGCAACAAAATCAGCTACCTGCAACCAGGGCTTGTTCCGGCTTTGGGCAAACCAGATCATGGCGACGATCACCCCAAGCAAGCCCCCATGAAAGCTCATGCCGCCTTGCCAGACCGCAAAAATCTCCGCAGGTTGCGCCATATAGTGCTGGGGCTTGTAGAACAGGACATAGCCAAGTCGCCCGCCCAGAACAACGCCAATCACACCAAAAAACAGGATGTCCTCGACATCCTGAAGCTTCCACGCTCCAGCCCCAGTGACTGAGACATATGGCTGGTGGCGCAGACGCAACCGCCCCAGCAGGAAGAAAAGCCCGAATGCGGCCAGATAGGTCAAGCCGTACCAGTGAATGGCCAGGGGCCCCAGTTGCAGGGCGACTGGGTCAATCTGAGGATGAATTAGCATGGCTTGAATTGTGCCGCAGCCAGACCGGCTTGAAACACTCCGGCTTACACTATGCAACTTTGATGATTTGCCCCTGACTAACTGCCACTCACACCATGGATATCAAAACGATCAAGATCAATCGCCGTTCTGCCAACATCACGGAAGGCAAGGCCCGTGCGCCCAATCGCTCGATGTACTACGGCATGGGCTATGAAGAAAGCGACTTCACCAAGCCCATGATCGGCGTTGCCAACGGACACAGCACCATCACTCCCTGCAACTCCGGCCTGCAAAAACTCGCTGACGCCGCGGTAATCGGCATCGAGGAAGCCGGTGGCAACGCCCAAATCTTTGGTGTTCCCACCATTTCTGATGGCATGGCCATGGGCACCGAGGGCATGAAATACTCGCTGGTTTCACGTGAAGTCATTGCCGATTGCATTGAAACCTGTGTTCAGGGCCAATGGATGGATGGCGTTGTTGTGGTTGGGGGCTGCGACAAAAACATGCCTGGCGGCATGATGGGCATGCTGCGTGCCAATGTGCCTGCCATTTACGTCTACGGTGGCACCATCCTGCCGGGTCACTATCAGGGCAAAGAGCTCAATATCGTCAGCGTCTTTGAGGCCGTTGGTGAAAACGCAGCCGGCAAGCTGAATGACCATGACCTGAACGAAATCGAAAAGCGCGCCATACCGGGTTCGGGTTCCTGCGGCGGCATGTACACCGCCAACACCATGTCCAGCGCCTTTGAGGCCTTGGGGCTGAGCCTGCCCTACTCTTCCACCATGGCCAACGAAGAGAGCGAAAAAGTAGGCTCCACCAAGGAGTCAGCCCGCGTCCTGGTCGAGGCCATCAAGAAAGATCTGAAGCCCCGGGATATCGTGACCCGCAAGAGCCTGGAAAACGCGGTGGCGGTCATCATGGCCACGGGGGGCTCCACCAATGCGGTGCTGCATTTCCTGGCGATCGCCCACGCCGCCGAGGTGGAATGGACGATCGATGACTTTGAGCGGGTCCGTCGCAAGACCCCGGTGATTTGCGATCTCAAGCCCAGCGGCAAGTATCTGGCGATCGACCTGCACCGTGCCGGTGGTATTCCTCAGGTCATGAAAGTCTTGCTCAACGCCGGTCTGCTGCACGGTGACTGCATGACCATTACCGGCAAGACAATTGCTGAAGTGCTGAAGGATGTACCGGACCAGCCGCGGGCGGACCAGGATGTGATTCGCAGCATTGACAACGCGATGTACAAGCAGGGGCACCTCGCCATCCTGAAGGGTAATCTATCGCCTGAGGGCGCTGTGGCCAAGATCACCGGCTTGAAGAACCCGGTCATCACTGGGCCAGCCCGGGTCTTTGATGATGAACAGTCAGCCCTCAAGGCTATTCTGGACGGCAAGATCAAGGCTGGCGATGTAATGGTGCTGCGCTACCTCGGCCCCAAAGGTGGCCCGGGCATGCCTGAAATGCTCGCGCCCACCGGTGCCTTAATCGGGGCTGGATTAGGCGAAAGCGTTGGCTTAATCACTGATGGACGGTTTTCTGGTGGCACCTGGGGCATGGTGGTCGGCCATGTGGCCCCGGAAGCTGCGGTGGGTGGCACCATTGCCTTTGTCAATGAGGGCGACAGCATCACCATTGATGCCCATCAGCTCAAGCTGGAACTCAATGTGGCTGAGGCCGAGATCGCCAAACGCAAGGCGGCCTGGAAGGCACCGGAGCCTCGTTATACCCGCGGCGTCCAGGCCAAATTTGCTTTCAACGCCTGCTCGGCCAGCAAGGGCGCCGTGCTGGATAATTTCTAAAGAAGCGCCCGATCAAAAGGATAAAACCTTTAAGCCCGAGCACCTCTGCTCGGGCTTTTTTGTTCAGGTCTTGTTTGGCCCTTAGTCACCCAACACCGACCCTTCACGGCGTGGATCGGCCCCTCCCAGCCAGCCATCAGACTTGCGGTACAAAGTCTGAATGCCACTTTCAAGGGGCGCTTCCTCCACGCTGTGGCCCAAGGACTTCAAACGTTCTTGGGTCTGGGCCGGAAACCGCCCACGCTCTAACACGGTTGGACCATTGAAGCTGCCGAAATTGGGCAATTCCACAGCCTGCTGCGGGCTGAGGCCCCATTGAAGAGTTCCGATCAGGCTCTTGGCGGTGTAGTGAATGATGGCTTGTCCGCCGGGCGAGCCGGTGATCAGCTGCAGTTGGCCATCTTGCTTGGTAAACACCAGCGTCGGGCTCATGCTGGAGCGGGGACGTTTGCCGGGTTGCACACGGTTGGCTATGGGCCGACCCTGCACATCGATCGGCATAAATGAAAAGTCAGTGAGCTCGTTGTTGAGCATGAACCCGCCAGGCAGACCGGTACCGCCATCAGACATGATGTGCGATCCCCACACTGCCTCGATCGTGGTTGTCATGGCAACGGCACGGCCTTTTGAATCGACCACGCTCAGGTGGCTGGTTCCATATTCAGGCTGATGCGCCTGAGGTGCGTAGGCGCTTTGACGACCACCCGGCTGACCCGCAACTGCTTTACCCATGCTTCGCGGCCCCACCGCCGAGGCACGCTGGCGTAGGTAGGCAGGGTCCAGCAGACTGAGCCAGTTGCCGGCCGGGGGCGCCACAAAATCAGGATCTGCAATGAACTGGGCCCGGTCTGCAAATGCCAGCCGGGCCACTTCGGTATACCGATGCAACCAGTCAGGTGTGGGAAAACCATCCCGCATATCCAAATCAGCTGCCTCCAGATGGGTCAGTATGCCCAGCATCTGCATGATGGTCAGATGGCCCGAAGAGGGAGGTGGAAAGCCGCAGACCTTCCAAACCTGCTGCCAGTCGGTACACAAGGCCGATCGAAGCCTAGGCTGATATGCAGACAGGTCCTGCAAACTCATCCGGCCTGGATTGAGAGCGTGGTTGCGAACCCGTCGGACCATGTCCGCGGCCACTGGCCCCAGATAAAAGGCATCACTGCCGCGGCGGGCAATTTGGCTGAGTATGCGCGCCAGCGCGGGGTTTCGCAATCGATGGCCCACCGGATAGGGCTGCCCTTTAGCATCAAAGTAAAGTGCCCTCGCCTGCGCATCCTGCTTCAGCAAATCCGCTGACTCCTGCAAGCGCCGGTGAAGTCTAGGCGTGATCAGAAAACCTTCTTCTGATAGTGTGATCGCAGACTCGAAGAGCCTGGCCCAGGGCAACTGGCCATGCTGTCGATGCGCCTGTTCCAGCATTTTCACCAGGCCGGGGACCCCAACCGAGCGACCGCCCACCACCGCCTGCATGAAGGCCATGGGTTGGCCATCGGCCTGAATAAAAAGATGCTCATCGACTTCAGCCGGTGCGGTTTCACGACCATCCCAGGCATCGACAATCTGTCCATCCCAGTGGAGCAAAAATGCGCCGCCGCCGATGCCGCTGGCTTGCGGCTCCACCAGGGTCAGCACCATCTGGGCCGCGATGGCCGCATCGACAGCCGAACCGCCCTGACGCAGGACCTCAAAGCCGGCATGAGTGGCCAAGGGATGAGCAGTCGCCACTGCAAAATTTTTTTTGGGCGTAATGACTTGTTGAGCCCAGCCCAGAGTCATGGCCTGCACCAGCAAGACGGCGCAGAAGAAATGTTGCCAGGTAAAAAACCGCGCGTGCCGCTTCATGTCAGCTCAAAAGTGCAACTGTACAAGCCATCCTGTCAGCTAGCGGCGCTCTCCCTCACCCTTTCCCATCCCTTCCCAGCCCAATAGCTTCTTTCTGCCGGTCCGTCCGCTCCTGTCGCCGCCGCTCATCTTTTTCAACAGCTTTTTTTCTTGTGTAGCCTGAGGCATCGGCCCATGACCACCAAATAACAGCCAAAGCAAAGGGAGCCGAGACCAGCCACCAGCTCCAGGTGGCGATCGGGCCGATTTCAAGGTACTTCAGCAGCAGCAATACGATACCCAAGCCCAAAAAATACATGGCGAATCCTTAAATAACCATTGACCGCTGAATTCTGGCTGTCATCCCAAACCCTTACAATGGCGTTCTCAGAGAACTTTAACCTACCTCACGAGGAAATGATGATACGAGCCCTGTTTGCCTTGGTTGCAGCTGTCGCTGTAACTTCCCCCGCTTTCGCCGATCAAGCACTGGCCACTTCAAAAAACTGTATGGCCTGCCATGCGGTGGACAAAAAACTGGTTGGCCCAGCCTATAAAGACATCGCCAAAAAATATGCCGGTGACAAGTCTGCTGCCGACAAACTAGCGACCAAAGTAATCAAAGGTGGCTCTGGCACCTGGGGGCCGGTACCCATGCCTGCCAACCCGCAAGTCAGTGAGGCCGAGGCCAAAAAACTGGTGGCCTGGATCCTGGCAACCAAGTAATCGCCACCCAATCGTATACAGAAAAAAGCCCGCAGATGCGGGCTTTTTTAATGTGCGTAGGTAAATTGACCACAGCACAGCGCGGTCCGTTGAAGTAACTAGTTGGTCTGCGCCAGCTGGTCCAGGATCGCGGGGTTTTCCAGCGTGGTGGTGTCCTGGGTAATTGCTTCGCCCTTGGCCAGGGAACGTAATAGCCGTCGCATGATCTTGCCCGAACGGGTTTTGGGCAAGTTGTCACCAAAACGGATGTCCTTGGGCTTAGCGATCGGACCAATTTCCTTGGCCACCCAGTTGCGCAATTCGGCGGCAATCTGCCTGGCTTCTTCTCCCGTAGGGCGAGCCCGTTTGAGCACCACAAAGGCACAGATCGCCTCGCCGGTCACATCGTCAGGCCGCCCTACCACCGCCGCCTCTGCCACCAGGTCGGTCTTGGCGACCAGCGCAGACTCGATTTCCATCGTACCCAGGCGGTGGCCCGACACATTGAGGACATCGTCAATCCGACCTGTGATCCGGAAGTAGGCGCGGTCAGCACTGCGCACAGCACCGTCACCGGCCAAATAGTAGCCACCAAGCTCACTGGGGAAGTAACTCTTCTTGAAGCGCTCCGGGTCACCCCAGATCGTGCGAATCATCGAAGGCCAGGGCTTCTTCACCACCAGAATTCCCCCAGACCCGTGAGGCATGTCCTTGCCGGTCTCATCCACAATGGCAGCGTGAATTCCAGGAAGTGGCAAGGTGCAGGATCCGGGCACCAGGGGTGTTGCGCCCGGAAGCGGGGTGATCATGTGCCCCCCGGTCTCGGTCTGCCAGAAGGTGTCGACAATCGGACAACGCTCTGCCCCGACATTTCGGTAGTACCACATCCAGGCCTCTGGGTTGATGGGCTCACCCACGGAACCCAGCAAGCGCAGGGAGTTCAGGTTCCAGTTTTTGGGATGAACTTTTTCGTCTGTTTCTGCCGCCTTGATCAGCGAGCGAATGGCAGTCGGTGCGGTGTAAAAAATCGACACCTTGTGCTTTTCGATCATTTGCCAGAAACGGCCGGCATGGGGGAACGTAGGAACTCCTTCGAAAATGACCTGGGTGGCTCCTGCCGCCAGAGGACCGTACGCCACATAGGTGTGGCCGGTGATCCAGCCAATATCTGCGGTGCACCAAAAGACGTCCTTGGGCTGGACATCAAACGTCCATTCCATCGTCAGTTTGGCCCACAGCAGGTAGCCCGCCGTCGAATGCTGGACACCTTTGGGTTTGCCTGTGGATCCGGAGGTATAGAGAATGAACAAGGGGTGTTCGGCGCCAACCTGTTCGGGCTTGCACACCTCGCTCTGGCCCTTGAGCACCTCGTCAAAGGTTTTATCCCGCCCTGCCACCATATTGCAGGCAGTTGAGGTACGCTGAAACACCAGGACGGTTTTGATGGTCTCGCAGCCGCCCATGCCGAGGGCCTCATCCACAATCGCCTTCAGGGGTAACTCTTTGCCACCCCGCATCTGGTAGTTGGCCGTAATGACCGCCACCGCCCCTGCGTCGATAACCCGCTCCTGCAAGGACTTGGCAGAAAACCCCCCAAATACGACCGAATGAGTGGCGCCAATCCGGGCGCACGCCTGCATCGCCACCACGCCCTCGATCGTCATGGGCATGTAGATCAGGACCCGATCACCCTTTTTGATGCCCTGTGATTTAAGGGCGTTGGCAAACTTGCTGACCCTGGCCAGCAATTCCCTGTAGGTCACCCGGGTGACCTTGCCATCGTCCGATTCGAAAATGATCGCTGTCCGGTTTTCCGCAGCGGTGCCGACATGACGGTCAAGGCAGTTGGCCGAAGCATTGAGTTGCCCGTCTTCAAACCACTTGTAGAAGGGTTTGTTGGATTGGTTCAGGATTTTGGTGAAGGGCTTGTGCCAGTCGAGGTTCTCGCGCGCCAACCGAGCCCAGGTGCCCTCGAAATCACGATCAAAGGCGTCACACATGGCCTGGTACTGCGCCATGCCAGAAACCCTCGCGGCTTTCACCACCGAATTCGCAGGCGGGAAAACACGGTTTTCAACCAAGACCGACTGAATCGCTGAGCTGGGAGCACTCATGTTAAAAATCCTCGATAAAGAAAAAAGCCCTTGGGCGGTGTGGTTAACAGTAATTTTGACTGATTTTCTACCGAAAACTAGGGCAAAATCCCACTCTCGTTGAGTCCTTGTCCTACTCACCCCAACGAGTGGGCTCATATTTCCCATGTCAAATTTACCTGCGCCATCCGAGCCCCGACGTCTGCGACCTGTACCCAGAATCATATTTGCCAGCAGATGGCTACAACTCCCCTTGTACATTGGATTGATTGCAGCTCAGGCAGTCTATGTCTACCACTTCTTGCTCGAATTGACCCATCTTATTGAGGCAGCGTTTGGCAATCAGGCTGCCCTTCAGGCTTTGGTAACAAGCGTTGGTTACAAGGAGCCTATCACAAGCGGCCACCTGAACGAAACCATCATCATGCTAGTCGTTCTGGCCCTTATCGATGTAGTGATGATCTCCAACCTGCTGATCATGGTGATCGTTGGAGGATATGAAACATTTGTAAGTCGCATGGACCTAGAAGGCCATCCCGATCAACCAGAATGGCTAAGCCATGTCAACGCCTCGGTCCTAAAGGTCAAACTGGCGACTGCCATTATCGGCATCTCATCGATACATTTGCTTAAAACCTTCATCAACGCCGCAAACTACACCGAGACAGTCATGATGTGGCAAACCCTTATCCATGTCACTTTTCTATTGAGCGCTTTGTCCATAGCGTACACCGACCGACTGCTCAATAGCGTCATTCATGCCAACTCAAATCATTGACTTATCTGCAGAATTGTTCATGCCTACATCTATTAAACAAATTGACCTAATTGACTCGATTGCCGCCGCGCTGCAGTACATCAGCTATTACCATCCCGCCGACTACATCAGCCATCTGGCACGCGCCTACGAGCGCGAGCAAAGCCCGGCTGCCAAAGATGCGATTGCCCAGATCCTGACCAATAGCAAGATGAGCGCCATCGGACACCGGCCCATCTGTCAGGACACCGGCATCGTGAATGTGTTTTTGAAAGTGGGCATGAATGTGCGCTGGGAGGGTTTCACGGGCAGCCTTGAGGATGCGATCAATGAGGGAGTACGTCGCGCCTATACGCATCCTGACAACACCTTGCGCGCCTCGGTGCTGGCCGACCCGCAGTTCCTGCGCAAGAACACCCGTGACAACACGCCCGCGGTGATCTTCACCGAGATTGTGGCGGGCGATACTGTCGAAGTGACGGTGGCCGCCAAAGGAGGTGGCAGCGAAAACAAGAGCAAGATGGTCATGCTCAACCCCAGCGACTCAATTGTGGATTGGGTGCTCAAGACCGTTCCGACTATGGGCGCTGGCTGGTGTCCGCCGGGCATGCTGGGCATCGGTATTGGCGGCACGGCCGAAAAGGCAGCCCTGATGGCCAAGGAAAGTCTGATGGAAGATCTGGACATGTACCAGCTACAGACCAAGTCCAGGCAGGGAGCCGCCTTGACCCAGACCGAAGAGTTGAGGCTTGAGCTGTACGAAAAGGTCAATGCGCTGGGTATTGGTGCCCAGGGCCTGGGCGGGCTGACGACGGTGCTGGATGTGAAGATCAAGATGTACCCCACCCATGCTGCCAGCAAGCCGGTGGCCATGATTCCCAATTGCGCCGCCACACGCCATGCCCATTTCACGCTGGATGGCTCTGGTCCCGTTTATCTCGATCCACCCAGCCTGGATCTTTGGCCCAAGGTTGATTGGATGCCCGACACCCAGAAGAGCCAACGGGTTGACCTCAACGCCCTCAGTCCTGCCGAGGTAGCCAGCTTGAAACCCGGTCAAACCTTGCTGCTCAATGGCAAGTTGCTGACCGGCCGCGATGCCGCCCACAAGCGCATTCAGGATATGCTGGCCAAGGGCGAAAAGCTACCGGTGGACTTCACGAATCGGGTGATCTACTACGTTGGGCCGGTCGATCCGGTGGGCGATGAGGCCGTGGGACCGGCTGGCCCCACCACCTCCACCCGCATGGATAAATTTACCGAGATGATGCTGGCACAGACCGGGCTGATCGCCATGGTAGGCAAGGCAGAACGCGGGCCGGAAGCCATTGCTGCGATCAAAAAGCATAAGAGTGCCTACCTGATGGCAGTGGGGGGTGCTGCCTACCTGGTGTCCAAAGCCATCAAGAAGGCTCGCGTACTGGCTTTTGCCGATCTGGGCATGGAGGCCATCTATGAATTTGATGTGGTGGACATGCCAGTAACCGTTGCAGTAGACGCCGGCGGCACCAGCGCCCACATCACGGGTCCGGCGCAATGGAGTGAGCGTATTGCCAGCGGCGAATTCAAGGGAATAGCACTCACCACAGCCTGAATCAAACTCATGTGATTTGGCGCTCTGAAACAATTCTGAGCGCCTTGTCCGTACAAGAATCATCGCCCCAAATGAAAAGCCCGCACTGAAAAGATGCGGGCTTTTTGTTGTTTCAGATAGGGCGGCTAATGGGGTGGCTGATGGGACTCGAACCCACGACGACCAGAATCACAATCTGGGACTCTACCAACTGAGCTACAGCCACCACAGGGTAGAAATTATACCGGCAACGCTCAGGACCTGGGGTCTGCCGACGGTGCCGGGACCTTGATTTCAGCCTTATAGCGCTGTTGCAGAAGTTTGGTATAGGCCTGGGCTTGCGCTGCTGCCCAGGACTGCGCCAGTTGACCTCGCTCTGCCTTTTGCAGATCCGCAGCAGGCGTCTCGCGGGCAAATACGCGGTTGATGCGGGCTATCGCATAGCCTTGTGAGCCCAGATCGATGCCAACCAAGGTTGGGACAGACTTGGCATCGGCACGCATCACAGCCTCCAGCAACTGGGGCGCCGTGCCCTGTGACTGGTCACGAGACAGGGTCTGTGCAGGCTTGAAGCTGGCCTTGTCAGGGCTGACTTTCCATTCAGCCAGCTTTTTTTCGCCTTCCTGACGGGCCAGCTCAGATGCCTTGCTATTGATCAGCAGTTCACGAACCCGGGCGCTGACATCACTCAAGGGCAGGGTACTGGCAGCTTTGTATTCAACAATACGCGCGGAGACCAACTGGCTCGGCCCCACCTCAATGGCCTGGGTATTTCGCTTGCTCTCAATGGCATCTGAACTGAAGACCGCCTCAAGAAACTTGGGATTGGCCAACACACCCGTGGCGCCTGGACCAGGCTGGCGTTGCAGATTTGCGGCCGTCTTCACTTCCAGCTTAAGTCGCTCTGCAGCGGGCTTCAGGCTATCGGACTGCTCATAAACGGTGTTGCTGAAAATCTCGGCAGCTTCGGCAAATTTCTTCTGCGCTTGCTGCGCCTTGAGATCGGCTTCGATAGACGGACGCAGCTCCTCATAGGACTTGCGTTTTAGGGCTTTAATGTCGGTGAGCTTGATGATGTGGTAGCCAAAGTCTGATTCCACCACTGGGCTGATCTCGCCTTTGGACATGGCAAAAGCCGCATCTTCAAAGGGTTTCACCATTGCCCCCCGGGAAAAGAAGTCAAGATCGCCCCCCTTGGCAGCCGAACCGGGGTCCTGCGACTCTTTGCGCGCAAGCTCGGCAAAGTCTTTGGGTGACTGACGCAACTTGGCCAATAGCGCCTCAGCCTTGGCTTTGGCTTTTTCACGCTCGCTCACCGGAGCATCCTTGCCGGCAGCCAGCAGAATATGACTGGCTCGACGCTCCTCGCCACCGCTGAGACTGGCGACATTCTGTTCGTAATACGTCTTCAAATCCTGCTCGTTCACGGCAATGGTTTTCTTGATGGCATCCAGGTCCAGGACCAGGTACTCGATACGCACCAATTCGGGCGAACGAAAGAGCGATTGATTCGCTTGGTAATAAGTCTCGAGCTCAGCATCGGTCAGATTGATTCGAGATGCAAAATCCTTGGCTTCAAAACGGGCCAACTGAACTTCCCGTCGCTGGAAGTAAGCGTTGAGAATAAGGTCTGCCAACACCGGCGGGGCAAAACCAGTTTGCATCAGACCCGACTCAACCTGCCGCACGGACAGGTCTTGCCGAACATTGGCCTCATACATTTCCGGCGTCATGCCCTGGCTACCCAGCAAAAGGCGGTAGCGCTCCATATCAAGGGTGCCATCCGGGCGGCGCAAGGAGGCAATCGCCGGGCTGGATTGCAACTCGCGCGCCAGCCGGGCATCGCCTATGAGCAGATGCGCATCCTGGGCTGCGCGCGCAAGCACCCGCTCTCGGACCATCCGCTCCAAGGTGCTGTAGCGTGCCTGGGGTGAATCCAGCAATTTGGCATCAAGATTGGGCATCACTGATCGCAGGCGGTCAACCTCACGCTTATGGGCAGCCTCCCATTCCGTCTGGGTGACATCATTGCCATCCACCCGGGCCACGACAGCGCCCTTTTCCCGAAAACGGTTGTAGCCGTCGATACCAAACAGCACAAAGGACGGAATGATGAGCAGGAATAGAAGGCCCATCATCAACTTTGTGTGCTTGCGAACGTAATCAAACATGTAATGACTCTCAATCCATACAACAAAAAAGGCGAACAATCTGTTCGCCTTTGCTCGAGTGGTGGGTGCTGACGGGTTCGAACCGCCGACCTACGCCTTGTAAGGGCGCCGCTCTACCAGCTGAGCTAAGCACCCCACCCGTACGGGTTCAGTTCAATGCATCTTTCAATGCTTTGCCCGGACGAAACTTTGGCACCTTGGCAGACTTGATTTTAATCGCAGCGCCGGTACGGGGATTGCGGCCGGTACGGGCAGCACGCTTACCCACTGCAAATGTTCCAAAACCTACCAGAGACACGGTGCCGCCCTTTTTCAGGGTGGTACGCACAGCGCCAATGGTGGCTTCCAAGGCGCGAGTGGCAGCGGCCTTGGAAATGTCAGCCTGCTTGGCGATATGTTCGATAAGTTCTGTTTTATTCATAGTGAGTCCCAGTGTGTTGATTTGAGTTGAAAAAATGATTCGCGTTTTGCTTTTCGAAAACTGTGAATCAAAACTTGAGTTCTGCTTTTACCTTACAGAAATTAAATAGTGATTATGAGATAAGACGCTTTGATTTTTAACTGTTTGGACAAAAGGCAAGAAGTAAAGGTATTTTAGACATGTTCAATGCACCTGAGTCCATACCGGGATTACCCCAACTTTTTTGGACTTGACGAAATTTCCTAAGTGCTGCAGTGTTTCTACAAGGCTGAAGCAATCGCTTTACCCAGATCCCCCGTGCCAGCCGAGCCTCCAATATCCGGCGTACGCGGAGCACCACTCTTTGGATCCAGGACTTTTTCAATAGCCGCCAAGACTGCATCATGCGCAGCCTTGTGCCCCAGAAACTCGAGCATCATCGCCCCACACCAGATTTGACCAATGGGGTTGGCTACGCCTTTTCCCGCGATATCGGGCGCAGAACCATGAACAGGTTCAAAGAGCGATGGGAACTTGCGCTCCGGATTCAGGTTGGCGCTTGGTGCGATACCAATGGTGCCTGTACAGGCCGGGCCCAGATCGCTCAGGATGTCCCCAAACAGATTGCTGGCAACCACCACATCAAAGTAGTCGGGGCGTTGCACAAAGTGCGCCGTCAGGATGTCAATGTGGAACTTGTCGGTTTTGACTTCTGGATAGAGTTTGGCCATGGCCTCGACCCGCTCATCCCAGTAGGGCATGGTGATCGCGATGCCATTGGATTTGGTGGCACTGGTCAGATGCTTGCGTGGTCTTGCTTGGGCCAGTTCGTAGGCAAACTTCAACACGCGGTCAACGCCAAAACGTGAAAATACCGCCTCTTGCATCACCATCTCGCGCTCGGTACCAGCAAACATTCGGCCACCTACGGCCGAGTACTCGCCTTCCGTGTTTTCGCGCACGATGTACATGTCGATCTCCCCTGGCGCCCGGGCGCTGCCATCCTTGCGTACCACCGGCGCCACAATACCAGGCATCAACCTAGCTGGTCGCAGATTGACATACTGATCAAACTCGCGACGAAATAGGATGAGCGAACCCCAGAGGGAGACATGGTCCGCTATTTTTTCTGGCCAACCTACAGCGCCAAAATAAATTGCATCGTGGCTTCCCACCTGATCCTTCCAGTTGTCGGGCATCATGCGCCCATGCTTTTCAAAGTAATCCCAGCAGGCAAAATCGAAATGGTCAAATTCCAGCTCGAGTCCAAATTTGCTGGCAGCAGCTTCCATCACCCGGATACCCTCAGGCATGGTTTCCTTGCCAATTCCGTCCCCTGCGATGACGGCAATACGTTTTTTGCTCACGATAGACTCCTTCTACATGTCTCAGGTTTCAAAAAAATCATGGCACTCGGCCAATAAAAGTTCCGGCGCTTCCTCAGCGATGTAATGGCCGCAGGGTAGTGCATGTCCGTCAACCTGTGACGCTACTTCGCGCCACAGACCCAGCACATCAAAATTCTGCCCAACTGCGCCATGCAGACCCCACAGGATACGCAACGGTGACAAGACCCGCCGGCCCGCTTCTTGATCGGCGCGATCATGCACCAGATCAATGGTGGCAGCAGCACGATAGTCTTCGCAAATACCTCGCGCAGACCCAGGCCGCGCAATGCAGCGTTCGTATTCGGCCAGCGCTTCGCTCTGAAAGATTGATAGTCCCCCGTGCCGGCGGCCCATCACACTGCGCAGGTAACGAATTGGATCAGAGTCGATCAACGCCTCCGGCAGGGGGGGCGGTTGAATCAGAAAAAACCAATGCCAATAGGCCCTGGCAAAACCATCGCTGGCTTGGCGGTACATCGCCAGTGTGGGCGCAATATCCAGCAAGATCATGCGCTCCACAGCGTGTGGGTGATCGAGCGCAAGCCGGTGTGCTACACGCGCGCCCCGGTCATGGGCCAGCACCTGAAATTTCTCAACGCCAAAGTGATGCATCACCGCCAGAGCATCAAGCGACATTTCTCTTTTTGAGTAGGCAAGGTGGTCTGGTTCCGATTGGGGACGGTCTGAATCGCCGTAGCCCCGCAAGTCAAACATGAACAAAGAAAATTTCTTGGCCAGTATCGGCGCGATCCGATGCCACATGGCATGGGTCTGCGGATGTCCGTGCAACATCAACAAGGGCTTCCCCACCCCGCAGCGCCGTCCAGACAGGGTCACGCCACCGCGTTGAAGGGTAAACGGTTCGGATGGGTCAAACATGCTCACGCCAAGTCCTCACTGAGTTGGTCTTACCACCAACCCGACCCCGATGGCCGTCAGCGCGGTGCCCAACAATATGACAATTGTGATCGGCTCGCCAAAAAGGAGCCAGGCCAACATGGCTGTGGCGGGTGGAACCAGGTACAGCAAGCTTGTGACCGTCGTTGCTGCTCCGCGCTGTATCAGAAGGTAGAGCAAGGAACTGCCGCCAAGAGTCAGGCCAAGAACGGACCATGCCATGGCACCCGCCAACTCGAGATTGAGGCTTCCCGACGGTCCGACCCAACGAATCATCTCCTCCTCCAGCATCGCCAGTGGGAAAGTCACTGCGAATGCAGCCATCAACTGCACAGCATTGGCCGATCGGACATCACAAGGTTTGACAAACCGTTTTTGGTACAGGGTGCCAGTGGTAATGCTCAATAAAGCCAGCACCGCCAGCGACAGGTTGGTCCAGTCTGCCTCGCCACCCTTGCCAAATTTATTTGACACCACAAGAACCAGACCGACCAGCCCCAGCAGCAGTCCCAGCCATTGTTTCTGGGTGACTCGACTTCCACTGGCGGAAAGCCAGACCGCTGTAAGTACCGGTTGCAGTCCAACGATCAGGGCGCTCAGGCCCGCGCCCATGCCGGCCTTGACCGCCGACCAGACCCCCCCCAGATAACCGCCATGCATCAGCACACCGGTCAGGGCCAGGTGCAACCACTGCTGCCTTGTATCAGGCCAGGCCACCCGGGCTAAACCAATCCAGATCAGAAAGCAAAGTATTGACAGCGCATAACGATGCGCAAGAAACGACATGGGCGGTGCGTAGGGCATGCCATACCGCGCAACGATGAAGCCGGTGCTCCAGATCATCACGAACACTAGCGGCATCGCCCGCAACAGGGCGTCGTCCTGGACCTGTGACTTCATTTGACCCGCGCCCGGATTTCCGGCAGGGCCTTCTGCAAGTAGTAAACCATAGACCAGACGGTCAGTACGGCAGCCAGCCAGATCAGTCCACCGCCCCAGACCCGGGTATCGATCAGACCGAACAACATGCCGTCAAAAAGGAGAAATGGAATGGCCACCATCTGTACCGTGGTCTTGAGCTTGCCCAGCATGTGCACAGCAACGCTCTTGTGCGCGCCAATCTGAGCCATCCATTCCCGCAACGCTGAAATGGCTATCTCACGGCCAATAATGATCAGGGCCACAAAAACATCGGCTCTTTGCAAATCGACAAGAACCAGTAATGAGGCGCATACCAGGAATTTGTCAGCCACCGGATCCAGAAAGGCGCCAAAGGATGAAACCTGGTTGAGTTTTCTTGCCAGATAGCCGTCCAGCCAGTCAGTCAAGGCGAACACGACAAACATCACCGTGGCAACCAGATTGCAAGTTTCGGGAGCCAGTGGCAGATAAAACACCCCGACAATCAATGGGATCGCGACGATACGCGTCCAGGTCATCAAAGTTGGGATGGTCAAAAACATGCCGTAATTGTGGCATGAGCCAGCAGCCTCAATGCAGGAACTGGTAGATGGATTCGGCCAGCTCCTTGGATATACCTTCCACTGTAGCCAGATCCTCCACGCTGGCAGCCGCCACTCCGCGAGCCCCCCCAAAGCGCTGCAGTAACTTGGCCCGCCGCCTGGGCCCGACCCCAGGTATTTCCTCGATTCGGCTGGCGCCGACCCGGACCTTGGCACGCGCAGCCCGCATACCGGTAATGGCAAAACGGTGCGCCTCATCGCGAATTTGCGCCACCAGCATCAGCGCAGCGGAATCCTTGCCAAGATACACCTTGGGTCGACCATCGGCAAAAACCAGCTCCTCCAACCCCACTTTACGGCCTTCTCCTTTTTCCACTCCGACAATCAGCGATAGATCCAGTCCGAGTTGCTCAAAGACTTGTCTGGCCATGGCCACCTGACCTTTGCCGCCATCCACCAACACCAGGTCAGGCAACCTGTCTGTTCCTTCGGTCGCGTCGCTGCC
>Ga0129336_10000114_pt1 | contig 38772 bp, 62 predicted proteins | sample CPB6_02_DNA_FD_96878 | JGI IMG/M metagenome (GOLD analysis project Ga0129336, IMG submission 96878) | Freshwater to marine salinity gradient microbial communities from Chesapeake Bay, USA - CPBay_Sum_0.6_0.2_DNA | ecosystem: Environmental > Aquatic > Marine > Coastal | place: USA: Chesapeake...
GGCCCCCACCACACCACGGTGTCTGCCTTGGTCAACGTCACACCATGCGCCGCAGCTTGAGGGATCAGTAGGATCACCTTGGGGTCCGTCTCAGTCTGGAACTGTTTGATGAACGTCGCCCGCAGACTTCCTGGTGTGCCGCCGTGGATCGCTGCGTTAGTGATGCCGTCTTTCGATAGCAGCTCCGTTAGTCGCTCTAGCACGTGCCGGAAGGGGACGAACACAATCACTTTGTGCGTGGTGCCACGCACCACATCCAGCAGCTCGTTGTAACGGTTTGTGATATCGAACTCGATGACTTCGCGCTCTGTAGAGTACGCGCTGCCTTGGGATACCTGCAGAAGTTTATTGAGTAGCCCTGCTGCGTTGACTGCGGTGATCTGTTCGCCCGCTGCGGTAGCCATCATGTTCTTGCGGATGACTTCGTAATACTGCAGTTGTTGTTTGGTCAGCGGCACATCGCGTGTGGTGTAGAGCATGTCCGGCAGGTCGAGGCACTCCTCCTTGGTGAACCGGATGGCAGGCTGCAGCACACGATGGACAGTCTCCGCTGCAGAGGCTTTGGGTATCCATTTGAACTGCGTTACCTTGTACATCACTTGATCACGAAACGCCCCGAAGAATCGTGGTACCGACGCCGGGTTGACGATCTTAGCTAGACCATACGCATCCACAGGCGACTGCGCAGCCGGGGTGCCAGTCATAAGCCATATGTATGTCTTGGGCAGCACCAGTGAGGCTAGTGCTTTCCATCGGTCTGTGGTTGCTGATTTAATCGCAGTCGCTTCGTCCACGATGATGAGATCAAACTGTTGCTTAGCGAGCGCCTCGCGCACAACCTTAACGCCATCGAAGTTGATGATGGTGAAGTCATACCCGCCACGCACAATCTCTTCGCGTCTACGACGACTACCAACCGCAAGCGCCACCGTGCGGTGCATAACTGTCTTGAACAAATCTGACCGCCACGCCGTATCCATGATCGACACCGGGCACACAATCAGCACCCGCTTGACAACCCCCACCGTCATGAGATAGTCCGCAGCCCACGCAGCGGCAGACGTTTTCCCGGTGCCTGCCTCGTTCAAACAGAAGCAACGAGGGTGTGTGGCAAGGAACGCAGCAGTCGTACGTTGATGATCAAACGGGGTGTAGATACCGGGCCACTTGTAGCGCCCGAGGATAGGGTTAGGTACGTTCTTGATGCGCAGGTTGCGTAAGATTCGCGCTTCGTCAAACCCCCAGTGCACGAGGATTTCACCAACCTCGCCTTCCTTGCGCAGCAGCTTGCTCTTGGGTATGAGCTTTGTGATTTGCTCCGCCTTCTTGGTGCGGATGAGTAATGCCTTGTTGTCGATGATCTGCACAGACTCTCCAAATGTTTAATAGCCGAGGTGCGGTCTGCACTCGGCGTTTGTTATGTGTCTCCAAAAAAGCGAGGTGACTGGGGGGAGTCACCTCGCAAACCAACTTCACAAGGAGAGTCCGGGGAGACGCCGGACCTCACAAGCCTACGTGGTCACACGTAGACTGTCAACTACTTCATGCCCGCTTTACGGGTTCTCGGGAAGCTACGGTTCGCACTCTTAGATACCGCGCGCAAGTTCCCCTTCGTAGTCCCACCGCCCTTGGCCATCGGCGTCACATGGTCAACGTCTTTACCATCGCCCTTACTGACTCGGCCTTCTTTCTCCAGCATGCGCCGAGCTTTGTTACGTGCAGCGCGGTTAGCGATCTGCTCAGGCTTGCCTTGGTACGAGTCATACTCGTTGCGGTAGTTACGTGCCATACATCACCTATGCTCACAAACGTCCTGTGAGACAGGACAAAATTTACACAGCCCACTGGGCGTGGCATTCCAAACATCGACCGCTACAGTATCCTCAATCGCTGCCGCATGTCCTGCCCATCGAGATAAAATGTCCGGCATGTGCTCACGATAATACCGAGCTTGGATCACATCCCCCGGCACAAGGAAGAACAGCATCGCCTTTACCTTCAGCACACTGGGATGGTGCGCCATCGTCATAGCCGCCATGAGTTCTAACTGCGATGTATCTGCATAGCGACTCGATTTGCCTGTCTTCCAATCTGCTAACCACGCGATCTCATTGTTGACCACCAGCAGGTCAGGGATACCTCGGAACCACACGTCCTTATCGAAGAACCCGCAAGGTGTGAAGTCCTTGCGAAGCCCCAACTTTTCTTCACAGAACCGTTGCCCAGGCATATCACGAATGCCTTCAAGCACCTCAGTGTGCCGTTGCAGATGTTCCGGTAGCTCCGTGCCGTCCTTGAGAAACTTCTCAATCGCTTCGTGCACAAGATTGCCGTATGTCGTAGCTTCGGTGGGTTGAGACTTAAACCGTTTGAGGATTCGAACCTGCTGGTACCGCCGTGCACAACCTTGGAAGTCTTTGATCGATGAGTGTGAGTGTATGAGCATGATTGTGTTTACATTTAGCAATCCCCGTATGATGCACCCCACCCTACCTCACATGCAAGGGGGAGCGTTTTAGCCCACGCCGGTCGCCACGACATACATTCCTCAACATATTTCACGGCTTCTTCAACCTGCGCCTCGGGTGCGACACAGGCAACCGCATCATGGACAGTCAACACCACCTTGTACCGCTTGGCGATGCGCAGCATCTGCTCAGCCACGATGCACCGCGCGATCCCCTGGCAAAAATTCTCCACACTTTTGCCTCCGTATATGTCGATCACCTGCCCACGTGAGTCGTACACCCACCGCAAGGTGCCGTCATCCCGGCGCTCCTGCCGAAGCCCTGGGTACTGAATGTGTGTACCGTTCGGAAGCGTAAGCCCCACGCCCGGCATAGCCTTCACGATATTCTGCCGGTCCACAACCATCGGCATATGCGCCGCCAGCATCGAGAGCGCAACGTCTGCAGTTTTCCATAGCTCAGGTATGCAGTAGTACGTCCGTCGATAGGTATCTACTATGCGCTTGGCTTCCGCATCGTCCACCACAACGCCCGCACCCGTCTTCAGGAAGAGCTGTAGCTTCTTGTGCCCGACTCCATAACCACAACCTAACACAGTTGACTTTCCAATGAACCGTTGTTCTTTTGTTATCTGGTCAGGCGCAACCCCGTAGATATGCGAAGCCATGATGCGATACACGTCTTGCTTTTGTTCAAACGCATCAACGAGGTCTTGCTGCCCCGCTAACCACGCCAGCGTCCGCGCTTCGATCTGTGAGGAGTCTGAATCAATCACCACGTAACCGGGCGGCGCTTTGATAGCTTTCTTGATCTTGCCTGCGTTAGCTGTGCGTGATGGAAGGTTTTGAAGGTTAACCGAATCAGAGTTGTGTACCAATCTACCGTTAGCTACAAACCTATGCCTCGGCCCGCAGTTTTTGATGTCGTATACCGCAACCAACATGTTTTCTCCTTTGTAAAATTTCGTCGTCTGTAAAGCCTTTATGTATCCACTGACGAACGGTTTCATAAGTGATGTCACTTCGCTGCGCTAGGATAGCTCGTACCCGCTCCCCCATAGTGGTTCGTTTGTATTGGCGTTTGTTTCTTGCTTGTTCCGAACGCGTGGCCCATCTCAGATTCCCAGGTTCGTAGTGCCGGTTGTTATCGATCCGATCTAACGAGTGTGCCGGCGTAGGTCTAGGGCCCAGGTTGTAGAGTATCCATTCGACTGCGCTTCTAATACTCGGGAATCTAAACTCAATGCCTCTACCGCCATAATTTTCATAGACGACGTTTTTGGGGTTTGTACAGCGACCTTTAGCCCCCACAGCGGTAGCCCTAGTGCGCTGTATATCTTCAACAGAAAACCGTTGTCGTAGCGGGTCATTCAGGAGGGTCTCGGCCAAAACCTCTAATGCTACTGCAGAGGCAACGGTAGCTTGGCGCCTACGTTCTTCAGGGTCCATTCGTGCCATTTTTGCTCGGCTAGAGCAGGACCTGCAAAACTTAGAGTTACCGCTTAGGAGGTCACTAACCCTTAGCGCTCGCTCAACCCCGCAAGCACATCTGCACAAAACCCTATCTTTTGTAGTTACGAATAAGTCTCCTAGCGGTGTCCACGTCGTCTTGGGTAGGGCTTCGAGGAGTTTGGATTTTGTGGCCTCCCTGCATCGCATCTCGTAAGCTAATCTCGCCGGCGTCTGTGAATACGACATGATCGGGTGTCCCTGTTACGTTGTCCCATGTGATGACTTCTTGGTAGCCGCTGAACTGAACACCTTCGTGCTCTACAAACTTTTCCCCATCCCACACAAGGTCGTCTGCGAGTACGTCAACGATACGTTTTGTCATCACCCCATGCTGTGGATCATACACAATCACCTCAGTATCGGCAACTAAGCAGCCAGACCAACGACCCGAGTGTGCCCCGTAGTATCTAAGCGGCACAGGAAACTTGCCACGATAGGACATATCTATGAACCGCTGAGTGCGTGTCTCCTCGATCGTGCTCTTCACACCCAACCGTGCGGCAACGATAGCCTGCACTTCAACGTCTTCGTGCTCAAGCAAAGCTTTGAACGCTTCATCAGTCTTCGCAAACGCGAGTGTCTGCTTACCCGTGGTCGGACTTGTCTTCATCGGTGGCTCAACGCCACGCTCTTTGAGCATCTCAGCCAACTGCGGATTACTCATCAGACGAGATTTATCGTCGGCACTCAGCTTGCTGAGTAACGCTTCCTTCTTAGCCAGCACGTCCGCCAAGTGGTCCTGCAACAACTCACGATCCAGCTCAAGCACGGGGTCTATGAACATCCGCAGAGTGAGATCAATCAGTTGAAGCTCTTTGATGGGGAACCCACGCCGTAGGTACTGCGTAAACAACTCATACGTAAGCTCCACATCATTGACGCAGTAAGCACCATACCGTGCCAGTGACTTGGCATCGAAGTCTTTGTAGTTCTTACCGATTGCTGCAACAACTTCGTCACCCTTAGCACCGACTCCCATACGCTGGGCTTGAGTCTTGAGGCTATGGCTCTTCTCATGCGGAAACAAAGCGCGAGACATACCCATGATATCCAGCCACGCCTTGGGCTCCACGCCGTAGTGCCACTTGAGGATCGCACCATCGAACATGGTGTTCTGGGCTACCACCATTGCGTTGCCCCAGTCGATAGCCGCCAGTGCTGCCTTTACTTCAGGCTTGGGGTACCACTTGGTAGGGCCGTGATCGATCTTGATGGCGACACCAATCGTCTCGAACAGGGGGCTGCGGATGTACTCCTCGGTTGATATCTTTGAGAGCGAATACTCTCGGTCGTAATAAGTCTCCAGATCAAGCACAACGACATCAGACATCCGTTACTCCTATGACGCGAACAGCCTCGATGTTGGTCTCATCAACGACAAGCGCCACACCACCGGCTTCGCGTATTTTCATAATCTCAGCAGCTTGTAGTGCCGTTGGCACATTGCCTTTGGCTTTGCACTCGATAGCGAAGAACGCGCCGTTGACGCAGCCTACGATGTCAGGAATGCCTTGCCTGCCATAGCCGTTAGCGGGGGGCATGAAGTAGTAGACCCCCATCTCATCAAGAATTTTGCGAACGGCTTTCTTAACTTTTACTTCAGGAGTTGCTGCCATAGCCACGCCTCCGCAGTTCGTTGTACTTTTGTTTGTAGTGGTGATACTTACCAGCGTCGGGGCTGTCTTTCTTACCTTGCCGCATCGCGTACTTAATAAGATTTCCTTTGACGAAGCCCAAGAACTCTTCGCGGGTCAGCAGGACCTCCATCACGTCCCAGGGTTGTGGGTCCATCTCCTTGTAGTGGCTGCCGCCGACTTGGCGGTCGTTTGCAGAAGCGATAGGGGTAGTGTCATCCAGGGGGCTTTTGGCTTGTGTCATATCGTATTCCTCTAGTTTGCGTTTGATGATGTCGTTAAGGGTTACCACGGCGCGTCTCCGGCTTCGCGGTGTAGTTCATCAAAGGTGGGTTTGCCGTCGTGTAGGGGTGGGTTTGTGAGTGGTCGTAAAGACTCTAGGTTTGTTGGGAACGGCCACGTAGGCGGTGTGTCGGTAGGTCCAGAGCTTTTTGCCTTTGACGATTCGATAGCCTGCTGTTCCTTCATGCTCCATCTCCTTGAGGATCTTTCGTATCGTAGTGGTTGAAACAAGAAACCGAATTGCTAGCTGGTCTACATGAAGAGGTGTCTTAATACTCTTGATGTATCGTTCAAGCTTATCCCTTGTTCGCATAGTTAACCTCCGGCACCCAGTGTTCCAGTGCTTTTGCCGGGTATATCTGTACAGACCCTTTCTCCGTCCAGCTCTCAACTGCATACCCTTCTGGGGTTAGTGTCGTGGAGTAGGTTCCTACGATAACCCCGTGCCACTGAGATCCAGATACTTTGCGAACTGTGTCGCCTCGTTTGAATTTCATTTGTTTTTCTCCTTCAGCTTTGCTTCGATTTGATCGAACAACTTTCGTGTATATCCTTTAATCGGGGTGTCTCCCCACGGCCCAATGATTTCCTTGATCTCCTCATCCGTCAGCCCGACCCATTGGCGCTTCGCTTGTTTCAACTCTGCTCTCAGCCGTTGCTGCTCATCCAGCATCTCAGCAAACTTTTCGTCGTATGCCTTTACCGTGTCCCAGTCAGGTTTAAAGTCGTTGATTGATTGTGGTGCTGTGTAGAGCGGTCGCACGTTGAAGCCCTTCTCGCGCTCAATATCGGCATAGTCCTGAGTCGTCCAGTCTCGAATTACTTCGTCCCGGTCGTCTGCCAGAAAGTCGTACATCCACGCAACCGGCCTCGCCTTCTGCCGCGCACAGACCAGACAACCGTCACCGGGGATGATCGCCTTCCAGCCGCATTCCTCGCACAGTTCGAGTGAGGTTTGGTCGTACTGCTCTGCCTTGGCGCTTTTATATCCGTCATACCACGCGCTTTTCGCTTGCTCTCTTGCGGGGGCTAACGGATTGCATAAAGTGTTATCCCATGACACATATGAACCAGATGCGCTCTGCTTCTCAGCCTGATCGATGGCAGCGCGGAGGGCGGTAATAGTTTGGTTGATGAAATGCTCTGGAAAACTCATTACCTGCTCATGGGCGTACTCATGAAAGCAGGTAGAAACTGACTTCTCCAACGCCTCCAGCGCCTGCTTCATCGCTTCAATGCTCATGATGCGTACCCGTCTTTAATGATCTTTGCCTTCGCCTCTTCAATCGCACCGATCAGACCAAGCCTGTCTTGCTGCATAGATGTTTTGATCATGAATTGATTGCGGGCTTTCCAGAACAGCAACACGACCACGGTGTCTGGGTTCTCGTCCATCGCCTCTTGCAATACTTCGTGCGCGGATTCTTTATATTGATTCGGGATATCTACAGGTTTTAGTGCGCTCATATTTAACCGGGGCCGAAGCCCCGTCCTGTTTTAGTATTTCCAAGTAGCAGCTTTCACTGCCCACATCTGCCCGGTCTGGATCTCTGTGATGGCAATGCTCGCCATCCGTGCAATCTCCGCGTTTGGTTGGTTCGTGCGTAACTCATGAATCTCATCGATCAGTTCCGCGCATTTGCGCTTGATCGCATCAACCGTCGGGTCGTTGCTGGGGTTAAACGTCAGGCCAACTGCTTTTTCGCCGAAGGTCAAGTCACTCATTTCCATTCTCCAAATTGTCGATACATTGATTCAAACTCACCATCCCACGGAACAAACGACCGTGTGCCGTCGTGCATAGCCCACTTCCGATTGCATCTGGTGCAACCAACCTGCCGAGCGCCGGGATTAAACACTCGCTGCACCACATACTTGTGACCAAAAACCGCGCATAGAAATCGTTCTATCAGGCTCATATCTCTACCCCAAACCGGTCGATGATGTCGTCCATTACTTCGTATGCCCCTCTGCGGTCACAGATTCTTATGCACTCACGAACAATCAGCTCGGCAAACTTTTCAGGATCAAGTTCACCTGCAACATAGTCACCGTTGCTTTCTAACATCAGTGCTTGGTCATAAAGTTTTGCGATTCGTTCGTTCACAATATCCCCCTACCAGTCAGCACCCACATAAACGGGAATGCAATCAATCGAATCAGTCGCCCAAGGACGCTTGAGTTTCTGCTCGTATTGAACTCGATGACTTGTTCTGTGTAGTCTGTTTGGTTGTTCATTCCACCCTCTCATACGTTGCTTCAAAGATGTCAGGCTTGCAGGGGTAGTTTTCGTTTTTAATCCCGGTGATGATCCAATCGCCTGGGGTGACAATATGACCTCCCTCTAAAGTCTTGACCCAGCCATAGCTTTTATGTGCGGGGTCTGGATTACCCGCTATGTCTGAGAACGGGTATGGCTCGACAGCGGGATGATCACCCATCTTGAACCACTGCGTGGCCTCGATGACCACGGGCTTCTTTCTGAACTTCATTTCTCACCCCTTGCTCTGATAGAAGCAGCTATACGTTGCCGCTCTGATTGCAGTATCTCTAGCGTTCTGGTTTGTACAGCCTCTCCTGTCCCTTGCAAGGCCAACTGAGCACACGCCTCTCGTTCATACTTCTGGCCAGCCTCGTAAGCCTCTCGCCAGAACTTCTCTAGGCCCGATGAGTTGAAGCACCAACCAGCAATCATTGAGCTGTACTTCTCTGCTCTACTCAGAATGTCGTCTTGTGTCATCTCGTCTCTCCTGTTGCTTTGGCGATGGAGGCGCAGACTTCGGCGTAGACATCCGACGATTCAAAGCCGGCTGACAGAAGGAACGCCTCGCAAGTTTCCAATGCCTTCAGCAGATCAGGCGCTGCGGCTGCCAGTGTCCAATCATCTCGCGTGGTCGGGCCATCCAAATCCCAATCGCTGGACCCAACGTAAACAGCCTTCCACGGCCCTGGCGTGTGCTTGCTCATTTCTCACTCCTTGCTCGAATAGCTTCGGTCAGTTTAATTGCCCACACAGGTTCGTCGTATTGCAAAGCGTAGTTATCTACCAACTGAGCGCACGCCTCTCGTTCTGCCTTTACCGCAACACACGCCGGTCGCTGGCACTCATCATTGCAGGTGTGGATGCCGTCCCACCGCAAATGCTCCAGGATGCGGTCTGCAAATCGCTCTAGCTGCGTCTGATACGGCTTTTGACCAGCAACCCATACACCAGCCTCTTTTGCGATACGCAGGATGTCGTCGCGTGTCATACCTGCCCCCTTTCTTTAATAAGCCAAGCACATTGACAACGGCTGTCTGTCAGTGCAATACACACCTCTCGCTCGGCTGCGGCGACAAGGGCGGCGAAGCGTCGCAGTGACCCGTTGTCTCCATCAAAGCCTACGAATCCAGCCTCCCTAGCCATTCGGGTGATGTCGTCCTTGGTCATCTCGTCTCTCCTTTTACCTTCGGCCCTGGCTTTTTTGGTTCGTACTTCAAACCACGCTCCATGATGATTTCCATCGTCTTCCACCGTTCACCGCACTGGCAGGCGTAGTATCTGAACTCACCCTTGACGGTTCGATGGCGTACGTCCGTTGTGCATACAGGACACATCACTTGTACTTCATCCGCGTGGGTGATGGAACGACAAACGAGTTCAACATCACTGGGCTATCCGGCTCGTGGTAGAAGTTACGCAGGTGCATCTCGTGCTCCTGCAAGAACATGTGTGGGTGCTTGGACTTCACGGCATTGATCGCTTCAGTGAGCGCCTTGTTGCTTTTTGATAGGTCTTTGGACTTCGGTACGGATTTGAGTTCATTAAACATGGTTGGTCTCCTTGAGAAACTGGATTGCAAGTTGTTGATACACAAGCCGGGACTCAGTTGTTATCTGTGCGCAAAGGTCTCGTGCTTCCATCACACGGTTATCACGCAGAGCCTCTTCCAAGTCGGCTAGTAGCCGCTTCAGATTCAAAATACCTTCGCTGTAATCAATCATTTTCTTCCTCTTGCTTTTTGATGTCGTATTCACTTACACCGGGTGCCAACAAATACAACTTGTAGTTGCGGTTGAAGTTAAGCCGGTCCATGTCAGTGAACCCACCACGAGTGCCCGCCCGCAGATCGGCCATGATGTTCTTCAGACGCAACCTGAACTGGCCCGCATCAAAGTCAAGCCACATGGCGTACTCATTGAGCCCTGACACAGACTCATCAAACAGAAACCGCATCGCAGTGAAAGCCTCGATACGCAACCGCACACCACGTTTATTCTTCTCACGCAGAGGCTCAAGGCAAGCATCCCGCAGCGCGGTGTGAACCACAAGCGCTAGCAACGTCCTACATGCTTGGGTTTGTTCTGCAGCGCCAAGCTCCATTGGTTTCACGACCGGACCCCTGCCAGCCACCGCCAGAACCTACGCCACGGCGACAGAGGGGGCGCTACCTCAACGAACGAACCGGGAGGAGGCGTGACTTTTTCTTCGACTGTTGAGCTTGAAAGCGTAACAAGCCCATTATTTGTAAGTGGTGCGGGTTCCGATGGGAGGGAGGCAATCCCGCCCAGAGGCGTGATAGTAAGCTGCGCCTCTTTCCTGAGTAGTTTGCGCTCCTCATACACCAGCGAGGGATGGCACTGATAGCGCTTGACGATGATGTCGATGGGCACACCTTTCTTCAGGGCACGGCGCACCTTGGCGCGTTTGGTCATCGGTTTGGGTCCACGCTTGCGAGTCGTTGGAATAATGTTAGCTGTCATTTGTTGTCCTTCAATTGTTTGAACTCAATAAGATTCAGATCACGATCAGTCAGGAACCACATCACCAAGTCAGGCGGCGGAGCAGGCACAGGGACTATGTAATCACCCAGGTAGGCTATGTCCACAATCCGCTTAAGCCACGCAGGCTGTTCGCCTATGTTGCCGTGGCCCACAGTCTCAACCGCCTCACGGTATGTCCTTATTTCATACTTGTCATCTCTCTCCTCATAACGATGTGTGTAAGTCTCAAGCCACATGCCAGCCATCACGTATTGTTCAATCACGCTGCAAGCTCCATCGGTTCATCTTCCGCTTCATCACTCAACCCCCAGTCACGATCGCCCAAAAGCTTCTCAACCCGAGCCCGCAGCACTTCACGGGTATCGGCCTCCTGACGCAGGGCATCCGTCGTCACCCCATCGACTGCACCTAGCAAACCCTTACGCATCGCCTCAAGCTGCGGATCGTTCGATACGTTGAAATGCTCAAGCAACCCACAAAGCTCATGCACATTACCCAGCAGTGAGTCGTATATCTTGCCGCGCTTGCCGTCAGTCTTTGGCGACAACTGCTTCTGCAGTCGAGTCAGTGCTGAATAGAGACGCTCCCAAGAGTCACGCGCTGCGCGCTCCTGCATGGCTTTCATTCGTTCCTCATACTGCGTAACCAAAAGCTGCTGCGCAGTATTCTCAAGGTCAATACGAAAGTCACCCGATGTGGGCAGCGGCATGTAAGTCAACGTAAATGCGAAGCGCCTACGAACCTCAGACCGGCTCAGATACTCACGCCGATCAAAGAGTGAGCCCAACTGGAACGCAGCCGCAGACACCAGCGTGTCGTACTTGTCGAGGAACGCATCGACGAGCCGCCAGAACTCACGCTCCTCGTTGTACATGATGTCTTGATGCGTCTGCAGTAACGACGCTGGCAGGATGCGCAGCCCACTGTCCGACCACGGTGACGTGTATTTGTAGTTAGCCGCACGAAGCCGCGCTTGAAACGATGTGATGGCATCAAGCTCTGCACAATCAGCGAACAACGACTTGTACACCGACGCAGCCCGCTTACTCTTGGCCCCCTTACTGGAAGTCACTTCATCACGAGTGCGCTTGTCCTGCACCCGACCCATGTACGTGCTGATTGAAAGATCAACGAGCAACGCGCCACGCGCTTGACCTGACATGATGTCCATGAAACTCTCCTTGTTTTAACGGTTAAAATTATTCTGCTTCGGCACGAAGCTTGGTCATTGTGATCAGTGCGTCGTACTCAATCTGCGATAGAACTTTCAAAGTTAACATGTCCTCGACCTTTGGTTGATTGATTTTGTCTATGTAGTTGGTCCCATTGATACCTTTTCCCGTTCCCACCCACTCAGACACCTTGACCTCGCAGCCATCGACAACCTCGACTAATCTCTCAAGCTGTGCTGCGGTCAACACGATTGGGTTTGATATAGAAACTAAGAATCTCATCTCACACCTCCACACGAATAGTTGTACCGAACGGCGCTTTGCGTTTGCCTGCGATGGCCCACAGCGTGGGCCAGTCTGATTTACCCCAACTGTTGCCGATCTCACCATCAGTCAGCACGATGACCGCCTCGGGCTTGATGCGGTTGTCTCGAAGATAATCAAACACCACGTCGGCACGTGTGCCGCCCCCACCCTTGGGCTTGAGTGTTGCCACTGCGAAGTGACCATCATCAAACACCTGATCCCCCGCCACTCGTGTATCCCAATACAACACACGCACACGACTGGGCCTGACCTGCTCGATGACCCCCTGAAGCTCCGACACAAACGCAGTCATCATGGCGCTACCGAAGCACGACCCCGAGGTATCAAGCGCCACCACAAGCTCGCCCATCGTGACCCCCTGCAGTGTGGGCATATACACGTCATCACTTAGGTAGCGTCGGTTCGGTTTGCGCCACGAGGACTCGTCCTTGCCTGCACAAAGCTCAGACACAAAGTCGCGCAACACTTCACGCCAATTAACCTTGGCTTCGAGCAACGCACCGAACACACCGTCCTGACTACCTGCACCATCCTTGCTACGCTGGCGCTTGACGATCTCACCCTGACGCACAAGCCGCTGGATCTCCTCGGTTAGCTTCTCACGCTCCTCAGCGCTGCGCCCATGGGCCTCATCCCACATGTGCTCATCGAACCCACCACCTCCGCTACCACTACCCCCGTTCTTTTTCAGGTCGTCATAGATCTGCCTGACCGACCAGCCCCGATACTTCTCATCGAGCATCCCACCGATCTGCGGCATGCGTATGAACCCTGCATCCTTGTCGGCATCGAGCAACGATATGTTTACGAAATAATCCGCAGCCTGATTCGCAAGCTTGGGGTTTTCATCGAACAACCCGCGCCACATGTCCAGGTGCAGGTACGCCACATGCGTGGCCTCGTGGAGGATCACGAACCTAAGCTCGGGGTCACTGAGCTTCTCGATAAACGATTCGCCGTAGAACTTGTTGAGCCCATCGGTACAGGCTGTGGGTATATCTTCGCGCACCTCAGTGCGCCCCGACGCAAGTATCGGCCCGAACGAACACCACATCTTGTGGTGCATGATGGACACGTGCTGCCTACGGATGCGATCTAACGGACTCATGGTTTTCTCCTAAGTTTGCCTTGCAATGCCCAGTCTTGAATGCTTCGTTCAACGCGCCCCATCTCATAGCGTTTCATGGGCGGCACATACGCAAGCCCGATGCGACCTGGGTGCCAATCTTTACGAAGCCGCACCACCGTGCGACCGTCTGCTGTGTGCTCAGTAATCAGCATCTCAGTTCCCCTTCAGATACTTGGCTTGGCCTGCACTGAGCTCCGTGTATGCACGGCACATGGCCAGCATCGTGAGCTTGGATTTAACGCCAGCGATTGTCGTTATGAACAAGTGACGTGCTTCGAATGACTCCCAGCGCTTGACGTACTCACAATACGCAGGCAACGACGCAGGCTGCGCCCGGTTCGCAAGTTTGAAAGCCATGAGAAAGTAAGCAGACACACCGTCCGGCAGGGGCGCATCCTTGGGGGAGGACTCGATAAGTTTCAGTGGTGGCAGCTTGTCGTCCAGCAACACCGCAGCCTCAAGCATCCTCGCCGCAGGCTCACCGATCGTACCTGCCAGTGCAGGCAAGAGCGCACTACCCAGACGGTCACGTTGTTTGATGATGTGTGACGCCCGCTCAAGCGCCCGCCCCGAGCAGTATGTCTTGGTGTTACCCGTCAGTGGGTTGAACACGTACGGGTTCTTAGGATTAGTGAGCGCGTCGTACCGCTCGAACACCTCGGGGGTATCAAACACAAACTTCATTACTGCAGGGTCGATATCGTTCTCAGCTGCCCACAGCAGCCACCCAGTGGGCTTCCCCTCAGCGTCAAGGACTTCGGGATTGGCGTAGTCCACCACCGTCATGCGGTTATAGCCATGTGCAGGCAGTGAGTCGCCCACCCCGTCAGAGTCTAGGTTACCGGTGGCGAATACGTAAGAGCCGTATGGCAAGGACAGGTCGCCCAATCTGCGGTCGTTGGCTAGTGGCCACAGCATATTCAGCACGGGCTTAAGCGCTTTACTTAGCTCATCCAGCATGATGAGGACGGGTTGGTCAGACCCACGGCGCAGCCCGAACCGATTGTTCGGAGCGTAGGAAGTTGTCATGGTCTCGCGGTCCACCACCGGCATGGCGATATCGCCAAGGTCTAACTGAGTGCAGTCCACGTAGCAGGGGGTGTGGTCAGGCAGTTGCTTAGCGAGTTCCTTGAGGATCGCAGACTTACCCATACCCGGCTGCCCCCGCAGCATCACGGTGACTTGAGTACCCACGGTACGGATGAGGGTTACGGCTTGTTCGAAATTGACTTGCATGATGATTCCTTGTGAAGGTTTTTAACGGTTAAAATTAAAAATCTGCTGACTGCACCACTTGTGCGCCTTGCTTCTCGCAGAGCACTACAGTTATTTCATATGTTTTCTTAGCTTTGAACATGGCAGCAGCTTTTAGCTGTGCTTCGTAAGACGTGGCGGCGTAAACCTCACAAGTCTTACCACGGTAAAAGCATTTATATCCGTTCATTTAAAACTCCTTGTAGGGTTTGGTTTTGGTTGAGTTAAACGACAACTACAGGACAAACACATCAGACTCGACGGTGTGTTTCATCTCGGCTTTGGCAACAGCCATGAGCTTGGCCCAGCACTGAGACGTACTTGCTTCATCCCACTTACGCATGCCCCACACCGGCGTGTACTTGTAAGACGCAATCACCCCAGGCCAATACTCGGCAAACCTAAAGTCGGTTAGTGCCCCACTGATACGGCGGCTGTCAACCGCGAAGGGAGCATCGCCTGGGGTCGCATTCGCATACAGCACTGGGAACAATGCTTTGAACCCGGAGTCCTTGATTGCTTGTGTGAAAGCTTTAGTCTGTTCTCGATCCACCACCTTGCGGCAGAACGGCTTAAGTTCGGTGGGCACCCAATCCCCCGCCTCGTTGGGACGTAGCTCCATGCCATCGTAGTAACGCCAAGGACCAAGAGCCAACTGCGAGAGGTTGCCGAAGCGAACCGAGTAAATCGACATGCGGATACGGCACAGGTAGAGAGCCTCGGTTACCGCAGCCCGTGTCGTGGGGGACGACCCCCACCCATCGCAGTTAATGATGACGCGATCACCACTCTCAGGGATGATTAGTATGTCTGTGTTGTAACGACGCACAGCGATGCCGTCGTGCAGGAGCCGCACCCGCTCCCAGTCTCTACGCCTGCGTTTGGGGTCCAGGGGCTCTTCGCCTTTGAACCGGCCACGTTTGTACTGATGGCGCTCGATGTGATCTTTCAGCAGTTGATACGGGTTCATGGTTGAGTCCTTGTGGTTGGGGATACTTAAAAAACTTTCTGTATACCAGCGTAGTTACCGAACCGATTTAACATCTTCTCCCGTGCCTGTTGTAGTGATGCGCAGTTGCGCCGGTACATCTCAATAGCGTGAAGCATGCTTTCCGGGTCGGCATCGGGGTGCCGCAGTAGCTCCAGCAGTTTGGATTCGAACTCACGTAGGTTACGGACCATCCGCGAGTACATCTGTTTTGCTTCATACACACGACTCATCGCACCAGCCCGCCTTTATTGTTAAGCCCCGCCAGATCGGTCCGGCTTGTTATCAGCATGTAGTTAGACTTGTGTAGCGGTGCCACGGTGTGCCGCACGGCTCGGGCTTCATCCTCTCCGCACGGTAGACAGACTTTGTAGCCAGCTTGGAAGCGAGCGGGGTGGAAGCGATCGCCGCAGGCGCGGCAGGTTGGTTTACGGTTCATCTCAGTTCTCCTTGGTTGTGCCCCATGAGGGGCGGTAGGCTAAACGTGACTGTCAAGATGTGCTTTGTCTTGCAGAGCTAAGCGCAGCAAGCGCATCTGCTCGATTGCCTTCTCCCGTTCAGCGGGAGGTAGATCATCAAGTTGCCCTCGGCTGTTCCTTTCGGCGTGGTAGAGAGCGTCGGCAGCAAGAGCGTAGGCGTACTGCTTGGGGGTGAATCCGTTCTTCATGTCATTCCTTTATGTAGTCTGAAACATTCCAATACTCATCGAGCGCAGGTTGCATACCCACACCCTCTGGCCCTTGCCATACCCACACGATGTCGCAGTCGGGGTACGCATTGAGGCACTGCTCCTCTGCATGGTCGGTATCCTCGGCGTAACACTGGAAGCCAAACGGGGGGTCAAGGGGCGTCAGAATGCCCTCGATCCGATACAGCACGACATAGTTCTTCATTTCACTTCTCCTTGGAACCTCGGGTCAGACTGTTTCGCCATCTCCACCAGCTTCTCGTGGAGCGCGGAGTACTCCTCAAAAATCTCATCGTCGTCATCGTTGCGGTCGGCATACGCCCATGCAAGTTCAGCCAAACTCCACAGTTCATGCGTGGTCAATGTGTTATTCATCTCAGTTCTCCTTTCAGGCATGTAGCCTGGGTTTGGTTTGCGTTTAGTAAAGCAGTAGCCCCCTGGTAAGGGGGCGTTTCGTAAAGCTCATCAGTGCACGTTCCCGTGCAGACCCGGCATGTGCCGGGTTTCGCTTATTGGTTTGGTCTTGGTTAGCTTTTATTCATATGTCCTGATACCTGCACCCTCAGCACCCTGCTGGGTGCACTGAGTTTGGATAGTGGGCTTAGATATCGCCAGATCATATGGAGGGCTTGCACACATGTGCACAGCACATGCTCTTACCTCACGCTTACTCCCCGAAGGAACGTCACACGGGCAAACCTCGCATTAACACGAGGCCGCACTGGTACAAGCAACTACCCGCAAAGAGCAGGTAGACAGACGTGTCCGGGGTTGCATATAGCAACAGCGGCTTGCCCGCACCCCCTATTTTTAACCGTTAAAATTAACGGGCTAGTTGGTGCGGTACAGCAGGTTGTGAAAGAACGAATTACTACGAACCCATATTGTACATGAGTCGCGTTACTTTGTCAAGTGATTGTGTATGGTTTATTGATATAGATCAAAGTGGTTGGGTTTAGTCTGTTGAGTGAGTGTGTTACGTTATTCCGGCACCAGTGGAGGGGTGGTTTTAGGGGTCGGGAGGGATTTTAGACAGTAGTGATTACTTCAGTTGATGGGGGTATGTATCGAGAAATACGATACACGGAACTGTGTACTTACGTTACGGGGAAACGTTACAGGCGCGTATCGCGTATCGTTGGGGGTCGCGTATCGGAACACTTTTTCACGATACGCAGGCGTAACGCGTAACGAGACGCATACTACAGAGAGGAAAAATGGCGCGTATCGTTGTATCGTTGATTTCAGCTTTTTAAGCGTCTGGCGCACCCCCCCCCCCCCTGAGCGCAAAAACGCATCTCCATAAAAAGCAAAAAAATAACTTCCGGCAGTTTGCTTTTTTCAGGCTGGCGTTCAAAAAACTGCGTTACAACGATACATATATATAAAACTTCTTCTTCTTCTTATTATTATTAGGCGTTTGTTGTTACGCAACAACGCTTTTTCCCCTCTTTGGTGCAGTTTTCCATACACACTCACGTGACATAGTGTCTAACTGAACAAATTTCCTTGTAACGTTTTTACGTAACATTCCCCCTTTTTTGCGATACGCGTGTTACACGCTTGTAGCGTTTTTTACGATACACAAAATTGTGTTATGTGGCTTGTAACGAAATTTACGATACATAAAAAAGAGTGTAGTGGTCGTGTATCGTTTTCGCGTATCGTTGTGACACAGTTACAAAAGCCCGTATCGTTTTCGCGTATCGTTGTGACACAGTTGATTTTAACCGTTAAAATCAGCTCCCATGCACCCCTGCGATGATAGTTTGTTTTTACCTGCGAAGCAGGTCTGTATTTATTTTAACCGTTAAAATAACAGCCTGAAAGGCTGCTGATTAGTTGTTTGCAGGACTCACCTGCCCTCCCGCGCTCACTCGCACGCACACTCGCTCACGTGCTGCCGCCTACTATCAACAAGCCCGCGAAAAACGCGGGCGTAAAAAAGCCCCGCCGAAGCGGGGCTGATGCTACTGGTTAAGTCTTATTTCCAGCCGTGCGACTTGACCCAGGCCAGAAACAGCGCGACCCGTCCGGGTTCCGAACCAACTGCCAAGACTGCCGCGCCGAACTGATCAGGCTTGACCGACTTGGGGACCGTAAGCGCCACGGTACGTTTCTTGGCGTCGACCTTCAAGCTCGCTGCAGTCGTGGGTCTGTGCGACTTGGCCTTGGCGCCGGCTTTGCCACGTCCGGTCCGTTCATTAGCGGGTATTGGTTTAAGTCCACCATCTTCCGGGGCAAAGTGTGCCCGGGCATGCCAAGGTTGGCCCCAATGAAGCGCACGCTTTAGGCCCGACTTATACGCATTGGCAGTTGCCCGCGAGAGAATGCCCGTATCAACGCAGGCCCCGAAAATCTCGACCCCTATAACCTTTGCCGTGTCGATCTTATCCAGACCTTCCACGACTGCACAGTCAATTGCGAAGTTAACCGCCACAGCGCGCTGGGTTGCCGCTTCCGCTTGGGTTGCTGCGATCCGATCTGCAGTGTCCGCGAACACGGTAAGAGCATTGTCGATTGCATCAGCGAGAACCTTGTTTACGTTATCCATGGTGTTTACCTTGTGAAGTTGCGTGGTCACGTCGACCACAGAACGGATTGTACACTGTTCCTTCACAATGTCAAATTTTAACGGTTAGAATCAGACCCCACCGTACGGGGGGAACCCCTTTTGCCGGTTATGGGACCCACGCGCGCTTACGCTGAGTGCTAAATCCACGCAACCCACTTCACCGCTTCGCTTCACTTAGTTAACTTCGCTTGCCTGCGTTCCACCTGCGTTTTCCTTAACTACCTGCGTTCCACCTGCGTTCCACCTGCGTTCCACCTGCGTTCCACCTGCGTTCCACCTGCGTTCCACCTGCGTTTTCCTTAACTACCTGCGTTTCACCTGCGTTCCACCTGCGTTTTCCTTAACTACCTGCGTTCCACCTGCGTTTTCCTTAACTACCTGCGTTTCACCTGCGTTAACTTCGCTTCGCTTGCCTACATACCCCCCTTTCACCAAAACAAGCCCTCAAAAAATTTTTGCTAAATTTCTCACAACTCTACTTCACTCAGTTAACCCCTTGCATATAACCTTGCCTGTGTTACGATGCGGTATCCGCTACTTGCGTGCATATTATGGAAGTCCCAGAAATCGAGGTTGACGTACCGTTCGTCCCGTATGTGCCGACCTTTGAGGATTTGCAGGCACGGGTTACTGCTGCGCTTCGAAGTGTTGAAGATGTATATCCAGACGGGCTTCCCGTCTCTGACGACAATATTCAAACTGCGCGAGCCGTGTTAGCGGGTGCCGTATCCCCCACTCCTGAAGTGCTTGCCGAGCCCGGCGTAGTAGTACATCTAAAAGCGATCCTTGATGAATACGACAAGGAAGTTGTGCAGTCTGCACAGCAGATACGCGCTTACGTCACCAATAAACTGATTCTTGACTCAACTCACCCAGACCCACGTGTGCGGTTAAAGTGTTATGAGATGCTGGGTAAGATTAGCGATGTTGGGTTGTTCACAGATAAGACTGAAGTAACCATGCGGCATCGGCCTACTGCCGAGCTAGAGCAGTTGTTGCGTGAACGCCTTGCAAAAACACTGGAAGCCGTGCCTGAAGCATTACCTGCCCCTGAAGTGCCAAACGTACCCGTGCCAGAGCTATCGCAATTTTTAGGTGAAGTCAGTGAGCGGTCTGAGCAAAGCGGAAGTTGAGCGCCTGCTGGCGGGGGTTAAGTCGATGTCCCAGCAGGACATGCTGGATACACTTGCGCTTTTGGAGGAACTTGAGCGTCGGAATCGGATAGCTCTGTGCCAGAACGACTTTTTAGCCTTCATAGCAGCAGTTGACTCCGCGTATAAGTTTGGAACCCACCTTAAAAAACTAGGTGGTCTGTTGATGGAGATCGAAAAAGGGCTAAAAGACAGGATCGCAGTATCCATGGCTCCGCGATTTGGCAAGTCTCAGATGATTTCTATCTATTACCCAGCGTGGTACCTGGGTAAACACCCCGATCACAAGATGATTTTGGCCTCGCATACGTCTGATTTGGCCGTTGATATGGCCCGGAAAGTGCGAAATTTGATGCAATCTGACGTTTATATGGCCATTTTTCCTGGGGTTAATATCGCTGCAGACGCTAAAGCGGCTGGAAAGTGGAATACCACCAAGGGTGGCGAGGTGTTTGCCGTGGGTGTTGGGGGTGCGTTGGCTGGCCGTGGCGCACACTTGGCAATTGTCGATGACCCGCTTTCAGAACAAGACTTAAAGGCAGGCAATACAGCCTCTTTGGACACGGTTTATGAGTGGTTCCGTGCGGGTTTGCGTACACGTTTGATGCCGGGGGGCCGGATAGCGATATTACACACTCGCTGGCACCAACGGGACCTCATTGGGCGGCTAACTAAGGATGCCTTGCTAAATCCAGAGGCGGATCAGTACGAGATTTTTGAGTTTCCTGCCATTCTTACCAGTGCCAACCCTGCAGCAGACCCCACAGCCCCTGGGTATGATCCAGAAGCACCGCTAGAACTGCAGAAAAGTCTGTGGCCTGAGCAGTGGAGCTTGGAGAGTTTGCTGCGGACCAAGGCGTCCATGCCTGCGTGGCAGTGGAGTGCACAGTATCAGCAAGAGCCAACGTCGCAAGAGTCGGCGCTCATTAAGCGCGAGTACATCAAATGGTGGGAGAAAGAAGACCCGCCCGAGGTTGACTATATTGTGCAGTCTTGGGACACGGCGATGACGACTAAAGAGCGGTCTGACTATTCTGTGTGCCAGACGTGGGGGGTGTGGCAGAACGAAGATGGTGTGGATAATGTCATCTTGCTGAATCGCGTCAAGGGTAAGTACGAGTTTCCCGAACTAAAACAGCAGGCACTGCAGCAGTTTAAAGAGTGGCGTCCCGACACGCTCATCATAGAAACTAAAGCGTCAGGCCAGCCGCTCGTCGATGAGTTGCGGCGCTCAGGTATATATGTGCAGGAGTTCAGTCCGGGTAAAGGGCAGGATAAGATTGCGCGTGTCAATGCTATCAGTGATATGTTTGCAAGCGGGCAGGTTTGGTTCCCTGAGACACATTGGGCGACTGAGGTTGTAGAGGAGTTGGTTGCGTTTCCTGCAGGGGAGCACGACGATGATGTTGATGCCACATCACTGGCATTGGCACGGATACGCCGGGGTGGGCTGCTGCGGTTAAATTCTGACTATGAAGAGCCCGATGAGTTTTCTCGCCCACGACGCGGTGGGTATTACTGAGTAAGGATACATGATGGCAACGAGCATGATGGACAAAGGCCTGTATCAGGCCCCCACCGGGTTGAGTCCCTTAGAGGATGAGCCCCTGGAGATTGACATCGTAGAACCCGAGATGGTGACGCTGGCTGACGGCAGTGTAGAGATTACGTTGATCCCTGAGCAGCAGGCCGCAGGGGGCGAGTTTAATGAAAACTTGGCTGATGTGCTGGATGAAGGTGAGTTGACTAAGCTGGCCTCTGAACTTATCGGGCTGGTGGATGCTGATATTAACGCACGTAAAGATTGGGCCGATACGTACGTGAAGGGGCTTGAGGTCCTTGGGTTTAAGTACGAAGAAAGAACGGAGCCTTGGGATGATGCGTGTGGTGTGTACTCCACACTGCTAGCGGAAGCTGCGATACGGTTCCAAGCAGAGACCATGGCTGAGACGTTCCCGGCGCAGGGGCCTGTGAAGACCAAGATTCTTGGGACTGTGACTAAAGAGAAAGAGCAAGCGGCTGAGCGCGTCAAAGCGGATATGAACTACCAGCTGACAGAGCGGATGGTTGAGTACCGCAACGAGCATGAACGGATGCTGTATAGCTTGGGGCTTGCGGGGTCTGCGTTTAAGAAGGTGTATTACGACCCAAGGCTTGGGCGGCAGGTGTCGATCTATATCCCCGCAGAAGATGTAATCGTGCCGTATGGCACCTCTCACTTGCAGACTGCTGAGCGCGTGACGCACATCATGCGTAAAACGAAGAATGAGCTTGAGCATCTGCAAGCGGCTGGGTTTTATAAAGATGTTGACCTTGGTGAGCCGGTGCAGTTTCATACGGACATTGAGAAAAAGAAAGCCGAGGAAGGTGGGTTCACGCTTCAGACCGATGATCGCTACGCGCTGTATGAAGTGCATGCCGAGTTGAAGATTGAAGGTGTGGACGACGAAGAAGAGTTACCGAAACCCTACGTGGTGACTATCGATAAGGGTACGACTAAGGTCTTGGCGATCCGTAGGAACTGGGACCCCACTGATAGCTTGCACCGTCTGCGTCAGCACTTCGTGCACTACGGCTATGTGCCTGGGTTTGGGTTCTATTGCTTGGGGCTTATTCATATTATTGGCGGGTATGCACGAGCAGGGACCAGCATCATTCGGCAACTCGTTGACGCAGGCACACTGAGTAACCTTCCTGGAGGTCTTAAAGCACGTGGGCTGCGAATCAAAGGCGATGACACGCCGATTGCGCCGGGTGAGTTTAGGGATGTGGATGTGCCGTCGGGCACGGTGCGCGACAACATTATGACCCTGCCGTACAAAGAGCCAAGCCAAGTGCTTGCGCAGTTGCTTGAACGAATTACCCAGGAAGGCCGCAGGCTGGGTGCGATATCTGACATGAATATTAGTGATATGTCAGCGCAGGCTCCGGTGGGTACGACGTTGGCTCTCTTGGAGCGTACTCTCAAGCCGATGACAGCGGTGCAGGCTCGCGTTCACTTTGCGATGAAGCAAGAGTTCAAGCTTCTAAAAGAGCTTATCGCTGAGTACGCTGATGAGCCGTATGACTACGTGCTTGAAGGTGTTGATCGACGGGCGCGTAGTGAAGACTATGCGATGGTTGAAGTTATTCCTGTAAGCGATCCCAACGCGAGCACGATGGCGCAGCGGGTTGTGCAGTATCAAGCGGCGTTCCAGATGGCGCAGAGCGCCCCGCAGATTTATGATCTTCCTTACTTGCATCGACAGATGCTTGAGACGCTGGGTATCAAACAGGCCGACAAGATTGTGCCGACGGCTGAAGATCAGAAGCCCCGCGATCCTGTGTCCGAGAACATGGGTGCGCTTACTGGTAAGCCCCTCAAAGCGTTCATCTACCAAGATCACGAAGCACACTTGGCGGCGCATCAGTCGTTCATGCAGGACCCGATGATCATGCAGGCGATTGGTCAGAATCCGATGACGCAGCAGATCATGGCATCGCTACAAGCTCATATTGCTGAACACCTTGGGTTTATGTATCGCAAGCAGATTGAAGAGCGTCTGGGTGTGCCGCTACCCCCGCCCGAGGAGCAGTTGCCTGAAGAGGTTGAAGTTCAGCTTGCACGGTTGGTGGCTGACGCAGGCAAACAGTTGACTCAAATGCACCAGCAGCAGGCTGCGCAACAACAGGCTCAGCAGCAAGCACAAGACCCGCTGTTTCAGCTCCAGCAAGCGGAGCTTCAGGTTAAGCAAGCTGAGGTGCAGCGCAAAACTGCAAAGGATCAAGCCGATATTGCCATTGATGAGAAGAAACTTCAGCTCGAAGGACTGCGGCTGGCTGCGCAGGCTAACAAACCCGTTGGACGATAACCATGGCCAAAACCGTCTTTGACGTGCTGTTTGAAAAAATCGCTGCCCATAAACAGGCAGTTGCTGACTCGCTTGTATCCGGTGCAGGTAAAGACTACGCCGAATACCGAGAACTGTGTGGCTTGATTCGAGGACTAGAGACCGCACAGCGTGAAATACAAGACCTCGCGCAAAACTACCTGGATGATACCAATGAGTGAACCTCAAATCACTGATGCTGATTTTGAAGCTCAGTTGCCCAAACCGGTGGGATACCACCTGCTGATTGCGTTGCCGAAGGTTGAAGAAACATTTGAATCAGGGATTGTTAAGGCCGACCAGACCAAGCATGCAGAAACAGTGCTCTCTATGATGGGCGCGGTGCTGGATATGGGTGACCAAGCCTACTCTGATCCCGAGAGATTTCCGAATGGCCCATGGTGCAAGACTGGCGACTTCGTGATGTTTCGCCCCAACTCGGGTACCCGCTTCAAAGTTAATGGCCGTGAATACCGGCTGCTAAACGACGACAGCATTGAAGCGATTGTTGCTGATCCGCGTGGCGTTACGCGAGCATGAGGTGAAATATGCCATTCCAAAAAGTTGAGTTTGAGTTTCCCGACCCCGACAAGCCCGAAGAAAAGGGCACTGTCGAAGTGGAAGTAAGCTCGGCTGAAAACGTCTTAGACGTTGAGCCAAAAGAAAAACCCAAGGCTGAGCCCGCACCGGCCCCAGCGCCTGAAGCTAAAGCTGCTGAGGTTGAAATTGAGGTGGTGGACGATACGCCACCCAAAGACCGTGGGCGAAAACCAACTGAGCCTCCCTCGGAGGTGACAGATTCTGAACTGGAAGAGTATTCAGATAAAGTCCAGAAGCGCATCAAGCAGTTCTCCAAGGGCTATCACGACGAGCGCAGACGGGCTGAGTCCGCACAGCGAGAGCGTGAAGAAGCTATTCGCCTAGCGCAAAAGCTTATTGAGGAGAATAAGCGGCTACAAGAGGCACAAACCAAAAGCCATGCGGCACTGCTTGAACAAGCCAAAGCACGGACTGCAGCGGAGTTGGAACAGGCTAAACGAGCTTATAAAGAGGCTTATGAGTCAGGTGATGCCGATAAGGTTGTTGCTGCCCAAGAAGCGCTGACCACTGCCAAGATTCGTGCAGATAAAGTGGCTAACTTTAAACCAGCCGCTTTACAACCTGCTAAAACTGTTGTACAAACCGAATCTGAACCTACACCCGCCCCAGCACCGGTTGTTGATCAAAGGGCCGTGGAGTGGCAAAAAGCCAATTCATGGTTTGGCGATGATGACGAAATGACGAGCTTTGCGCTGGGGTTGCACCAGAAGCTTGTCAAAGAAGGCGTCGATACTCGAAGCGACGAATACTACGAGCGGATTAACCGCCGTATGCGCGAAGTCTTCCCACAGCAGTTTGAAGACGACGAAGAAGTACCTACTAAACCGGCCACCAAGCCGAGCAAAAAAGCCAACGTCGTAGCCCCCGCTACGCGCAGTACCGCCCCTAAAAAGGTTGTGCTAACGCAAACCCAAGTAGCACTTGCGAAACGGTTGGGTGTTCCGTTGGAACTTTACGCCCAAAAGGTTGCTGAACAAATGAGGAATCAAAATGGCTGAGAACCGCACTGATCGTGAATTGACCACCCGTGACCGCACTGCCCGCCGCAAGTCTTGGGCTCGTCCTGAGCTGCTGCCAACTCCGAACCCGGAGCCTGGGTATGAGTTTCATTGGGTACGTGTCAGTACCATGGGTCAGGCTGATCCCATGAATGTCTCCTCAAAACTTCGTGAAGGTTGGGAACCTGTTAAAGCTTCTGATCATCCAGAGATTGTTACGATGGGCGTTGAAAATGATCGCTTCAAAGATAACATCGTCATTGGTGGTTTGATGCTGTGCAAGACCCCGACCGAATTTGTTGAAGACCGCAATCAATACTTCCAGCAGCAAGCTGATGCACAAATGAATGCGGTTGACAATAACTTTATGCGCGAGAATGACCCGCGTATGCCGCTCTTTAGGGAGCGTAGTACCAAGGTCACTTTCGGTTCAGGTTCATAATTTAGGAGTCTCAAATGGCTTACCCCACTGTTGACAAGCCCTACGGGCTAAAGCCGATCAATTTGATCGGTGGTCAGGTGTTCGCGGGCTCTACGCGGATGTACAACATCACCTACGCGTACGCTACGGACATTTTCTACGGCGACTTCGTCGCCCTCGTGCGTGGCAATCTGGAGCGCATCAGTGTTACCGCAGGCGCTGCTGGTACTCTGGTCGGCATCTTCCTGGGTTGTTCGTACACTAACCCCACGACCAAGCAGAAGCAATTCTCGCAGTATTGGCCCGCTTCCACGGCGGCTGGTGATGCGGTTGCGTATGTTTGCGATGATCCTGATACGGTCTTCCAAGCGGCTATCTGTTCGTCTGGTACCACGATTGCCTCTGGCGCTCGTGCCTTGATTGGCCAGAACCTTGAGTGCTTGAATAACTCTGGTGATGCCAATACTGGCAACTCGCGTAACGCTCTCCTGGCTCCGACCGACACCCCGTTGACGACCGCCACGTTCCCGATCCGTGTGATTGGTGTTGTGCCTGAGACCGCTGTGTCGCTAGGTACCGCGACGTTCACCAGCATTGCTACCGCAACGATTACCTGCTCGGCGCTTCCGTTTGCGCTGCCTGTAGGTACTGATGTAGGCTCGATTGCTTCGAACGGCCAGTACATCCCCTCGGGTTCGTTTGTGGACACCGCTGCCGCTGCTGGTGCGACGACTGTTGTTCTGAATCAAGCGCCGGTTGCTGCGTTCGCTTCTAGCGCGACGTTGGTGTTTACTCAGTACCCCGAGCTGTTGGTTAAGCTCAACTTTGGCCAGCATGAGTATTACGCTGGTCTCGCTACGGCCTAAAGGAGTTAAATCATGGCTATTTCACGTGCCCAACTACTGAAAGAACTCCTCCCAGGGCTTAATGCGCTGTTCGGTATGGAGTACAAGCGTTACGGCGAAGAGCACAAAGAGATTTTCGAAACCGAAACCTCTGAGCGTTCGTTCGAAGAGGAAACCAAACTGTCTGGCTTCTCCGCCGCTCCGGTGAAGAACGAGGGCAGCGCGATTGCCTACGATAACGCGCAAGAAGCTTGGACCGCTCGCTACAACCACGAAACCATTGCGATGGGTTTCTCGCTGACCGAAGAGGCCATCGAGGATAACCTGTACGACAGTCTGTCGTCCCGGTATACCAAAGCTCTGGCTCGTGCTATGGCGTACACCAAGCAAGTCAAAGCTGCGTCTATCCTGAACAACGGTTTTAGCTCCGCTGTGACCTACGGCGACGGCCAAGCTCTGTTCTCGACGGCGCATCCTCTGGTGTCTGGTGGTACCAACAGCAACCGTCCTGCGGTTGCCGCTGACCTGAATGAAACCTCCCTTGAGGCGGCTGTTATTCAGATCGCTGGTTGGACCGATGAGCGTGGCTTGCTGATCGCTGCTAAGCCCCGCAAGCTGGTTGTGCCTCCGGCACTGATGTTCGTTGCAACCCGTCTGTTGGAGACTGAACTCCGCGTGGCGACCGCTGACAACGACATCAACGCGCTGAAGAACAACGGCTCCATCCCTGAAGGCTATACGGTTAATCACTATTTGACCGATACCAATGCTTGGTTCCTCTTGACGGACGTTCCTAACGGGCTCAAGCACTTCGTGCGTACGCCTCTGCAGACTTCCATGGATGCGGACTTTGACACAGGTAACTCAAGGTACAAGAGCCGCGAAAGGTACAGCTTCGGCGTCTCTGATCCGTTGGGCGCATATGGCTCACCGGGCGCGTAAACGCAAGTAAATCAAGCACTTAGCTTGATTGAGAGGGGCCTTCGGGCCCCTTTTTTACGTGGTTTAATCACTACTTGACACCCTCTTCTCATATCCGTAAGATAGTGACATTCGATCACTACAGGGGGCTCCAAAATGCCACGGAACATGACAGCACGGCAGAATGCAATTGCCGCAGGATGTAAGACCTACGAGACTGGTATCCCTTGCAAGCAAGGGCACTTAGCCCCCAGAGCTACGTTAACTGGCACTTGCGTTGAGTGCACAAGGTTGGCGTCCCTTGCGTGGTTGGCTAAGAATCCGAATAAAGCGGCGGCGTACACGTCGGCGTATAGAACTCGGAACCCGGAGCTTGTACGTGTTAAAGACCGGGAGGCAAAACAAGCGTTAAGAAAACACCAGCCAGAAAAAATGCGGGAGGCTAACAAACGTGCTTACGTTAAGCGCGTTACGGCTGAAGGTCGAGAAGTCCACCCTAACGGAGTGTTCCCGATTGCTGGGTTTTTATCACGCCTTGCGGATGTTCATGGGGGCGCTGTTCAGTACGTAAGTGGGTATACAAAAATATCTGCGAATGCCGAGTTCAAGTGCGTCACACATGGTGCCCACTTCATATCTACACCCCATGCGGTCTTACGTGGAGCCAACCCATGTACACGGTGCAATCACACGAAGTCTTCGGGCGAAGAGGAAGTCGCACAGTTTTTAGAGACGTTTACCACGGTCGTACGCCGCGACCGTACTTTGGTGAAGCCGAAAGAGCTAGACATCTACGTACCGGGTGCACAACTTGCGGTGGAATACTGCGGGGAGTTTTATCATAGCCACGCAACTGCCGCTGATGAGCAGGCCAACAAAAGTAAACATGCGCAAAAGTACCAAGCTTGCCGCGATAAAGGTGTACACCTGATTACGCTCTATGAGTCTGAGTGGAAAGCCCGTAAACCCGCTATCAAGCGGCTACTGCGTTACGCTGTGGGCGCAGGTCGTGGGAGTCTAATGGCGCGTAAGTGTGACGTATCTCGGGTTAGTAGTGATGAAGCCCGTCAGTTTTACGAGCGGTACCACGTCCAAGGCGGCAACGGCGCTGGTGAGCACTATGGCCTCTATTGGAACGGTAAGCTTGTTGCGTGTATGCGGTTCACTTATGGGGCGAATGACCGAGGGCCGCATGCGTCACGGAGTTGGACGCTTTCACGATATGCCACACGTGTAACTGTGCAGGGCGGCGCGTCTCGCCTGTTTAAAGCGTTTTTGGCTGACTACCAACCAACAGAAGTCAAATCGTTTTCTGATAACCGGTTTTTTGATGGCAGCATGTATGAAAAGCTTGGGTTTGAGCTGGAACGAGAACTTGCACCCGACTATGCTGTCTGGAGCCCTAAGCTTGGGTTGCTTCTTAAGACACAGTACCAACGGAAGTTCATCCAAAAGCGGCTAGAAGAGCACGGCCTCGCGTATATTTTTGACGCTGATACAGACCCCCGTACTGAAGCAGAGATGACCTACTTGATGGGGGCGCGGCGCATTTTTGACTGCGGTAAGAGGCGGTGGGTCTGGAGGCTTGACACCCCCCAAACAACCTGATACAACACTACTATTCCGGGGTTACCGGTATTGCAGACAGTCCCGGCTGACGACATGCAGGCTGCAGTACCGAAAATCGCATGTGAGAGATCATGGCCAACACTACATTCAGCGGGCCGGTACGGTCCCAAAACGGTTTCCAAACCGTTACCATCAATTCGTCTACCGGTGCTGTTACTACGGCTGCGGTGTCCATGGGTGTTTCTGGGATTGTTGCAACCCCGGTGGCTCTGGCTGATGGTAATGCAACGATGACCGCTGCAACTAACGGCGGCGGTGTAATCAACATCGTTCCCAACGGTACCCAAGACAACACCTACACGCTGCCTGCCCCGGTGGCGGGTCAGTCGTTCACGTTTGTGTACGGCGGCGGTGCTGCGGATGCGACGGACTTCATCATCAACACGGGTTCGAACACCAACTACTTTATTGGCGGTGTGGCGTTCCACGATACGGATGATGGTGCTGTGTCGGTTGTGTACTCGGACGGCAACTCCAACAGCAAAATTCAGGTCAATGTGCCTGCTGCCGCGCAGATCACTGTGATTGCCAAAGACGGTACGAACTGGCAAATCTTCGGTACGGTTGTTGGTGCGACTGCCCCTGCGTTTGCCGACCAGTAATAGGAGGCACTCATGGCCTCTATGCAATATGATGTCTGGGCGGTAACCCCCGCCACAGACGATGCGTACTACCGGGCAAATGCCTCGATTGCGGATGCAGGTTCACTGTCTCTGCTTGAGAACACCGTCGGCCCTAACGGGTATGGGTATAAGGTCATCATCACGTCGGCAGGTGATGACTCAGGTATCACGTTCACGATCACGGGCATCAAGGTTGGTGATTTGACCAACACCGTTGTGAGTGAAACTTTGACTGGACCCAATGCCACGACGGTAACCTCCAACAACTTCTACGCACGGGTTGATTCAATCACGGCAAGCGGGGCTTCGGCGGGTAACGTCAAGATCGGAACAACAGGTAGCCTTGCGCTGCCTCGCACCCGCATCAAAGGTCTGTACTACGTGGGCACTGGCAGTGCTGGATCAGTCAAGTTCAACACCAATGGGCTTGCGCGTAACCTGAAACTGCAGGTTAATACTCCGGCATCGGCCACGTCAGTCAATAGTTTGTACATGGCGGCAGAGGGGATTATCACTACCCTTAGTGGTAAAGACGACTTCTGCGTTGTCACGCTGACAAACGTGACCTACTGCACCATCATCTGCGGGTAGATCATGGCTAAGACACCTGCTTGGCAGCGCAAAGAGGGGAAAAATCCTGAAGGCGGGCTCAATGCCAAGGGGCGGGCGTCGTACAACAGGGCTAACCCTGGGAAACCGGGGCTTAAGGCTCCTCAACCGGAAGGTGGTGCTCGGCGTGATTCATTCTGTGCCCGGATGAAAGGGATGAAGAAGAAGCTCACGTCTGAGAAAACTGCTAAAGACCCAAACAGTCGTATCAATAAAAGTTTGAGAGCATGGAAGTGCTAACCATGGCTGATGTAGACCCTAAAGAGTTTGGCGCTCTTGAGGCTGACGTTCGTAACCTCATGAAAGAAATTCACCTGCTGCGTCAGGATATGAAGGTTATGAAAGAGACCATTGATCAGACCAAGGGTGGTATCTGGGTGGTCATGGCTTTTGCCGGTACGGTTGGTGGTGCCATTACGATGGGCCTTAAACGGCTGTTTGGTGGCTAACATGCCTTCGACCAGCAAAGCCCAGCACAATTTGATGGCGATGGTCGCTAATGACCCCGCCGCTGCTAAGCGGATGGGGATTTCTCAGAAGGTTGGCCGCGAGTTCATGAAGGCCGACAAAGGCCGTAAATTTAACGAGGGTGGTGACATGAAAGAATCCAAAGCTATGATGGGTAAAGAGCTTGCCTTTATGAAAAAGAAGGGCGCTCCCAAAGCCATGATCAAGCACGAGATGGCTGAAGCCAAAGGTATGAAGAAAGGCGGCGCTACCAAGAAGATGATGGGTGGCGGTATGGCCTACAAATCGGGTGGGTACACCAGTGCGGCTGATGGCGTTGCCAAGAAAGGCAAGACCAAAGGTACGATGGTCAAGATGGCCTACGGCGGGAAGTGCTGAGATGGAAAAGATGTCACGCGATCGCCGTAAAGAACGGCCCATGCCGCTCCCCATGGACGACAACGCTGCTGCCGCAGCTGATGCAGAGCGCCGCGCTAAGATGTACCGCGAAGAAGACACCATGACTCCGCGTCCTGATGTTGAGCGCAAAGCGATTGATGAGGCGCGCCGTGAAGCTGAGCGTATGAAGATGCAAGAGGCGTTTGAAGCCGCGCGTCAGCTCGGGCCTCGGAAGTATGCTAAAGGCGGCTCAGTTGGTTCGGCTTCCGCCCGTGCAGATGGTTGCGCACAGCGTGGTAAGACTAAAGGTCGAATGATATGACTACCCTTGCCGAAAGGTTTTGGGCTAAGGTAAGCCAAGGGCCTATGCACCAATGCTGGGAATGGCAAGCTGCTACTAACGCAAAAGGGTATGGTTGGTTTTGCGTACATTTGGGGAAATCTACCACAGCGCATAGAGTGGCTGCGTGGTTAGTAAATATGTTACCGTCGCTTGACCACCAACTACATGTGCTACACAAATGTGATAACCGAAAGTGTTGTAACCCAGATCATTTTTTCCTTGGTAGTAACAAAGATAATGTAGCGGATAGAGTCGCCAAAAATAGAAGCGGTAGCGCCCGGCTTCATGGCGAGTTGAATGGGCAAGCCAAGTTGACTGACGCACAGGCAACGCAAATTAAAATTTTATACACCAATAAAGTTTATAGCCAAGGCATGCTAGCAAAACAGTTTAATATACGGCAATCGCAAGTAAGCCGAATAGTAAATGGTGTTAGACGCGGAGGTGTATCTTGATGCCGTCACGCGGGATGGGGGCTATAAACCCCTCCAAAATGCCTTCAGGCGTACGCAAGAAGCGCCGGGACAATACGGACTTTACGGAGTACGCTGAAGGCGGCTCTGTGTCCCGCGTGAACGAAGCTGGCAACTACACTAAACCCGGCATGCGGAAAGCGTTGTTCAACAAGATCAAAGGTCAAGCAACGCAGGGTACTGGTGCGGGGCAGTGGTCGGCCCGTAAGGCACAGCTTCTGGCTAAGCAGTACAAGGCTAAGGGCGGCGGCTACCGTGACTAAACCCTCGCAACAGAGCTTAAAAGATTGGACCCAACAGCGTTGGACTACACGCAGCGGAAAGCCTTCATCCAAGACGGGCGAGCGGTATCTTCCTGAAGCTGCCATCAAGTCTTTGAGCCCTGCGGAGTACGCAGCAACCACCCGAGCCAAACGAGCAGGAAAGGCTAAAGGTAAGCAGTTTGTAGCGCAACCCAAGGGCATTGCTCAGAAGACAGCGAGATTTAGATGACAACCTCTGGTGCAACGACGTTTTTCCCAGACTTCACTGAGGTCGCTGAACTGGCTTGGATGCAGGCCGGTCGGGAGATGCGTTCGGGCTTTGACCTGAAAGTTGCCCGCATGGCCATGAACATGCTCACCATTGAGTGGGCTAACCGTGGTCTAAACATGTGGACGTACGAGCAAGGCACCATCACGCTCGTGCCGGGGCTGCCAACCTACGCGCTACCACTGGATACCATCGATCTTCTCGATCACGTAATTCGCACTGGGGCTAACGCACAGTCAACGCAAGCGGACCTAAACATCACCCGCATTAGTGTCTCAACGTATGCCACCATACCAAACAAGCTTGCTCAGGGACGACCAATTCAGGTGTGGGTGCAGAGACTCTCAGGGCAGGTAAGTCCTACGGGTGCGACGCTCAACGGCGGTATTAACGCTTCAACGACCACGATCACGCTGTCGTCGCTGGCTAACTTGCCTTCTGCGGGCTTCATCCGAGTGGACTCGGAAGACATCTATTATGGCTGGCTCAATACGTCGAACAACACGTTGGGTGGTGTGGTACGTGCGCAGAACGGAACGACGGCTGCAAGCCATTTGACAGGCACAGCGGTCTATAACCCAAATCTTCCTTCAATCACCGTGTGGTTGACCCCGGACAATACGCAGACGTATCAGTTTGTGTACTGGCGACTTCGCCGTGTCCAAGATGCTGGCGCTGGTATCGAGACACCGGATATGAACTTTCGTTTCCTGCCTTGCTTGATTGCGGGGCTGGCGTTTCAGATTGCTATGAAGACTCCAGAACTGTCGGACCGGCTGCAAGTGTTGAAAGCCGAGTACATGGAGCAGTTTGAGTTGGCAGCGGCTGAGGACAGAGAAAAAGCTGCAGTACGTTTCGTTCCCCGCAGACAGTTTATCGGTAGCGGTGCCTAAATGGGCAATAGGTTCGCCAGTGGAAAAATCGCTATCGCAATGTGCGATATTTGCGGGTTCCGCTTTAAGTTGCGAGACCTGAGCGAACTGGTTGTCAAGACGAAGAAAATTAACCTGCTGGTATGTAAAGAGTGTTGGTCGCCTGACCACCCGCAGCTTCAGTTGGGGATGTACCCGGTTGATGATCCACAGGCTTTACGTAACCCGCGAAGAGATACGACGTACGTAACGGCAGGTGTGAATGCAGAGGGTAACTTGACCGGTGGTTCACGTGATATTCAGTGGGGCTGGTACCCAGTGGGTGGCGCAAGCGCAAACGATGCAGGTTTGACACCGAACTACTTGGTTGGAGTCACTTCTGTTGGTACAGTAACGGTTACGACTTAGGAGTTATCATGGATGCGAAGAAGGCCGTGCACAAGCACGAAAAAGCAATGCACCCCGGCAAGCCGCTGACCAAGTTTGCTAAGGGCGGCAAGACGAATCTGCAGATGAAAGAACTGGGGCGGAACCTTGCCAAGGTTGCCAACCAAAAAACTTCCTCTTTCAAGTATAAGAAGTCTGGGAGGGGTGTGTAATGAAACAAAATCCCAAAGCGAAGCCTATCCCGCAGGCAAAAAGCCCGGAGGGCGTTGACCTCAAGAACTCGGGGTATCCTGAGAAAAACGTCAAGACCACGGGTATAAAGATTCGTGGTACCGGTGCTGCGACCAAGGGTGTGATGGCGCGTGGGCCGATGGCCTAAGAGGTTCTTATGAACTATGGTGAGCTTCAAGCGAACGTCCAAGATATCGTAGAGAACGCGATACCTGCGGCTACGCTCGCCATGCTTGTTCGGCAAGCTGAGCAAAAGATTTACAACACCGTTCAATTTGCAAACTTGCGCAAGAACGTCACGGGCAGCATGTCCGCGAACAATAAGTACCTCTCTGCACCGAACGATTTTCTGTCGGTCTACTCTCTGGCGGCTGTCAAAGCCAATGGCGAGTATCTGTATCTGTTGAACAAAGATGTGAACTTTATCCGTGAGGCGTACCCAAGCCCCACAAGCACTGGACTGCCTAAACACTACGCGATCTTTGGACCTACGTTCTCTGACACCAACGAGTTGTCGTTCATTCTCGGGCCTACGCCTGATGCAGCGTACTCAGCAGAGCTGCATTATTACTATTACCCCACTTCGATTGTTCAGTCTTCGATTGCAACCTTCGGTGCGATTACTGCGGGCTCTTCCTATACCAACGGAACTTATTTCAACGTGCCGTTGACGGGCGGTAGTGGGTCTGGTGCGACTGCGCGGGTTGTGGTTTCAGGTGGTGCGGTTACGAGCGTGACGCTTCAGAATCCTGGGGTGTTCTACGCAGTGGGTAATACGCTTTCAGCAGCGGCGTCCAGCATTGGTGGTACTGGGAGTGGGTTTTCGATTCCAGTAGCTACTGTAGATAACGCAACGGGCACGTCGTGGCTTGGGGACAACTTTGATACGGTGCTGCTGAACGGTACGTTGATCGAAGCTATCCGATTCATCAAGGGTGAACAAGAGACAGTGCAGATTTACGAAACCCTGTACGCACAAGCGATTGCACTGGCTAAACAGTTGGGTGACGGCAAGCAGCGTATGGATGCGTACCGCGATGGTCAAGTTCGGGTACAGGTGAAGTAATGTCGATTGTCCAGACCCAGACCACGAGCTTCAAGGCGGAGCTATATCAGGCTATTCACGACCTGACCACGGACACCATTAAGATTGCTTTGTATACGGCTGAAGCTGATCTTAACGAAGCTACGACTGCATACACAGCGACAAACGAAATCACTGGTACGGGATATACGGCTGGTGGCGAAATCATGACTGGCGTGACAATCGGCACGTCTGGGTATGTAGCATTCGTAAACTTTGATAACGTTTTGTGGAACCCTGCTGCCTTCACAGCGCGATGTGCTCTGATCTACAATGCGAGCAAGGCCAATCGGTCAATCGCCGTCCTAGATTTTGGCTCCGACAAGACCACAACCACTCAATTCTTAATCACCATGCCTGCGAACACTGCCACGACGGCTTTGATTCGTTCTTCTAACTAAGAGGCAAACATGAAAAGTCACGAAGGTGCTAGCGCTGGCGGTGTATTCCGGGCTGAGTGCTATGGCGCAGATGGCGAACTGAAGTGGACGAGTGAGTCCAAAAACTTGGTTGTGAACCAAGGTCTGCAGGATATGAACGCCAAGTATTTCACGGGTAGTGGCTATACAGCGACGTGGTACGTAGGCATTTACGGCGCAGCGGCGTCAAATAATCCGGCAGCGGGCGACACAGCAGCTTTGCATGCAGGCTGGACTGAGGTGACTGATTACAGTCAATCGACGCGCCCCCAAGCGGTATTTGCAAGCCCCACCACTGCAGACCCTTCGGTGGTTACGAACTCAGCTTCTCCGGCGACATTTAGTATCAATGGTACGACGGTGGTTGGCGGAGCATTTCTGATCAGTAACAACACCAAAGGTGGTACGTCTGGTGTGTTGTTCTCTGCATCAGACTTCCAGGCACCGGGGGATCGCTCGGTCGTATCGGGTGACACCATCGTGGTCACCTATACCTTTAGCCTTGACGCAGCGTGAGGTCATCATGGCAACTAAGTTCAAGCGTGGTGATCTAGTCAAGGTCAATACTGTCGTGCCTTCTGGGGAGGTTGAAGCTTTTCGGATGGACGAGGACGGGGTTGTGTGGTGCCGGATGACGTGGGTTGATGTTGAGGGCAACCAACAAACTCGTTGGTTCAAAGAAGACGATCTGGTCAATGAATAATGTCGTTCTCCTCTGGATCGTTCGCTGAACTTCCATTCGCCACGGTTGGTGGGACGATCTATTTTCCTACGATCTCTGAATCTGCAACGGGTTCAGATGCAGTAACAACGATTGTTACTTTCTTAAGTTCTGTCACGGAACTGGCCACTGGATCGGATACGACGTCCGGCACGTTTACTGTTTTGTCTTCAGTGTCTGAGACGGCAACGGGCTCGGATCAAGTAAGCTCACTGATCAATTTCCAGTCTTCTGTTTCAGAGTCCGCGACAGGCGCAGATACAACTTCAGCGGTTCCGTTCTACCCTGGGACAATTATTGAGGGTGCTACGGGGACTGACAGCTTCGCTACCAGTGTGACGTTCTTGGCGAGCGTATCGGAAACAGCAACCGGATCGGATGTAATTGTTGGGCGTCCGCTATGGGAGCCGATTGATGACGATCAGACGGCGAACTGGACCATCATAAACAATACGCAGTCTTCGGGCTGGACTAACATAGACGCGGTGTAATCATGGCACTTGTACTGAAAGATCGGGTTCGGGAAACGACGACAACTCAAGGCACGGGCACAGTTACGCTGGCTGGTGCGGTTGCGGGATTCCAGAGCTTTTCTGCCATCGGGAATGCTAACACCACGTATTACACCATCAACCTTCCGGGCGTTAATGAATGGGAAGTTGGTATCGGTACTTATACGGCGTCGGGCACGACGCTCAGCCGAGATACGGTGCTGTCTTCGTCAAACAGCGGGAATCTGGTTAACTTCTCGGCAGGTGTTAAAGACGTCTTCTGTACCTACCCTGCTGGCCGGTCGGTGTACTACGACACCGCGACTAACGTCACACTGAACACCTTAGCTGCCACAACCATCGACACGACGAACCTAGAGGTTACGAACGTCAAGGCTAAGGATGGTACTGCTGCTATCACGCTGGCTGATTCTACTGGCGCGGTCACCGTCTCTACAGCACTCACGGCTAACGGTGGGGCTGTGTTCAACGAGAATGGTGCTGATGTTGACTTCCGTATTGAGGGTGATACAGATGCGAATCTGATCTTTGCTGATGCGTCTACGGATCGGGTTGGTATTGGTACTAATGCGCCTGCATCTAAAATTCATGCGTTTACAACAACAGATACGATAGCCATTCAAGTTGAATCAAGTAGCACAAATGCGTATCCATTGTTTTCTATAAAAAACAGTGGGGCATCTGGTCGTGAATACGTAATAACGACAGGAGGGTCAGCGACGGGTTTGCCAGGGGCTTTGTTAATTCGTGACGCAACTGCTGAAGCTAATAGGTTAACAATCACCTCCGGTGGTCAAGTCAACATCGGCGGCAACTTCACCAGTACAAACAACACGCTACAAGTTACTGGTAATGCTGCTATCGGTTATACAACAGCAGCACCTACTACTGGGCTGATTGTTGCTGGTAATGTTGGGATTGGGACTCAAAGTCCAACCACTGCATATGGATATACGAGAGTAATTGATATTGCAGGACAATTCCCTGGAGTTAAATTCACTCCGTCTGGGGCTAATACCTTTGGGTTCCAAATTGGCGCTGGAACTAATGGCTTCCAATTCTATGACGTTGCGGCTTCTGCTGAACGCATGCGTATCACCTCCACCGGCACACTAAACATTGTCGGTGCTGGCGTAGCAGGGTCTACCCAGGCTGTTAGTTTCAATGGTAGCGCTCCGGTTGATTCGTTGGTATTGGCATCGTCGGGCGTGATTTCAACCGGAAAAGATATGTCGATCTACGGCATCACCGTAGGTCGTGGTGCAGGTGCTGTGTCCACCAACACTGCGGTGGGTGCGAGTGCTTTGGCGGGCACAAACACCGGAGGCGGAAACGTCGGCGTTGGTATTTCCGCGCTGGCTGCAAATACTGGGGGCGACAACAACACTGCTGTGGGCAATTCCGCACTTGCCACTAATACCAACGCCCAGTACAACACCGCAATTGGTTCTGCAACACTGCTGGCGAACACAACTGGCGCAAATAACACCGCTATTGGACGTGCGGCGCTGATTTCAAACACGACTGCCAGCAACAACGTAGCTGTCGGTTTTCAAGCGGCCAACAACAACACTACCGGAACCAATCTGGTGGCGATTGGCACTCAGGCTGGGTATTCAAACACGACAGCCAACAACAACATCTCTATTGGGTATCAGGCACAACAGGTTACAACAACCGGAGCAAACAACATTGCTGTCGGCACTATTGCTTTGGCGCTCAATACAACTGGCGCAAGCAATATCGCTATTGGAACTCAGGCGCTTTATTCCAACACCACCGCCTCTAACAACACTGCTGTTGGGTATCAGGCGGGATATTCACAAACAACCGCAGATGGAAACGCTTTATTTGGTTATCAAGCGGGAACGTCTCTCACAACTGGAAATCTAAAC
>Ga0129336_10000115_pt1 | contig 38765 bp, 15 predicted proteins | sample CPB6_02_DNA_FD_96878 | JGI IMG/M metagenome (GOLD analysis project Ga0129336, IMG submission 96878) | Freshwater to marine salinity gradient microbial communities from Chesapeake Bay, USA - CPBay_Sum_0.6_0.2_DNA | ecosystem: Environmental > Aquatic > Marine > Coastal | place: USA: Chesapeake...
GATGTCGTTAGAGCTACCAACGAAGCAGATGTTATCACTGCTTTTGGTGATGGTTCAGACGCTCACAGAGCATTTATTGAATTGGTAATAGCTGGAGCAGAAAGAATATTTATTGTTCCACTACCTAGCAACTCTTCATTTAATCATACAACAGCTGCTTTAACAAGTGGTGGAAATGACATCTTCGACGCTGCATTTACGGCAGCAGAAGCTGCAATTCCAGACATCATCGTACCTTGGGGTCGTGGTGGCCATCCTAACGAATGGGCTGCAACACCAAGCTCTGGTGGAGAATACGGCTTCTACGCTGACAATAGCTCAACTGCAACTTCAAGCTGGGCTTATAAAGTTGCCAACGCAGCAAAGTCTATATCAGAAAATACAAATCCCTGTATAGCAGTGTTGGGCGTAAAGCCATACAATGGTTCTTCTGAGAAAATGACACCAGGTCAGGTTAGCACACATCTTGCATTAACAAATCTAGTTAATAGAGATAGTAGTGATTTGTTTAAGGAAGTTGGACCATACTTGACTATAGCTGGAGCAGAAGTGAAGCCAGTTAACTACACTAGTGGTTCTACAGATTTTGGCTACACAAACGGCGCAGCATTTGTTGCCGGGACACTATCTAAAATAGCCTCCTACGCCTCCTTGGTAAACAAGCCACTATACAACGTTGACTCACTCCGTTATGCCCCAACTAGAACGCAGCAGCAGAACTTGAGTGATAAGGGTATTAACACCGTCATCATCAACTTTAATAAGATTGCAGTGTTTGGTGAGGGTTTAACATTTGGTCAGTCAACATCTGATTACACTCGTCTCTCTACTAAGAGAATTATTGACGAAGCAACTCTTGTCGTTAGACAAGTATGTCAGAAGTTTATTGGTGAGCCATCAAATATTCAAACAAGAAATTCGATGGAAACCGCAATAACTTCTGGTTTGAGAGGTATGCAATTAGTTGGAGCTTTAATGGGTAGTGACTTTACAGTGTCATACCTACCCAATCAAAATAAGGCGATAATTGACCTCGTACTAACACCTGCCTTCGAACTTAAGAATATCGAAGTACAGGTAGCCATTAATCTATAAAATACCGATTGGAGGGTAAAATAAAATGGCAATTGAAGAAAGCTATGCAAACAATAATGCTATAAATAAGTACCTAAATACTTATACCACATTCTCTGGTGCAGACATAGTCGCCACTTTTGGTGGAATTGAAATTGGAGCCTTGTCCGGAATTACATTTTCTGTGACAAGAGAAAAAGCACCAATTTATACAATGGGTTCACCAAATCCACGATCTTTTTCTCGTGGAAAAAGAGGTATCGCCGGATCACTAATATTCACAGTTTTTGATCGTCCAGCACTGTATACAATGTTGGACAAAAACAGAGATGCCGGTGGCCAGGCTCAGCAGCAGTTCTTTACAAGAGCTCACAATGCACTTCCCGGAGATACATCATATAAGTCTCGTGGTATTGCAGATGTGAACGATCAGGGTTCAAGCGTCGTTAAGAAAGTCCCATACTACGCTGACCAGATCCCACCATTTGACATTACAATCACATTTGTTAATGAATACGGTCAAGCAGCTGTTAGATCAATTTATGGCGTTGAACTTCTCAATGAGGGTTCTGGCGCATCAATGGATGATATTGTTATCGAAGAAACAATGACCTACGTAGCTCGTGAACTAGGTCCAATGTATACAATAAAGACAGATCCATTGATGGGTAATGATGATCCAACTTCACTACAGTTCTTGCAAGCAAGTCAACTGAAGTCTGATATTATCAGACCTTGATAGATTCTTTATCTATTTAATAAATGTGCACGGGGTATTCTCCGTGCACATTTTATTTTAAGGAGAATTATGACAACAATATATACCGGTAGACCTAAAACGGTAATCCCTTCTCCGGAATTAGCGAACAACCCTTCATCCGTAGGTGGTAGCTATGATCAAATGTACACACTCCAGAATATGTCTTTCTCTGGAGCAGATGCGGTAGCTACTTTAGTTATTCCAACTATAGGTGAAGATGGAAAAATTACTAGTGATGGTGATATAGTTGAGTTAGGTGAACTACAAACTATATCGTATTCTATACATAGGGAAAACTCCCCAATAAGAACTCTTGGACATGTAAATCCAAGAGGATTTATCAAAGGTGGCAGAACAATAGCAGGAAGCTTAATATTTGTTGTTTTTAACGAGTATGCGTTCTATAGAATAAAGCAGTATAGAGAGTTCTTAGCTAGGAAAAATGGATTCTTTGCACCTCTGGCAGACATGCTACCACCATTTGATATAGTTATATCACTATTTAATGAATACGGTCAATATGCAAAAATGAAGATATTTGGAGTTACTATAGTTGATGAAGGTCAGACGCTTTCAATTGAAGATCTTTATACAGAACAAACTTATACATTTATGGCAAGAGGAATTCAACCGCTAGTTAAAATGACTAGAGATCAAGATTCAGATTCAACAAGAGATCAGAAGTTGGTTGAAAGAGATCTCCAAATATCTAGAAATATATTTGGAGATATAGTTACAGATGAGTATGCTCAGCTTCTAGATATAAACTCCGACGAAGCAAGCATATATAATCAAAATATGACAGACTATATAACAAGGCGATAGTATGGCGCAAGGATATTATAATCCATTATCTAGGGAGATAGATTTAGTTTGGGCTGGCCAATCATCTGATCGTGATAATAGATTTAATAATTATTATGATTATTATTTCAGTGGAGAAGACATAAAAGTATATATTGATGGTTTGTTTGGTTCAGAATATGAACTAGATTTAGCATCTTTCGCCTACTCCGTTAGGCAGGAAAAGCAGCCTGTATATGGATTTTGGTCATACAACTTCGACGCCGTAATGCTGGGAACAAGAATAGTTACTGGAGAGTTCACCCTATTCACAAGATACCCAAGAAGAATGACAGATTTGCTGGAACAAGCTGCAAAAGTAAGAGTAGCAAATGCCTCACAAAGAGAGCAGAAGAATTCGATTGTTTCTAAAATGTATCCAAATAGTCAGTTATTAGGATCAACTGAAGATGAAAAAAATATTCAAAGATACTGGTCTTATAGTCAATTAGATAGAATAACCTCAGATCCAGCAGTAAGAGCAGCTGAGGATAGGAATATATTTAGTGCACATCCCCCATTTAATTTTGTTATATTATATGGCCTTGAAGAGACAGCGTTAACCCCTTATAAATCTTCTAAGTCTGAGGATTATTCTATGTCTGATAATTTAGATAGAATGATTCATTTAGACGTTAATGAAAGAATGGTAAAGTTAGATAATGTATCAACACCTATGAAAATTATTCTTCAAGAAGTTCACCTCATGAATATGTCTACAGCTTATACTCCAGGTGGTCAACCAGTTGGTGAAAGTTATCAGTTTGTAGCTAGAGACTACTATTTTACTGAAGCTGATTTAAGCTTTATTAAGAATCTTGGAGTTAATAGTGTGTCTGATTCTGATTTACCAGACCAAACACCATCTGGCACCCCTAGTCAAACTAGCACATCTTATCACGATAGTTTTAGGTAACTATTTATATTATGGTAAGTAATCATGTATTGTGGTATAATGTTTTGTATTTAATATAAGGAGAAAAAATGTCACAGCAAAGAAAAGTAGTTATAAGCGAAAGTCCAGATGATATTAAAAATTTGGATATAGAAGATGTTACCACTCTAGCATTTTCAGACGATGAAAACGCAGAGGATATAATACTAAAAGAAGCAGAAGAAGAGCTAGGTATAGATTCAGACTATAAGTCTGTTGATGATCTAGATGATTCCGAGCACATTTGGGAGGGTGGCCCAACGGCTGGTTCAATTAAGCAGTGGAAAGAACAGTATGGGGAAGTCTATGTAACCTCCATATCCTTTGATAAGCATATTGTATGGCGAGTTTTAAATAGACTTGAGTATAAGCAGATTGTTAAAAAGATGGAACAGCTTGTTCAGGCTGGTCAGTTGACATCAGCAGAAGCTAATATGTGGAACGAAGAAACGATAGCCGAAATGTGCATCCTGTATCCAGAATTTGATAAAAAGACAGCTTCTGGAGTAATGGCAGGTGTACCTTCACTTATAGCTCAAGAAGTACTAGAGGCATCAGGCTTCGTTGCCCTTGAGGTAAGACAGCTCTAATTAAATGCTAGATGCAGAACTTATATTCAATCTAAAAAATAAGTATGGAAATATCTATAGTGTAGATATTAAGAATACTACTCTTGTATTTAGAGAATTAACTTTTAGTGAATATAATAAGATACTTTCATTTAAAGATTTAGATAATTTTTCTTCCGCTGATCTAGAAGATACAATATTAAGTATTAGTATTGTATATCCAGAAAATTTTGATACGATGAAAATTCCGCCAGGGAATGTTTCTTCGTTGGCAAATGACATTTTAGACTTATCTGGATTCACTTCAGCGCGCGTTGCTAAAAATATTCTTAATCAAAAAAGAGATGAAGCAAACGAAGTTAAAAATTTAATGAAAGCTTTTGTTTTAGCTACTATATCTACATATAGTCCAGAAGATTTAGAGCAGATGACATTTTCTCAACTAGCAGAAAAAGTCGCAATGGCTGAAAAGATAATTGAAATAAAACAGGGAATTAACGGACTTGAATCAACTAATCTAAAGCTTGAGTTGATAGATCCAGAAGAAGAAGAAGAAAAAGAAAAACTTAGAGCAGCTAGACACAACATGTCAAAGATGCCGGGAGCAGCTGAATACGATGACCCAATAGCTAGAAAGCTTTGGGGATCATAATAAATGAGGGATTAAATTGATACGCGATCCAGGACCTTTACAAAACTTAGGTTATGGCGTAACGTCCAGAGACGTTCCTGTCAATGAAGGGGAAGTGGAAGGTACTGCTCCAAACTCTGGCTACATAAACTCAGCTTTAAACGGGCATCCAGTTATGCGCTTCTTTGCTACTACTGCAAGTACAGTGGTGGCAACAGTAGTTGCTTCCAAACTGACAAAATCTGGTGGTATAAAACTTGGAAAATTTCTGCAAAAACAAGCAGATGATGGTTCTCAGGTAGCAACACGAATAGTTAAAAGTGTTGGTCAAATAAGAAGGGAACTAGACGAATTACAGGGTGTATCAAGAGCTGGTCCTGATCCATATTCTAAAATTGTCCAGGAAATGGATGGTAAATATACAACTGGATACGATGGAATAAAAAGTGAAAGATTTGGATTTCAGTACTTAACTAATGAGGAAAGAAGATTAGCTGGACAGGGTATTATCGGTGAACCACCAGCAGTATGGGGTTATAAGCAGGAGTTACAGGTAAGGCTAATTAGAGCAGGAAGAAGGATGCCATACGAACTCCCAGCAATGTATGGAGTTCAAAAAGCTATAACTGAACCGCTATTTGGTGAAAGGCAAGAAGGCGAAAGAAAGGTAAAATGGTATAATCCATTTGATGTTGTAGCAGATTTTACTAAACAATCGGTTGTAAACGCAGCAACATTTATACTACCATTTGAGTTTGCTGGTGCCGGAGTTTCAAAAGCAAGAAGCTCGCTCCATACACTGAGATATTCCATGAATGATATGGCAAGCTTGACGCCACGTCAGGCAAAAGCTGCCAACATGTTTGTGGATGTGTCAGAAGTATTGTCTGAAGTTGGACATGACTTTGCTACATTAACTAATAAATTCTTAAAAAAGACTGCACAAGCTTCTGGCGGTTTTGCTGCAGCAGCAGAAGCATATAAGCAAGAAACTGGCACTGGATTTGTACAGACCTTAAAAAGTCTAAGTCATGGAGTTCGTAAAGCAGAAGAAAATGCCGTAAGAAAAAATATGGCAAGAGAACAGGTTAAAAAGGTAAAGTTCTCTACATTATTCAAAGGCTTTGATGACCCTACTGCAGGTCCCTTAGATCCAAAGAGCTATAGTTCTATATTTGATTTAATTCCAACGTTTAGTGGATTACAGGCAGCAACACAAGCTGGTTATAAAGAGTTTAAGTTTTTAGGTAAAGCGTATGACGCAATGCAGGGGTCTTTAGCCTACAATAAGGTTATAGCCTCAATGAGAACAAGTGGTATTCAAAGTCCAGAAGATTTATTAAATCAAGGAATACAAAGAATACAATCTCAACACTCAAGTCGCTTGTCTTCACTTGCGGCAGGTATACGTGTTTTAGGTGGTGGAGGTCCAGGAAGTAGCACATTCAGGCAAGGTGACTTTTATCAGGGTCAGCAAACAGATGCATTTAAAGATTTGTTAGAACAACAAATTATAAGTAGAGGTGTAGCCTCCAAAGATGCTAAGCAGTTTGTTGATTACTTAAAGATTAATCCACCACGCAGCAATATGCACTCTACAAATATTATTACAATTGGTAAAACTAAAATATATGAAGATGGGGCAGACGCCGCTGACATAAGTGATGACTTTTTTGCCAAAGTTTTAAAGAGGTATCGTGGAGTAAAGGGTGGTAAAAGCTTTGAAGAAGCTTTAGGTGGCGCTAGTGCGTTGAGAGAATCTGTCGAACAAGCAAGGGATATCTTTGCTACAAGAGAGTTTCAAAAGGGTTTAAATTTTAAAATATCCAAAGATTGGAATAAATTCTATAGATCTGATTTAACAACAATAGGATCTGGAGTATTAAAGCCTAAAAAATCATCTTATCAAGATTTTGTAGGACCTTTAACACCAGCAAAGCAAGAATTTCTACAAAGAAAAACAGCTCAGACTTTAGGTATACCCCTCGCTAAAAAAGACGGAGATTTATTTTCTACTCCAGAGATAATGACGGAACTAAGAAAAAGAGGGTTTGATCCTTATAAGTTTACTGATTTAAGAGCTTTCTTAATTAAGAACCGTCAAATGACTTCTGGAATATTTGGTGGTGGGTTCAATCTTTTTGGCATGCAGGCCATGACCATAGACGAAGCTCGTCAATCCGGAAGATTTTCCTTCATGGACGAGCAGCAACAAAAAATTATTAACGACATTGCCGGAAGAATGGCTATTAATGATCCGGTTTCTAAGGCAATAGGTTTTACCCGCCTTGACGGAGTTTATAAGACTAAGGGTGGACAAGTACTAGACTTTACATCAGTTAAATCTACTTTCTCAAACGTAGCAAATTTCTTTGCAAGTGAATTTAAGATACCAATACTTGGATTTAACCCAGCAGATCTTTTTGGTTATAGATCATTCTCTGAAATGGCAAAAAGGTCGCCAGTGCAATACGTATCTTCAAGAAGTGTTCAGCCATTTCTAAAAGAGGCCTCTGAAGAAAATAGAGCAGATTTTTATTTATGGTACAAGACAAAGGGTTCTAAGGGTAAAGTATTACAGTTCAGGAGAAATGAGTTATCTGACGAAGTTTACAGCACCACCCTAAATGGAACATACAGAGCACTACCAACAAACAGTACAGATTTATTAACTCGCCATGCACGTCACGCTTCCGGTATGGAGGGTGAAACTGTTAACGAGGTAAGAAATCAAAGTGGCTCTAGATTTTTAGATAGGATTTTAGGCGCCGGAGGACAAAGACCAAATAGAGCAGTTCGCTTTAAGCGAATGATGAGTATAGATTCAGAACAACCAAACTCATTATTTGGACTAGCAAATAGATTTGCAAATAGATCAAAAGATCTAGATAATCCATCCGTAATGGGTAAGCTAATTGCGGGAGAAGAAGTATCATATTCGGTTCGTGGAGTAAAAAAGAATATTAGATTAGATATAAATAATCTTAAAGTTGTTGACGACGCAGGAAATGTAATAGATGATTTTAGTGAAGCAGATATACTTAGGGCATCCAATAGCTTAAGAGAGTCTTCGTTCCAATACGGTCTACCTAAAAAAGTTATGGAAGTTCTAGAGGAAAAAAATAAACAACTATTTACTTATGGTGGCAGAAAAGTAAGTGATCTAAACTCTGCAAAAGAAGCAACAACTTTTGCTGAAGAAATACTTGCTGGTCAACACGCTGTCAGACAAAGACTACGTGGTCAAGGAATTGATACTAGATTTTTATCTACATCAGCATCAAGAATCAGATCTTTATTAAAAGATGGAAATTTAACATCAATTTCCCAAATGTCAGAAAGATCCCCAACTATTACTACAAGGTTGGATGAACTGAAGAATGAAATATTTAGATATATATCTCAAGTTAATGCAATACAGTCTAGTTCCGATGACGTATTCATACAGATGCAGCAAGCTATAGACGATCTAGTAAAGACTGGTCAGATAAGTAAGTCTCAAAGAACAGAAGCCCAAGCCGCTGGTTTAGCAACAATATTTAATATCAGCGCATTCAAGACTTTTAATCACAGTGTATCGAATCTAGAAAATGCAAAAACTGCAGCAAAAGAAATGCTAACTAAAGTTCAAGCATCTAGAGAAACTAAATCATTCTTAGATCCATTTACTGAAGGAACATTAGCTGAGGTAAGTAGTGGGGGTATAAGAAAGAAATTTTCCCCTCTTCTTTCACCACTTAAAAAGAAGTTTGGAACAGGTGGATTCTCACCGGATGATCTGTCAATAGATCCACTAGGAACTGGTCAGGGTGTTACTCTAGTTCCTACTTTTGGTACCGTATTTGGCAGAGATCCATTTGGCGCAGTTAAAAGTGCAATTGGCATAGGTACCTATAAAAATCCAGATACATTCTCAACTGGCAGCATACCGATGTCGCAGGGTGTAGAAAGATTGAATAGATATTTTGGCACTCTCGGTGCACAGTTGGATGTTTCTGACTTTGGCGGACCTTTAGATCTATTTGCAAGAGGAATGGTTGGCAAAAGAGTCCTTCCACTCTACGCAGCTGGCACTACAGCATTAACTGTAGATAGAACACTTGGTGGAATGATCAATGAAAAAGATGAACGTGGAGAAAGAGTCTACTCTCCCCTTGTTCTTGGCCAAGTTGCAAAAGGTGTAGTCGAACTGCAGTCACTTTCTGCTGGAATAACTCCTGGGGGAATGAGCTACCAAGAAAAGAAGGAACAACTAGTAGAGGGTGAAGTCCCTATACGTCAAGGTAGATTTTGGCCACTAGGAAATACTCCATTTAAAGGTGGTAAAATTATGTACTACCGTCCATCCTGGTATAGAAAATTACAGGGTGGGGCAATGTTTACTTCTGATACATATGGAAGTCCAATGGAAAAGTTTTTATTCTATAATGATATTTCTCCACTAAGACCATTTGATCCATACAGATTTGAAAAAGAACACTATTACGATAGGCCATATCCAGTAACTGGTGAATACTTTAGCGGTCCATTTGGTCCTCTAGTACCATTTGCAAACATGACAGTTGGCAAAATTCTTAAGCCACAAAAACGTATGCACGAAGCAGAGGTAGCTGCAGGACTATCTAATTACGCTCCAGCGGGTGAATTTGGGGCCTATGATACATCTGGCTACACTGGTGTAGGTGGACCGCCTACGGGGCAATTTGGTGGGTATGGTGGAGGCTCTGGTTATGGCTCACAGATATCAGCAAGCAATGCTCGGATGGCCTCTATGGCTGGCGCAACAAATACAGCAGCTATGGCAACAAGGAATTCTATAGCTCAAGCAAACAGTGAATATATACAACTATCTTATGGTGCTCCTAAAGTTAGCGGAGTCATGCCACCAAGAATAGTTGCATCTGGTCAACCGTTAGCTCCATCTAACTTAACCGTTCAGGGCAGTGAGTTAGGCTATAGGATGCAAGAAATGGCAGGTATTTATGGATTCGGCTTTGCCTCAGCGAGAGAATTTTTAGGCTATGGTCAGGGTGATTTTGAGCCGCAAAGAAGTGTTTTACAGTCTGCATCTAAAGCTTACGGTACAACTAGAGCATTTTGGGATCTTAATTTAGGCGGTCTTGGTGACGTACCACTCCCGAGTAGGGAAGCTATAGGTAATATAGAATTTTCTGAAATAGTTAGAAGATTCATTCCTAAAGAAAGAACAAATGTAGATTATATAAATCCAATAAGAAACACAATGGGAATACAGTACCCCTTCCTACCGGGCTCGGAATATTTTACAGATTTCACTAGAGGTGACCCGTTCACCAAGGTACAAGAAGGGGAACTGAGACTACCTGGAGTCGCATACGAAAGATTTAATAAATTATATTCAGATGAAACTGGAAGATATGGTGCCGTAAATCAACTCGATATATTAGGAGATGTTGCACCATATTCTAAACAGTTTAAAGCTTTAAATCGTCAAATAGACAAAATGAATTTAACAGCTGAAGAAAGATTAAAAGTACAGGAAATTAGAGGTCAAGTAGAAGATACAACAAGAAGATATGAATTTTCTGACTATAAATATAAAGACTCTTCAGCAGAGGAGATGAATCAACATCCTTTAAGATTTGCAGCAGGCAGAATGGGTGAATATATAGCTCATTCTGACAATTTTGTTATGAGTAAAATATTTGGTAAACGTACAGCTGTAGAAGATTGGGAAAGAAGAAATGTATACGGTGCAACCTTCCCAGAATGGCAGAGGCCATTTGAAAGTTATATAGAACCTATGTTAAATAAGGCTACTCAAGAAAATCCAATAACAGCTGCAGCAACACTTGGTTTTGTTGGTGGTATGTTTGGTAGAACTCCTAGGGCAAAGTTGTTTGGAACTGCGTTGGGTGTTCTTGGTGGTGCTGGAGCATCTTTGTATGGCGAAGGTTATGAATTTGCGACTGGCGAAAGATTTATACCAATAGAAAGAAAAAAGGAGATGGCTCTAGAGGAGTATGCTGATGTGCTTAATTATGTTAAAAATACTAGATTAGCAAATCAAGCAAAAGAAATGGGAGACAATAGAGCAGCTATGCAATTTAAGATGGCTGCCAAGAGAACGATGTATGGCGCAGACATATATGGTTCGGATGTAGAAACACTTTCGTTGGCTATTCCAAAAAGAAAAAGAGAACATTTTCAAGCAATGATAAATGCTCCAGAATCTGAACGTGGTCGAATACTTTCGACAGCAGGTAGATTAGAAAGGAGAATATATGAGGCAGCGTGGGGTATGGAAGTTGAAAAGAGGCCAGATCTAGAAGATTATTTTACTAGACATGAACTCCCCGATGCATCATGGGAAGGCTGGCATCCAAATACAAACATTGATTCTATAAAAATTAAAATGGGACAATCTATGGGAATTGAAATGTCTCAAATGGGTTACTATCCACAACAGATCCGCGAAGCAAATTTACTTAATCCAAGCTATCCAGAGTTTGGAATGCGAAATGATAGGCAAGATGTAGCAAGTAGACTACGTAGTCTTATGAGTAATATGGGTTTAAGTGGTTCTGTGAATCAATCATTAAACCCGTTCGGTTCAGATAATTTATCTATTTCAGCAGGTGTTAGATAATGATAAGTAATTTTGATTTTAATAAAAGGTATAAGACGCTAGGCGAAAAAGTACTTGCTGCTAAGTCCGCACTGAGAGCAACTACCTTTGGATTAGGTGGTGCAATTAGAGTTGAAGAAGATCCTAGTAATTTGGGTAATATTAGATTTGTTCTAAATGCTACTGGGGAAACCTTTAAATCAATGGATCAGGCTTTAAACAAAGCCTCATCCATGTTTATTAGTCAAACTATACGAGTCACTAGTCCAGAGATGGGCAATAAGTTGGCAGGTTTGGGTTCAGTTATGGACGACATTAGAAAAAATGTTTCTAAATTAGATCAAAACTCAAAAAAACTACTAAAAGACGCAGGTATTGATATATCAAAAATACCTAGCATGGAAGTTGATGTAGTGACTTTGGGCGGCGCTAGTCCACAGCAGATGGCTCAAAAAGTTTTAAAAATGAAAGAAACTGGTCAGCTTCACGGGATCGCATCTGTAGACGATAAGGGCGGAAGAGTCTTAACAATGAGATTAGGCGCTACTGGAAATACTTCAGGACAGATGCTAACAGCAGAGCAAATAAACCTCCTACTAAGAGTTACTGGTCATGGTTTAATTAGAGAAGAGGAAATAGCCGCAGCATTAACTAAAGGAGATTCAGGAAAATTAGCAGATAAACTATTAAAGTTTGGAAAGAGATTTCGTACTTTTGTTTCAGAAAGAGAACTATCTTTTGCTGGAGCAAGTTTAACAGATTTAATCGGCAAAAGGGCGATGACAGACGCATTTCTAGTATTAGATCCTCAGTATGAAATGATGATGATGTTTGCTAAGCAGACACTAGGTGAAAGTTATGATTTTGGCGGCAATGCTGGCTTAAAAGCATTCTATAAAGATAGAAATGTTGATTCATATTTTGGTCAATATCTTGAAGGTTTGTCTGACGCTCAAAGGAAAAAGCTAGCCAAAGCTATAGTCAAGCATGGCGATGGTATTAAGGTTGGTCGTGGAGAGTTTGCGAGTAATATACTGGAAGATCTTATTAAAGATGAGTTTAAGGGTAGTAAAAAAATTCTGAAAGCATTTCAAGAATCTTATGCAAGCATCGAATATGCATTCGACGGTTCTGATTTATTAAACTCCAAATACCTAACTGATTACAGAAACAGTATGCAAGCAGAGATAGGTAAACTAAAAAAACAAGTTAATGATGTAACTCTGCCAAAGAATCAAAGAGAAGCAGCTGCAAATGAATTGAAAAAATTACAGAACATAGTTAGGCAAATAGGTGAAAGTGGCGGAGTTGATTTTGAGCAGATTATTGGTAGAGGAAATCTACCTGGATATGGAAATATAAAAACAGCTTTTGATTCAACGTCAGATATTTTTAACATGCGAGGCTTAAGAAGTTATGTAGGAATAATTAGCAAATTTGGACTTAAAAAAGAAATGGGCTTAGCCGGTGAAGAAGGCTCCCTGTTACTGGCAGGATTCGGCAGATATAGGGATTTAGTTTATTCTGATCCTGTCTCAACAGCCTTTCATCCAGAAGTTTTTGCAGACAAGGCTACCTTAGAATCTATAGAAAAAAGAGCTCAAACAGTTTTGACAGAATTCCAAGCAGCCATTGACCAAGGTACTGTACCAAAGAAATTGAAAACATTATTACAAAAACAGGCTGAAGCAACAGTTGAGCACCTACCCTCTGAAGCAAGAGCTACAGCAGCTAGAAACAGGGAATTTGCAAAATCGATACTAGAGATGCTTAACAGCGGTGTAAGTCCAAAAGAAAGTCCAAGAATGATGAACATGCTGCATAAAATATATGCAACACAGATATTTAGAACTGAGATTGGTAAAGACGGATCAAATGTCTATAAGACCGTGCTTCCAGAGACTTATAGATTTGCACTAGACACAGAAAAGTCTCTCAGGGGAGAAGATGCTCTTCTCGGTCGTGGTTTTGAGCAATTTAAAGCTCAAGGTATGCAAGACGCACAGGATATCTTAACATTTAGGGCTAAGGGCCACAAAATGTATTTTGCACCCCAGGCCTTAGATCAGGTTCGCGGTTCCCTTGGTGGTTTTGACTTAGACGACAAGGGTATAGCTAGAATGTTTAGATATACAGACGATAATGGCATGACGCGCATTGCATTTAATTTGACGCGTCAACCATCTGGTGTTGAAGAGAAAATGTTGGCCAGAGCATACTTGGATGAAGACACTATTCGCTCCTTATTTAAGGAGTCTACATATTTTAGAGAAGCTTTAGATGAACTTATTTTAGGAAAATTTTTACCAGGTAGTAAACCTCATGTAAGTACTATGTCTACAGCCTTCATAGACCCAACAAAAGGTCCAGATATTTCTGCATCAAAAGAGTATCAAACTTTAATGAAATTAGAGCAGATACTAGAAGGTAAATCAATTGAACAAGCATATTCAGAGTTTGACCCAACAACAGGTAAACTTATAACGAGAGTTGGTAAAGGAGGGGAAACAACTAGGATTAGAGCAGAATTAGAATCTGCAATAGAAACAGTGTATCGTCAGATGGAAGGTATGGGTTTTACCGCAGTCAGGGATCTGACCTCAGAACAAATTAAAGAAATACAAAAAAGTGGCACAGCCTCACTGAGAGTTCAGCAGCTGCTTGATGGAGGGGAGCCAGTTAAACCTAGATATAGTAGGGCTGGCATATATAACGTATTTGGTGATCAAGGTGCTTTTGATATGTCTAAAGAATTACGAGAAGTCATACAGCAAGCATCCTATATAGATCAAGCTAAAAAGACAGAACTTTTAGCGGCAACCAGTTTTGAGGATATGCTAACTAAAATAAGAGGAGATCAGTCTGCGATGGCTGCATTAACATCGGCATTTCAGCACAAAGCTCTAACATCAATGGCTAAGGGTGGAGACATTCTTGGTACGTATGTAAACAGGTCGATGGTTGTTGGATCAACACTCAATCAGTATGAAGCTTTCTTAAATGAAAGTACAAAAGATGTTAGAGATTTTTTATTAAAAAACTTTCAAATAGGAATGTTATATCAAGAAGAAGCAATTGACTACTCAGTCAATGCAACGGGTACATCTAGAGTTGTTGACTTTGGTAAACAAAGAGCATTTCATATGGAGTCAACAAGAATCCTTGCAGATATTCAATCTGGTCAGGTTGATTATTATAATTTAGAAGGTATTGAAAAATCTATAAGACAACTGGTGGGGGGAGCGGATAGCGCAGAATTAGGCTTGAAAGGAATTGGTGAGCGTAGTATTGCCAGTCTTGGTCAACTCATTGGCGCACAGAGAGCAATAGCATCTGGAGCTACCGGTCTAAGTAGTGAGCTAATGCTTGGAATTGACGAAATGCTAATAAAAGAAAGACTAAGCTCTGATGACACTAGAATATTAATAGAAAATATTATAGAGGGAATGAGGCAGGCATATGGCTTCGATTCTACTTTAGAGAATTTAGATATTAATAAAAAAGTTATGAGTCAGTTAAATACGGTTCTTGAGGAGGCATCACGTAAGCCAGATAGGGTTAAGGAGGTTGTATTGGAAAACTTTGCTCTAAGGGCAGATCACGCCTACGCGTCTCTCTCTAAGCATCAGGCTATAGGTGCTAGATTTGAAGGTTACATGGAAGCGGTCAGAAGGACAACAATATCCAATATAGATGATGATATCCTAAAGGTGGCTCAAACAACTGCACAATCAGAGGTATTTGCGCAAGAATTCTTGAAAAGAAATCAAGAATTAATTAGCGCTATAAACAATCAATTTTCTGATGATTTAGATAAAATGAGCGCAAGTCAAATGGCTAGTCATAGGGCTAATATAGACTATATATCTCGTCAACTTCTTGAGCAAATTGATCAAGGTTCAAAAATTGAGGGTATGTCTATGGAAGCTTTAGTGAATTCCATAGACATGGCTTCACGTGATATGGAAAGAGTTCAGCGTGGTACAGGTATTGACATTGGAAGGTTGAGTCAATTAAGAGAAGCTTTTGAATTAGATAATCAAAATATAGAAACAATTGAAGAAAGAATAAAGATGGCAAGAAGACTTAGAAAAGCCAAGTTCTTTGAAGCCTTTGATCAAGGGTTTGCTAAGTCCGCAATAACTCAACTAGGTGTAGCCAAGGAGAGTGAATTGGCAGAAGCCGCAGAAAAAATGATAAAATCATCCACGCAGAGTGATGATCTATTGCAGGCAACCTATCAAGTCTTAGCTGGTTCTACTAAAGATATTGTTGATGAAAACTTGCTGAGAGAGGCTCAAACTCAAGCTGCGATAATAAGAGAAAGTATGTTCTTAGACGAAAATGTAGATCAAATTGATGAATTAATGAGAACTGGAACTATATCGACAGCTGAGGAATTAATTCAAGAGTTTGGAGATGATCCATCAATCAGTGAAGATGTTTTAAACTCTATAATAAATTATGAAAACTATGAGTCAGTCAACAAAGCTAAGTTTAAAACTTTTAGTCAAAAAATTAAAGATGGAGATTTTAAAACTTTATTTAAAGATCCCCTAATAAAAAGAAGTACATTAGCATTAGGTGCGCTAGTCGCAGGCAGTTTTGTTTACACTGCAATTAGAGACAGGACTAGTGATGATATGTCTGGTCCTCCATTGCTACCAGGCGGATCAGCTTATGAACAGCAATATCCTACCAGAATTCCAGAAATAGGTAGTTTTTCTGGCCAAGGATATACGGCTGGAGATTCGTACAATGTCTCAATAAATGGTAGCCCAGACGATATTCAAAGGTTTAATGAGGCTGCTAGAGGGTTGGTTAATGGCAATAGTAGCACTACTATATTCAATAGAATTCCAGATGTTCGCACAGACCTCTACTCCATGTTTGCGTCATCTTACTAAGGTTAGGTTATTATGATCTTTGGCGCTAGTACGCAAAATGAAAGTCTAAAAAAAGCAGCGTCTCAACCAAAAGACACGTCTCACAGAAAAGAAAACGCACAAAAATACTCCGCTAAAATAATTAATAAAAAGAATACTAATTCTAAAGATTTTAATCAGCCTCAAGAAACTCGCAAGGTTGATAATGGTGGAGATCGACTAAAAGGATCCTACGAAGGGTTAATGCACAGTTCTTCTACAACACTCCAAATGAGTGGAAGAGGATATGATTCAAAGTCTGCACAGACCGCTAGATACAATAAAAATTTTGCGTCACACAATAATCACAATTTTAAATTTAATGATCAACCTTTGGATAAAAATTATAGTATAATGGATAACTATAGTTCATCTTCTATGATGAAAACTTCTAGTTCTAGCATTAATGATATAATTAAAAAAAATAATGTATTTCAGTAGGATATAGTATGGCAATTAGTTCTAAAAGTTACCAAGCTTTAAATACACTAAAGCAAGCTAATGTAATAGATCCTTTAATTCAATTTATTGAAATACTAATTACGAAAACAGCTCCCGAGGTAGACCCCGTTGCTGACGAACCTTTAGATGATTTGGAACAAAGTTATAGATTGTCAGATCTAATATTTGACGGACAAGGTCAGTTTAAGGTTAATGGTTCAAATGTCGAATTGCAGGACTATGATTTAACCCTATCTGACCTGTTATATCCAGATGAGAATGACGCAAAATGGGTTACGGCAATAAACTGCTGCCTAGTATCGTGGTCAACTAATATACCCGTTAATTCAACGAAGGATGAAGATTTACAAAGTTATAGAACTAAGCATACAAAGTTAGCATCAACTGCTACGGCAGCTCAAATAAGAGCAGAGTTTTTGGAAAATCATTTCTTTGAGGGAAGCGACGCTGGTATAGTAGTATTTTTAGTTTTTGCAGGTCAGGTTTTAACTCGCCTAAAAACATTCACAACTTCTACAGGAACTGAAGAAGACGCATCTAATACAGAAGAAAAGAATGAGTCTGAAACAAATACTATATTAAATCAACTGGAAGTTATATTTGAGTATGGTTGGGAAAATGATTTTATAGATTATAAAATATTTGTAGAAAGAATATTTAACAGTAGAAATTTATTATCTAATTCAACATTAGATAGAAAGTATGTAATACCATTCAATAGGGCATTTAGCGATGTAAATACTACTGCTATTAAAGATTTATCAGAGTCAAAGAGTGGGTCAAGAAACTTTAAAAATCTAATTGCAAAATTAGAAGATTTAGGAATTTTCCAACTTGCCTCGTACGCATATGAAATATCCGAATTCACTAAGAGAAGGCTAAAGAGCGTACAGGCAGCTAAGACTTCAGCCGCAGATTTTATAGACCCCAATGCAGATACCCAGTGGCTTCTAGTGCTGGGAGATGTCGTTAAAAACTTGAAGCAGGATCCAATAACCTTTGCCTCAATAAATTATTATATTCCAAGTTTAATTACATTTCTTCTAGACGCGCTAGCTGCAGTAGCTGATTATTCGAATAACGGTAAAGGTGGAGGAGAAGACGATCCTTTAAATAATCCAGAATTTATTATTGATTCATTAGAGAAGGCCTTTGGTATAACCTCTGACGGTAAAAAGATATTTACAATGGCTTTTAAGGTGGATAACACTTCTGAAAGAATTAAAAAGGTTATAGAATCTTCTCCATTTAGAGCAAATATCCAACCCAATAATCCAGATATATTCCATCTCAGACTCGGTGCAGCGAATTTTTATGTTCCACCAGTAATGATAGATGTCAATACAAACTTCAAAACTGGAAGTTTGACCGGAGCTGCAATCAGGCAAAAGAATAGTCCAAAATATAACTCTGGTTACAAGGAAACAACTATAAGAATGAGATTGTTCTTTCCTAATTATCAGGAAATATGGGGAATAGATATCAGTGATGCAACAGCGATAGATTTAAATGAGGATTTTAAAATAGATTTCAAAAATGGTGGCGATACCGAACTAAAAATAGATAAATTTTTATCATCGCTTAGAGGCCTCGTTGCAGCCTTTAAATATGCGCCATTTTTACCAATAAAGAATCATTACTTAAATAGTGTCCACGGAATTACTGGAGTGGCTTTATCGGGGATGACAGTATCTAGTGTTCCCAACTTTCCATTTGCACTTTCTGTTGATTTAGAACTACTTAACTTTAATCATCAACCATTCTTGCCAATGATTAAAGATTTCAACCAGGCTATTCACTGGGGTAAGTTTAGGCAATATATGGGTAAAGCCGCTGGTTATCTGCATAAATATGTGAACGAAGAGTTTCTGCTGAAAACTTCAGACATAAAGACAGAAGATCAATCGAGCGGTAGAAGTACATTGTTTACAGAGGGAAGTGGTTTTGGTTTTTCTGTAGATACACCAATGACAGAATCATTATCTGCAATGACAAACAATGACGAGTTTAGTAATGATTTGCAAACCAATGTATTGAGAACGAACATTATTGATGAGTGGACAAATGGAAATAACATCACATTGTTTGCTCCAGCAGAGACTCAAACTAAAATATTTTTACCAGATACAGCTTCCTTTAGGAGTGAAGAAGAAAAATTAATGGGAGATCTTAGCCAAAGTGTTTGGGATAGGGTATTAAAAATATTTGGAATTGATATTAATCAGTCCGCTGGTTATGGCATGAGTTTGTCGTCAACAATAGATGCGTCAAGAGAATCTATAGCCTCAACATCAATGAAAAAATTATTATCTAACTCCATTGACTTATTGACGGCAGGTATTAATTCTGAAAATTCTGTAGAAAAAATATACAAATATTTAGCTACTTCTTTTGTTCAAGAAAACTCTAATAATCCAATTATTAAAGACGAAGAAATACAAAAATGGTTCCTAAACTATAATCCCTCTCCAGGAGGAAGTTCTGTTCAGACAGACTGGAATTTCCAGGGTCAAAAGATACAGAACGTGTCACTAAATGCAATGAGATCTAGATTAGTAGAAATTTCTAGACAACCTACTGTTTTATTAGATTATATAACAGATGGAAAAGTGGCAGAAAAAACCAGAAGATTAAGTTTGGAAGAAGCCGAAGAACGTAAAAAGATTATTGAAGATTCAGTTAAAAAAGAAGTAACTACAGCCTTTAATGTTTTGTTGTATGAGAGATTCTTTAAGAGTGGTCCTATCCAAGCTTTAATGGAAGCATCTCGCTTAAGAAACGGGGACTATCAATTCAATGAGTGGGAAGTCCCCATGTTGAGAGTAGATTTAGATCCTAAGTCCGTAATAGTTAATGGAGTTACAGTAAGTCTGAGAAATACATTTGCAAAACTACAAGTCCAGATGCAAGATGAGCCTTCTTATCAGCACATCGGTGGCGGCGATAGTTATATTGACATCTCTATGACGGTTATTGGAGAAAATGAATTAATTAAATTAAAGAATTTATTTAGCCATATATCTGGCTTGGCTAGGCTAGAGCACGCAACCGGTGTCATAGGATTTCTAGGAATTAAAAACATTATAACTGCACTATCTGGCATCAAGTATGTTTTGCCAATCAACTATACCGTAAGTACTGTTCCAAATTATCCTCATGTATACAATGTTAGATTGAGTTTAACTGATTTTGATATCTTTCAACAGCAAAGAGAGAAGCTATCTTCTTCGCAGCAAAAAAAGCTCATAGAAGATTTTGCAACAAAAAGAAACCCATTCCTTAGAATAAAGCAACTATGGGGAGCCTTCAATGCATATCCAGATTTTCCCCTAGAACTAAGGGATAAAGAAGGTGAAATTGTAGGTCATTTAGATCCCGATTTCTATTTCAGAAGCTTTGAAATGTTTGATAAAGATGTTGTCAATAGTTTTTCAAATCAACAGCCCAGAGTGCAAGACTTTGAATTTGGTGAGGCCGGGGTAGACTACGCCGATGTCGGTGTATATGCAAATAGAGTTCAAAAAATTCTAGAGTTTATGAGATTATACTCATCAACCAGTGAATATACTGACGCAGCACAGCGCGTTAGTGGTAATTTTATTACAGTTCAAAAACTTGTAGACCAGATGGTTGAATATATGAACTCAGAAGGCATGACTAAGCATGAGTTCTTGAAATTATTGCAAGACGTTTCCCAATCTGAAACAACTTATACTACATCCGTAAAAGCTAAGTTATTAACAGACTTTATTAATATAAGCAATCAAGCAACAGAGAATAATCCATTTTTAGAAGAAGTAAATCCAGCCCCACACCAAGTGGGAAATATTTCTCCAAATAGTTTGTATCAAGTAGAAGCTTTACAGGCAGCTCTTGAAGGTAATTTAAGTTTAGAGGATGAAGAATTTGTTAGCTTTGATCCAGATGATGTAGATTTTCATAAGCAGATATTCACGTTTCCCGCCGCTGACGCGGACGATATTGCAAACAATAGAATACCCGCCGTTATGCAGACAGGTATTGGAAATCATTTTGGTTACATAGATAGAAGTAATGGAAGATTCTACCTAACCGCTAATGGGGCAAACGTTAATAAAGAATCACAAAGTTCACAATATAAGTTAGCATCTAATTACGTAGAGGATACCCAAACACCTGATCGTGGAAATACAAATGCAAATACTGGTGTTTCTGGAGTGGTTGCAGTTTCCGCTTACCAGCATGCATATGACGGAGATGTTTATAGACACTGGGAAAAAATGATGGTAGATACTTCCTATAGAGATGTATCTGGAAGAATGATTAGAGCATTCCCAACCTACATGCTTTGGCTAATAGATGAAGGCGGGTACTTTGCTGGCGTTAAGTTGTTTGATAATTTCTATGGCCTCCAGTCCATTATAGATTTTTCTGTTGTTTCTTCTGAAGATTTATTAGGAGATACTTTAATATTTAGGGTATCTAATCTTTACAGTAAATTAACTACACCTGAAAGCACTGCAATATTTAATCCAAATATAGATGATTTTAATCAGGATGAACTTTCTCTTACTGAGGGCCTAGGAAGCATAATAGATAGAACATTAAATATATCTAGAAATATTTTGTCAGGAATGAGAAATGAATATGTTGTTGACATAAATAATATTAGATTAAAACCTGGTGTAAGAGTTCATTTGAGGGTTGGGTATGGATCTAATCCCAACTCGCTTCAGACAGTTTTTAATGGAGTTATAACAAACGTCGATGCTGGGGAAATCGTAACTGTTACAGCACAGTCAGATGCAATAGAGCTAGGTGCAGTTGTTAATTCTGTTAACAAAAAGGGAGATAGTGGAAAGATAGATGGTGGTGTAGATACTGGAATGTATCTTTCTGAGCCTAGAGACCTAATGGTTAGATTGTTATCAATGGGTTCTTCAAGAACTAGGGAAGCGATAGCTAGATCAACTAGAGGAACAGTATTTTCAGAAAATAGATTTGGAATTAGACATTTCGGTGTAATGCTATATGAGCCACTAACACAGCAGGAACAAGATAAGAATGACGCTGTTAGAGCAAACATACAGGGCGCATACGCAATTGCTGGTGGTAACGGTAGCTTCATGAATAAAGCGGTTGGCATAACTCAAGGATTTTCTTTTAACTTAAGAGGAAATACACTAACTGCAATGGGGCAACTATTTTCTAATTTCTGTGCTCAGACAGATTTGGAATTATTTAAGAGAAATATATACCCAGGAAATGGCACAGGAATTGCACAATTCCTGGGTGGTGATTTGGATGATGGATGGTCTACGGCGTCGTCCTTAACACAAAATGACAGTCACAACTCAAGGCTAGAAGGATACCTGGGTAGACTTACCGATTATTCATTTAATAGATTAGTTGCCAATAGTGAAACTGGAGTTACCGGATCATCCAATGCCATAGATGATCTAGTTAGAAAAAATGAACTTATAAACTCAGAAGGTAGAGCTGGTTTGGTAAAGGGTGCATTCGGAGTGGCAGCCACAGGGTTAAGTTACTTAATTGGAGGCCCTGTTACTGGAACTTTAGTTGGTGCTAGTTTAACTGGAATTTTAAGAGGTCGTGGAGGAACAAACTTATTTAGATTAATGGGAATAGTTTCTCCTAATCCAGATGACGATCTGCCTGGATTTGACGAAGTTTCATTTAGGGCACAAACTTACATGAGAAGTGTTTGGGATATGTTCCAAACCTGTGCTAGGTTACTACCTAATTATATTGTAGCAATTAGACCATTTGAAGATAGGTCTACGGTTTTCTACGGAAAACCACACTGGTTATATACATCTGGTGTTGTTCCTGTGACTACAGGATTTCCCGGAGAAGAAAAAGCCCAAGAGCTTGGCATAATTCCTCCAAGAACTCGTGAACCAGACGCAGATCTAATTAGCATTCTTGACAGAGTCAATAAGGAAAGTAATCCTTACGCAGACTATAGTGCGTTCTTTGCAGCAGCGGAACCAAGTGAATCCATTCAAAGAGTTTCAGAAAATATGATGACGTCTAGTGGCATCTATGCCCCAACATCTTATTTATCTGGAAAAATAATTGATTTCTACTCAAAGCCATCTGTTTATCATATAAATCCAGACAAACCAGATGAAGTGTTGGCGAAGGTTCCTAAATCAAAAGGAATCGTTAACGTAGGTTTTCACTTACCTATTGGCGGATTGATATCAGAAGATATAATACAAAAGCAGGACTCGCTTCACAAGCAGTTGCCCAACCTACCAGCAAGATATCAATACCCGTACTTTGCCGCTACAGAAAGAATAGTTTTAGAAAATTCATCTACATTAAAATTGTCCGATTACGAAAAGATCTTTGATAAAGTAGTAAGTGAGGATTATGATGATAATGAATTGTTGGATGATCTTGCAAAAATGTATGCTATGGAAATAGCTCTCTTTAAAGAGACTAAGCAAAGTTTAATTCCCTCAGATGCAAATGGTGATGAAAGTGTTGTCTTAGATAATCCGTTAAATCTCTATGATTTAAATACTATGGTCATGGAAATTCCATTTGACCAGTTAGTCATAAGGATGCCAATTCCAAATATAGATACATATAGAGATGCAAATGTTTCCCAAGCTGATATAGATGACGACTATAGTTTTGAATATCAGGACAGTAACTACGGAAAATTGACATATCAAGAATGGGGCAGCCCAAAGACACCTGAGGATGAGCAATTTTACATTGCCATGAGATGGCCGTATACTCCAGAAGGTAATGATTCTTCAGCTATTGAAAAGTTTAAGTCTGAGTACGACTTAGATGAAACTTATGGAAAAGTCGAAGATTATAAAAATAGAAAAGTATTAGTATATAATCCAATTAACAATAGAGCCGTTGTATGTAGACCAGCGTATTTCTTGTGGGGAGAAGATGATGACACGGATGCAATAGTATCTCCAGATGCAGCTTACTTCTTGGGAATTATTACATATAATAATAAAGCTGAAACACAAGATCCATTCTCTGACGACTTTGTTGTAGATACGCTTCTGGGTGACAATCTATCTGGATTTAGGCCATACCCTGAAGCACAAGAGTGCTATATGGCGTTTGTTCCCGATAATGTTCCAGTTGGAACAATAGCCCTATCATCAGCTCGTCCAACAACATTTAAACTCCAGAACGCAGATTCTGAATATATTGATGAAGATAATCAGTATTTGATTGGATTTGGTGGATTTAAACCAGTTGAAGGTTCTGACAACTTGGCTGCACCAATTGTATTTGCAGATAAAGAAACAGCAGGTAGAGCCAGCCTTAACGGCTCGGCGTACTATAATCAATATGCATACAATAATTCCCTGTCCATCCTAAAACCATATCAAACAGATTTTGTTTCTAATCTTGAGGGTTTAAGTTACGGTGGAAATGTTTTACGAGTTGATGATAATACAACTTATTTTAAGGCCGTTTTAGAGGGGCAGTATGATAAGTTGGAGAGAGAAGCTCTTTATAATATACTAGATGATGAATTAGCTACAACCGGCAGCTCCTCGTCTGCTAGTGGTAGAGTATCATTTGCGCCTGTATTCGATATGGTAGATATGGTCAGCGTGCAGGCCAGGCAATTTTATGACGAAAACTTTGATGCGAGTGTCTCTGTTATAGCTGGAAATGGTAGGACACTAAGTCAAGCCCAGGATATATGGGATCAGTTTAGGTTTGGTTACCATACATACGAAAGTGTGAAACAAATATTTTTTGAAATGTATGGATTAGATCCAGATAGTGAAGATGAATTCCCACCGTATATTAGAAATCTAATAAGCCCTACAGCTAATAATTATAATGATTTAATCGAAAGATTTGACAATACCACCAATGGTGGCGACAGAACTGCTAGAGATGAGTTTGCTATATTATTGGGTAGTGATTATGTTGACAGTCTGTCTGATACTCAACAAGCTGCTGGACTACAGAGCGCAGGTGCAAAGCCAAGGCAAGATTACTTAGACGCAATAGAATTTGTCAGGCAAAACTATGTAGACGCAGACCTAGACGACGGCGGTTTAGTTCAGTACTTTAATACAATTATCGTAAGATCACTTCAATCTTTGAGAGACAACTTCTTTTCAGGAACAACTGTAAAAAATACAGTATCTTTTAGTCTTGAGTCAAACGAAGAAACAGACGCAGCTATTGAAATAGCTAAAAATATTAAAACACCAAAACAGTTATTTTTATTAATGGTAGGAATATTTAGACAACGTATGTGGGAAGATCCATATGCTAGAGCATGGCTAGTTCTAAAGCCAGATAGAAAGAAAACTGGTAAAGGTGAAGAGGGTCAGTGGAGTTTTAAGCCAGTAGATAAGGTATTTAGAGCATTTATTGATCCACATAGCGACTATGCAAAGCCGAGTAAAAAAGATAAATTTATACAATTATTGATAGCAACAAGAGGCGAAGGAAATAGCAGCACCAACATAGTTAGTGATGCAATAGAGGGAATAGATAATTTCTGGGATTCTAATATAGGTCCAATATTTAGTGCTATAGGTGATGGTTTAGGCGGCATGCTGTCTATGTTCAAGTTGTCTATGCAGCAGATGGGATATGCACTTTCCGAAGCTGGAAACTTTAAAAAGCAAGCAAACATACTGAATAAGGCCCTCAATGACTCAATTTACTACTCTCTAGGTAGAGAAGGTACATTATTGCGGGCAGTAGATAATCCATTTACAAGAGAATATGGTGAACCAGTTATCGAAGTTAGGGAACCATTTCAGAGAATACACTACCTAAGTTCATTCTCGCATATATTAACAAATCAAATTCAGGAGAATCTGAATAATGTAGCTACCGTAGTAACAGCGGTGTCGGATGGAAAGTATCCAGTTACAGTTGCTCTTGATAAGGGTGCGCCAGCAGAAAGGCAAACCGAAAAAACAATTGAAACTGGTATATATTTTGATAATATGACTGGATCTGGTTTCCTGGGATTCCTACACCCACTTATGCACCCGCTAGAAACATTTAGAGGAGCAGCTAAAAATATACAGGGCGCACCAGATGAATTGTCAGCTAGAAGAGTCGCCCTATCACACTTGAAGGAGTCCATAAAGGACATATATCAAGGTGAATTAGTGATTATAGGTAATGCAGATATTAGACCACATGACTTAGTTTATTTATCTGATGTTTACGAAAGAATGTACGGCATATTTGAGGTGGAGCAAGTCGTTCATCACTTTACTCCAGATTTAGGTTATATTACTGCAATTACACCTAATGCACTAGTTACCATCAATGATCCAGCTAGATGGTTTATGACTTCATGGATTCATTCTTGGATGAATGTACAAAATATTAGAAATGATACTAGAATTTATTTAGATAGAATTAGGGATGGTAACTCTGGCGTAACTGTTGGTGGCAATATATCGATGGAAGCGTTAGGCGAGGCACTAACACCGCAAATTGTTGGCGGAATGCAGTTCACCCATGGGTCTACAGCTCTAGTCAAAGATATTATGGCTAATCAAACTGCACAAAGCCTGCCCAATGCACGTGAGGCTTTAATAGCTCAAGCTAACTCTCAATCTGGTGGAACCGGTAACCTAGGTGCTTTAATTATGGGTGGTTTAGCAAATTCAGTTCCAATTGTAGGCCAGCTTGCATGGAAGGGTTGGAAATGGGTAAGGGATAATGTATTAGATCAACACGGTTGCTATGTGCAGTATTTAAATAGAAACGGCCAACCAATGGACGCTGGGCTATCATATAATCAGGGAATGGTTGTTGGTCAGCATCATAGTAAATCTTTACTTGGGCCAATTCTTGGAGTGCGCAAAAAAGTAAGAACACCAGAAGGACATGCGTACATACGGTCTGATGATTTATTTAAGAGTTTAGGATGGAAAGAAACGGAAATAAGAGATCTTGTAAGATATGTAAGCTATGAAAACGCTTTAACACATGCAAGGGTGTTGGAGTTAAGCGGACTTGGTCCAGAAAAAGCTGGCTTGGAACGTCAGTTTAGAGTTATATGTAAGGTTACAGATGTGAAAGACGGCGATACGATAGATGTTGAAGACGTAACATCAGGTGCTAAATTCACGGTTCGTTTTGATGGAATAAATACATCTGAAACAAACGAAATGGAAGGTAAGATAAATCATCCAAGCACGAGTAATCCTAGTACGCTCAATATATTAGATATATCTACACCCGGCGGTGCAGCTAAAATATTTGTTAAGAAGGCACTTATAAATAAGTTGATTATACTAAGAGTTAATCCTACTAGAGAAGGAGTAGTTTCCGCTATCATAGAGGATGATTCTCTTGGTGAATCATATGACGCAGGTGCTAGCGCAAACACTAATTCAAATTATAGAAAAGATACTTTTGACAGAACTATTGGAACAGTTTTCTATTACCTTCCACAAAATAATATACAGTCTCATAAGACTTTTGTATCTAATTTAATGAGAGAGAATCTATCAGCATTAGCAGGTGATGGCGAGTCAATAAAGGAAATATTTAAGGGTACATTGTTTGACAAGTCTCCGTTCAGTGTTAAGTTTAAAGAGATATACGCGGCGATTGATAGCTCAATATATAGTGAGCAAAACGAGTTTGGACAACCCCAGCCGCCGCAATACATTTATTATAATATTACAGATACGTCAGATACACTTTATTATATAAGTGATCAAATGAAAAGGATATACAACAATCTAGTATATATGAAGGTATTAGAAGATATATATGAAATTTCATCAAGATGGCCACAAGTTAGTTGGGATGAGTACTATAACGATGGTTATCCATATACTCTTAACTGGGAATTGGTTATCAATAATCTGGCAAAGGTGTATATAAAAGATTTACAATCTGAGTCATCATCAGTTGTGTCCGCAGCTGAACAGACGCAGTTGACTAGAGTTAACATAGGAACTTGATATGATTAAGGGTAACGATACTAGAAACTCCGCCTCAATTTCTAATGCTATATTTAATAGCTATTACCCACAGGGCCGGATGCTAATTCACAACACATCCTTTTCTAAGGAGGGTGTATCCGGAAGGACACTAACTAGTAGAACTATTTCAGATGTAGTTCAAGGAGATGCACTTTATAGAAGTCCTAAATATTCTTTGTCATACTTCAACAAATCAATTGGATCATCAATTAACTCATTAATAACATCGGGTGGTGAAACTGTATTCTCGAACAGCGCTTCTGTAACTATCCAGGATCCAGATAATATAGATCAAACAGTTACCGTATCCGGTGGTCAGGCATATGCAAAAATCTTATCTACCAGCATATTGGGTCAGCAAGGCATGTCGTCATTTACAGATGAAGCTATTGATAAATTATTTAGCAGTCAGTTGTCCATAAATGAATCTATGGATATTAATGGATATGACCATACAATGATGGATGATTCACCGGTAAACGGCGCAGCACCCAGTGCTGGATCAAGGGCAATAGCATTTGAATCTGATATGTCGGAGGAAGAAAAGGGATGGTATTTAGAAAGAGCTAAAATATTAAAAGATCACGAACCTCAACTGATTGGTGATCGTGCATTTTTATATGGATATACATTTGATATACCAAATACATACTCTGAATTAAGATATGCAGATGGTGATTCAAAATATCCAAACTTACCAGACGGAACTAATACCAAAATAGTAGATCCATCAATAATTTCAGCAGATGCCAAAAAAGCATTCATCTGCCCAGCAATGATTGAATGTATGATAGCTCTTAGTAAGAAGATTACATTTAGAGCTGACTTTGCTCCAACTAGAGGTTTAGATCACGCAATCGGCGGTGATAATACTGCAAGTAATCACATATTCGGAAGAGCAGCGGACATACCATTTGTTGGTGATTTAAAAAATAACATTTCAGACATGTGGAATAATGTAGGGAATGCACAAATATATAAAAAAGCTTTTGACTTACTCATGAGCGCTTTAAACACTTTACCCCAGCATATTCAGCCAGACATGCTGGTCGTTAGCGATCAAATAGCCGATGAATATGGCATTATTAAGGGTAATGAAGAAGAAACCGCAGAAGTCTATAAGAAATATCCAAATTGCAAGTATATAAAACTTCATCCTGCTACAGACCACAGGAATCATATTCATTTAAGCTTTTCTGCAGCCAGGGCAGGTATTTATACTGGTCCGGGTGGATCTTTTACCATCAACCCCATTAATGCAAGTGCAAGTATTACTCAGCCTTCAAGTGGATATATAGAAACAAGCGTTGGTTTAATACCAATATATAATATATCTAACTCAAAATTTACCCAAAGTTTTAAAGCACCTAATTCTGGTCAACTATTGGCACATGAAATATATCAATTATTAACATCTACAATAGCCTATCCTGAACTCGCTGCAGTTCTTACGGCAATATCTCAAAGAGAAGGAAATACTGGAAGTATGAATCCTGGTGCTGTAAAGTCCGGAGACTATTCTATAGGTTTTCTTCAAATGAATTTTCTAGTTTATGGTAAATATAATTTCGTTTTACCAACCTCAAACGGGCAAAAATTTGAAGGCTGGAAGTTGGCTTTATCAGACTGGCAGAGAATGGGTATAGTAGATTTTAATTCATGGAAAAATTGGGTAAAAGAAAAAGATAGAAATAGCCCAGAAGGAGACGCCTACAGGGCGTGGATACAGGAATCAAAAGCTATATCAGATGATAGATTATGGATGCCCATAAATCAGGTTTATATTTATTATAAGTGCATGACAGCTAGAGATCCATCATATCCAATATCCCCAGATCAAAAGTTGGGCGCAGTTCCACAGATGCAACACGTATTAAGTCCGTGGGGAGATTACGGTAACGGACCCGCAGCTGGGCCAATATATAAAACAAAATTTAGTGACGCCGCAGCAGTTTATCGTCAATCTGGTAGAAAAGAAGAAGATCTTAAAAATTGGATTAGAGCATATTTTGCAAATCCAAATAACGGTGCTACCTCTAGATCAGTTCCATATATTGATGGATGGTTAAGTGGTAAAGTGTACGCAAGAAATGGAAGCGAGGTAACTCAGTAATGCCTGTGAACTATCCTAAGTTTGATAAAAAAATACAAGAACAAATAGATAATACTATAATTAAACAATCAAAAACCAGACCTGGAATGATAACAAACTATGATAAAGTTTCTAATACCGCAGTTGTAGTTTTAGAGGAGCAGGTTTCTGAAGCTATGGGCAATATCCTAAGGAATGTCCCATGTCCGGTGCATAGAGGAGTGCAAACAGTATCACCAGTAGCAGGTACAAGGTGCTTAGTGGCATTCAGGGACAATAATGAATCTAATCCTTATATAGTAAACTATTTTGAAGATACTAATTTAAATAAAAGCTATTTCAGTAACTATATAGTTAATACTGGAGTACCAAGGTTCATGGTGGACTAATGGAAATATATCCTGATGCACAAGTTCTTAGAAATAGAAAAGAACAAGAAACAAATATACCAGTAGAAAATGAGTTGAAAAAAAGAAAAGAGTTTTCAGATAGAGAAGTAGGACTGACTCATCCGGACTTAACTTCATTTATAAGATTGAACGATCAGGGGGATATCGAGATTTTTGCATCTCCTGGCGTAGGTATAGTTATAAGTACTAGATCAAAAAGTATATCTTTATTTGCGGACTCTATTAGAATGTTTTGTAAAGATGACGGTCTAAGGTGGAATAATTATAATTTTAATTACTCAGCTTCTAAATACATTGAGCCCACCCTAGTCAAGATCAATACTAAGAGTATACATTCGGCTCAGAATGGAATTTCTTACTACCTAGATCGTATACCAGATATGGAAGAGGAAGAAAATCAAAAAACTGTTACTATACAAGGTGACTATGGTTTCAACTTCCAGACGTCATCTTCTGATCAAAAATATACTACAGAAATAGATTTATCAGATTTAACAATAGAACAAGCTGGTTTAGTTCAAGCATATTCATCAAAATATTCTTCTTCTACTATTTCTTTATTAATTAAGTATATTAGAGAAGGTTTAAACTTTGATCAAGCTCTAGATAAGGCCATTAGGGAAAATAATGAGTGATTTATACTTAACTCAAGAAGGTGATTTACTAATAGATGGCAATAAGGATATTGCCAGAGTTACTGATTCACTGCAAAACGACATTCAGCAAGTTTACCTAAGGCTTATGACCGAACCTGGAGATTTTTATGTATACCCTCTTTTGGGAATCGACCTGTCAATAATGTATGGAATGCCCCAATCAAAGGAGACCGGAGAGTTTGGTAAAAAACTAATCAGATCTGGGCTTCAAAAAGAAGGTTTATTTAAAGGCAGAAACATTAAGATAGACGCAGTCCCAACCGGCCCAGATACAATTAGATTTGATATCCATATTTTATCTGATATAGACAGGCCCGTAGTACTATCAATAAGTCAAAATTTAGGAGCCTAAATGACTATATATGGAGTTAAAAGTAAATCAGAAATATTGGTTTCTATATTAAATAGTTTAGAAAAAAACGCTGGGATAACAGCAGTTTATCCAGGTTCAATAGCTAGAGCCTTTGCTGAAGCGTTTAGTTCTGAGGTTTCTGATTTATATGAAGCTTTTAGGTTTACTGTTTCTCAAAGTAACTTGACTACAGCATCTGGTAGAAATTTAGACTTGATTGGTGATCTATACGGTATATCAAGAAAGTCCGTAACAAATTTTGTAGCACAAGAACGTCAAACTTTTAACGTAGAATTTTTCTTACTCAAGCCACACAGTGCTACGGTGACCATACCGAAAGATACTCTAGTTTATAATGATGTTTCTAATTTTGCCACTAAACAGTACAGTTTTAAGGTTAACTCAGATATTATAATTACTCCGGGTTCAACAAAGTCTTATGGAATAGTCGAACCAAACTTTACCGACAACGCCTATGTTGCACCTAGGAATACGCTAACACGACATAATTTTATCGCTCCGCCAACAGTAACGGTATATTGCAATAATCCTAAAGAGGTATACTCAAATATAACTTCAGAGTCAGATGATAACTATAGAAGAAGAATACTTGCTTCCATGAAAACTAGATTACCAGGAACTGCAGAGTCGGTAAGATTTGCAGCCCTTGCTGTTAAGGGTGTGCGGGATGTTAAAATACGTCAAGCTAGTTATGGCATAGGATCGTGTGACATTATCGTTGTCCCAGAAGTATCGTCTGCGGTAAAAGGCTTAGCTGAAAATATTATTGTTGCAGTTGAAAACAGTAAGCCAGTTGGCGTAAGAATAAATGTAAGAATTGCAGAAAAAATATCTATAGGTATAGGGGCAACAATAACACTACCAGTTGGTAACTCTGAAACAATTGTAGCAGGTATTAGAAATCAAGCAAATCTATTTGTTAAAAGGTATCTAAATTCATTATCAATTGGTGATTCTGTTTCTTTATCAGAAATAGAAAGGCAGATAAAGTTATCATCAGATATTATTAGATCTGTGACATTTAGCTCACTCACAGCAGACGGTAGGGAACTACCACTAAAAGATTTTGCCTCGGATTCAGTAACACAATATTTTACCGCTGGAAATGTTAATATATCTTCTGTTATAATTGGAGCTGCTAGTTATTAAAACTATAATATTTTTTGCTATTAAGGGTATTTGATGAAACAATATTTATTGCTATTAAGAAGTTCAGATTTTCAAAAGTCTGGCAATATATGGACTAGTAATCCAATCAACCTATATTCAAATACCTCTTATAAAAACTACTCTAATAAAAGATACGCTTATGGATTAGATCTTATAGGTGATAAAACTTTTGTTGGAACAGAAGTTGCATCACCATCGCACTCACTGCAGCATGCCACTCCATATGGTAGCAACGCAGTTTATGTTACGAATTACGGTGAAGTAGTATATGAATCTGCTACGCCCAATTTACTTAGATTTATAGATACATCATCAAGGATAGATATCCTTAGCTATAAGCATGTTTTTACTAATATTCCAGGTACATTCACCCCAACGTTTAATATAGATATATTTGAGTCAGATGATGGTGATGTGAGTGGTCCATGGTTAAAGTCCGCTATTGCAGCGGATTCAAATACATTATTTATTAGAGATTGTAAACCATTTGTAAAAGTACAGCTAGAAATATATGCTCCAGAAATAAACATTAATACACTAGGGCTAATATTCTATTTAGAAGTTGGCATTCATGATCCAAGTTCTCCTGTAATATCAAGGTCTGGCAAAAGTATTTTGAAAAGATTTCCAAGTTGGACATCACTTTTTGAAGATTCTGCAGATTCAGCAACACCGGAGTTAGATATACCTAGCTCGGCTGGTGGTAAATTTATAGCAGCCCTTACGCAGGACTCATTAGATTTAATGGCAGATGATGTAGATCTGCTTAGTATAAACGCTTATATTAATTCCGCGGATGAAAATGCCCTAGCCTGGATATTTGCTACCTATAATGTTCCATCTAATGTTGTTTCAATAAAAGGTGATGGAATTGATTTAGCAAGAGTATCGTCCATTGAAGATTTTTTGGATTCCCGCCAAACAGATTATGTATATTATCATAATTTATTTGATAGAAAAATTTTAACAGTAAGATCTTTTCAATCATTAACTATAAACGATACTCAATTTGATCAAGAAGCTCAAAATGTTTTTAATGAATTTGATGAGTTTGGAGCAAGGGTAAGTTTACCAAGATTATATTTAGAATCAAACTTAAATTATAAAAAAAGAATTTTAGATGTCAATAAAAACGTTCCAACAATAGAATCAGAAGGTTTTAAGAGAACGCTAAGAAGAGAGTTGGATATATGGAGAGTATACGGATCTACTCCAGATTCAGATTATCTTGGTGCAACACCAGAAATTTTTGAAATATCAGATATAGAAAAAAGTACTCCGTATTTTGATGATCAAGGAAGACCTCTAGATAAATTTAGAAGTTTAGTTGAAAATATTAATTCCAAGTATCCATCAAATATGGGATACGTAAGGTGGGAAGAAGGTGTCTGGGACTATGCGGGTTTGCTTGGAGAGGGTGTTGGTAGAGTTCCAGCAATATATGACGTAGATGCTAGTCCATTTCAAGAATACTATCAGGGTGGTGTTGGGGACTTTGAAGATGGAAAACTTCTACTGGATCAAGTCGATGCTGCAACAGTTTCATTTAGTGGAAGTGTAGAGCTACAGGCTTTAAAGCAAGTTTCATCAATAGATGATTATGCACCCATTTCCGGAGTCTATGGATGGTATTTAAAATATCTAAAATCTACTCCAGATTATGAAGCAGGCGGTATAAAAGACGGTTTAGGAGTTGCTTTAGTATATGAAGTAGATCTTCCTCCACACGATAACTACACTACACCATCAACATTTTATGCTAATCTCAACTACTTGGATAGGCAGGATTTTTACGTTGGCAACAGGTACTCGCAGGATTATTCTGCTAGTCCAGAGTATAATTATATTAGAATATTTGATCAGGAAGGTTTATCTCTAGATAGCATTACATTTAGAGATAAATTATATGATGATGTATATTCAAATACAGAAGCAACCCCATCCTCAAGCTCACTAAGTGTCTACGATGCACAGCAGGTACGAGTTTTTTTCAATAAAAAATGGGTACAAGCTTCTCAAAATTTTGTTGCAATTCCAGTATCTGATTTTAGATTTGCGTTTAATGAAGCGACTCCAGTATATGTTAGTCAACCGAGTAGTTCAGCAACGGCAAACATAGCAAGTCCTAACATTGACTATATTAACTCAAATATCAGAATAGGCTCAGAAATCTACGCATCTACTCCTGGTATATTCTATACAGATATTTTATCATCAAATTATACTATAAACTCATTAAATCAAACAGGAATGGGTGGAATAAGTAATTACGATATTTATACCGAAGATCTCGTCTCTTCAATTATATATCCACCAGACGCAACACTTCAGGCTCTGTATATAAATTGCGCTGAGTCAACAGGGTTAGATATTAATAGTTCTACTCCAAATTTAATAACTTCTACTGGTGGCTTGATTGAACAAGTCTATCTAATGCCATCCTCACCAAATATAGAATATACCTTTTATTCAGGCTCATCACCATATTCATCTGGATATTCTAACTATTTTAATTCGATAGAAATAGATATGTCTTCAACCCCCGCAATTGCTGCCACACCAGCATTTATTAGGCTATCTTCAAACAATATTAATGGATATCCGTTTAAGGTACCAGTATATGAATCGGTAACAGTGCAATCTACTCCAAATATATATTATGGATTTATAGATTCCCTAAATAATACATATAAAACATCTTCTGAAGTAGAAAATTATTACATTAATAACGATAAATTCTTAGGTAAAATTGATATAGATAAACAAACATTCGGATTAGATGCTTCTACACCATACCTTATTTCATCTATTGAATATAAGTCTACCCCATCCTTCATTAAGGCATGGAGTGATGGTGAAATAGATGGACAGCCAATTGAGCAATACTTAACTGAATTGTTTAATGATAATCAGCAAGCAACAGTTAATATTTATGCGGAAAGGGATGATTTATCTGACGCCTATAGAAAACTAGCAATACACACTGGTTGGATATACGTTGATAATAATGATTATTACGTTTACTCTAGTCCCAAAACACAGAATCATAATGGTAAATTCTTTGAGATAAAACTAGATGAGACTCCAAAACTTGGTTCTCCATTAATTGTAAATGTAAATTCTAATCCATATAGAAATGTTGTTTTCGAAGACAGTGCCACACCAGGTAAGTTTAGTTTTTATAATAAGGAAACAGTAAGGTCTACTGGATCTGAATCTTTATATCTAGCTTATGAAAATGTTTCCAATCTTACCGTTAAAGATACAGTGACCGGTGCACTATTATTTACAAATATAGATTCTAGCACATCGACTATATCGCCATTTAGTCAGGCAACTCCAGCTATAGCCGATAGGGAATATGAGGTTATATATCTGGTTGAGAACGCCTATCATGTTGAGAAAGACGAATATAATTCGTCATTAGATATTTATGAGTCAAATATTTATTTTTCTTCTACTCCGTCTGTTAACTCTGCTTATCAAATAATCTATGAAAAAGATTACCTTAATAAATACATGGAGATAGATTTAAGCTTAGATCAAGCTAATAATCCAATATCAGAAGGATATGTTTATATATCTAAGGATGAATATAACTTTGATTTAATTCAAGAATATTTGTCACCAAAGTATATTGGAGATTCTTTAGATGATTTGATGTATCTAACAATAGTTTCGTACGATGTTAATGGTAACTTTAAGCCTGGTCAGACATTTAGGGTTTATGGAGACGATATAACTAGTATTCCAGAGTATATTACGACCAATGATAATGGCCTGGGTTACTCTATCATTCAGTATTCTGGAGATGTCCCATCGACCAAGATATCATCATCGTTCACTATTCAGGGAATAGGGGCTGCCACACCAAACGGTTCATCCAATAGTGAATCAGATGGCTATATAAAAGAAGTTGATTTTGTTATTAAGAAATATAATAATTTTGTTATGGAAATTAAAGCTTCTTCAGTATCTAAAAATGTTCAAGCAGATGGTATAACAACTATTAATATAGCTGGAAGAGTATATTACCATGGAGCACCTTTTAATCATTCAATATTATTAAATTGGAAGCAAGCGAATACTTTATATGACTTATTTGAGAATAATTCAATAGTTAACTACGGATCTATTTCCACTAATAGTGACGGAAGTTTTATAATTCAAGGTCAAATAGTTGCTCAAACAAAAGAGAATCCAAACAACTGGTTTGTTGCGATTGAGGTTTCTGATCCAAACGCAGTAAATCAAATAATAGTTTCACAAGAAGAAAATATATCCGCATCTGATGTTACTATAACTGGTGACATAGTATATTGGTATGAGTCTTATGACAATGTCCACTATGCTAACGAGCAACTTCCTTTAAATAGCAATTTCACTCATGTAAAACAGCAGAACTCCGAGTTAATTTCAACTCCAAACTTTTTATATGATCATGCGCGTGGACAGGAAGTAATAAGGTATTCGGCAACTCCAAGTTGGAGTATACCAAGGTGGGTATCATTGAGAAGATTTGATCAATATCAAATGGGCATATTTGGATCCACGCCAAATAATATTGACGGGTTTGCAGAAGTGCATCCGGATCATGGAGAGATGTAATGCAGCTATTTGAAAATGAAACTATATCTGGAGCAGAAAAAGCTATAAAAATAGGAACTCGTGTAGTCAGTGGTGATGTAAATTTAGCTTGGTTTACATCCGAAGAAATAAAGCCTAGTAATAGTATATCAATAGTTGATTCTTCTTCTGCAATAGCTGAAAACTTTATTACAGATGTATCAAGTAATGAACCACACATGGTCTATGCGGATGAATTGGGCTTTTTGAGAACTGTAGATGGTAAGTATAATTTACCAACAAACAACTTAACTATAAGTAATTTATTTTTAAGCAAGCCTACGTTTACCGAAAGGGTGTCAATTGCTAATATAGACGCAAAGGACTACGTGCACTATATGTACGTCAGTAGATTCTTTTTACCAAGTCAAGCTGGACTTAATATAATTTCTCGTCGTCAGTTTGTCGAATATGATAAATTAAAATCACTTGCAATAAAAGTTATTGATTCCTCGAATAAGGAATATATAGATCCTTCTAATAATAAGAGGAAATATAGAATATTACTAGAACCATTCAAGACAGATTCTAATATAAATAACACAGAGCTTCCATATAGGATCATAGTTTTACTTGATCACGATCAGCCATCTGGACTTAAACTTGTTTATGACAAAGTTGAGTGCGATGAAGACGGAAATATGTTTAACTTAGAAACGCAATATACGGAGAGCATCAACGCTGTTCAATATTTTGAGGAAGTCCCAGAAGAGTCATTTGTCATAGATGAAAATTATTATGACAAAGAACATTTCTCAATTAAAAAGTCAGAACAAAAATATTCAGATGTTTTCTCAACAAATATTAATCACAGTGGTTATCAAGTTATAGCGCCAACAAAGGCTATTAATGATTATAGAGTATTCGAAGTATTTAACTGGAGACTTATAGCTAGATCATCAGTTAATGTAAATTTCGATCAAATTAACTATGGCCAAGAGTTGGACGCCGCCGGAAATGTAATACAAAGAACTGTAAAGGTAGGAGTTTTATATAGTTCTGCGATGGGCCAGATGCAAAATTCCGTTATTAATCCATATATATTTCTTAGATTACAAAATTCTCCGTTTAACCTTTCTAAGTATTCTTTCATTAATCCATTGCAGCAAAATACAATAAATACAAATGAAGCAAACTACTGGAAAGTGGATATAGATAACATAGATGATTTATCTCAATTTGACATATTAGCCTGGTCTCCAACATTTAGTATAACTGCTAATCATAAATCTAAACTCGATTCTTTTATCAGAGCAAATGGAACTCTAATACTAGATATGAGTAGTACATCGGCAGACGCTACAATAATTAATCCTCAGCTAGCTGTTGATTATAATCTAATACCATCAGCGTATATCGATATGATTGAAGATAGTGTTGTAGTAGATTACAAAAAAAATGGTGGTTGGACATTAGTTGATCAGATATTTGAAAAGCCCTATTATGGAATATATGGAGCAAACTATATAAGTAGGACAAATACATATAAAACTTATCCATCTTTTAAGTCATCTGCAACAGAAAAAACCTTCTTGAAGTGCGGACAAAGTTCCTCAACGGCAAAGCCGATAGGAATAGTTATAGATTATCCATCTGTTGGGGATACAGTTACTAAGGGTAATATTATGTCTTGCACTTTCCCCTTAATGGCATATTGTAA
>Ga0129336_10000116_pt1 | contig 38749 bp, 50 predicted proteins | sample CPB6_02_DNA_FD_96878 | JGI IMG/M metagenome (GOLD analysis project Ga0129336, IMG submission 96878) | Freshwater to marine salinity gradient microbial communities from Chesapeake Bay, USA - CPBay_Sum_0.6_0.2_DNA | ecosystem: Environmental > Aquatic > Marine > Coastal | place: USA: Chesapeake...
CACACCAAGCAGACCCTGCGGATCCTTACCTGTGAGCTCGGCCAGACGCTTCGACACTTCGCTACCGGCGGAAAAGACTTCGGACATACGCTGCTTCAACTCTGCAATGTTCATAATCTACCTTGTCTCCTTTGGATGTTATCTGCCTTTACGTATCTACCTACATGAACATAAGTAACCAGTTTGTCAACCGATATTAGCGGATCGTACCGGACGAACCATAACTTGTCGATAAGTTGTTTACTTTATTTACCCACTCAGTGTTCGTAGCACCCGTAGAGGTATACGCGTACTCGGGACCTGAGGGTGTAAACTCCGTCTGTCCGGGCATAAGTCCGAGCCGTTCACGGGCCAATCCTACCGCGATCGCACACGCATCGGCTTCGTCCGGTGACTTACCTGCCAATCGCTTCTTGTGCTCAGTCTTAGACTCCATGGTTAACGGGCGCATCTTAATATCAATCCGCCGTTTGCAGAACTGCACCGCTGCTGTTTCGGGCAGGTTACGGATCTGTGACCGTGCACCCAGTTCCGCGATGGTGTAGTAAAGCCACGTAATGCGATTCTTATATCGCTTAGACGCAAGCTCAAAGTTCGTAGCGGAGACGGGGATATCTGGTGCCCGAGTACCGAAGTTGGTGCGGTAGATTCCTCGGGTGCCCATCTTCATCTCAATCACATCCGCTAGACTCTGTGTTCCGCTGTCGTCGATACCAATCATATGGAGTCCAACGCCCTCATCCTCTGCCAGCTGGACCACCTGATCCGCTACCTGCTCAATAACCGGCTTGTCACTGGACGCTAGGATCTGGAGATAGTGGACAGGGTCACAGAAGGACAGGGTCATGATTCCATCAGTGGACATCCCTACCTCGAACACGACCGCCACGGCGTCATCGCCATCAGCGGTAAAGGCAGGATCAATGGCGATCCCTTTCATCGGGGCTTCGGATCTCCACACCACCGGCTCTAGCATCCGATAGGACCGGAGCTGGGATTCGGTTAGAACCGTCCTATCCGACTGCTGTGGGGGCGGCAAGGCCCTAAGGAAGGTCCATACCGCAGGTGCATCGGCATTGCCTTGGTTCTGCTCAATAATGCGGTCTATTGACTTCTGGGTCGGTAGGAAGGGGAATAGGTCCGGTTTCTCGATCCCTGGGCTCTTGAACGCATCGAACCGGTAGGTCCGACCAAGAACAGCATCCCACTCGGTAATTGCTTCGGTCAGGATGACCTCACGGTCCTTGGGCTTACCGTACTTACCCGCCAATCCATTCAGGCTTTCAATGTTGCAGGCCGTACCGAGTTTGAAGTAGGGGGCTTGGCTTAGGTTGGTACGGGCATCGATAGCCGCTTCACGCATACCCTCAAGCTCGTCCAGCAGGAGACGTACGTACTTCGTGTGTACACCCTGCAACGCGGTACGGGCATCTTCCGTGGTTCCCTGCTTTACGGCTACCCCTTTCAAGCGGCAACGGACCTGCTCATCCTCGGCTAGACCATCAGGGATGATGGAGCAGCTTTGAGCGTGATACCGGAAGGGAACTTGGAACTTGCCATTGGACTTGAGGTACCCGAGGTACTGGATGATGAAGCCAAAGCTACGGAGCATCAACATATCCCGAGACGTGGACGCTAGGATTGCGAAGGTCTCATTGGGATCGGTCACATAGTCCAGAAGAGCGAAGAGCCCGAGATTCGCAGACTTGGTACTACCTGCAGCACCCCACCAATGGAAGGTCTCATCGAGACACCAACTCCGAGCCATGGTCTCTAGCCACGGATGGACTACGATCTGATCGCGTGTGAAGAGCTCGGTAATCGCACGCAATAGATGCTCGGACACTGGGTTCAGGAGGTTACCCTGATTGAAGGGATACTCCCGAAACTTCTTTGCAAGCATCAAGTCAATCTGGTGCAAGGGTAACTGGGCAGGCCAGATATCCAGACCGTACTTAGACTTGAACTTTAGATTGAGGTTACTCACAACCTACTTACTGAGATTCTTGAGCGTGCGAGCCAAGACCGCTTGTTTCTGGGTCCTGACGGAGTATTCCTTCGGGTTCTTTGCTACCTTGGCCGAGAACTCCTGAGCGGTCATCCCGCGTTCCTTGGCCTTGGCCGTGAAGGCACCCGGTCTCTTGATCGCACCTTGAATCCAGTTCTTGTCCTTGGGCATGTTGAATCTCCGAATCACATACTGGGAGGCATATACTCGAGGGAGTCGTCTGACTCTCCACCGGCTTCGGCTTCGACTTCCTCGCCAGTCTCTTCTTCAGTATCCTCGACTTCTTCCGGCTCTTCACGCATCGGTGCTTTGTCATGGTACACCACAACAATCATCTGTGCCTCTTCCGGCAACTTCTCCATCACGTCCTCTTTACTCTTCAACTTCAAAACTCGCATCATAGAAAGGGCCCTTTCAATTAAGTAACTGTGGACCATACACCCGCTAGTTGTCAAGGGGGATCCGCGCATAGAGGGAGAAATGAGCTTTTTTTTTCTGATATGTTATTTTTATACTACACCCCCTGTCTACAGGGGGCTCGTGGCTGTCGCCGAGAGTAAATGGTAACGGGGGCAAGAATCCTTTTTTACCACACAAAAAATTCTAGGGTGTGGTGGGAGGAGGCGTCTCTTGCTCCGTTACCATTGACTCTCGGGTAAATGGTAACGGGGGTGCCGTGTGGTACCCCATAGTCAGTCAACCGTTAGTGAAAGGAAACAGTCCATGATCGTAATTCAGAACTACGTCAGCGTCAAACTCTTGCCCGCCCGCGAACAAGCCGAGGGCAAAAAGGCACCGCCCCGTCGGGTGGTGATCGACGGTCAGACCTATCTGACCGTATGGTCCTCCGAGTTGCCGGCACTGCGTGCCGTGGTTGCAGCGGGGGCCCCAATCCCCGTCAACATCCGCGCCCGCGCGTGGATGCCCGAGGGCGGCGACGCCCCGATCGCGAGGGTGGATCTCGCCTTCGCAGGCGGAACGTCCCTTGAGGACGAGTCCGTCGAGGGTGAGACCCTCGTGTGATCAGTAGCCCCCTGCCCCTTATCGGGGTGGGGGGCTTTCATTTTCTCGCCCCCTTCCGACAGGGGGTTGTAGTATTGCAAAGGGTAGCAGTTAGACTGCGTACCCTAGCGACCGAGGCACAACACACTCTATTACCCGTGTGCCTCGCGTCGCTCACTTTCCCCACCGTTGCTTGGTGGGCGGCACCCGTTGCCGAAACAACGGGATACTTTTTTCGGAATCTAGAGACCAAGAGACAGAGGACATATTGTCCTTTGGTACATAGAGCCTGAGAACCTTAGACTCAAGGAGTCTTGGAGACTGGGTGACTGGGTCTCGAGCGAGTGCTCCATCCTACAAAAATGTAGGAACCCTTGAATTTTATCAAAAATGAGAAAAGTGAGGGTTTACCGAGGGTCTTTAAAATGCAGCAAACCATTGCAGGGCAAGGACTTGCTGCACGTTCGACCACGAATTCTCAAGATTGAGAAACAAAGGGTTGGAACAGGAGATTACCCATTGGTAATCAACGACTTACGCAAATTCCCTATTACCTCTCTATATATATACTTACTTAAAAGTATATATAATAGATAGAGGGGGTAGGGTCCGCCCGTATAGGGGCTACCCCAGCTGGAGGAGTGGCTTACCCCCACCTTGGCTGATGACTTTTTGCGTAAGTCGTTGATAGTGAATGGGTAATCTCCAAAAAAACCCTTTTTGAGGCTTTTTGAGATATTCTGTAACTCTATGCCTAGCAACGAGTTACAGAATTACCAAACCTTTTGCCAGCCCACCGATTGGTGGTGTCTGGTAATGTCGAGTAAATCTATAGATATTAGAGGAATTAAATTATGATGAATTTCAAAGCAACTGTCATCACCGTAGACGGCGAAAGCCGTGAGCGGTCCTTCAAAGACCGCTCGGACGCGGAGTACTTCGTAACGAAGTACGTTCGCTTCGGCGGTTATGGCGTAGTCACGGAGATTGCGACCGGTAAGGTCCTTGTCTCCGAGGGCCAGAGAAACTCTGGCCCAGTGTTCGCCCATTCTGGTGGGCGAAAGATCCAGATCAACTAACCAATTCCACCACCCCCGAAAGGGGGATGGTGGCTTACCCAAGATGCCCCGCCACGGGGTGCCAAGGTCTTGGGGAAACAAGAATACGTGGCAAGGGGCATAGAGATTGACAATCTCTGTCTAGCCCTGACGCGGGGAGGGATCGCATGGCATGCACGACAACGTCACGTTGTGTAAGATTGCGACCTGAGTTCACCCGTACTATTTTCTCCGTCCCGTGTGGGACGGAGTTCAATGAAACGTAACAAGGAGGTGTTATGAATATTAAAACAGTGTCGAAAGTAGGTTTAGATCTTTGTCACCTGAGGTCCGCAGACTTGGTAGTAGACAACACCCTAGTCCAGTACTACATGGTACTTACCGACGATGGGGTGATGATCAAAGACTGGGTGAGAACTGAGCACTCACTCGGCGACTCGGATAAGTTCCTCGAACTTATCCGGATGGCGGTCATCCACAAGGGTGAACTGTCAATTACGGAAGAACCACTCCCGTACGGGTGGTACTAAACCATTAACCCCTAACCCCGTTCCCTCTAACCAAGGGAACGGGTTTTTCTTTTCCCGCCGCGAAGACGCGGCGGCAGGGCCGAAGACGGCCCTGAAGAAAAACCCTTGGCTCCCAGTGACCTAGTTACCTAGAGTCCAAGAGTCCAAGGATCAAACAACAAAAACACAAGGAGACATAGATGAAGCTAGAAATGTTCCTAGAAAGCGTGATGACAGTCGTAGGTCTAATGTTCTTCGGAATGACCTGCGTGCTGTTTGGCAAGGTGTTAACGCTGCTGTCAGGGGTGTGGCCGTGAATAGCTACCTCCAGTTCTGTACTACGGAATACTTGCCACGTACAAACGAGTATTCCGTAACCGGTCACTGCATTGTGACTGGTGAAGAGTATGTAGTGAGGGTAAAGGCTGAGGAGTTTATTGCCTTCACGGGCGGAGACTTCGAGGCATTGAAGTCCTTGGGTAAGAATGAGCGCGAGTTCATCTTCTCGGGAATAACCCCTGCGGGCTACACGCAATTAAACCGTGAGTACGAAGAGTCTCTAAACAGCGAGCCCGAGTGGGATCGCTGTTTAAGGGAAATGTATGACCCGAATTATTAATCCTAAGGAGTTACAATGAGGTTCATGGATACGAACAATGCGAAGTGGGTCGAGATCCGCGAGGGTCTCGACCTTTGGTACCGGATCTCCGGTACCTGCACGGTAACAGGTAAAGATTACGCAGTAACCATTACCGACCGTGACGCTATCGCCTTGCACAAAGGCGGGTTCATTCAAGACGTCCTTGGGTACATGCCCAAGGAACAGAGAGAGTTCCTAATCAGTGGCGTGAGCCCAGAGGGATGGAGTCTCTTGTTTGGTACGCACGAGGTCATGATGGATGATGATCCTGTGACAAACCGTACCTATGGAAATGGCTGATCGGGCTTCCATACACTGGCCGATCAAGGGGACTCGCAGATCCCCTATACATAGCAGTGTATGGCGTGAAGGGAGGCTACGTTAGTGCCCTCCCAAAACTTTTACAAGGAGACAGAATGAGAACTGTAGTGATGGAGAAACTGAAGGAGTTGTGCCTGCTGTACGTCGGAGATAACGAAGACCTGCAGGAAAAGGCGAGAGATGTATACTTCCTCGCCATCGAGGATTACGAGCAGGGCGACGCTTATGTGACCGTCCGAAACCGATTGGAGGCGGACCTTCAAGACTTAGTGGCGGGGAAGAAATGAGTGTTATCTTCACCGTCATGAGCTGGATGACCATCGCGTTCTTGGCGATGGTCCTCTGGTTCTGTGTGTCTGAAATCATGAGGCTGAAGTAACCGCTTGACAGAGTTCCTCTGTAACAGCAGTCTTCAGCCCATGAACCGAACACAGTATAAAGACAGCGACAACAAAACCATCTACGGTGGTGACATTGTTGCTTTCAAGGTACAGATGTTCGAGTGCGGAGACATAGAGGACCACATTGGTGTGGTCCTCTATGACCCCGTCGAGAAAGATTGGGCCATCGGATCGCAAGAGACAGGTCAGGTATGGTATCATCTATCATCCCCCTGTCTTCGCGAGGTCCGTATAGCCATCCGATTCTGTGTGGGATAGAATCAAATTCCTGTGCGATCTCTTGATTGCACTAACCCTTTTAATCTTTGCTATAGCAGCGGCGTGTGCCGTCTACTTGGTGAAGAAGTGTAGTGGATCTTAAATAGAAAGAATACATATGAACATCAAGTTAGTGGAGCAAAGCGAAAAGAAACTCCTCGTCCGGGATTACCTACTGGATATCGATGAGTCAACCTACCGGTTGGTAGTGTATTTGGATCCTGAAAATCTTGACGGTGATGTGGTTTGGTACGGACTTTACAATGAGATTGGTAGAAATATCTGCGAGGATGATCGCTATCTCACTGAGCAAGTCTGGAACTTTATCGAAAGCCTTAAGTCTGTATGAGTGGTAGTGATCCATTAAGAATAACGCCGGTGAAAATGGCTATCCATAGACAGGGAACCAACCCTGTCTTTGGAGAAGCCGTTATCACCATCGAGATTGACGATGAAGCAGCAGGTCCGTTCTTCGTCATCGAATCAAACGACGACGAATTGCGGATTGATGTTGATGAGTTGGAGGTGCTCGTCCAAGCCGGTAAAACTTTACTGGCCGAGTTCCAACGCAATACGGGAGTAGACAGTGAGTAAAAATATAAACGATATTGACACCGAGACGTTGATTGAGAGCTTCAAAAAGCTCAGTCAATCAACGGATGAAATAAACCAAGCCTTGAATGAACACTTCCCCATTCAACAAGCCGTTGCTCTAGGTTCTTCTATTCAAGACGACATCGATGAGGGTGCAAAACTCTTGACGTACGATGTCGATATTATGAAAAACATCGTAGGTCTTCTTGGGTTTTATGTGTCGCTTGCCGTAGTTGGCACGATGCACGAGGAGTTGATGCGACGTGGTATTGACATGAGGAAACAGGACAACGAGCCGAAAACATAAGGCTCGTTGATACATATGAAGAAGTCAGTAGCAGGTAGTTGCGTGTGTGGTGCACGCACGATTACGTTGAGTGAGATGAAGTCGGAGTCGAGTGACGTTATCCGTAACGGATACGCGAAGCTCTCGTGTGTCTGTGGCACCGAGACTCCGTTCATCCAGTGTCTTCCTAACTGGATGAGTGAACTCAAATCAACTTGGGAAGCTGAGCAAACGAAGAAGCAGAATGAATTGGATACTCTTCACGCTGTGAAGTTTTCCAAATTCCCGACGCGGATTCGTAACGTAGTCTACATCGACGTGGTGGTCTCTCGGGACCGCCGCACGGGGGAGACATACGAGGAGGTCGTTGGCCGTTCGCAAGGACAAGAGATTGTCCGCGAGGAATGGTTGGCGACACCGGTTCAGCCTGAGGTGGAAGGCGGCGTTGTAGAAAGACGCCGCGTCCGCAAGGGCTGAATGCCAAGGGGTCAATGCAGTGAGATACTTGCGAAGCCTCACTGCGAACACCGCCAATCGACGCAAGCGATTGGGTAACCACGGTGGTGCGACATGCCAATCGGTATGCCGCATCACCACCATTTTCCCTCGAGACCTAGCGACCCGTGTGGGTTGCGGACCTTCGAGGGTGTAGATACAGCAGGAGATGTTATGCCGAATCTTGGAAATCTTTTGGGTGAAATGAATCTCGGAGTTCTGTCGGAGCCCATGTGGGCAGCAGACAGAGCACGTCGTATGGCGGAGGTATTTAGAGAGAAGCTGCGGGCCCTGAACATGGAGCCCAACAATCGGGCCCATCACTGGAGTCCGTTGCTTCCGAGGCATGAGTTCGAGATCATGATGAAATACTCAGAGTCTCGAGATATTTTACTCAACCTCAGGGATTACTGGCTGAACCGGAAGATGAAGAAGTTCCCGACCGAAGGGTTTCGTGAGCGTATCTTCGACGCCGGATACGCCGATCTCAAAGCCTTGGATGTCCCACAACTGCAACAGTTGCGGGACTTCATCATCCGGAAGAATGCAATGAACCATACGCAGCATGTGGTGCTATTCAATCTGGCGTGGCCGATGCCGGTCACGTTCGTTGAACTGCAGAAACTGTTGCGTGTGCGGTTATACGCTTGAGTTTCCAGAGCAGCGAGGGGCGAGCGTCACTAAGACGTAGCCTGAGGTCACCGGATCATCCGTCGGCATGAGGCATCGCAGCGACCTGGCCTCTGGATCTTTTTCATGTTGTTTATTTTGAGCGCGTGGCGGAATGTAAAGACGCAAAGGCAAGCATAGCAGACATCACTAGACTAAAGTTGCAACTTTGGTGACAAGTTAGCCCTGCAAAATCTGGCGACGTGAGAAATCGCTAGAGTCAGTAGCCCTAACTCAATGCAGGTTCAAATCCTGCCGCGCTCTTGAAAATAATTCGAAAAAAGAGTTTACTCGACCAACAGTTTACGGTATAATAAGAGCATGTTTGAGTTGGTTTGGGGATGCATACCTAGCCAACCAAAGAGTACCTGACTGGAAGAACGTGTTGCAAGACGGTCCCGAGCATGGGGGTGCAGCATAATGCGTCCAGGACAGCCGCCTAGGGTTGGTACTCGTGTGAAAAAATCCTAGGCACTATTTTTAATTTTTGAGCGCGTGGCGGAATGTAAAACGCACAATAACCAGAAAGTCTAGCTAACAAGTATGGTAATAACCGTCCGTGGTTTTAATACGGTGCAGGTTCAAATCCTGCCGCGCTCTTGTTTCACGGGTAGCTCACAGCCTAGAGTCCACTGGGAAGCCTAGTGGTCGTGAACGGTGGCGGACCGCACCGTTGTGAGCGCAGATCCACTATTTATAGGAGAATGAACGATGATACTAGTAGTCTATAAGAACAATAAGGAGAAACGCAAATGAAGTACGAAATTACAGACATTGTTCACCCAGATAATCCTAAGCTGAAGCGCATCCGTGCGCTGAAAGACTTCTCTGATGTCAAGAAGGGAGACTTGGGTGGGTGGATAGAGTCCGAAAAAAACCTAAGTCAAGGCGGGACTTGCTGGGTCAGCGGCAATGCTGTGGTCAGCGGCAATGCTAGGGTCTGCGGCAATGCTGTGGTCAGCGGCGATGCTTTGGTCTACGGCGATGCTTGTGTCAGCGGCAATGCTGTGGTCTACGACGATGCTGTGGTCGACGGCAATGCTGTGGTCGACGGCGATGCTATGGTCTTCGGCGATGCTATGGTCTTCGGCGATGCTAGGGTCTACGACAATGCCAAGGTCTACGGCAATGCTCAGGTCAGCGACAGTGCTCAGGTCTACGGCGATGCCAAGGTCAGCGGCAATGCCAAGGTCAGCGGCAATGCTTGGGTCTTCGGCAATGCTTGGGTCTACGGCGATGCTTGGGTCTACGGCAGTGCTTGGGTCTACGGCAGTGCTTGGGTCTGGGACGATGCCAAGGTCTACGGCAAGGCTTGGGTCGGCGGCAATGCTATGGTCTTCGGCGATGCTATGGTCTTCGGCGATGCTTGGGTCAGCGGCTATGCTAGGGTCAGCGGCAATGCTGTGGTCAGCGGCAATGCTAGGGTCTGCGGCAATGCTGTGGTCAGCGGCAATGCTAGGGTCTGCGGCGATGCCAAGGTCTACGGCGATGCCAAGGTCTTTGGCAATGCTTTGGTCTGCGGCGATGATTGGGTCAGCGGCAATGCCAAGGTCTGCGGCGATAGCGAAACCGACAAACCTGTTTACAGGACTATCGTCTTGGACGGGGTTGAGTACAACTTAGTTCCGATAGAAAAGGAGTAGTTAAAGTATATGAACACTATACTAGAAGTAGTAGAACATGGGTTAGGCACTATAATTATGTGTGTACGATACGCATTAGTCGCATACTTTGTGACTATAAGTATAGGATATGCATATGCTAAGTGGCCTACAAATAACAAACGTAATAGGTTCAGGGGGTTTGATTTAGAATGACACCATATCATCATGCAGTAAACACGGCTCTCAAACACGGGGGCAAGCCAGAGGATTACATCTACATCCATGATTGGTTCGATGAGACCAAGCAGTACACAGGAGACTGGACGCACCGGATGCTTCGGCACCATGCGGCTGGGATTCAGTGGTGCCTTGCGCTCTTTGGACACGCGGTAAAGAACTCAGAGGGCGTTATGATCCCGACCAAGTTCATTGCCGAACAGCATGTGATGGAGGACTGCGGATTTATTCCGACAGTCGCAGATTGGACATCCGTTCTTCGGGCTCACCCGAATGATTGGATGCTGAAGGTAAAAGAGAAACGAGTGAAACAGTTAGTATTAGAAGGAGATAAAACATGAGTTGGTTCGATGCAGTTCCATTGAGTAAGAAGATATATGATAAGGCCAAAGAGCTTGGCGTTAAAAATATCAAGCTCATGTTCCGTGGCGGTTCTGATGAGGGGCTTCTTGACGTAGAACTTGAATCCTCTAAGTCAGTTAGTTCCGAAGCCGAGGGATGGGGACTCAGTGAACTCAGTTCCGAGGTTGAAGAGTGGGCTTGGAGTGTGTACAACTATAGCGGTGCTGGAGACGGCACTGACTACGGTGACACTGTAGAGTACAATCTCGAAGACAACACAGTGTCCACTTCGGAGTGGCACTATGTAATCTCGGAGAGAAACTACAATCCCGTTCCGCTGAAAGTAGAAGAGGATTCAGAGGAAGATGATAAAGATTAGACACCTAGTATTTGCCTACGTAGGCGGGATTGTTTCAGGATACTTTCTGGTTATCTTGATCGTCCGTCTAGCGTTGAGCAAATAAATGTCTTGCGTCCCTGTCTCCCAGTCACCTAGAGTCTAGCGTGATTGAGGAGACAGGAATGCAATGACAAACTATCTGCACATCAACATCCCGTTTTTCTGGGGGTATCTCGATGAGGGGTTCCTTTACGATCGAGATCCTGATGTGACTGCTGCACGAATTCCAATGGAGTTCTTCGTGTATACCAGCATCCCGAGCCGGTGCGGAATGTTCACCGGCATGACCGAATGGGGTACGCAACATGCGCGTATTCCGATCCAGTACATCTATCGCGAGCCTGAGGGCGGACTCGATGTACCGTTGGATTTCCTGCAGTTGTGGGACAGTTTCAGTTACTACTGTTCTGCCAACTGCTACGACTATTTGAAAAACAGAGCCTGCGAGATCCTGCTCAAGGATCGCAGGATCATAGAGGCCAAGTACCTATTCACCCTTGACTGGGCTCAAGGTGGCTATGGCGAGATGGCTGCAGGCCATAAGACCGGCCATGTGCTTGAAGCCGGTGACCGTATCTTCATCCAACCGAACAACCGGATCGTCCGGTGGTGTGACGGTGGTGCTTTCACAACAGGCAGACTGAAGACTCCTCCAGCATGGAAGGTCTTCAGCCGGGAGTTCAGTTGTGAACAAACCGGCGGTCGCTGGGTGGCGGCTGACGAGGAGGAAGTGTACTGGTATGACTTCAAGCAGGTGGAGGACAATAAGAAATGAGTATTGAGTATCGTGGCGAACGGTTCGCGGGTTACAACAAACCCAAGCGGACACCAAACGCAAGCAAGTCACACGCTGTGCTTGCGAAAGAAGGCAACAAGGTAAAGCTCATTCGTTTCGGGCAACAGGGTGTTAGTGGTAGCCCAAAGAAAGAGGGCGAGTCTGCAGCGTATCGCAAGCGGAGAGAGTCTTTCAAGGCTCGGCACGCTGCGAATATCAAGAAGGGTAAGATGTCTGCCGCTTACTGGGCGGATAAGGTGAAGTGGTGATGAAAAAGAAACGTGTGACCAAGAGTAAAGTAAACGCAGCAGGCAACTACACAAAGCCTGCTCTGCGTAAGCGTCTGTTCCAGAAGATCAAGGCCGGTACCAAAGGCGGAGATCCAGGGGAATGGAGCGCGAGGAAAGCGCAGCTGCTTGCCGTTGAGTACAAGAAAGCCGGAGGCGGATACCGATGACACTCAAACTCTCTCAGCAACAGTTGAAGAACTGGACTGAACAGAAGTGGACAACCTCAGACGGCAAGCCGTCGAAGGGTAAGAAACGGTACCTTCCCGCTGCAGCATGGGACGCATTGAGTCCGGCAGAGAAAGCCGCGACCAACCGTGCCAAGGCTGCGGGCAACAAGAAAGGTAAACAGTTTGTTAAACAACCTAAGAATATCGCAGCGAAAACATCTCGCTATAGATAGGAAAGGAGGAGACAAACATGAAGGTTAAGAAGATGATCAGTGGATCGAAGACCAAGGCCAAGGTTGCTGGCAAGGTCAAGGGTGCGAAGACGAAGTAATATTCGTTGTGCACAATCAAATCCATGCAGGGGACACCGTTCCCCTGCATGGTGCATTTTATACACTTTCCCCTACCTAGACGCGGTACACGTTGCAACACTGTTGTTGTGATGCAGGGCCGTGCGCTTGATACGTGATCAGCGAGTCGCGTGACGAGGTCGGCTAACGAGTAACGGTAGGGGAATTAATTTACACAAGGAGAAGTGAGTATGGAAGACAAAGAAATCGATTGGAAGACAAGAGCTCTCGAAGCTACGGTTCGTGCTGATGAAGCACAACGGTGTCTTCGCGAGGCAATAGCAGTAGCAGTAGCAGCCTGTTACCCAGTCCCTTCGGATTGGAGAAAAGCAGCGGGCTTGGAATACAACATTAAACCAAAGGAAAGATATGCAAACATTCCTGCCGGAGTTCACATTCAAAGAGAGCGCACAGGTATTGGATAACAAGAGGCTCGGCAAACAAAGGGTGGAGACGCTTCAGCTGTTGAAAGCCTTGGCTGGCGGCAGCAAAGGGTGGGTCAACCATCCAGCCTGCAAGATGTGGCGAGGATTCGAGCAGCAGTTGATCGAGTACGGTCTTGTTGTATGCGAGGTATGGAAGAGCAGGGGTTACAAAGACACCTGCTACGAGAAGATCCTTGCGTACAGAGACAAGTTCCCTACCTTAGAAACAGTTGTCCCTTGGTACACAGAGCCTTTGGTTCTGTCGCACCGTAGTAACCTGATCCGTAAGGATGCGGTCTTCTACGGTCCCAAGTGGCCGGGTGTCGATGGGTCTTTGCCCTATGTGTGGCCGGTATAATAGGAGACACAATGATAGCAGGTGACTCAGTTAAACTATTAAGCAGTGACATTTTTACGAGATACTTGACTGGATATCTTGAAGTTGATAACGTGTACGTTGTTGATTGGGTATCCGATGATGGGAACTTCATAATGATTATTGGATGTCCCTATATGTTAGGAAGAAATAGCTTTAGAAAGGTTGTCTGGAGTGAGCAAGCAAGTTATAACGGATAGTATTCAGGATCTGTTGGTGTTGTTGCCTGAGACCGCGACACTTAGTGTCGATGTGATTGAAGCACCACAATACTTAGATCCTAAATCAACCGTATGTATCTTGCGGCATGACTATGCTGCAAGATATATCAGTAACCGCTACTTCGACGGACAACCCGTGTACCCTAGCAGAGAGCCAGTCCGGATGGATCATTCGGGCTCTGGCTTTCTCTGGGTGCATGGAACTGGTAGGGAAATGATATGGCGTGATGTAAGGGTGATCGCATGAAAATCTATCCGATGCCGAAGGTTGATATCAAAGTTCAGTCGAAGGCATCAAAGCCAGAGCAGGTTACCCCGCTCGAGCGGATAGACATTTGCAACCCCATCCACATACCCAGTCGGCATGAGGATGGCACGCCAACAGAACTAGCAAAGCCCAGTAATAGGGCAGAACTAATAAGTATATTGACAGGCCACGCCTGTCTAGAAGACTAATGATAACAAGAACAATAATACAAGAAGCAGAACAACAATACCTCCGTGAGACGTTAGCTAAATTAAAGACAGACTTCGATGACGCAAGAGATTGCGTGGGCAAAGGTTGGCATCCGCTGATCGACTGTCTGCACGCTTTTGCTCGTTCTATGTTTATTTCTCACGGCTTCGTGGTGAACATCGAGCAGGTCAAAGAGAAGTTTGCAACCCTTCGATTCCACTACTTCATCGAATCCGACTTCGATAAAAACCCCTCCCTATACCGCAAGTCTGACGATGGTCAGGTGATAGCGTATGGGTGGAGACGATATCGGTTTGATGACGATGAAGAGGAAGAGTTCAAAGCTGGAGTGTATGCAGACTTCATCACACTGGATCCTGCAGAGACGGTGTTGAGAACAGAGAAGACAAAGTTCTATGGATCCGTTGAGTATGCAGAAATAATCAGCGGTTCGATATGTGAGGATTGCGGTGCGTTCGGTAAAAGAGAGGATACAAAGGGTTGGTTCAAGACTCTTTGTGGCTCGTGTCTAGAAAAAAGAAACAACAGAAACTAAGGAGACTAAAATGATTGTAGGAAACAAAGTTAATAGCACACCCGAAGTGTGCGGTTCGATTCAGTCCGCTGTCTACCACATCAAGCCCGAGAACGTCGGGCATTTGATGGGTATCATGCGAGACATGTACGCAGATCCGATCCTCGCGGTTATCCGTGAGTACTCGGCAAATGCTACAGATGCACACATGATGGTGCCGTCGTTACGCAACAAGCCGATCGTGGTGAAGTTGCCGACGGTCATGAACCCTATCTTTTCGGTTCAGGACTTCGGTCCCGGCCTGTCACCAGACGAGTTCGTCTCGCAGATCTGTGGCATCGGTACCAGCGGTGATCACAAACGTATCTCAAACGATATGATTGGCGGTCTCGGCATCGGTGCCAAGTGTGCTCACGCTGTATGTGACCAGTTCACGTACACGATCTGCCACAAAGGGACCAAGTACATCTGGTCCTGCTACAAGGATGAGCACGACATGTCCAAAGCGGACTGTCTGTCTCAGTCACCATGTAACAATGAGTCTGGTTGCTTGATCGAAGTACCAGTTAAGCTCTCGGACAGAATGATGTGGCACGAGAAAGCAAGTAACGCGTTCACGTTCTATGCAGTAAAGCCAGAAGTCCATAATATAGAAGAACCGTTCTCACTAGAAACGTATAAAGGATATGATCATCCCGCTACGTTTATGGTTGATAACATGCCGGTAAAGATATCTGTCCCTACTACAGCTTGCAGCTATGCAGGATTAACACTGGTTATGGGTGGCTTGCGGTATCCGCTAGATCTAACTAAAGCGGAAACAACGCAAAGCGAATACTCCAATATGGCTGAGTATGGGTGGATAACGAAGATGGTTATTCATGCGCCGATTGGTTTTGTGCAGCTGGCTCCTTCACGAGAGAGCTTGCGATACAGCACATTCACCAAGAGTCGTTTGAGTAAACTATTCAATACCCTTCGTGTAAACAAGTTAGGTACAAAAGAGTCAATGTCGGAATGGTTTGGTTCGTTAACGACGGACCTTCAACGCATTGGTCTGTGGAGTATCCTGCGAGATAACTGTATATCATCATCTGTATATCGAGGCTCATTTGGTACAGCTACAAGAGACGCGGTAGAGAAAGTCTTTACTGAGTTGTACCCGCACCTGTCACACAGAGGCGTAGTGTACAAGAGAAACTACGGTGTTGATGTAGCAGAAGACGTAGTGTTGCATTCGATTAGAAACACGTATGAATACAAGTCCACTCGATCAAACAAAGAGGCATTGAATACATTCAAGATCTTTGAACAAAGTACCTCTGCAGAAGCCAGCTTAACTGGTCAAGCAGTAGAGATCGAGCCTGAGAAACTTAATCACCTTATCGTCGGGTACACTCGAAACGTAAAGATATCAATCATGAACGGGCACACCCGTGAGTTGATGTATCGATCCTTTCAGAAGTTGTCTTACGGAAATAGAGGTACAGTGATTCAGGTTCAATTGAAGGATGGTAAGAGCATTCAAGATTTTATCGCGAATGTTCCTTGGCTCCGAGGGATTGATGAGTCCAGTCTTGTTGACATGGACGCGTTGAAACCGAGGGACAAGACAGAGCCTTTCCTCGATACGGACTTCAGGTCGCAGGCTCGGGCAGCTCGTGCGAGGTCTTCTGGTCGTGTCTTAACCGGAACACAGAACTACGCGCAACACGGGTGCAAACTCGTGAAGTGGTCCGGTAAACCGGCAACCGAAGGTTCACCTAAAAGTCAGTGGTGGAGTGCAGTTCAGGCAAAAGATCTGAATGATGCTAAGCAGATTATCTACGTACCTATCCACAAGTTCGAGGCACAGTACGGAGATAAGTTCGGAGAAGACAGTGCGAGTACTGTATCAAACGACATTATGCATACGCTTGTAAAGAGAGTTGCACAAGGTCCTGTATACGGTATTCGTGTGTCAGACCTAGCCAGCATCAAGTCAGACTCAAGGTTCGTAAACTTGTTCGATCATCTGAAGCAGCGGTTCTATGATGACGTAGAGGCAGGCAATACTACGGAAGAGATGATCAATTGGTTGCTAGGTGTTGGTACTAATACACGTACGCTAAACGCTATCCGCACTCAAGCGAGCCTCTGGTTTACTGAGTTTGTGGGTGAGCGTTCAATCAATCAGTTCCCTGAAGGTCCGTTTCGTAAGGCAGTTGAGATGTATTACAAAGCGAGACAGATTCTAAAAGACCTTTGTCTTTATGAGTCCGATCCAAATACATACGCGAAACTGCCAGACGGATTGAAGATCTACAGGGCGTTGAGTGTACGTACGTCGTGGGTAGAAGAGTTGACGAGGAAGAAGTTTCCGCAGTATACGGATATCTTTGATCCACTCAAACTCGCACAGCTAGAGACAGACAGCCAAGCGAATCAGATCGACACTAGAATCAGTGCTCAAAACTTGATGAAACATCTGAGAGCGGATAGAACTAGAAAGCCTGGATGGTTGGACATCAATAATCTAGTTGATGTGTTGATGGATCTTTATCCTGTTACGATGTGGTGGATATTCACCATGACGCATAGCACGGGTAACCCCTCATCTCACGTCAGTTGGATGGATTGTTTCCCTCCAGAGTTGCATAAAGTGGTTGAAGCAGAGTGGAAGAATGCAGTAGAAAACACAAACAAGGAGAAGTAGAACATGAGTAGTAACAGCAGCAACATCCCGTACATCATTACGGGTTCGAGTATCAGTGCGATTATCAACAGCAAGTCATATTCTGTTGACCGGTCGAATGCCCATGCTGACCGTATCCTAGAGGCTCTCAAGAACGGCGAACCCGCCGAAACCTTGGTCGGTCTCTTCGATCTGGCGACAGCCATCAAGCGGTATTTCCAAGACGCTGATGGTATTGAGATTCGAGAAGACAAGGTCCTGTACAAGGGTCAGCCCGTGCACAACACGGTGACCGAGCGTATCCTGTCCTTCCTCAAAGAAGGGCTGGACTACAAGCCGTTGATTGAGTTCCTCAAGAACTTGATGGACAATCCGAGCCGTCACTCTGTGACGCAGTTGTATTCCTTCCTCGAAAAGGAAGGATTGCCGCTTACGTCGGACGGCCGCTTCATCGCCTACAAGGGCGTTGATGCGAACGGTTGGTCGATCTCGAGCGGTCCCAAGGAAGTAGTGCGTGTCGGGTACGTCAATGACGGAGGTCATATCCGCAACCACATCGGTGACTTTGTGGTAATGGATCGGAACTACGTCTGCGATAATCCGAATGTGCATTGCAGTCACGGGTTGCATGCCGGTAGTCACGAGTATGCCAGCTCGTTTGGTGCGAAGGTTGTTTTGGTGAAGATCAATCCCAAGGATTGTGTCTCTGTGCCTAACGACCATGATTGCCAGAAGCTGCGTGTATGTGCGTATCAGGTGGTTGCTGAATGTCAGGGGATGTTGAAAGACAATCTCGTCAATGACTGCAGCTCGCCGTATCAGAATAGCGTAGGCACGGATGAAGATGTAGAGTTGGATCTGGAGGATCGTGGTCCGTTTACGGTCAAGAGCCACACAAACAATGGCGACGTCGTGCGAATCTATGAAGACGCCGAAATTGAGACAGTGGATAGTCTGATCGAAGACGTGATCGAACCGGCAGGTTTGAACTTCAAAGTCTACGATGCTGATGATATCGACGTAACGTCCGAGTTCGTCTAAGTAAATGGGAACGGGGTGTGGTAGACAACTACCACACCCCTGAACCCTGAAAGGATAACGTGAAAGATAAGCCGTGGAAAGCGGTCATTCGTAGAGAGACAGGGTTGGTCGAGCTGGTTTGTAAGTGCGGTGTTGGACATCCTGCATGGGGTTCAATAGACTATCTTGGTGATGAGAGTTTATCGGTTCACGGTTGTTGTGGTTGTTGTCAGAGTCCAGAGTGGATGCTAGAGGATGTTCGACAAGGACTTCGGATAGCGAACTCACTGATCAAAGAATACCAACAGCTAGTACAAAGGTTGAACGATGAGCTCCCGTAACTGGAACAAGTTTTTTATGGATCTGGCTGAGGTCTACGCCCGTCAGGGTACATGTCCTAGAGCCAAGGTCGGGTGTGTCATAGTCGCTAACAATCGACAGATCGGAGCTGGATTCAATGGTGCGCCTTCAGGCGTGCCACATTGTCCCGACGATTGGGGTTGTGTGGTCGACGCACACTGTGGTAGAAGTATTCACGCAGAGGTCAATGCGGTTCTGCAGGCGATGTCGCTTGCTCCGCAACTGATCCGTGGCAGTACCGCGTACGTTACGCACAAACCCTGTTGGTATTGTGCCGCCATTATGCGACAAGCTGGTATAACAAAAGTAATATTCAAAGAAGACTATGGCGTTAAGGATAGTCGAAGAGACTTTATCCAAGAGCCTGGTCGCTACGAGATAATCAAATATGATGAAACTACATTCGTGGCAGGAGCCACTGTATCAAAGACAGAAGAGCATTCTCGACGAGAAGAAAACAGTCCTCAATGCTTTGCCTACGGGTGCAGGGAAGACGTATATTACAACACAGCACCTGAAAGATCTGGCACCGGCACCTGTGCTGATCATATGCCCGAAGGCAGTAGTAAGTAATTGGCATCGAGTCCTCGAAGCCTTTGAGATCGAGAAGTCCCGCATCGTAAACGTCATCAACTGGGAACGGTTGATGACGGGTAAGAGCAAGGAGTGGGACGGTAAAAGCTGGAAACTACCTGATGGTACCGTAGTCGTAATCGACGAGGTGCACAAAGGGGCGAGTGGTCCGCTTACCAAAACGACCAAGATGATGGCCTTGCTGAAAGCCTATGGGGTAAAGACAATCCTTGTCTCTGCTACCGTGGCCGACAGTCCCCTCAAACTGAGGGCAACGGGTTACCTTCTCGGTCTGCACCAATTCAATCCGACTTCGTTCTACAGTTTCTGCCGTGCTCACGGCTGCTACAACTCTCCGTTTCATACGGGGTTGGACTTCCCAAAAGGTCCAGCAGCCAAGCAGCACATGTCGAAATTGCACGATAAGATGAAGGATCTTATGGTGCGCTGTACGCTGGATGACATTCCAGGATTTCCCGAGTGTGTCATCGAGGCTAAAGCGTATGATCTGAACAAGGATTATACGGACGAAGTGAACGATATTTATGCCGAGCTCGAGGCTAAACTCCTCGAACCCGGAGCTAACGAGATGGTCGAGAAGCTACGAGCTAGACAGAGGACCGAGTTATACAAGGTTCCACTGCTCTGTGATCTAGCCGAAGAGACTATCGAGGAAGGCAAGTCTGCAGTTGTTTTTGTTTGTTTCCGTGAGACCTTGATTCAGGTATGCGATGAACTGAAGCGTAGAGGAATCGAACATGCAAAGATATTCGGCGGACAGAGCGCAGAAGAACGTAAGCAGAATCATATGGCATTTCAGCAGAACCTTTTGTTCTGTTGTGTGTCAACCATCGATGCCGGAGGTACTGGCATTGATATGCACGACGTGTTGAAGGAACGTCCGAGGATTGCGTATCTGTGTCCGCACTACAACAGCGTCTTGGTGAAGCAGGCATTGGGCCGGATTCACAGGGACGGTGGTACCAAGGCGGTGCAGATATTCGTACTCGCAGCAAACACAATCGAAGAGAAAGTAAAACGGGCAATCGATTCCAAACTAAAGGCGATCGATACCCTCAATGATGGAGACCTAGAATGACAGCACGAGAGACGTATAACAAAAATGGTACAGCAGACTATCAGGCACTCGTGGTCGATGAACCACAGAGTCTGATCCAGACGGTGATCGAACGGGTCATGGAGATAGACAAGTTGCGGTATGACCACGTCGAGCACAGCGGCACGTTTGCGGACAAGAAAGGATTCGAGATCGTTGAGCCGGAGAACGGTCTTGCGTGGACGATCGATCAAGCAGAACAACACTGCTTGGAAGAGAACTACGTTAGTGAACCGATCTACGTGTACAAGATCAAGAGTGAACGGTGGTATATCGGAGGTTGGTGTGCGGCAATGGCATAAGGAGAACTAGATATGGCTAAACAACACGCAAGATTCTCTCCGTCTAAACTGGGGGCATTAGAGAAATGCCCTCGGTTTCAGTATCGGGAGAGTGATGTACAGAGCGATGCAGCGTCAGAAGGTACGTTGATGCACGAGGCTTTCGAGAAGCACGACCTATCGCTCCTCGAGACCGAGGAACAACGGGCCCAAGTGCAGAAGTGTCTGGATTACATGGCGGCACTGAAGGCTGAGATGCCTGAGGACACTGTGGAGATGAGCGAGATCAAGTTGGAGTTCAAGGATTACACCTTTGGCTACGCCGACAAGATCCTGTTCAGCCCGAGTATGGGTAAGGCGCATCTACTGGACGCAAAGTTCGGACGCAAAGGTGCGGACGATGCAGACCAGAATATGCAGCTGGCGATGTACAGCGGAGGTTTATTGACCGGTGGTCTGATGGTCGAAGGCTATCACCACAAGGTCAAGGAAGTGACGGCGCACTTGGTCAGCCCACGTACAGGAGAGGTGACGGACTTTACGTTCCGTCATTCCGATGTACCGAAGCTCGAAACCCGTGTGCGTGAGGTCATCAAGAACGCGAGTAATCCGTTTGTTCCGCCGTGCCCGCAACCGGATCTGTGCACCAATTGTGCGTGGACATCCAGTTGTCCGGCGATGAACAAGATGACATCCGAAGCGGCGCAGACAATCCTGCCCGGCATTTCTTTTCCCGGCATGTTGAGGGTCAATCCTTCAGCCACGCCAGAAGAGAAGGGTCGTGTAATGGCTGCGCTCGAGGTGTTGTCTGACGCCATCGAGGAAGGTAAGAAGGCAATCAAGGAAGATGCGTTGAGTCGTGAAGAACCGCCAGCAGGGTATCAGATTATGAACCGTGCCGGTGCGTTGAAGATCACATCGCCAGCCGTCGCGTTCGATATGCTCAAGACTTCAGGCATGGTCACGGAAGACGAGATCATGCAGGAAGCCATGAAGCTATCGGTCAGCGATTTGCTCAAGGTGTATGTGTCCAAGGCTCAGACAAAGGAGGATCGTGAAGTCCATCGGGAGAAGTTGCTAGACCTCTTGGGTCCGGTAATGGAACGCGGAGGAGACATCCGATACCTGCAGAGACGTAGAGGATTTGATCAAAAGAAATTAGCACAAGGAGGATAATCAAATGGTAGCAGAAACAAGTAGTATCAAGTTGTTGAATCGTAAGGCGGTGAAGGCACGTATAGCGGAGGAAGCGACCCGAGTATACGGAGACAAGTACAGCCGGATCGCTACCGAGGCGTATGCGTATCTGAACGAAGAGTTGCACAAGCTCATCGTTGAGATGGTCAGTGGTCAAGACGGTAGCGGTAAGACAATCAAGCCGCCTGCCGTAGAAGTTGGTGACTAACCGTGGCTAACCATAAGCCTTTCGAGCGTATGGCAATACGGGCGATGGTGCTGGAGCTGCATAAGCTCCGGCACCAGAATCCGACGCCGGATGAGTTCACGAACAGTCTGGCGACGTTGGTTCTGGATATGGTATCCTTAGCGAAAGGGGAACAGAAAGTGTTTGCTTCAATGGCAGATGCTGTGGTACAAGTGATGATTCGTTTGAAATCTTTAGAAACTGGAGAAACTGTTGAAACAGAGAGTCTTAGTGGGGTGCGAGTATAGTGGGCGCGTACGTAACGCTTTCCGTGAACGCGGGTTTGATGCGTGGAGTTGTGATCTTCTTCCTGCTGATGATGGTAGTCCTTACCACATAACCGGCGACGTTCTCGATATTGTTCGGCAAGACTGGGACCTCGGGATCTTTCATCCTCCCTGTACCTACATGTGTAACAGTGGTGTTACATGGTTGTACAAAGGGGTAAATGAGAACGGGGAGCGGATACTGAACAAACAACGGTGGGCGAAACTGGGGCAGGCTGCGTCCTTCTTGTTCCTGTTGTGGGGCAGTGGCATCAAGCATATCGCGATTGAGAATCCGATCATGCACAAGTATGCCAAGGCTTTGCTTCCTGGACTTCCGCAGCCGCAGATCATCCAGCCTTGGATGTTCGGGCATACGGAGAAGAAAGCGACGTGCTTGTGGCTCAAGAACCTTCCCGAGTTGGTGCCTGTCACCAACTTGAAAGAAGAGACAGATGCCTTACCGAAGCGGGAACAGCAGCGTTTACACTATCTTCCTCCGTCTAAAGAGCGGTGGAAACTGAGGAGCACTACGTTCCAAGGGATAGCAGATGCAATGGCAGATCAGTGGGGTAGATATTTAATGAACGATGGAGGTGCACATGTAGGGTAATATAGAAACGGCAGTATTGTAGAAGCAGTTAAAACGCAGAATAGTTAGTATTATAAATATAGGAATTAGTATTATGGCAAAGGTTAGTTTCGCAAAGAAGTCCGCAGAAGTTGAAGCAGAAGTGTTGGTTGATAATTCGGTCGATACCGCAGACATCCCTGATACCACGGAACTCGCACGTCGCGAGTCCATGCAGTTGGGTGCGATGGGCGGCGACGTAAAGCAGTCTGATCTCCGTCTCCCTCGTTTGCAGATCGCCTATGGCGTCGGCAAGCTGGCCTCGACGTACAGTCAGGGCGATCTGGTTCTGGATGGTGAGCACCTGTTGGTTCACAAGCGTGAGCCGCTGGTGGTTACGCTCTGGTCCACGTACACTTATTGGAAAGAGTGGCTGGATAACGACGCGTATAGCGCAGGTCTTCGGGCCCGTACGTTCGGTACGGAGGCTGAGGTTCTGGCGGCGGGAGGCACGACACAATGGGGCAACGACGGTAAACGTCCTTCGTTCAGCCGTGCGGTCGATCTCCGTATGTTCGTTCAGAAACCGGAGAAGGTCGAGTGCGGTCTGTTCGGTATCGAATTAAATGGTAAGCTCTATTCACCAGCCGTGTTCACGGTTGACAAGATGGGCTTCGCCAAGATTCAGCCGACCATTCAGACGGCGGCGACGTTCAGTCTTAAGAAGCGCGGCCTGCCTGCAGGTATCTGGGAACTGTCTACGGACGTCTCAGTTGCCGGTGGTCGGACCAAGGTTCTGCCCAACATCAAGTTGACGGGCTTCAATACTCCCGAGTTTCTCGAGGACTTGAAGCTGGTGTTCGGCGACCAGCAGTAAGCAGTAGATGCGGTGTATGGGGCTGTCGATGTACAACCATCGGCAGCCCCTTTTAACTATAGAAACAAAGGAAACTTATGAAACTGTTAGCAGCAAATAGTGACGCAAAGACGGTCAAGGGTTTGGCAGAAGGTTGGATTACGTTCATCATGTATCTCGCACCATCCACCGTGTCGGTTCCGCATGGTGGTAGGAATACTTGTCCGTGGGCTAGTAAGGGTTGCTCTGCCGAATGTCTGTTCTTTTCAGGCAGAGGCAACATGAAGAACGTCATGATGGCTCGGATCAACAAAACGCTTATGTACTTCAATGATCGTCCGGCATTTGAGAAACAACTGCAGGAAGACATTGACGAGGCCAAGCGTATGGCAGCACGTCAAAAGCTGAAGCCTTGTGTCCGGCTCAATGGTACGAGCGACCTGAACTGGAAGGCTACAATAGCCGCAAATCCGGACATACAGTTCTACGATTACACGGCTTCTGTGGATCGAGTCATGGAGAACGATCTGCCCAACTACCATCTCACGTTCTCTCGTAAGGAGGATACTCCGGACGATGTGGTGAAGAAGTTGTTGGATGCAGGCAAGAACGTGGCCGTTGTGTTTGATAGGCCAGGAGTCACCGAGTGGATGGGATATCCGGTGATCGATGGCGACAAGAACGATCTGCGGTTCCTTGATCCGAAGGGCGTGATTGTCGGGCTGAAAGCGAAGGGTAAGGCGAAGAAAGATGAATCTGGATTCGTGATCCAAACGCAAGCAGCGTAGGAAGTAACAGGGTCTCATAGGCTGAAAAGTCTATGAGACTCTGTTTCTTTGGCTCTAAAACACGTAGACAGAGGACCTTGAGAAAAAGAAAAAGTCCGCTATTGACAGCACACGAGGGCGTGTGGTTAGCTGCGGGAATAACAAAAGGAGACCAAGTAAATGAACCTAGTAGAAAAAGCTCGTCGTCGGCAGACCATTCTGGAGAATCTTCTCGATAATCCTGAGATGAAAAAACATCAAAAGGATCTCGAGGTGTTCGCCTGCATGGTCTGGTTTGACTATCTCGCTGACCGCCTCGTCGTGTCGGATAAGGTGAAGAGATTCGTGATACCCCTTATTCGGGAACGAAGTCCCACTCCTCCGGTGTTTGATGCGGAACGAGTCGGTGGGTGGTTGGTTAAACACTTCAAGGTTGGCAAGAAGATGGCAGCCAAACGAGTGGCTCAGCGGGAGACGTATCACAGAGCGACACGACAAACCCGATACGCAAAGGAAGAACAGGACGCACAATGAAATACATGGCGATTGATTTTGAGACTGTGTACACCGAGGATGTATCGGTTCGGATCATGCCTACAGTGAACTACTGTCTGCATCCCGTAGCCGTACCGTATCTCGTAGCGGTATACAACGAAGAGTTCCAATACACAGGAGAACCCGAGAAGTTCAACTGGGACGTGCTCAAGGACCACACCTTGATCATGCACAATGCCCACTTCGATGGAGTTGTTCTCAAACGGTTGCACCGTGAGGGTAAGATTCCGGCGTGGGTGTTGGACCTACCTATCGTGGATACGGCGGATATGTCAAGCTATCTCCGTCATCCTCGGGCCTTGGGGGATTTGGTGTCGGTGCTATTTCCAGACGTGAAGTTGGAGAAGTCCATCCGGACCAAAGCAAAAGGCAAGACCGCTCGCGACGTGCAGGGCGAGGGCTGGTGGCAAGACATGGTCAAGTACGGCGGGGAAGATGCGGAGTATACGTACAAGGTCTGGCAGCAGTTATCGGATCGGTGGCCTCTGCATGAGCGGAAGCTGTCGAAGATGAACCGCGATTCTTGCTGGAAGGGTATCCATATCGACATCAATCTAGCTCACCAGTATCTCGAGCAACTGAACAGCGAGCTATCCAAACTGGAGCGCAGTATCCCGTGGGATTGGTCGGACCACAAAACCCCAGCCTCACCCAAGATGATACGGCAGCAATGCAGGGAGGACGGTATCGAGTGCCCAGCCAGCTTCGCGGAGAAGTCTCCTGAGTGTGCGATGTGGGAAGAGAAGCACGCCGAGAAGTATCCGTGGGTCCGGTGTCTTAGGGACTGGAAGAAGAGGAACTTCCTACGCAGCCGCATCAAGCAACTCGTTGATGGTGTGGATGAGAACAACATCTACCACTACGACCTGAAATACTGTGGTGCGGATAGCGGACGGTATAGTGCGGGTTTCGGAGACGGTGGCTCGAACCGGTTCTCGGTTCACAACATGCCTCGGATTCCTTCGTTCGGTATCGATATCCGCAAGCTACTGATCGCTCGTGAAGGCCACTCCCTGATGATCTGGGATCTGGCACAGATCGAACCTCGCTTGGTTCACTGGCTCACAGGGAATACGGAACTGCTGACACGCATCCGTGAAACCGGTGTCAGTGTGTACCAAGCCGAAGCCGAGACCTGCTACAATAAGACATGGAAGAACTTGAAGAAGGAAGACCCCGAGTTGTACTCCTTCATCAAGGCCCAGTATCTTGGGTGCCAGTATCAGTGTTCAGGCGGTAAGTTCCAACTGCTCGCCAAAACAATGGCGGGAATGGATCTGACCGAGATACAGGCAAATAAGATCGTCGAGGACTTCAGGAATAACAACCCGAAAGTCCCTCGTCTTTGGTACAAGCTACAAGATCAGGTAAAGATCGCGGCATCGAAAAACGAAAACTTGACGATCGTGCTGCCGTCTGATAGATCCCTCGTGTACTTCAATGTTCGGAAAGGTCCGTTCGGATTCGAGGCGCAGTTCACTCGCGGGAGTAAGCTGTACTATAAGATCTATGGCGGACATCTAACGAATAACTTGATTCAGGGTGCGGGTCGCGACGTGTTCTGCGAGAACATGTTACGTCTTTCGGACACTGAGTTCGGTACTCCGTTGTGGCACGCCCACGACGAAGGCATCAATGAAGTGCCTGACGAGATAGCAAACGACCCGAAGAAACAAAAAGAACTGGAACGACTGGTTACAACATCTCCGGCTTGGGGTGAAGATTTGCCCCTCGGAACGGAGATCGTAGTGTCCAAGCATTATCTGAAATAGAAAGAGGTTAGTTGTGTTTTATTACGTAGAAAATAATCGTGTGGTGCGAGCTGCTCCCATGGAAAAACCTTGGGAGTACAACGCCACGAAGGTGCCGGACAATATCCTGCCCGGACAGAAGATCGAGTATCGTCGGTGGTGCACCAACCCCACGACCAAGCACGCATTCATCAGCGGCTGCGAAGCCCTTGATCCGCACCGTCGTGTGAGTTCGGACGGGGGTAACCCTGTGCATAAATTGCACGCTATCATCGTGGATTACGACGCCAAGCACACGGACAGCGAAATAGAAGAAGTTCTGCGGGGTGATAAATGGCCCAGCGAATACCCGCCTACGTGGATTGCGTCCAGCTTCTCGGTTGGTCACATTCACGCAGTGTGGATCCTTGAGGAGCCCTTGCCGATCGCCAACGATGCACAGTTTAAGAAGCTGATGCATATTGTGCAGAAGAAGATCAAGATGGAGAAATGGTTTGGTGGCTTTGAGGCAGGATCCATGGGCGACTCTGCCCACTACTACCAGATCGGAACCAACTGGCGGGCAATAGATTCTAATGCTGTTATCCCTCGGGACACGATGGCTGCATGGGCATACGAGGCCAGCAAGGATCTTAAGCTCGACAAAGATAGCGTTGCTGTTCCGATGGATCGCATCTCGGCAGAGGTGGAGCGTAGGTTTCCCGGACGATGGAAGGGTGAGTTCCGTGAAGGTGCCCGTGGCGTCCGCTTCTGGGACGAGACTGCGACAGATCCAACTGGATCTGTCGTATTGGCTGGCGGTATGATGGCGTTCAGCGGCGAGCAGGCGTTTATTCCGTGGGTCAAGATCTTTGGTCAGAAGTTCATGGATGAGTTCCAAGCAGATCGCTTGGCACCCGTACTGGATAACGTACGCTACCTACAAAAAGGGGACACCGGTACGTTTTACGTTCGAGGATATGACGTTACTGAACCTGACCAATGGCATGAGGTTTCGACAAAAAACTTATCGGTCTGGTTGGAGAAACGTGGGTTCAACGCCATGCGAGGAAAGAAGGGGGAGCTTAGTGAGGTGGCTGACGTTATGGGTGAGATTACCCAGCAGCGGGCTATCTATGGCGCACGCCCCTTCTTATATCACCCTCCAGGTGTTATCGTATACAAAGGCTCAAAGGTGTTAAACACGTCTAAGGCACGAGTAATAACGCCTGCACCAGCTGACCAGTATACCTGCGCCGAGGAGTGCATCAATGACATGCAGTTCCTCTGGAGCTTTATGAGTGGACTATTCGAGCCATTGTCATATTACTACAACCCGAACATCCAGTTCGAGGTGTTGCTGTCGTGGCTCAAGATGTTCTATCAAGGTGGGTACAAGCTCCGGCCAGTACCCGGACAGGCGATCTTCTTCGCGGGTAACGTGTCGAAGGGTAAGACCTTCTATCTGATGAAGATCCTCGGGCCGTTAATGGGTGGTGAGCGGGATGCGTCAAACTTCCTCGTTCACGGTTCGCCGTGGTCGGATGCGTTGGCGGAGACGCCTGTGGCATGGATCGACGACGTAGATGCAGTCAAGAGCCACGAGAGCCGCCAAGCGTTCAGCTCCAAGCTCAAAGCTCTGACCGCCAACCCGCACCTGTTCTATAACGAGAAGTTCAAGAAAGCAGGCGACGTTGTTTGGCTAGGCCGAACCCACGTAAACCTCAACCTCGATGCGTATAGCAGCCGGATGCTTCCGGATGCGGACGGCTCGCTAAAGGATAAGGTCATCTTCCTAAAGCTGAACGACAAGCGTGACGACGGGTTCAAGTTCAATCCAGACCGGTATGTGAATGAAGACCGTGCCGCCAAGGAGTTGCCGGTACTCGCTCGGTTCCTGCTAGACTATTGGAAGATCCCAGAGCAGTTGAACAACGTCGACGATCCTCGGTTCGGTATCTTCTCATTCAAGCATCCGGCCCTACACAAGCTGTGTAACGAGCAGGGTCCGACCCGCGAGTTGAAGGAGACGATCAACGACTGGCTGCAACTGGAAACCACGTTCGGAGATTCGGACAAGGTGAAGGTGTACACCGGTGACCTGACAGGCAAGTCGCAGAAGAAGTTCTGGGTTGGCACGACGCATCAGTTGTTCGTGTCTCTCAGTTCCGTGTATGCATGTGTCATGAATAAGTGGCACCTTACGCGCCTCGGCACCTGTCTCGGCATCCTAGCCAGCCGCTCGAACATCGAGCGTGAGACGATTGACAGTGAAAATGTGTGGAAGATTCCATTGGGCGGTATTAAGTTAACATCAACAGAGGAAGACGAACTTGACAAGAAACTTGCAAAAGTCGGACGGCTTACAGGTAACGCTGAACAACTCCCGACTGATTCAGAGGTTGACCGAATTGGCGCAGATACACCAGCAGGGTAACGTAGATAAGTTTGTAGAGAGAACCCTGTCGCAGTCTCTGTTGACTGCGGCAGAGAGGGCAGAACAAGCAGAAAGAGAAAGGAAGAAGTAAGATGACACATGCGGAGTTCGTTAAGTTCCACGAAGATATGTGCAGTAAAGGTCGTGAAATCACGATCGCTAAGAACCATGACTACACCGGAGAGAAAGACCTGAACGCTTGCGGGAGCAACCCGTTTGCGATCTTCAGCAACTTCCTCCGCTGCGAGCAGTTGGGGATCTGTTCCGTAGAGGCTGGGTTCCTGACCCGCCTGACGGACAAGTTCGCTCGGCTCTGCACGCTGTCGAGACCGGACATCAAGGCCAAAGTTAAAGACGAATCCTTTGATGATACGGTTGTTGACATGATTAATTATCTACTGCTACTATCTGCTTATCGACGTACCAAGGAGGCACAGTCATGCACGAGCAAGTAAAACATAAGCGTAAGTTGACGATCGCGGATTCCGAACTGCGGGATTTGTTTGCCTGTTTCATTACGATGGGACTGGCGATGGCAAAGAAAGCAGAGTCTACGGACAAAGAGATCACTCAGAACGAGTGGGACGAGATCGCGGAGGAAGCGTATCAAGGGGCAGCGGCCTGTATTGACCGCCGCAAGGTTAACAAGCACAAGCTGCGGGAGCAGTTTGGTGGAGACGAGGACACTCGTGGAAACAGTATTTGATTCCATAGTTGCAATAGACCCAGGATCCAGCAGTGGATCCTTGGTTCTATGCACCTTCAGTCCAGATCCGAAGAACCCGTATACCGTCGAGGTATCGAATCTTCCGGACACGATTGAGGGACTGTGGGGTCTTATCCATCTCACAGCAGAACAGCTACAGGGTCGTAGCGGCAATACGCTGTGGGTCGTAGAGAACGTGGGAGGCTCGATGCCGGGTAACTCGGCCAAGTCCTCCCGTGTTTTCGCGGAGCACGTAGGGGCTTTGAAGATGGCCCTCATCGCTGCCGGCACAAAGAACCGGTGGTTCCCAGTGCCTAAGAAATGGATGCACGAGTTATACAAGGACGACGTGGACTTCCCCAAGGGTATGGAGCGTAAGGCTCTGAGGAAGACGTACATCTATGAGGATATGCGTCGTCGATGGAAAGACATCAAGTTCACCAAACGTCAGGCAGACGCTATGGCAATCCTGACATGGGCTATCCTGACGACACGAGGGCAACCCAAATGAGTAATCCATACAAGCCGGATGCGGTAGCGATTGTGAATCGGGAAGGCGATGTCGTTCCGATTGATGAGGCGGTAATCGAGGGCAGCGTTGTCCTCGATAATCCAGCCAATGATCGGGTGCTGAAAGGCAAGGCGTACAAGATGTTCCTCGAGACCTCGATGGACATCCCCGAGATCGCTATGTCCCTTGGGGTGGATACGCAGGTCGTGGCTACGTGGATACGGACGGGTAAGTGGAGAGATCGGCGCAAAGAGATCGAGAAGGAACTGATGGCTCGTATCGAGTCACAGTACATTGACTTCCTTCGCGAGAACAAGATGCAGGCACTCAAGCGTCAGATGGAGTTGGGCGAGAAGCTCGAGTCCCAGATCAGCCGTCTGCTCGCCCAGATGGAGGACGGCCACATCCCTGCCTCCCAAGAGCTGAAGCGTGTGGCAGAAGCCCTCAAGTTGGCTACAGACGTTACCGCTCGGGCTGTCGGTATCAAGGACACAACGGTGGCAGACAAGTCTCCGGACGCTGCGAACAATGGAGCCAAACCTCCGCTCGTCATGATACTGGGTCCGATGCCAGAAGGTCCGAAAGTAAAGCAAGTCGAAATCATAACAGATGAGGAGTAGTGTATGCTTACGTTGATTCTCGTTGGCTTGTTCTTTTTGTTGGTGACGCTTCCGTTGTATCTATCAGACGAGCCCTGCTCTCGGTGTAACCATAACGATTGGGACAAAGAGGCTTGGCCCAAGATCAAGATCTGCCTTCACTGCGGTTGGACTGAACGCAAGTAGTTTACACGCTAGTCTTGGTCGTCCGTGCGAACCGGTTGACCCGCTTCCACAGCATCTCCAAGGACTCTACATCCTCGATGTTGTGAAGCAGTACGTGTTTCAGAGCGTCCGTGTCTCCGGTAATAGCGTCTAGCCAGATGGTCTCATCGAGCCTATGGCCCTTGGCTGGGATGCCCATGACCTTGCAGGCTGACTCCATCGAGTTACGACGCAGCTTGAGCTTCTTCCTGACGATGCACCATACGTCCGTGTGGTACATCTCGCCCCAGCTGGGAAACTCGATATCGTGGTGCAGGGCGCGAGTACGGATGAACGGCAGATCGTATCCGCTGCCGTAGTAGGTAATGATCCGGTCGTAGTTCTTCATGGCCGCGATGATATCACGAACCACGTCACGATCCTTGACCTTGGATCGCAACTCGTCCGGACGGATGACTCTCCGCTCAACCTCACCGTCCAGCTCTTTGATGCACCACGACAACATCATACCGAAGTTAGCAGCCAAGTCACTGGCCTCGATATCAAGGAATCCGATCCGCTCCTTGACTCCAAACTCCTTACAAAAGCAAGCCGGATGGGACAGAAGATTGTGCCGGTGCACGCACTTCTTTGTTGCCATCTTGATTAGTTGCTCTTTGTTACAGCGGGACAACAGGACATGGAGTGCGTGCTTTTGGCTATCTTCTGTCATCTAAATGTTTCCTCTATTTGTGCTACTTCTTCTGCCGTAAGTTCTGGCTGACCTACCTGACTTCTCCGATTCGACAAGCTGGTCTTCAAACCTTTAGCAGATCCACCAACACGAAGTATCCGCTCCGCCAACTTGTTCATCTCTTCTGTATCCTGTCCGTCCAGTGCGGTCCAGAACTTCTTATACAATTTTGAGAGCACCACACCCTTAGCTGTGTTGATCGCTTTGTCGGCATCGTAGCCATTCCGTTCCAAAGCGTCTACGAGAGCCGGAGCCAAGGCTTCGAGATTACGTCTAGCTTTTGGATTCTTCTCTACTGCGAACCACGCTTTGTCGTCGGCGTAGGTATTAAATACCTTGATTAGTTCTTCCGTACCACGTCCAAGACTCATACCCTTAGATACCGGAGCGATGAAGGCAGCAGCCGCTACTTCAGGATTCTCCATCAAGGTAAGGAAGGACATCGGTATAAACTTCGTCAGCAGGTATCCGGCACGGCTGGTGAGGAACGCATCCGCACCTTCCTTGTCCGTCTTGAGCCAGCCGATGAAGCCCTGACCATTGAACTCGAGGTTCCAATCGGATCCGGGACTCTTTCCTGTAACCTGCTCGAGAACGACCTTAGCGGGCTGGCTGAGTTTACGAGCCAACTGTGCCACAGGCTCTGTGAGCCAGCCGTCTAGAACTTCGTATGCCTGCTTACCGAAGCGCATATACACACGACGCTGGCCGGTAGGATCACCCTCGTACCACGGGAACATACGAGCCACTGGTGTTACGTCAACGTATGGGAAGAGTCCGCCACGATTGGTTTCATTAAAGGACGCGATCCACTTGTCGTCCGGATCACCGTCACCGAAAGCGGCTCCAGCTGCAGTCATTGCCAATTGCAGAGCGGTCGGGATGGCGAGCAGTACGATAACATACATAGCAGGCCAGTTCGTCTTGAACACGAAGTCCGCGTTTTCCTTGGTCATGTAGTTACCGAGGAGACGGCTGGTCAAGATACCTCCGCCAGCAATGTTCCACGCAGAGAGCGTCCAGTTCGGTGCGAACATGAACAAGTTCAGATATTGCAGCGTGCGAGGGTTGGCCCACAAGTACCGCTTCCAGAACTGTCCGCCGTACGCGTCGTTAATGATCGGTGCAATCTTGGACGCAATTTCTTCCTGCGCTTCTGCGGGCAAGCTATCAAAGGTTGTTCCTTTTACCTTAGTTTTCTCCGCAGCCAGTGTGTCAGCCAATCGCTTGGCTGCCCACACCTTCATGGCGGGGAACATGGTGTTGAACATGAAGTCGGATAGGGGTTGATTGTCAGACAGTTTTCCGGCACTCGGGCCCTTGGTCCAGAGATTCAAGAATGTACCCATTACCTTGGCGGCAGTCTCTCCACTGTTGCGCCGAGTGCGATCGATCAGTGCCTGACGATCAACATCGACGATCGTTGTCGCTTGGTCCGTAGGGGCTTTGTGTCCGAGCTCAACGCCATGACGAGCCAGCAATCGGATGAACGAGGTCTGACCCTCGAAACCAGCTTGCGACTCCCTAGCGATACTCATGATCTCTTTCAAGTTATCCTTGAATCCTGTGAAGGGAGCGAACTTACCATTCCGATCCCATAACACGTTGTTCCTGATTCCTGTACCTGCAATAACGGATTCCAGCAGAGCGAACGGGAAGAAGATCGACCAGCCCACCGAAGTGATTTTTGACCACTGAGCAAAGCGAGTAAGCACTTTCATCGTGTCTACTCCGCCGATAAAAAGTTTCCGTTCGGGCTGTACGAGGTGCTTCATGATCTGATGCGCCTCGCCCTTGAGAACCCAGAACTCTCCGACGCTGGGGTACGGAGACTCCATTCGGATGTAATTACTCTTGTCCATGTTAGCTACCGCAGCAATAACCGCCGGACGAATGTTCTGCTGTTGCGGTGAGGGCCGCTGGCGGAAGTAGCTCTGTACGTTACCGAGCATGTTCTCTAGGGCATCGGTAGCAAACAGGGGCTGCTTGTCGTAGAACTGACTAGGCACCGCGATGACCAAGGGCGCACCGTCTACATCCACCTGATTGATGATGTTCTTGAGGACCGTACGCTCGGCACGACCAGCGGTTACGTCATTAACATACGCGTGAACCGTGTCGAACAGGTTCATGGTATTAGGCTTCAATCGACCCTTGCTGGCGCGATAGAGGTCAGCATACGAAGCGTCAGGGTTCTTACGAGCGAAGGCTCTTGAAGTCCACTCTCTGTTCGGGTACCCACTCAAGGTCTTTCTCAGATTCTTGATCGTGCTAACATCTTTCTTCAATACGTCCGTAGTGGGAGAGTACGCCGGATCTTTAGCGAGAAGTTTGTGCAGCCCGACCAGTTCGGACAGAATCATCTGATTCAAGTCCCACATCGTGAGCTGGCCGTTCGCTATATCTTCCAATACCGACTTCAGAGCTTGGTCATCTTGGCGTTGCAGCAAAGGATTAGCTGCCACGACAGCGTCCGTATGCCGCTTTACCGCATCTTTATACGCTGTGATTTGATCCGAGGTAGGCATCGGAGCCTCACCATTGAAGTCACGATCGTATTCTTTCTGACGACCCAACCATGAAGGATCAGAAGCACGAGCAGAATCGATCGCTTTCTCTAACCGATCGATGGCCTCTTGAGCTGCACGACCTACGCGACCGCCGCCGAAGATATGCGGAATGTAGCCGATAACACGGCTCGAGATGTTGAAGTCTTTCTTCGCGGTATCGTAGAGCTCGGACACGTCGAGAATTGCTCCCGCGATCTCCTCGTCCCACGTTCCAGTTACCGCTCCTGCGCTTACCAGTTTCTCTCGGGTGGTGTTGTTTGCCAACTCCCACCGCTTCATCGCATCATCAAAGTTTTCGATATGTGTAACGGGATTACCGAAGACATCATAATACGCATCGCCCCACACAATCTGATCAGGATTAACTTTGTCTGCACGACGACGGGCAATGAGCTTAAGTACCGCCTGCATCAACGCAGGACGATCACCACGATGTACGTTCCGCAGGCGTGCAACTTCGGCACGGAACATTGCGTTTTCCATCAAGGAGGTCGGGATCCACATAAAGTCTTGTACGGCTTGGAGATCGGCTTCGGTCATCCGTACGTCTGTTCTCTCCAACCGCTTGCCGCCGTCGACTAGCCGGTACAACGTCTTGCCGCGAGTTAGTCCATAGCGGCTCATCCATTTATCGTAGATCTGATTGGCCCACACTTGGTATTCTAGGATCTTCTTGTATTCGTCTTGTAGCTGTGCAAACGCGGGCGTTCCTCGTTGATACGCGGGGTTGCTATACGTTGCATCTAGAAGAGCGGACGCAATCGACGCGGAGAAGTCTTTGGCCGAAGCCGGTAGATCATTCCGAGTCTCTGTGTCTGTGACTCCAAGAACCGCAGGTCTGAACAACGGCATGGACTCGAACATCCGCTTGCCGACGTACTTCTCTCGCGACAGGTTAAGGAGATCATTCCGTTCTTCTTCCGTCATCCGGTCTACAGGATTCGGGAATACTTTGCTACGTGCGAAGAAGGACTTGATCACGTTATCCGAGTCCGTCCAAGTCTTCGGCATATTCGCTTCAGCGTATTTAGCACGGAGGTTAGCCCACGGTCCTTTGTTCAGGCGGTCCAGTTCTCGTTTGAACTCTGTGGGTAGCCCATCCTTATTCCGCTGTGAGCGTTCATCACGGCTCAATACGCGACCGTATACAGCCTGCTCAGCCCTACGGAAGACCATCCGATTGACCACCGTAGCAATGCTGGGAGTAGCAACAGGAGCCGCTACTTCCGCACCGTACTTATCAAGCACGGAAGCTGCTGTCTCTAGGCGAGTGGTGGCAGATCCGCCTTTCCGGTATAGCTCACTGTCTCTCAGTTCCGCAGCGGCTAAGGCCCACTCGCTCGAGATAACAGCGTCGCGGAACTGGCGGAACTTCTTGAACACATTCCAATGTTCCAGTTGAACCAGTTGCGCTTGAACCTCAATCGGCAACCGATCCAGCTCAGGGTTCAATTGACGTACGTTGGCTGAAGCTACATTAATGTTGTGGTCGAGCAAGTTGAAGTACTGCTTCTCATTCAGCGTTGTGAGTCCTGCTTTGACCTGCCGGAAGTTGGCCCCTGTAACGGCCTCAAAGATTCCGTCACGTTCATCATACATACGGAAACCTGGACCAACTGCGGTAACTTTGGATCCGTCGAACCCCTTGTCCTCGTATGCCTTGAGCGACATCTTATTCGTGGAGCCTTCTTCCCACCGCATCAACGTGTCGCGGAGGAGTTGACGACGCTTGATCGCCTCTACCTGTTCCGGTGTCTGGGCGGTGGCGAGAGCTTCTTGCGTGGGCGGTACAACCGGTTCACCCTGCATCAAGTCTCTTCCTGCTACAACGGCTAGAGTCGTAGCTACTCCCGCTGCAAACGCTCGAGTCGTGGACGCTATGGACGCTGTTGGTGTAACCGAGACTTCGCGCCATGTATTTCCATTGGCGTCAGTTACTCGAGTTGCTCCAAGCCGGTTGACGATACTACCAATTCGGTTTTCATAGAACGCCTCGATAGGCGCGAGCTTCTCGATTCCTTGGGTCTTGAGTTGCTGGATCTCGGCGTCGATCTGCTTGATCTTATTTTCTGCGTCGAGCACACGGACACGCTCCGCGACAGCGTCGAATCGGCCAACTGCCTGTCCAGGAACACCTATGGGGGCAGAGGACCGCAAGCGCATCAGTGCGGGCTCGCTCCGCATCAATGCTTGAATCGCCGTTTCTGTCGGGATGTAATTCTTTCCGAGACCGAATTCCTTTGCGAACTCCGTGTAAAGCAGGCGATCTTCCACTGACAACGGCGGTTCTTTGGGCGCAAGCTCCCACTGTTCGCGAGATGCCTCTCCCTGTTCCAACCTGCGCCGCTCAATACGAAGCAACGGGGCAACACGTCTCCACGGAACCTGAACGGTCCGGCCCGCGAAAGTGATCGCCGCCTCACCGGGACGGTCTTCAAGGCCGAACCACGCGCCGAGCGTTGTCTGCAATTCAGTCTTCTGCGCCTGCAACGCCGTCAACCGGTCCGCCAACACCTGATGCCCCTCGACCCGCGCCGCCGTCTCCCCTGTCGGGAAACGAACTTTCTGGTAACCTTGTGTCCTAGCCCACTGCGTAATAGCGTTCGTGAAAACGGGGACCCAAGTCTGGTTATTTAATAGAAGATTTAGGAAAGCGGCTTGTTCAGTAGTAAACACCGTCGGATTGTCGACGACTGCACCACCTACTTCGGCATCAACATCTTCTACTCCTAGCACTCGAAGCTGGCGTTCTAGTCGGGACCGCTCAGCAGTGTCAGTTGGCGGTGTTTCGTTGTACGCAGAAATCAACTGCTGAATGCGGAGTTCGGAGGGGCGGGGCGTACCCGCAAACGCAGCAAAACCGCCTTTGTTCTTTTGGAACAACTCGCTCTGTACTTCTTGAACGTCCAACTGCCCGTCGGACATCTTGCGTACTCGGAACCAACCAAGCAGATTAGGCTCAGTAAAAGAACCGTGCTGCCCGGGAACGGGGAACTTTCCTCGGATGAACCACTCTTGATATTCGCCTCGGCCTTTGTTTACGGATAGACGTTCGTAACCAGGATCAGGCTGTATTTGCCCAGGTTCAACATCAAAATCACCAATAATTTCGGTTCTCCCAGTAAATCCATTACGATCGATCCAAGACTGCGCTTCTTCTGGGGTATTAAACCTAAACAGGTCACCACCCATAACATCTTGCAGCTCGAAATCGGTGTCTTGGTCTAGGGCACTAACGATATAATAATCAGGTTCTTCTCGATAAGCCTTACCACGGCGCACAATATCCACCTGATCCCGCAACCAAGACTCAACGGTACGGAGTGCTTGATCAACATTACCGCCCCTCTTCCAACCTCCGACTGTGGTCAAAAGATCATACAGGGACTTAGCTTCTGTAATAGCTACGTCTCCAGCTTGCATGGTTCGGATAAACAAGGATTTGCGATCAGCCTCGTTTTCTGGAGCGGATCTAGCCCACCCTCTAAGTTTCTGAAGTACTAGGGGGTTGTTGCTCCAGCTAAACCCAAGACCCACTTTACCGTCGGGACTTACGTCAGTTACAGCGATAGACGCTGTTGGTCCTACCGCACCTGTGGAAGCCTCAAACGCATCCGCCAAGGCCGCTATAAACCGACTATCTCTTCCTCGGCCACCCCAGTTTGTATCCGATACGCGGTGTGTGGCAGTTTCAATCCACGCTTTACCGCCTAATCGCTTCACCTCATCCCGTAAAGCGGGGTGCTGATTAAACTTAGCGGTTAAGATCTCCCGCATAAGATCGTCGGTGATAACCGTAAAGTTCTCTTTGGTCATCTTTTGTTTTGGTTTGAGAGACTGGTAAGCAGTCTCTGCGTCTGGGTACGTCTGATCTCGCACCGTTACGGGGTATGATTGACTTAGATTACCCTTCCGTTTAGCTAGTTCAGTAGGGTTAGTTAGTGCGGCTAATATACCTTTAGAGCTTGAACTAATCTCACCGGCGGCGGTAAGTGCGGACGGAGGAGCTGGAGGCTGCTCTGCGGACGGAGGAGCTGTCGGGCTCGGCTGAATAAGAGATGAGTATGAATTGCTGAAAATAACATTCGCAGGGATGGGACCAGCCGCTCTGTAGAACCCCGCCATCTCTTCGTGGGAGTATCCGTTAAGAGCACGACCGGAAGTTGTACCAGCGACCAAGAACCTCTTATCGGGATTTTGCTCGGCCACGTCGTACATCTTCCGAATGTTATTTGTGATCTGTTCCGGAGTCAGCGACCTTTTTGCCCCAGCCTTTGTGACCGTAGGTAACGCATACGACATGCCCTCGGTTCCCGTCTGCAGCCCCTCGCCTTGCCCCTTCACGTTCCATTTCCCGCGCCACCCGGCTGGCTTGTCCCCGTACCCCTCTTCCCTCCACACATTCCCAGGCTTTC